>JAESFL010000042.1_pt1 | contig 168760 bp, 153 predicted proteins | sample 9269401 | NCBI WGS metagenome assembly JAESFL01 (sample SAMN14506025, study PRJNA617098) | algae metagenome | isolation source: Gloeocapsa sp. UFS-A4-WI-NPMV-4B04 and co-occurring heterotrophs from desert... | place: USA: Utah | collected 2006-10-01 | reverse complement strand
GGGCGATCGAACCGGAGATCGGGCCGACGTGGCCGATGCGCACGACCTGTTCCTGTGCCGATGCGGCACCTGCCAGTGCAAATGCAATCGCGCCTGCCAATGGAATCATTTTTGTCTTGAACTGCATAAAATAACCTCCTGAGGATTGAAAAATTACAAGCTTACTGCAACACTAGAACGCCCTACCATTCCTATTTCAGAACAGGCTGACGGTACAACATTAATAACCGCTCGAAAAGCATTCTTCTGCAGTTCTTTCAACATTCACCGATTTCCATATGCCGAAATTTCACACGCTGGACAAAGTCGACCGCAAGCTGTTGAACCTGCTGCAGAAAGATAATCAGATCCCCACCCGAGTCCTGGCCGAAAAAGTGCATATTTCCCAGCCGACCTGCCTGCGTCGCATTCGGGATCTACGGCAGGCCGGCATCATCGCTGCCGATGTCGCAATGGTCGATCCCTTCGCACTTGGTTACGGCATGCTCGCGTTTCTCGAGGTGTCTCTGAACAATCAGTCGGACGACCACATGCAGGAGTTCGAGGCCCGCATGTCCAAGGAAGCCGAAGTACTGCAGTGCTATTTCGTTTCAGGCGACTACGATTACTTCCTGGTAGTGCACGTAATCGACATGGACGCCTATTACCAGTTTGTCCGCCGCGTCATTTCCGGTTCGGGAAATGTTCGGCATTTCCAATCCCGGTTTCCGATGAAGCGGGCCAAATTCGCGACGCGTATTGCCTTCGACGAGAAGGTGCCGGAGTTGCAAGTACGCGTCGCAAAGTAGACGTCGCCTCCCTATAACGCAAGAACGCACCGATGGATGACACGATCCATCGGTGCGCTTCATTTTGTGAAGCCTGGAAGGCTAAGGTCAGGCTTGCACGGGACGCGAGGTGGCGAGTTGGCTTGCCGGGCGGCGGGGCATGCCGGTAAAGGCGAAGTCGACTTCCGGCAGGCGGCCGGAAACGATATCGGCGATTGCACGCCCCGATCCGCAACCCATGGTCCAGCCAAGCGTTCCATGTCCGGTATTCAGGAACAGGTTGCTGAAGCGGGTCTTGCCGATATAGGGCACGTTCGACGGCGTAAGCGGCCGCAATCCGGTCCAGTACACCGGATTGTCATAGTCGCATGCATGCGGAAACAGTTCGCGGGTGCGGCGTGTGATCGCTTCGCAGCGGGTTGTGTTCAGGTCGCGCGTGTAGCCGTTCAGCTCGCAGGTGCCGGCAACCCGCAGGCGATTGCCGAGACGGGAAACGACCAGCTTGTAACCGTCGTCGGTCAGCGAAACTGTCGGCGCGGCATCCGCGTCGATGACATCGTAGGTGGCGGAATAGCCTTTGCCCGGATAAATCATGAGGTCGATGCCGAGCGGCTTGAGAAGCGGAACCGAAAAGCTGCCCATTGCCATGACGAATGCGTCGGCGCGAAGGACCTGATGGCGACCGTCAGGTGTAATGACTTCCACGCCCGTAATTTTCGCGGCGGCACCGGTACCTTCGGTAATCAGACGCGTAATGGTCGTGTTGAAGCGGAAATCGACACCCGCGCTTGCGGCCTTGCCGGCAAGGCCGGAGGTAAATTTGTAGACGTCACCGGATTCATCCGTGGCGGTAAAGTCGCCGCCGACGATCTTGTCGCGGATCCTTGCCAGCGCCGGCTCGATCTTCACCACTTCATCGGCGCTGATCGAATCGCGCGGACAGCCGAGATCGCGCATGAGCTTCGCAGCGGGCAAAGACTCGTCGAATTCCTTCTGATCGGTATAAAAGTGCAGAATGCCCTTGGTGAGGTGATCGTAATCGACCCCTGTCTCGGCGCGAACGGCCTGCAGCGTCTGGCGGCTGTACTCGGAAATGGCCACGATCTGCCGGATATTGTCGGCCGTGCGTGCCGGCGTGCATTCACGCAGGAAATTCAGTCCCCAACGCCATTGCAGCCATTCGGGGCGGAAGCGATACAACAGCGGGGCATCTTCCTTGCCAAGCCACTTCAGGACTTTCATCGGTGCTGCAGGATTCGCCCAAGGTTCGGCATGGGAAACCGAAATCTGGCATCCATTAGCAAAACTGGTTTCTTGCGCTACACCTGGCTGGCGTTCAATGACGGTGACGTCGTGGCCGGATTTATTCAAAAACCAGGCAGATGCCGTACCAATAATGCCTGAACCCAATACGATGACTTTCATGAGCAGCTCCGTAAGTTGATAACGGAATTGTAGAAAGTTAACGCTTGTTTATGTATTCAATGAAGCGCGCAAATTTTTTATTTGGTAGAGAAGAATCGGAGAAAACGTTTAAAAAACAAAAAATTCCTCGTTATTTTTATTTATTTAAAGACTGCGCTTTTATCAGCTCTTGCGAAACCGCCCGCGTCACAACTTCCTTCAATGTGTGATGCAAGCCGGTCCGGATTTCGGACGCCAGTCCTTCCACGGCGGTTTGCAGGACATCAGCCAGACTGTCCCGGACCCGTTGTTCCAGCACGAAATCGATGCGGTCGAGCACTTGTTGCAGCACGCGCTCGCGTAGTTCCGTTTCCAGCTGCTCCCATCTTTCCTTTGCATCTAGTTCATTCTTCAATTCTTGAGAATGCAGGGATGCGGATGGAGCTTGTGCGGTGAATATCGGCAATGATTGGTCATCGCTGATCGATTCCGGCGACTCTGGAGGTGACGCGATGGACGATGCCGGCGGCGAGATGATTTCCGTCAGGACTGGGATGCCGGCGTCCGGCGTTGAATTGTTCATGCTTTTTCAGCGACAAAATGAGTAAGGGGATAGCCGCGTTGCTGATAGAAACGATAGCGCTCCCGCCCGGCGATCTTGTCGGCATCGTCGGTGCCGATGATTTCAAACATACGCTCGAAACGGGCAAAATGCGCGGGAGTGGCGGCAGACAGGTTGATCAGTATTTCATAATGAGGTAATTCGTCGTGATCACTGTCAGTCAGAATGATTGGCGTGACGGAGGCGTGTTCCTCGGTCGCGGGGACGTGTGGCAGAAAATCCAGATCGGAAAACGTCCAAAGTGCTTGATCAAGTGCTGCAAGTTCAGCCTTGTCTTTTGTCAGAATGGCAATGCGAAAATTGGCCGCCCGGGCCTTGCGGGCAAGTCGGCAAGCGTACGCAATTTTGTCCGGAACATTGCTATGAAAATCTATGCGAGTCATCGCTTGCGAGCCGCTGCTTTCCGTATCTTGCGAAGTAGGGCCATCCGATGGAGCAGGTACCGCCGGCATCGTCAGAATCGGAATCCCGGTGGTGCGTTGCCGACTGCCGGCGGCAATTCGCTATTGCCTGACCGGCTTTGCGTCGTCTGACTTCCGGTTTGGTTACCTGCCTGGTCGCCTGTTTTTGCCAATGATTTTTCAGCAGGTGCGGCCGCTTCCGCCGGCGGATTGCGGTAGGTTTTCGGCAACTTGTTCGAAACGGGGTAGCCGGCGGCCGTCAACGCAGAGTTCCATGCCGTGCTTTCAAATCCGCGCTCTTTGTTGCGGCCTATGGTTAGCACGGGTAGCTGGCCATCGCTGCTGATGTTCTTGAACTTCTCCATATCAGGCGCGGTGTTGACTGTCTTTTCGGAAAACGGGATGCCGCGCTCGGCCAGCAATGCCTTGCCGTCGTCGCACGGAACGCAGTTCTTGGTGGTGTACAACGTGACCGGGTTGCCCTTTACCGCTTCCGCCAGCTCGAAGGGCAGACCGGATGTGTTCGGCCCGCTTGCGGTAATAGGTTTGGTTTCCACTTTGGCAGCCTTCGCCGGCGGGGTGTCGCTATAAGTGATTTTCCCGTCCGGCCCGACGGACTTGTACAACTGCGCGTGTACGCTCGCCGAAAACAACATAATCAGGCATGCGGATGCCGGCAAAGCGTAGTTCATGATTGTCCCCCTGTTGACCTCAGTAATGTTTTTATGCAGTCATGCCGTTGTGTCGCAACAAAGCATCGATACTCGGCTCGCGCCCACGAAATGCCTTGAATGATTCCAATGCTGGACGTGATCCGCCCATGGCAAGGATTTCACGGTGGAATTTCCTTCCGGTCTGCTCGGAAAGGATATTGCCCTCTGCCGCACCGGCTTCTTCGAACGCGCTGTAGGCATCTGCTGACAGTACTTCAGCCCACTTGTAGCTATAGTATCCCGCCGCATACCCGCCGGCAAAGATGTGCCCGAAGGAATTTTGAAACCGGTTGAAACTTGGAGGAATCAGCACGGCAACCCGATGGCGTACTTCCGCCAGTACGTCTTGCGCCGTCTTGTCGCTGTACGGGTTATAGTCGTGATGAAGATGCATATCGAACAACGAAAATTCAACCTGCCGCAGTGTTTGCAAACCGGACTGGAAATTCTTTGCCGCGATCATCTTGTCGAATAATGCACGCGGCAGCGGTTCTCCGGTATCGGCGTGCGCAGTCATGTGCTGGAGAACATCCCATTCCCAGCAGAAGTTCTCCATGAACTGCGACGGCAATTCGACCGCATCCCATTCAACGCCGGAAATGCCCGAGACGCCAAGTTCGTCGACCTGCGTGAGCATGTGATGCAAACCATGCCCGAACTCATGGAACAGCGTATTCACTTCGTTGTGCGTAAAGAATGCAGGCCGGGCAACACCGTTCACGACAACAGGACCTGAAAAATTGCAGGTCAGATAGGCCACCGGCGTTTGCACGCCTTGCCCCAGTTTGCGGCGACCGCGGGCATCATCCATCCATGCGCCGCCGCGTTTGCCGGTTCGCGCATACAGGTCCAGATAGAACTGCCCGATCAACTGCCCAGCCTTCTCGATGCGGAAGAATTTCACATCCTTGTGCCATGTGGCAGCGGTATCCGGCTTGATCTCGACACCAAACAGTGTCTGGACGAGGCGGAAAAGCCCGGCGGTGACTTTCGGTTCCGGAAAATACTGCTTCACCTCCTGCTCCGAAAAGGCATAGCGCTGCTGGCGCAGTTTCTCGGAAGCGTAGGTGATATCCCATGCTTCGAGCGTATCCAGGCCAAGCTCCTTCTTTGCAAATGCACGGACTTCCGCGAGGTCGTTTTCCGCAAAAGGTCGGGCGCGTTTCGCGAGGTCCTCCAGGAAGGCGATGACCTGCTGCGGCGTATCGGCCATTTTCGCCACCAGCGATACCTCCGCGTAGTTATTGAAGCCGAGAAGGCTGGCTTCTTCGGCGCGAAGCTTCAAAATGTCGGCAATGTTTTTCGTGTTGTCCCATTCCGGTTTCGCGCCGAGTTCCGATGCCTTGGTCGCATTTGCGCGGTAAATCTGTTCACGCAGCGAACGGTTCTTCGCATATTGCAGGACCGGGAAATAAGAAGGGAAATGCAAGGTGAATTTGAATCCCGGCTTGCCATCCTTTTCGGCTGCCGAGCGGGCCGCGTGCTTCACGTCGTCGGGCAAACCGTCAAGTTCGGCTTCATCCTCGATGAACAGCGCATAGTCATTCGTGGCGTCGAGCACATTCTCGGAAAACTTCGTGCTCAATGCAGCCTGCTGCTCCTGGATTTCGGCGAAGCGCTGCTTTTTATCCTCCGGCAGCTCGGCGCCGCCAAGACGGAAATCGCGCAGCGCATGTTCGACGATCTGTTTGCGTGCAGGGGAAAGCGTTTCATAGGCGGCGCTGGCGCGCAGTGCCTTGTACTTCTGGAACAGCGCGAGGTTTTGGTCAAGAGAGGTACGGAATTCGGTGACCTTGGGCTGATTTTCGTTATAGGCGGCACGCAGTTCCGGTGTGTCGGCTACCGAGTTCAGGTGACCCACGATGCCCCATGCGCGTCCGAGTTTCTCGGTCGCGTTTTCCAGCGGCTCGACAAAATTTTCCCAGGTGACTTCCGTGGCCGGTGCTTCCAGTTGTGTAACGACGGCACGGCTTTCTGCCAGCAATGCGTCGATTGCTGGCGTAACGTGTTCGGGTTTGAACGCGTCGAAACGCGGGAGATCGGAAAAGTCGAGCAGGGGATTCAAATTGGCATTCATTCAGTCAGGTTCTTTCAGCAGCTTCAATTGTGTTGACTAGTAACATCGTGATGGTCATTGGACCAACGCCGCCGGGCACCGGCGTTATATAGCCGGCTACTTCACGTGCATTGGCAAAATCCACATCGCCGCAGAGTTTGCCCGCATCGTCACGGTTCATACCGACGTCGATGACGACAGCGCCGGGCTTGATCATGTCGGCAGTCACGATATTGCGTTTTCCTGTTGCAACCACAAGGATGTCGGCCTGTCGCGTATGGTGGCCGAGATCACGGGTCTTGGAGTTGCAGATGGTGACGGTCGCGCCGGCCTGCAAGAGCAGCATCGATTGCGGTTTGCCAACGATGTTGGAGGCCCCGACGATCACCGCATGTGCGCCACGTACAGGGTAATCGATTGATTCCAGCATTTTCATGACACCGTAAGGCGTGCATGGGCGAAACAACGGCTGGCCGGTCATCAACAAACCGGCGTTGCTGATGTGGAATCCGTCGACATCCTTCTCGGGCGCAATGGCTTCGATGACTTTATGAGCATCGATATGCGCAGGCAAGGGCAACTGGACCAGTATGCCGTTGATTTTAGGATCCTGGTTCAGCGCATCGATCCGAGCCAGCAATGCCGCTTCGGTCAGGTTGGCGTCGTATTTTTCGAACACCGAATGGATCCCGTTGTCTTCACAGGCTTTGATCTTGTTGCGCACATAGACTTGGGATGCAGGGCTGTCTCCGACCAGAACGACTGCAAGCCCTGGCTGCTTGCCCCGGGCCGTCAGGACAGAGGCGCGTTTTGCGACGTCGGCGCGCAATTGTTGAGAGAGCAGGGTGCCGTTGATCAGTTGTGCGGTCATGGTGGGTGCGGGAAAGGAACAATTAAAACAGGATTATAAGACCTCGCTGGCGCAGCGCCACGAGACGGAAGGGGCGCAGACCGTCGCCGTATTGAGAAAATTTCGCAATATGAAATTTAGTATCGTAATTTGAAATTATCAAAAACACCTGTTAGAATCTTTTCGCCGCGCACTACCACGGCCAAATGTTGTCAAAAAAAGCCCGATTGCTTTCCGAAATCGGATGGTCAATAAATCAGGAGACGCACTATGTCAGCTCAGCTCGACCAGGTGTTGGCCCAAGCCGCCAACGATCCCGATGTGATGGAAACCCAGGAATGGCTCGACGCGCTCGAAGCCGTGATCGAAACCGAAGGGCCGGAGCGTGCGCATTACCTGATGGAGCGCATGGTCGATCTGGCCCGCCGCCGTGGTGCGCACATCCCCTTTTCCAGCAACACCGCCTACGTCAATACCATCCCCGCCCATCTCGGCGAACACTGTCCCGGAAATCTTGAATACGAGGAACGGCTGCGTTCCTGGATGCGCTGGAATGCGATGGCGATGGTCGTCAAGACCAATCGCGGCGAGGGCGATCTTGGCGGACATATCTCCAGCTTCGCGTCGCTGGCCAACATGCTGGGCATCGGCTTCAACCACTTCTGGCATGCGCCGACCGACGATCACGGCGGCGACCTGCTGTATATCCAGGGGCATTCGTCGCCTGGCATCTACGCGCGCTCCTTCCTGGAAGGCCGCATTACGGAAGACCAGATGCTGAACTTCCGCCGTGAAGTCGATGGCAAGGGTCTCTCTTCCTATCCGCATCCGAAGCTGATGCCGGATTACTGGCAGTTCCCGACGGTGTCCATGGGACTTGGACCGCTAATGGCGATCTACCAGGCGCGTTTCCTGAAATACCTGCATGCGCGTGACATTGCAAAGACCGACAACCGCAAAGTCTGGGTATTCTGCGGCGACGGCGAGATGGACGAGCCGGAGTCAATGGGTGCGATCGGCATGGCCGGCCGCGAAAAGCTCGACAACCTGGTAATGGTGGTCAACTGCAATTTGCAGCGCCTCGACGGCCCTGTACGGGGCAACGGCAAAATCATCCAGGAACTCGAGGCCGATTTCCGCGGTGCGGGCTGGAATGTGGTGAAGGTCATCTGGGGTGGCTACTGGGACGAATTGCTGGCGCGCGACAAGGAAGGCATCCTGCAGCGCGTCATGATGGAAACCGTGGATGGCGAATACCAGAATTACAAGGCGAAGGATGGCGCGTATGTGCGCAAGCACTTCTTCGGCAAGCATCCCAAGCTCCTGGAAATGGTCAGCAAGATGTCCGATGACGACATCTGGCGCCTCAACCGCGGAGGCCACGACCCGCACAAGATTTACGCCGCGTTCAAGAATGCGCAGGATACGAAGGGCCAGCCGACTGTCCTGCTGGTGAAGACAATCAAAGGCTTCGGCATGGGCAAGTCGGGCGAGGCGCGCAATACCGCCCACCAGACGAAAAAGCTCGACGACCAAGCGATCCGCGACATGCGTGACCGCTTCAACATTCCGATTCCGGACGACAAGCTGCCCGAGATTCCTTTCTTCAAGCCGTCCGAAGATTCGCCGGAGATGAAGTATCTGCATGAGCGCCGCAAGGCACTCGGCGGTTATCTGCCGCAGCGACGCAGAAAAGCCGAGGAAACGCTCCAGGTCCCGGACCTGGCTGCATTCCAGGCGGTACTGGACCCTACTTCGGAAGGCCGCGAGATCTCCACGACACAGGCTTTCGTGCGCATGATTACCACCATGCTGCGCGACCAGAACATCGGCAAGCGCGTCGTGCCTATCCTCGTGGACGAGGCGCGCACGTTCGGCATGGAAGGTCTGTTCCGGCAGATCGGTATCTTCAACCAGATGGGCCAGCTTTACGAACCGGTCGACAAGGATCAGGTGATGTATTACCGCGAAGACAAGGCGGGCCAGATCCTGCAGGAAGGCATCAACGAGGCCGGTGCGATGAGCTCCTGGATCGCGGCGGCGACTTCCTACTCGACTAACAACCGGGTGATGATCCCGTTCTATATTTTCTATTCGATGTTCGGCCTCCAGCGGGTCGGCGACCTTGCCTGGGCGGCGGGCGACATGCGGGCGCGCGGCTTTCTGCTCGGCGGTACTGCCGGGCGCACCACGCTGAACGGCGAAGGGCTGCAGCATGAAGACGGCCACAGCCATGTGCTCGCATCGACCATCCCGAACTGCATACCCTATGACCCGACATTCGCACATGAAGTGGCGGTCATCATCCAGGACGGCCTGAAGCGCATGGTGGAGCAGCAGGAGGATGTGTTCTACTACATCACCCTGATGAACGAGAACTACAGTCATCCCGGACTGAAACCCGGCACCGAGAAAGACATCCTGAAAGGGCTGTACCAGCTCCAGGAAGGCGACAAGAAAGCCAAGCTGCGCGTCCAGCTGATGGGTTCGGGCACCATCCTTCGGGAGGCGATTGCGGCCGCCGAGGTCCTCAAGAACGACTGGAATATTGCCGCCGATGTCTGGTCTGCCCCATCCTTCACGCTGCTGGCCCGCGACGGCCAGGATGCGGATCGCTGGAACCTGCTGCATCCGACCGAGCCGCCGCGCCTTGCCCACGTTACCCAGTCGCTGCAGGGCACCACGGGACCAATCGTTGCCACCAGCGATTACATGCGTACCTTTGCCGAACAGATCCGCGCGTTCATGCCGAAGGGCCGCAATTACAAGGTGCTCGGTACCGATGGCTTTGGCCGCTCCGATACCCGTACGAAACTGCGGGAGTTCTTCGAGGTCAACCGGTATTATGTAACGGTTGCTGCCTTGAAAGCGCTGGCTGAAGACGGTGCTATCGATGCCAAGGTCGTCGCACAGGCGATCGCCAAGTACGGCATCGATCCGAACAAGCCGAATCCGGTTACGCTGTAATTCACAATAAATCCCTTTTCGCCGGTATCCATCCGGTTTCCTCTCCCGCCAAAAGGAGAGGGCATGGGTGGAGATGACGAGGTCGGGCCGTTGCATGTGTCGGCTGACTCTCGGCATCTCCGCCCGACCTTCTCTCGCAAGGCGGAGGAACCGATCGGCGCAAGAACAAAAACGGAGCTAAAGCTATGGGTATGCAGGAAGTCAAAGTACCGGATATCGGCGACTTCAAGGAAGTTGAAGTCATTGAACTGATGGTCAAGCCGGGCGACACGGTGAAAGTCGACCAGTCGCTGATCACAGTGGAATCCGACAAGGCCAGCATGGAAATTCCATCCAGTCATGCGGGCGTCGTGAAGGACTTGAAGATCAAGGTCGGCGACAAGGTGTCGGAAGGCACGCTGCTCCTCATCCTTGAAGAAGCGGGCGAAGGTGCGTCGCCTCCTGCGGGTACTGCGCCTGCAGCCCAGCAATCGACTCCGCAACCGGTCCCACTGGTGCCGGCGACGTCGTCTGCGCCCGCATCGAATGCCGCATCTTCCGGCTCCGTCGACGTCCTTGTGCCGGACATCGGAGACTTCAGTGATGTCGAAGTCATCGAGTTGATGGTCAAGCCCGGCGATGCAGTCAAGGTAGACCAATCCCTCGTGACGGTGGAATCCGACAAGGCCAGCATGGAAATCCCTTCCAGTCATGCGGGCATCGTCAAGGAACTGAAGGTCAAGGTCGGCGATAAGGTGTCCAAGGGTTCGCTGCTGCTGACGCTGGCGGGAGAGGGCGGCTCGTCCGCTTCCTCCGCGCCTGTTCCCGCTGCCGCTTCCGGTTCATCCGATCCCGTCTCTGCTGCAATCGCCGCGCTCGCATCGAAGGCACCCACTGCGTCTGCCCCTGCGCCGTCGGCCCCACGTTCCATTCCTACGGCTGCGCTTGATCCGGTCGAGTCGACCGGCACGAAGCCGCATGCATCTCCCTCCATCAGAAAGTTTGCACGTGAACTCGGCGTGGATCTGACACGCGTGAAGGGCACCGGACCTAAAGGCAGAATTTTGCACACCGACGTGCAAGCCTTCGTCAAGGGCGTTATTGCGGGTGCGACCAGCGCGCCTGCAGCTTCTGCCGGGTCTACATCGAAGGGCGGTGGCGGGCTGGATGTGCTGCCGTGGCCGTCCCTGGATTTCTCGAAATTCGGCGAAACCGAGCTGCAGGCCCTGTCGCGCATCAAGAAAATCAGCGGTCCCAACCTGCATCGCAACTGGGTGATGATCCCGCATGTCACGCAGTTCGATGAGGCCGATGTCACCGAGCTCGAAGAATTCAGGAAATCGTCGAATGCGGCAATGGCCAAATCCGGTGTGAAGCTCACCATGCTTGCCTTCGTGATCAAAGCCAGTGTCGCGGCCTTGAAGAAATTCCCGGTCTTCAATTCCTCGCTTGATGCAAAAGGCGAAAACCTGATCCTCAAGAAGTACTACAACATCGGCTTCGCCGCCGATACGCCGAACGGCCTGGTGGTGCCGGTCATCAAAAACGCGGACCAGAAGGGCATCGCCCAGATTGCCCAGGAGATGGCGGATCTTTCCGGGCAGGCCCGCGAAGGGAAGCTGAAACCTGCCGACATGCAAGGCGCGACATTCACCATCTCGTCGCTGGGCGGCATAGGCGGTACAGCGTTCACGCCGATCATCAATGCACCGGAAGTGGCGATCCTGGGTCTTTCGAAATCCGAGATCAAGCCGGTGTGGGACGGCAAGCAGTTTGCACCGCGGCTGATGCTGCCAATGTCGCTGTCGTATGACCACCGGGTGATCGACGGTGCGATGGGTGCGCGCTTCTCGGTTTATCTCGGCGAAGTCCTGACCGATATGCGCAAGGTCTTGTTGTAACACCTGCCACGCAAGTGGCAGGTGCTTTCCCGATCAATCACGGAGAACAACAATGACCACCTGTGTCGTCGTCAAAAAGAACCACGAGATTGCCATTGCATCCGATTCGCTTGTCACGTTCGGCGATACCCGGCTGTCCCATGCATATGAAGTCAATGAAAAGGTGTTTCCGGTTGGTGATTCGTATGTCACGCTGGCCGGGACGGCCGCCCATTTTCCGGTGATGCGCAAGCTGCTCACCGGGATGGGTGAAGAGTGTCGCCTCGGCAGCCGCGATGACGTGTTCGAAACCTTCTCGAGGGTGCATGAAATACTGAAGGAAAAATACTTCCTGAATACGAAGGAAGACGAGGACGATCCCTATGAGTCTTCGCAGATCACGGCACTGATCGCGAATCCCCGGGGAATTTTCGGCGTGTACTCCTACCGGGAAGTTTTCAGCTTCGATCGCTTCTGGGGTATCGGCAGCGGCCGCAACTTTGCGCTCGGCGCGATGTACGCGGTATATGACCGCCTGCACAGCGCTCGGGAAATTGCGGAGATCGGCGTGCTGGCCGGCGCGGAATTTGATAAGAGCACATCAGGGCCGTTCCGGATTTTCAGTATGCCGATGAAGAATGATCTGTAAAAGAGCAAAACGAATGATCGCCATTTCTTCCTGCTGAAGGGCGACAGAATATATTTGGTGCAGCCAATTTACCTATCCCTGACCTCTGTCCCTGAAAGGGGAGGGGAACGAACGGAGCGAATGCTATGAGCTTGATTGAAGTCAAAGTCCCCGATATTGGCGACTTCAAAGAAGTGGAAATCATCGAACTGCTGGTCAAGGCCGGCGATACGATCAAGGTCGATCAGTCATTGATCACAGTGGAGTCCGATAAGGCGAGCATGGAGATCCCGGCCAGTCACGCCGGCGTGATCAAGGAACTCAAGGTCAAGATCGGCGACAAGGTGTCTGAAGGAAACTTGCTCCTTACCCTGGATGCCGCCGATGCAGGCGCATCCGCCGCTGCGCCTGCACCGGCCTCCGGCCCTGCCGCGAATGCGACCGCCGGTTACGGCACATCTACACCTCCCGCAGCCGCTGCAGCGCAGGCGCCTGCACCGGCCGCACCGGCACCGGCACCGCTGGCCGCCAGCTTTGGCGGCCAGGCCGATATCCAATGCGACACATTGGTTTTGGGCGCGGGTCCCGGGGGTTATTCCGCCGCGTTCCGCTCTGCCGATCTCGGAATGGCAACGGTACTGGTCGAGCGTTATGCCACGCTCGGCGGCGTCTGCCTCAATGTTGGCTGCATTCCTTCCAAGGCGTTGCTCCACGTTGCCGCCGTCATCGACGAAACACAGGCAATGGCCGCCCATGGCATCAGTTTCGCCAAGCCGGAAATCGATATCGACAAACTGCGTGGATGGAAGGACAAGGTCATCAGCAAAATGACCGGTGGCCTCTCCGGAATGGCGAAGGCACGGAAGGTCAATGTCGTGCAGGGCGTAGGCCAGTTCCTCAGCCCGAATCACATGGAAGTCACTGCCGCCGACGGCAGCCGCAAAACCGTGCAGTTCAAGCAAGCCATCATCGCAGCCGGATCGTCGGTCGTGAATCTGCCCTTCGTGCCGGAAGATCCGCGCATCGTCGATTCCACCGGTGCACTGGAGCTGCGCAGCGTTCCGAAAAGAATGCTGGTAATCGGCGGCGGCATCATCGGGCTGGAAATGGCGACTGTATATTCCACGCTCGGTGCGCGCATCGATGTGGTTGAAATGATGGACGGCTTGATGCAGGGCGCGGACCGAGACCTGGTCAAGGTCTGGCAGAAATTCAACGAGAAGCGCTTCGACAAGATCATGACCAAGACCAAGACGGTTGGGGTTGAAGCACTTAAGGAAGGCATCAAGGTCACGTTCGAGTCCGCCGACCCGGCGGTCGCAGCACCGGAGCCGGGACTGTACGACATGGTGCTGGTGGCGGTAGGGCGCAGTCCGAACGGCAAAAAGATCGCCGCTGACAAAGCCGGCGTTGCCGTCACCGACCGCGGCTTCATCAACGTCGATTTGCAGATGCGCACCAACGTGCCGCATATCTATGCGATCGGCGACATCATTGGCCAGCCCATGCTGGCGCACAAAGCCGTGCATGAAGCCCATGTCGCAGCAGAAGCGGCTGCCGGCCAGAAGTCGCACTTCGACGCCAGCGTGATTCCATCTGTTGCCTATACCGATCCGGAAGTGGCGTGGGTCGGCATGACGGAAGACGAGGCGAAGGCAAAAGGCGTGAAGCTGGAAAAGGGACTGTTCCCGTGGGCAGCATCCGGCCGTGCAGTTGCAAACGGTCGGGATGAAGGTTTTACGAAGTTGCTGTTCGACGCCGAGACCCATCGCATCGTTGGCGGCGGTATCGTCGGTACGCATGCGGGCGATATGATCGGTGAAATCGCGTTGGCGATCGAAATGGGCGCCGACGCGGTCGATATCGGGAAGACGATCCATCCCCACCCGACTCTTGGCGAGTCGATCGGTATGGCGGCTGAAGTATTCGAAGGTGTTTGCACCGACTTGCCGCCTGTGCGTAAGAAGTAAAGCCGCGCCAGGTAGCAACCCTGCTTCCGAAGTCGGTACGCTTGATGAAATGCCCCGCGCAAGCGGGGCATTTCTTTTTTAGGACGTTTGCGGGCGGACAGGGAACATCCCGAGCAGATGGTTAAACGCAAACCGCCAAATTCATTTGTGCTCGGTGACTGGCCTGGCTCCCATACCTCGGCTATCGACCCACCTTAGCGCCTTTGCGGCGGCCTGTCATCTTGCCTGGCCGGCGGCGGAATGTCGGTATCAAACTCAGGGAAATCCGCATCGTCGGTCGCAATGCTGTCAATGCGATCTACGCCGATATCGCCAGCCAATTCGACGTCGCCGTTCCTTCCGGCCGTCGAACTTTCTCCGGTTCCTGCCGAATCGATACCTTCACCGCTCACATCAATATTGTGGCTATCCGAATCTTCGTTTGTCCCTCTTTCCAAGGGCAGCACTTCCTCTTCGACCGCCCTGAGGCCACCCTGTACGTCGCTGCCGGTATCAGAGATATCGCTCGGGCCAAGTGCGTCAACGCCATGCCCGATACCGAGTTGACGGTCCGGTTCCGGAATATTGTCGGGGTCTAATGTGCTTGATGCCATGATTGCTCCTGAATGTGTAATTGACGAATTGCATCGACGAGCTTTTTGAAATTTTTCCGTGCAAAGGAAAAATATGCCAGGCAAAGGAAATTTCGAATTACAGGGCATAGTCTTTAAAACTGCCGCTTGTTCCGCTTTCACCTTTGCATACCTCGTCGTTACATTGAATTCACGTGCAATATCCATACCTTCCAGAGCCAGCTGCTATCAGCCCATAACGGTTGTCTTTGTATTAACCCAATTCATGCACGGGAAAAATGCGATAGCTATCAACATAACGGGATATAAGGCCTTCAGGCTGCAATGGCATCTTTTACTCCCATGCAAGTCGATTTATCCGGCTAAACATCGCCTACTTAAAATGGCTTCTCAATTGAACTTGGAGTTTATCGGCCCCCAAATTATGCATAAAACGGTAATAGGATCGCATAGTATGAGAAGCTAGACTGTTGATATCTCGCTGCACTAGATAAATGATGACGACGAGATTGTCCTCCAAAGTTGCGGAATGTGACTATGCTTTTTCTGACGTTGATAGACATTGACTAGCAAAGTATTGCTGGCAACTTGGCATTGGTAAGAAATGGGCCAGCAATGGGCTTGGGCAGTTTTGCGCCATGCGCTTGTTGGAATATCTGCGCTTTCTGGATATATTGAAAATCCAGTGCAGCAGGTTGCTTCTGTACTGCAACACAGTGGATTGAGGTGACTCGCATCGTATGCTACTGATGCCCGGTAAACGCAAAAAGCTCGCCGAAGCGAGCTTTCATTCACAACACATTTTCATCCTTCAGGAACCCGGGCTATCTGCCAAGTGCCCCTGAACCGTTGGAACGGAAACCCATGCTATCTGCGTGGTGTCCCCGTTTGCCGGAAAGACTGCGATGTTTTCCGGTGCAGCGTAAAACTTCACCGGACAATGAATTAGATAGCAGCGGAACCTTGCAGGTTCGTATGCTTAGATAGGGCAGATGTTAGTTGCTTTTTCGCCTTTGGGGCCAGTGCCGCGTTCGAACGACACGCGCTGGTTTTCTGCCAGGCTTTTAAAACCGGTTGATTGAATGTCCTGGAAGTGCGCGAACAAATCGCCGCCGCCGTTATCAGGCGTAATGAAGCCGAAGCCTTTGGAATCGTTGAACCACTTTACTGTGCCTGTTTGAGTACTCATGTCATTTCCTTTTGATGCGGATGAGGGCTTGCGCCCGGAATGCACCCAAGACCAAGAAATGTAACCGGAAGGAGTCAAACAGGAATGGCTCTGCGGGAGAGCAAGACGGGAAAGAGACCGACAATAACGACGACTTGATGCAAGTGCAGAGGCGACTATACAGGTAAATCCGGCATTGGTGTGATTAATTTTCCGGCCCGGGTTTTAGTTGAATGAGTATGTTGCGACGGGTGTGCGGGATGCAAGCTGCGCAATTGCGCTGCTGAGCTTGTCTTCGATCCGCTTCCTGCGTGCAGGCTGATCCAGCGCGGTGAGCGCCAGATCGGGAAAGTAGAGCCGTACCGATTTTTCGTCAGTGAACATATCCATCCGATGAGCATGCTCATGGGCGAAGTCCTCACCGATATCCCACTCGCATTTGGTAAGCGTTATGCCTTTCTCACGCGCAATGGATATGGCGATTGATGATATGACGTCGGCCCCGGCGAGGCGGACTGTCTGCGGGTTGCTTTCCAGCGTCATGGCAAGTCCTTGCATGTGATTAACGGCGGCGTTGGTGACCAGACGGCATCGGTCCACGCTTCTCAAGATGTCGGAAAATGATCCGGCCCTTGCTGAGGTCGTAGGGTGACAACTCCAGCGTTACCTTATCGCCCGCCAGTATCCGAATATGATTCTGCCGCATTTTTCCCGACGTATAAGCGGTCAGCTGGTGACCGTTATCAAGGTTGACGCGAAAACGTGAATCGGGAAGTACTTCGGCCACGAGGCCGTTCATTTCAAGAAGTTCTTCTTTAGCCATTTTTATTCCAGTATGAATGTTGTGCAACAAAAGTATGAATCCTGGAGTCCCCGACCGAAAGCGGGACTGGAGGTCAACTGCTTGCCCTTGGGATGTGCAGTTGTGAAATGCGCCTGTCAGGCGCGAATAATTAAGAATGGCTCTAGTGGCTGGATTGTCGGGGCGCAGCAACAGGCCAGAGGAGGTGAAAACGCTGCATCAACAGCGCCGGGTAACGACTGAAACGAGTGAAGATATGTCTTTGCGCTTGTGCTCATTTGTGCTTTTGCACGCGCACGACCGAGAGGTTGGGAGGAACTCGGGACCGGCATTCGTCTCCGCAGGAGCGGAGAAGGTTGCCACAGGGCCCAACAATTATAGCTCAGTATGCCTCTTCTTTCTTGAGATTAGCGAACGACACTTCGCGCCCAGCGTACGATATCCGGCGCGCCCATTGCACCGGCCTGACGGGCTATTTCCTTGCCGCCTGTAAACATCGCAAGGGTCGGAATGCTACGAATCGCATAACGTGTCGCCAGAAGTTGTTCGGCTTCCGTATTCACCTTGGCAAGACGGAAATGCGGTTCCAGCTGACCGGCAGCCTGCTCGAACGCGGGCGCCATCATCCTGCAAGGGCCACACCATGGCGCCCAAAAATCCACCAGCAGCGGAATATTGCTATTCCCGGCATGACGATCAAATTCCGCCGCAGTAAGTGCGACCGACCTGCCAGTGAACAGGGGGCGATGGCACCGCCCGCAATCCGGAGACTCGCCCAGCCGCTCGGAAGGGACGCGGTTGGTCGCATGGCAATGTGGACAGACAACGTGTAAGGGCATGTCGAATATTCCTTGTATGCGTTAGTTCAGATTCGAGCCCGCGTGCCGGACGCGTGTGCGCAGGCGCTCCAGTTCATCGAACAGGTCGGCGACCAGCCCGGCCAGCTCGGGATTCGCATCGAAGCGGCGCTCTAGCTCGAACATCCGGCGTGCGCGTAGCACGTCACGACTGTTGAACAGCCAGACATCCGGATTGTTGCCTCTATCACCAAGCAGTACGCCTGCCCGAACATGTTCGATCACCCATTCCCGGCTGACGGTACAACTCGCGGCGAGCTCGTCGAGCGTCAGGCCGGCATCGTCCAGTATGAGGGCAATATGTTCCTTCATCATGTTGAGAACCCCTGTCGCGGATTGAACGCAAGTTCGCTGGCCATCGTTCGATAGAGCGCACGCGCCTTCGGATTGCTGGCGGGCGGCAGGACGACGTTCAGTACGAGATACAAGTCGCCGGCGGTGGAGCCGGGAATGCCACGGCCTTTCAGGCGCAGCTTGCGTCCCGACTGCGACCCTTCCGGAATACGCACTTCCACCACGCCGTCTGGCACCCTGGTTTCCACGATGGCACCGAGTGCCGCTTCCGATGGCGTGATCGGCAGCGTGACATGGACATCCCGGCCCTCAATCCGGTAGCGCGGATGCGCCTTCAGCCGCACTTCGAGGTAGAGGTCGCCGGCCTGCGCGCCGCCAACCCCGGGGCTGCCTTGTCCGGCCAGCCTGATCACCTGTCCTTCATGCACCCCCTTCGGTATGCGGACCTCCAGCGTCCGTTCGGCCATGACCACGCGTCCGCGTTCATCCATCTGCGGCGAACGCAGCGTCAGCGTGCGCACGCCGCCCCGGTAGGCATCCTCCAGGTCGAGGGTAACCTTCGCATGATGGTCCTCGCCGCACGCCTGGAAATGCGCTCCGCCGCGCGACGCGGAGCGGCCCATGCGGCTGCCGAACAGCTCGGAGAAAAAGTCGCTGAAATCAGCCGCCTCGGCGCCCGAAAAATTGTGCTCCGAAAATTCGTAACCGCTGTCCCATCCCGGTGGCGGACGGAAATCCTGGCCCGGTTGAAAGCCCTGGCCGACGTTGTCGTAAGCCGCCCGTTTTTCGGGATCGGACAAGACGGCGAACGCCTCATTGACGTCCTTCATGCGTGCCTCCGCGTCCGGTTCCTTCGATACATCCGGATGGTATTTGCGGGCGATCTTGCGGTACGCCTTCTTGATGTCTTCTTCCTTGGCGTTTCGATCGACGCCAAGGAGCTGATAATAGTCCTTGAATTCCAATCGATACTCCTTAAGGTTTCCTTGCTCACAAGTAGGGCCGAACGGATGCGAATCAAGCCCTTGAAATTCACCCGCCAGCATATATCTCCGGTACGTGAGAACGGGGCCGGTACGCCGGTCTCATCCTTTCACCCTTCATTTCAAAGGAGAACGAGATGATGTATCGATCGATGTTTCCTCGGGATATATTTGCTGAAATGGATCGCCTCCAGAGGGAAATCCAGCAGGCGTTCGATATGGAGCCTAGTATCCGCGGGATCGGGCGCGGCGGTTTCCCTGCATTGAATGTCGGCAGCACGCCGCAATCGGTAGAGCTGTACGCCTTCATTCCCGGACTGGATCCGGAAAAAATCGAAGTGAACCTGGAGCGCGGCGTGCTGACAATCGCCGGCGAGCGCAACGACAATCTATCGAGCAAGGAAACGAAGGCGACCGTCCATATCAATGAGCGCTTCGCAGGCCGGTTCAAGCGGGTGCTGAGCTTGCCGGAGGATGTGAACCCGGACAGTGTATCTGCACAGTACCGCGACGGCGTGCTGCACATCAGCGTAAAACGCAATGAAGCGATGCAGCCGCGCCGCATCTCGGTGCACTGATACCTATCGAGGAAATGTACTCATTCACTTGCCCTTAAGCGCAGGAGAACAATCATGAACAATCAAGCGAACATCAAGAAAAGCGAAAGCAGCGAAGCGGCAGCGGAGGCAGCCATGATGCCGCCTGTCGACGTGATCGAGGATGCGTCGGGCATCACCCTGTTTGCCGATCTGCCCGGGGTGTCCAAGGAAACGCTGAATCTGCAACTCGAGACGAACAGCCTGACTATCGAAGGCCAGGTGGCGCTCAACATTCCGCAGGACATGGAGTCCAGTCATGCGGAGATCAAGGTGCCGCGCTACCGCAGGACCTTCACTCTGTCCAAGGAACTGGATGGGGAAAAGGCGACTGCCGAGTTCAAGCACGGTGTCTTGAAGCTTTCGATTCCCAAGGCACAGCATGCGCAGCCACGAAAGATCGAGATCAACGTGAGCTGACTGCGTGACGCTGGCGGTACGCCTTTGCACTGAGCGACGGGCTATTTACTGGAGGTCAATATGAGAATTGAAGACATCAAGCAGGGCTTGAATTCCTTCTGGGATTCAGTATCCGAAGGCTGGCAGCATTTGCGTCATTCGGCATCCAGTGCGCTCACGGGGTTCAGGCCAGGCGAGCGCACCAATCTCCCGGCAAGGACAGAGGTCGACGACATGTTCTTCATGCCTTCCGGCAGCTGGGCCATGTTGGGCGGCAATTTGTTCGAGGATGACCGGCGCATTGTCGTCCAGCTCGAGGTGCCCGGACTCGACAAGGAAGACCTTGATATCGAAGTACAGGACGGGACCCTGATCGTGCGCGGGGAGAAGCGGTTCGAACGGGAACAAAGCGAGGGACGTTATCGCGTTCTGCAATGTGCGTATGGCAGTTTCCGCCGCTCGGTCCCGTTGCCGGCGCAAGTCGTGTCGGAACAGGCGCAGGCCACGTACCGAAATGGCGTGCTGCGCGTCGAGTTGCCGAAGACGGAACGTGTTCCGCCGCGCAAGGTGAATGTCACCGTCAGCTGACGTGGCGGGCGACTTGTGTCGCATCCACATTGGTCTTGAGTACGAGAGAGGGCCTGCAATCAAGTGATTGCAGGCCTTTTTGAATGGCGCCAACAAGATTTTGTTATTCTCGCGCCTATGCGTGGCCCGGAAAGCGATCCGGTGCCGGGAATCGGGTCGGCAAGCGGCTTGCGATTGAAATGGTTCAGGGTGGGTTTTGCCTGAACGCAGTTGAATACATATCTCAGTCATGAATGGAGAAGAATAATGATCGATACGTCACGCGCCTGCGGAACATTGACTGCCGCCACGCTATGCCTGCTGTTGGCTGCGTGCTCGCCATCCGGGAACGAACAGCAGGCAGGCACGGCGCCTGCACCGGCTCCGGCACCTGCGGCAAGTCCTCCGCCGCCGGCACCTCAGGCATCTGCTCCCGCCGCGCAGAATATGGGATTGCCAGACTTCGTCAACCTGATGAAGCAGCAGGGCCCTGCCGTCGTCAACATCAGCGCCACCCGTGTTGCGCAGGGGCAGGGCAACGTGCCGGGATTGCCGGAAGGTCACCCGTTGCATGAATTTTTCCGCCGGTTCGGCGGTCCGCCCGACGCCGGCGAGGCGCTCGGCCGCAGCCTCGGGTCGGGGTTCGTCATCAGCCAGGATGGCTACATCCTGACCAATGCCCACGTCATTGCCCAGACCAATGACGTGACAGTGAAATTGACGAACAAACGGGAATACAAGGCAAGGGTGATCGGGGCGGACCCTTATACGGATGTGGCTCTGATCAAGATTGATGCAACCGGTTTGCTGCCGGTCAGGATAGGCGATCCCGCCAGGCTGGAACCAGGTGAGTGGGTAGCAGCGATCGGCGCCCCATTCGGTTTCGACAATAGCGTGACCGTCGGCGTGGTGAGTGCAAAGGGGCGCGTACTGCCCAACGGCAGCTATGTTCCGTTCATCCAGACCGACGTCGCGGTCAATCCCGGCAATTCCGGCGGGCCCTTGTTCAGTACGAAGGGGGAGGTCGTTGGCATCAATTCCCAGATCTATAGCCAGACCGGCGGCTATATGGGCATTTCGTTCGCCATCCCGATCGACATCGCCATCGGTATATCGGATCAATTGCGCGAGAGCGGCAAGGTGACGCGTGGCCGCATCGGTGTGCAGCTGCAGGAACTCACCTACGAGATCGCGTCATCTTTCGGAATGAAGGAAACAAAAGGCGCCCTGGTTGCCAGCGTGCAGCGGGGCGGTCCGGCGGACAGGGCAGGTTTGCGCCCTGGTGATGTGATCATGTCGCTGAATGATCAGCCGGTCAACACGACCGCCGACCTTGCGCGCCTTGTTGGCGGTACGAAGCCGGGGGCAACAGTGGGATTGCAGTACTGGCGTGATGGCAAGGTCAATTCCGCAAAGATCGAGGTGGATGTGCTGAGAAGCTAGCCGGCGAAAGCCGGCATGCTCGCGGTGATTTTCAGCAGCGTGCCGGTGCGATCGACAACCCGGTGCATGACGCGCAATCGTCATGCACCGGTGGCCGTAACTACGTCGTCAGCGGAAACAATCATGTCGATTTCCACTGAAGCATTTTTTGGAAGCTGATAGACGCCGACGGATGTTCGCGTATGCACGCCGGCGGCTGAAAATATCGCATACAGCACTTCGGAGGCGCCGTCCGCAACCTCGCTCTGCTGGGTGAAGTCAGGGGCGCTTTGCACATACACGGTAATGCGCAATACCTTTCGAACATGATCGAGGCTGCCCAGCGACTGGCGCAGGATGGCGAGTGCGCGCATCGTGCAGATCTTCGCGGCGCGCCGTCCTTCCTCCAGGTCGACATCGACGCCGACCCGGCCTGTCGCCACGACAGTGTCGCCGACACGGGGAATCTGCCCGCTGATGTAGATTTCGTGGCCGTTACGTACCAGTGGCACGTAATTGCCGCCGATCTTCATCTGGCCTTCAAAGCTGTAGCCGAGCTTGTCGGCGATCTGCTGAAAAACCTTGTCCCTGGACACATCCATTCCTGATCCTCCGCCAGTCGGCAACCGATCCTACTGTTCCAGTTGCGTCAGCACCTGCGACAGCATTGAAATCATCTGGTCGATTTCCTCGGTCGTTACGTTCAATGCCGGCATGAAACGCAGCAGGTCGGAGCGCGGTGAATTTAGCAGCAGGCCGACAGGTCCCATGTCGCGGGCGGTCTCGACGATCTTCGGTCCGATATCCTTGCCGAGGCGCAGCGCGCGCAGCAAGCCTTCGCCCCGTTCTCCCTGCAGGCCGTGCTTTTCCGAAAGTTGCAATAATTGCGCGCGCAGGTACTCGCCTTTGTCCCTGACCGACTGCATGAACCCAGGCTTCAGCAGTTCGCTCAATACCGCGGCGCCAACTGCCGTCATCATCGGATTGCCGTTGTAGGTGCCGCCTTGCTCGCCCGCCTCGAATACGGCGACCGCTTCGCGGCAAAGCAGTGCGGCCAGCGGCACGCCGCCGCCAATGCCTTTGCCGAGCGTCATGATGTCCGGTTCGACGCCCGACAGTTGATAGGCGAACAGCTCGCCGGTGCGCCCCATGCCCGACTGAACCTCATCGACAATCAGCAGCAGGTTGCGCTGCGTCGTAAGCTTGCGCAGCGCCTGCATGAAGTCACGCGATGCCGGCAGCACGCCGCCTTCGCCCTGAACCGGTTCCAGCATCACCGCGACGGTCTTGTCGCTGATGAGCTTTTCCACACTGCCGATGTCATTTAGCTCCGCCTTCAGAAAGCCCGGTACCTGCGGCGCAAACATCGTGTCCCAACCGGCCTTGCCGCTGGCGGACATGGTTGCCAGCGTGCGCCCATGGAAGCCGTGGTTGAAGGTGATGATTTCGTAGCGGTTCTCGCCACTGGCATTCTTGTTGACCTTGCCCCATTTGCGCGCCAGCTTGATGGCACCTTCGTTGGCCTCTGCGCCGCTGTTGGCAAAAAAGACGCGATCGAAGCAGGAGTTGTCGGTCAGTAGCGTTGCAAGCCTGATCGACGGTTCGTTATAGAAAGCCGGAGATGGATTGATCAGCTTTTTCGCCTGCGCGCTCGCTGCGTCGGCAATGCACTGGGGGGCGTGGCCGAGGCAGTTGACGGCCCAGCCCTGCAGGTAGTCGAGATAGCGCTTGCCGTTATTGTCGGTCAGCCACATGCCGCTGCCTTCGGTGAAGACGAGGGGAGGGCGGTTGGTGACGTGCATGAGCGTGTTGACGTTGTACTGGCTGAATTCCATGCTGGACTCCTGAAAGGCGTTGATCCGAAGGTTGAAAATGGGGTTATACGGCGGTCTGAAGCAAATCAAAAAAAAAGCCACAGGGGAGACCTGTGGCTTTGTGATCGGCAAACGCTTACACGCACGGCTTCCCTGGCTGAGGCAGCGGGGTACGGCGTCGCAAGAGTTTGGCAGTCGTATTCATGGCGACAATACTAAGTTGTTTCGCGCGACCCGTCAAAAGGTTTGTCGTCACACCTTGGCGAGATCCGCTTCGGAGGTGAACGAGTCCGCAAAAAACTCTTCTTCGGGAAGCCCGCATTGCGCGACGAAGTCCTTGGTGGCTGCCTCCACCATGGCAGGCGTGCCACAGGCGTAGACCTGATAAGCGGACAGGTCAGGAAGATCTTGCATTACGGCATGATGGACGAACCCGCTACGGCCGGTCCACCCGTCTTCCGGCAACGCATGCGAGATCACCGGCACGTATTTGAAATGAGGCAGGGTACGCGCCCACTCTTCGCAGAGCGCATGCATATACAGATCCTTCGGACGGCGGCCGCCCCAATAGAGCAGCATCGGCCGTGCCGTCTTCTGATGCGTCGCGTGCTCTATGATCGCCTTGATCGGCGCGAAGCCGGTGCCCGACGCCAGCAGCACCATGGGCTTGGTTGAATCCTCGCGCAAAAAGAAGGTGCCAAGCGGTCCTTCAATGCGGAGGATGTCCCGCTCCTTCATGGTGTTGAAAACATGGTCGGTGAACAGGCCGCCCGGCATATGGCGGATATGGAGAGAAACATGTTCGTCCGTATGCGGCGCATTGGCCATGCTGTAGCTGCGGCGCTTGCCGTCTTTCAGAAGGAATTCGATATATTGGCCGGCCTTGTATTGCAGGCGTTCGTTGGCCGGCAATTGCAGCGACATGATCGTGACGTCATCCGCCACGCGATCAAGCTTCGCTACCCGGGTAGGCAGCTTCTTGATGGGGAACTCGCCGACGCCGAGCACCTCGCGCGCTTCGATGACAATATCCGAATGCGGATGTGCGCAGCAGAACAACGAAAAGCCTTTCTCTTCATCCCCGGCACTCAGCGCCCGCACCTGATGAACGCCATGGGTAACGCTGCCCTCAAGCAGCTTGCCCCTGCAAGATCCGCAGGCGCCGTTCTTGCACCCGTAGGGCAGACCGACGCCGGCGCGAATCGCCGCCGTCAAAACCGCTTCGCCTTCTTCACAGGTGAACTGGCGTCCGCTTGGCTGAACCGTAACTTGGAAAGTCATACAATCCCGATGATGAAAAACACCCAAAATAAAAAATTCGGCAGGCCCCGCCTGCTGATTATCGGTTGCGGCGACGTGGGCATGCGCCTGCTGCCGCTGGTGCGTGACCGTTTCCGAGTCTTCGCGGTAACCAGCCAGCCGGGGCGCTGCGACGAATTGCGACGCGCGGGCGCCATACCGATCGTGGCAAACCTCGACCAGCCCCATACCCTGGCGCGCCTTTCAAGGCTGGCGCGCATGGTTGTGCATTTGGCACCACCGCAGGCGGATGGCATGCTGGACCGGCGTACCCGCAACGCGACCGCCATTTTACCCGACCATGCGACGCTCGTTTATGTGAGCACAACGGGCGTATACGGGGATTGCGGCGGCGCGCTGGTGAATGAATCGCGGCCGGTCAATCCGCAGAATCCGCGCGCCATACGAAGGGTGGACGCGGAACGCGTACTTCGGCGCTGGGCCAGGCGGTCCGGTTCGCGGCTGGCAATACTGCGCGCTCCCGGCATTTATGCTGTTGACCGATTGCCGGTCGAGCGGCTGAGAAAAGGTACGCCCGCGCTGACGCAGGCCGAGGACGTGCATACCAATCATATTCACGCCGACGACCTGGCTGCACTCGTGGCGGCAGCCCTGTTCCGGGCACAACCGCAGCGGGTGTATCACGCCGTTGACGATACCTGCATGAAGATGGGCGAGTATTTCGATGCGGTCGCCGATGCGTTCTGCCTGCCTCACCCGCCGCGCTTGCCGCGGAATGCACTCCGCGAAGCGGTGTCGCCCATGCTGCTTTCGTTCATGTCGGAATCCCGGCGGCTCAGCAATTTTCGCCTGAAAACAGAGTTGGATTATCGCTTGCGATATCCGGACGTACAGCATTTCCTGGCCACGGTCGTCCCCGAATAGCCGGCGATTCGGCACCGCCGGTTACCCCTCGGTGTCAGCCCTGCTTGCCCGAAGGCGGCTTCATCGCGGCGAAGTGTTTCCATAATTTGCGAAGCCGGCGACTCCCGCTTTCGGTGCGTGCCAGCAGATAACCCCGGGCAAAGCCGGCGCTGGCGGCACGTTCCGGCTGTTGCTCCTGCAACTGGCGCAGCAACCCATCCGCCACAGCGGCGTCGTTCATCCAGCCGAGATCATCCTGCAGTGCGGACAATGCATCGACATAATGCCGCACTCGTCCCGATGGGAATAGCGACTGGAAAAACTCGGTGGCATAGCGTGTTTTCTTTGCCACGATGCGCACCTCATGGCGTGCCTCGGCAGGCGCGCTGTCCAGGTCCTTGCCCCGCTTGAGCAGTTTCCGGTGATGACGTGCAATGGTCTTTCGGGCGAATTTGTGCAACGGCGCGTTCAGATCGCCGTGAGCGCCCTCTCCGTTGCGATTGTCGCGCTCGTCGTTCCATTGCGCGCCCTGTACCCAGCTTGAAAAACCAAGCATCCATTTCGTGTAGCGCACCGATTCCACCACCGACGCCGCCGCATCCCGGCGTTCCTGGGCAAACTGCAATGCGGCCTGCTGCAGGGACGTCATGCCCTCATCGCTGGAGGCGGCCCGCGCGACCGGCACCAGCGTCGAGCCGGATAGCACCTCCCAGTCCCGAGCGGCGCCCAGCTGGTTCGCGGTCCATTTGATTTCTTCCAGAAGCGCCGGTGGACAAGGCGCAAGCTCCCTGAAGATTCCGAGTGCGGAGCGCAGGCGCCGCATGCCGACGCGCATCTGGTGGACGCTTTCCGGATCATGCGTCTGCACGACCCCGGTTTCATTTTCCTGGATCTGCGAAATGCAATTGGCGATGATCGCCTGCATGCCCTGTTCCACCGTCATATCCTTCGACAGGGATAGCTTGGCGGCCTTTACGGCTGCGCGCTGTCGCGGCATGCAAAGCGCATATCCGCGCTCTGCCTTGCTTTGATTCCCGATGCGCAACGGCACATCGTCCAGCAGCTTTAATGCGAACTCGAAAAGCTGTTGCGGATTTCCGGCTTTCAGCTCGAGTTCGATTTCACTGATCGGCAGCTTTACGTCGTTGCGTTCCAGCACGCCTTCGTCGAGCGCGAATTCAATTTCGGTGCTTCCTGCCGCATTGTCATCGCCGTTCTCATCCTTCAGGGCAAGCTTCCATACGGTACGATTGACACGCGAAGTGAACATCGGAAGAAGTCGCTCGGACAGCGCCGGCGTGTGCAGCAGGGCGGACCATTGCGTTCCGGGATCCACGATGTCGCGTAGCGCGGCGAGATCCGGCGCGGCGCTTTCAACACGGCACTCCCATTCGTTGTTCTGGTGAAGCCCGGCCTCTACCTTGCCGCCGCCTTTCAAGGTTTGAATCCAGTTGTCGCCGTTTACCTGGCGTACGCGCAGCGCGGCGTTGCAACGCCGTATCTCGAAGCTGGGGGTATCGAAATACGTACTGACAAGTTCCTGTGTCCGCGGTTTTTTAATGGCATGTTTTTCCAGTAATGGATGCTTGCGCAGCGTTTCCACGTGCTCGGGATTAATCAACAGCTTCAATTCGATTTCCATGGGCACCTGCCTCCAAGTTACTGCTTGTCGGTTGATCAAAATGGTATAAAAATTAAGTCTGCATATGACACGTCTCTCTCAGCGCGGTCCTGTAAAAACAGAATGCGATAACAGATGAAAGTTCAATCTTTGCAAGTGTTTCCAACCTGACCTGCACGTGATGAAACTGATCACCTGGAATATTCAATGGGGGCGCGGCGTGGATGGCCGCGTAGACCTCAATCGCATCGTGGATCATGCACGTCGCCTGGCGGATTTCGACGTCCTCTGCCTGCAGGAGGTGTCTTCCGGATATGGCGCAGCGGAACTGGCGGCCAACGACCGGAGCGATCAATTCGCGGTCATTGCATCGCATTTGCCGGGCTATACCGCGATCCAGGGTATTGGAACCGATGTGCCGGACAGGGAGGGCGGACGGCGGCGTTTCGGTAACATGGTTCTTTCGCGCTACCCGGTCATGCAGGTTTTCAGTCACTTGTTGCCGTGGCCCGCCGATCCGGGTGTGCTGAGCATGCAAAGGATCGCGCTCGAGGCAACTCTGGATACGCCGCTTGGCCTTATACGGGTCACCACCACGCATCTTGAATACTATTCCGCGATACAGCGCCATGCGCAGATCGAGCGGTTGAGGCAGCTGCATGCGGAAGCCGTCGGGCATGCGCGGACTGTGCCGGACGGCGAGCCATCGGATGGGCCATTCTTTCATCCACGGCGCGCGGCAGCCGCGATTCTTACAGGAGACTGTAATTTTCTGCCGGAATCAGAGGACCGGCAGCGCCTGATGCAGCCGATCGACGATATCACTCCGCCATATCGTGATGCCTGGGAATGTCTGTATCCGGGTGTGCCGCATGCGCCGACGGTCGGGTTGTATGAAAAGGCGCTGTGGCCGGGACCGCCGTTTACTTTCGATTTCGTTTTCTTAAGCGAAGATCTGACGCCGAGGCTGCGCGATATTCGCGTCGATGCGCATAGCGATGCGTCCGACCATCAGCCGGTACTGCTCGAACTCGGCTAACCCGGGTCGGGACGCTACGGTCGCTACTATCAGGATGCCTTTTCCAGTATTGCCGTGGCAACCCGCCGGGCGCTCGGCAGAAAACGAGCGATGGTTGCAAGCAATTCGTCTTCGCCGACCGGCTTGCCGAGATAGGCATCGCAGCCTGCCCAGCTTCCCCGGAATTTGTCGAACGACGAAGATTTGCTACTGAGCATGACGACCGCCACGTCTTTTGTTGCAGGGCTGGACTTGAGGCGTTTGCAGACCTGATAGCCGTCGATGCCGGGCATCATGATATCTAGGAAGACGCAGGTGTATTGCTTGGACTGCGCCATATCGATCGCCGTCTCGCCATTCTCGGCATAGTCAACGTCGAAACGAAAGGGTGCGAGCTTTGCACGCATGAAGGCCCGGACGGTGGCGCTGTCATCGACGACGAGGACTGAATCTGTCGGCCGGATTTCCACGATCGGGGATTCCGGCAATGCATTCCTGTCGACCGCGCGCCTGAACGTCTGGCCATCCCAGTCGCCTATCTCGGCTTTGACCCGCCGGGCACGTTGCTGCAACGCAGCCTCCATCACGGCATCAAGTTGTTCGAACAGGCGCATCCAGCGCACCGGTTTTTCAATGACCGGCCAGGAAGAAGGTGTTGTGATTTTGCCGATCAGTACGGCAGGAGCGTGGACATTCGGAGAACGGGCCTGGAGTTGGGCAAGGGCAGCGGGGTTGTCGCCATTGACGAGATAAACGTCGCTTCGGTCTGTCGGAGAGGTCGGCTCGTTATAGGTGAAGAGGCGGCGCCCGGTCAGGCGGAAGGTCGATGCAAGCATTTCCTTTTCGGCACCGGAGAAGCCCAGCATTTCGAGGGTGAAACTGCGTGGGCGGTAGTCGGTGTTTTCGGATGCAAGCACTTGAGTCATCTCGAGCCCCAGAAAGTTGGCAATCGTTGTTGGTCAAATGATAACAGAGGATATTCCCGCGTGAAACAAATCTGATGATTGGCGGAAATAAAACGACGCTTTCATCATATTCCTGTTCACAGCACTTAATCGCGCGAGCGCAAGAAAAAGGCTGCAACGCAAAACGTTGCAGCCTTTTCAACGGGAATACTGCAGCAATTACCAGCCGTAGCCTACGCCAATGCCTCCGCCGGATCGGCCGCCCCAGCTTCCAATACCGATGCCGAGATTGACGCCACGCCGTCCATACGGATCGGCAGGCATGTTGCTCGGTGCCTGCTGTGCGACCGGCTGGGTAGCGTCATCATTCACCGGCGGGGTGGTCGTTGCGCATCCGCCAAGGACGGCGGCGCATATTCCTGCGCAAATGAGATATGTAAAGCGTTTCATTACAACTCCGAAGAACACGTTAATGCTCTTAGATGCGTTGCATTTTTTGCAGTTCAGCCGGACAGGCTGACTATGATAAAAATAGTCAGGTCAGCGCGGACGTGACTTTCAGTACTTCCTCGGCGGTGGTGACGCCTTCCGCGATTTTCAAGGCGCCTGCAACCCGAAGAGGTTTCATGCCGTCCTCAATACTTTGTTGCTTGAGCGCATGAATGTCGGTTTCCTGCTTGATCATCTTGGAGAAACTTTGCGTCACCGTCAGCAGTTCATACAAGCCGACGCGCCCGCGAAAACCTGTCTGCCTGCATTCCGGGCATCCCACCGCGCGGTAGATTTTTGCCGGTTTCGGAATTTTCCGGCCCTCCACCAGGCTTTCCCAGATATCATCGGCCAGGCTGCCGTCCGGTGCCTTGCAGGCCTGGCAAAGGGTGCGGACCAGGCGCTGCGCCATGATCCCGATCAGCGTGGCTTCCAGGAGGTAATACGGTACGCCGAGTTCCAGCAGGCGCATGACCGCCGAGGGGGCGTCATTGGTGTGCAAGGTCGACAGCACCAGGTGGCCGGTGAGGGCTGCCTGTATTGCCATCTCTGCCGTTTCCAGGTCGCGGATCTCGCCGATCATGATGATGTCCGGGTCCTGCCGCATGAGGGCGCGCACGCCGTCAGCGAAAGACAGGTCGATCCCGTGCTGCACCTGCATCTGGTTGAAGGAGCCTTCCACCATCTCTATCGGGTCTTCCACCGTGCAGACATTGACCTCCGAAGTGGCCAGCGCCTTGAGCGTGGTGTACAGGGTGGTCGTCTTGCCGGAGCCGGTCGGGCCGGTCACAAGGACAATGCCGTGCGGCCGGGTGGTCAGGGCGTCCCAGCGCACCGCATCGTCCGGTGGGAAGCCGAGTTCCGGCAGCGTCTTGACGATGACTTCCGGATCGAAGATCCGCATGACCAGTTTCTCGCCGAAGGCGGTCGGCAGGGTGGACAGGCGGAGTTCGATCTCCTGGCCGGCGGCGGTGCGGGTCTTGATGCGGCCGTCCTGCGGGCGGCGCTTCTCGATGACGTCCATCCGGCCGAGAAGCTTGATGCGAGCCGTCATCGCGATCATGACCGTGGCGGGCACCTGGTACACCTGGTGCAGGATGCCGTCGATGCGGAAACGGATCGTGCTGAAGTCGCGCTTCGGCTCCAGATGGATGTCCGACGCGCGCTGCTCGAAGGCGTATTGCCAGAGCCAGTCGACGATATTGATGATGTGCTGGTCGTTCGCGTCGACCTGCTTGTTGCTGTTCCCGAGTTCGACGAGTTGCTCGAAGTTGTTGCGCAGCGCGAGGTCCTGGCCGTTCAGCTTGTGCGCGCCCTTGATGGATTTGGCGAGCGTGAAGAACTGGGCGGTGTACTGGGCGATATCAAGTGGATTGGCAATGACGAGCTTGATGTTGCGGCGCGTGATCTTGGCAATTTCCGATTCCCATTCGCCGATGAACGGTTCGGTCGAAGCGATGACGATTTCGGTCGGCGTGAGTTCGATCGGCAGGATATTGAACCGTGCCGCATAAGTCGCCGACATGACGTCTGCCACCTTGGTGAAATCCACTTTCAGTGGATCGATACGATAAAACGGCAGCTTGACCTTTCCGGCCATCCATTCGGTCAGCCAGTCGAGCGTGAGCTGACGGTGGGGCGGCTGGGACGATTGCAGCTTGGCCTGCGCCACGGCTGTCAGGGGATGCATCGGCGCCCCGGCATTTTTCAGAATGGCCTGGGCCTGGTTGTAGAACGTCTTGGCGTTGGTCCTGTCGATCACGCCGTCGGATACGAGCCAGGTAAAGATCTGCTGCAGGTCGAGCGTCTTGGGAACGGCTTTTGTCATGGAATTCACTATCGATGCCCCTAGGCAATATCTGCATCGATGTTAACACATGGCCATTGCGCTTATTCGCCAGTCTGCGTGGCTTTCAACCCGTTAACCCATGATTTGGCGGGAAGCTTTGTGCTTTGAACAATATTTGCGGCGCGTTCGTACAGGGCGGGAAAGTCGAGTTCGATCGGCGTCTTGAAGGCGAGGGCGACTACATTGCCGTCATGGACCTCTGGCAGGCAGAGAATCTGCCGGAAAGCGGGACGCATTGCCTTCAGGTTTTTTGCATAGCTCGGATGATCGCCGAACAGGTTGACGGTCATGATGCCGCCCGGCGACAGGCAGTTTGCGCAGGCAACATAAAACTCCGGGGTATCCAGCACCGGACCCTTGGCGGTGGCATCGTACAGGTCGACCTGCAGTATGTCGAGCCTGCCGTGGTTGGCAACGTCGTTGACGAAATCCATCGCATCCATTTCGACGACAGAAAGCCGCTCATCGTCCTGTGGCAGTTTGAACATGCTGCGGCATATCGCTACAACCGACGGGTTCAGTTCCACCGCCGTGACACGTGCCTTCGGAAAGTGCTTGTGGCTGAATTTGGTCAGTGCGCCGGTTCCAAGGCCGAGCTGGACGATATGCGCAGGCTCGGCGTTGAAGAGCATCCAGGCCATCATCTGCTGCGCGTATTCCAGTTCGATCCAGTCCGGCTTGCGGATGCGCATTGCGCCCTGGACCCATTCGGTGCCGAAATGCAGGTAGCGCACGCCTTCCTGTTCGGACAGGGTGACGGGCGCGAATTTCGGCTTGCGGGGTGGCTTGGGCGCATCGGTCTTGCCGGGTCCGGCTCTGCGATTGGCTTGTGCTTCGATGGATTTGCGTTTGATGAGCATGTCGGGCCGGCAATGCCGCACTGGGAAAGCCAGCGATTTTACAGAACGATGCGCTTCCAGACAGCCAGTTTCTGATCGAACGACCATTGGGCATTGGCAGGCGATGACGACGGCAGCACCAGTGTTTCAAAGCCGGCCGCGGCGAATTGCGGTTCCAGCTTGCCGGAGGTTTTGCCGTTGAAACAGACCCGAACAAGCTGGGGGCAATCGTGCTTGAGGGCAGCAAAATCGTTGGCCTGTGCCTGCCGGATCGATGCATCCAGGCTGCCTTCGCGCTGGCAGGCGGCGATGGCATCCCATAAACCGATCCGATGCGCAAGCAGGCGCTTCAGCCTCTGTTCGTAACGCAGGCAGACAAGATCTTCATCGAGTACGGCGGAAAGCAGTTTCCAGAAATGGTTGCGCGGATGCGCATAGTATTGCCCGGCACCGAGCGAGGCTTCGCCGGGGAAGCTTCCGAGCAGCAAAATGCGAATGTTGCGGTCGAGGACGGGCGCAAGGCCGGTCAGCAAGGGCAGGTCGGGGATGGGCATGACGGTATTTTACGGATGCCCGGGCAGCGGTTATGCTGCGCTTGAACAAGCAAAAAGCAAAATTTCATGGCGCAATCGCCAAATGGAGACAACCCCGGCATGAACGACAAGATCATGATCATCACCGGCGGCAGCCGCGGCATCGGCGCTGCGACCGCCCGGCTGGCCGCATCGCGGGACTATGCCGTATGCATCAGTTACCTGAATAACCGTCCAGCCGCCGACGAGGTGATTGCAGCAATCGAACAGGGCGGTGGCCGGGCTCTCGCGGTACAGGCCGATGTGGCGCAGGAAGCGGATGTGCTGAGGTTGTTCGACACCGTGGACCGGGAACTTGGAAGGGTGACGGCACTGGTGAACAATGCCGGCATCCTGGAGCGCCAGATGCGGCTGGAACAGATGGATGCGGCGCGGCTGAACCGGGTATTTGCCGCCAATGTCATCGGCAGTTTCCTGTGCGCACGCGAGGCGGTCCGCCGCATGTCGACCCGGCAGGGCGGTGCGGGCGGTGCGATCGTCAACCTGTCGTCGATTGCCGCCAAGCTGGGTGCGCCGGAGGAATATGTCGATTATGCCGCGTCGAAGGGTGCGATCGATAGCATGACGATCGGGCTTGCGAAGGAAGTGGCTGCCGAAGGGATCCGCGTCAACGGCGTGCGGCCAGGCGTCATCTATACCGATATCCACGCAAGCGGCGGCGAGCCGGGCCGGGTCGAACGGGTCAAGAACACCGTGCCGATGAAGCGGGGCGGCCAGGCGGAGGAAGTGGCGCTGGCGATAATCTGGCTGTTGTCTGACGAATCGTCCTACACCACCGGTACGCTGATCGATGTCGCCGGCGGCCGGTAGAAAAGGCAACATGACGCGAAATCCGCCACGCTTTCCCGAATTGGAGACGGCCAGCCTGTATTTGTGGCATGGCCGCGCCCTGGTGGTCGGTCCCGGCATTGATTCGACACCGCATGCGCATTTCGCGGCACAGATCACCGTTGCCTTGGATCGGCCATTCCGGGTATGCCTCGACGCCGCTTCGCCATGGATTTCGACGCAGGCGGCCATCTTCGCGCCCAACCAGATGCATCAGCTTGATTGCGGCGGCGCCATGCTGGCGCATCTCTTCATCGACTCGCCACAGTGCCGGCATGCCATTTCTTCGGTGTGCGAAACCGGATATCGTCAAATGCCGGAATTTTCGCGCGTGATGGCGGCACTGAATGAAGCAAGACAGGGCAGGCTGGACATCGATGCGGCTGAACAGGCCGCGCGACAATGGCTGGATTGCGCAGTGCCGCAGGCAGCCGAACCAAGCGCGCTCGATCCGCGCATTTCCGCAGCCTTGGCATGGATCGGCAATCATCCCGGGGAAACGGTGACTGGCGGATTGCTTGCCGCGCAAACGCATTTGTCCGAAAGCCGCTTCACCCATCTCTTCCGGCAACAGACCGGCTTGCCGCTGTCACGCTACCTACTATGGTCACGCCTCCTGTCGGCAGTGGAAGCGGTAGCCGGTGGACAGGACCTGACCGCGGCTGCCCATGCCGCCGGATTCGCCGATCTTGCCCATATGAGCCGAACCTTCCGAGGCACCTTCGGCGTAATGCCGTCGGCATTGCGCAAGATGACGATTGCATTCAAGCGGGACGGGCAATGAGCGTCTAACATGATTTCATGCCGTATTACGTTGAATTGCGGCTTTAACATATCAGGAGACCATCATGGAGCATGTTGCACACCGGCAGATCGAGACGCTGCTCGCCAAATATTCCGAAAGCCATCTGAACCACACAAATGAAATCATTCATTTCATCTGTGTTCCTGCCATCGTGTTTTCGCTGCTGGGCCTGATCTGGGCGGCGCATCCGCTCGCAGCGCTGGCCGTATCCCTGATTTCCCTGGTGTACTACTGCACGCTGTCCGTGCCATTTGCGATCGGCATGCTGGTGATGTCGGGTGCGATGTTGTGGATATTGTCGTTGCTGCCCCAAGGTATGGTGCTGCAGATTTCCATCGCGATTTTCGTAGTGGCATGGATCGGCCAGTTCATCGGCCACAAGATCGAAGGCAAGAAGCCGTCTTTCTTCGAGGATCTGCGTTTCCTGCTGATCGGACCGCTGTTCGTGCTTGGCTTCCTTTATCGCCGCCTGCGTATCTCCTATTAACGCCGGATGAAGATTGCCATCTTCGGCGCTGGCTCGATCGGCGCTTACGTCGGCGGCTCCCTGCTTGCCGCCGGCGGTGATGTGGTATTCATTGGACGCGCGTCAGTGCGCGAACGTATTGCGCGTCATGGATTGGTACTGACCGATCTGCGCGGGAAGAAAATAGCAATCGTGGCGTCGGACGTGCATTTCGAACAGGATGCGACTGCGCTTGCCGGTGCGGACCTTATCCTCGTCACGGTGAAAAGTGCCGACACCGCTGCTGCTGCGGCATCTATCCTCAACCATGGGAAGCCCGGCACACTCGTGATCAGCCTGCAGAACGGGGTCGGCAACGCCGATGTATTGCGACTGCCGGACTGTGAAGTACTTGGCGGCATGGTGCCCTTCAACGTGGCGCAGTTGCCCGATGGCCGTTTTCATCGCGGCACCGAAGGGGAACTGGTGGTCCAGGCGTCGCCAGCGCTGGAATGCTGGCTGCCGTTGTTCGCGGCGGCCGGCTTGCCGTTAATTCAGCGTGCGGACTTCGTCGAGGTGCAATGGGGAAAGCTGCTGCTCAACCTGAATAATCCGGTCAATGCGCTATCCGGTTTGCCATTGCAAGCACAATTGTCGCAGCGCAGTTACCGACGCTGCCTGGCGTTATTGATGGAGGAAGCATTGTCGGTGCTGCGTGCAGCCGGGATAAGCCCGGCGAAAATTGCGCGGGTCGCGCCGGGGTTGTTGCCCACGGTGATGCGCCTGCCGGATCCGCTGTTCAAAATCCTCGCCGGGGCGATGCTGCGCATCGATCCGGAAGCGCGTTCCTCGATGTGGGAAGACTTGGAGGCAGGCCGTCGCACCGAGATCGATTACCTGAACGGCGCCGTGCTGAAGCTTGCCCAAAGCCGAGGCCGCGATGCGCCAGCCAACCGGCGAGTCGTGGACCTGATCCGCGCCGCCGAGCAGGGAGACCGCAAGTCACTTGATGGCGATGCGCTGTATCGGGCATTGACCATGTAATTGCAAAGCAGCCTCTTATTCAAAACACCGTCTGATTGCGTAAGGTGAATAGCTTCCATTAGGCTATTCCCTTTGTCGTGGAAAATCCGGCGTACCGTCGATCCTGCGATTCCGCGCAAGCCTGCGGCGACAAGGTGTCGTGAGCGATTGAGTCGCGGCCGTCATCAAGTTGTACAGGACGTATGTGCCGCTACCTCTCTGCAATCTCGCTTCCCGAAAGCAGTACAGGCGCTGCAGCGCGTGAGAGGATCAAGTAATTGGACTCGCAGCACTGCAGAAGCCCTGGACGCCTTCAGAACCAGTTTTGCCTACGCTTGGTCTAACCAGCCCAGCCTGGGAAGACGGCGTTCTGTTAGGTGACTCATGACATCATGGTTTCATTTGTCGGAAGCGACAGCGCTGGACTTTGATGGTCCGGTCGATAAGGAATTTACTCCTTTCAACGAAACACTGATCGATTCCCCGATCATCGATCTCTTCGAAAGAGCGGCGCAAAAATATCCGGACAGATTGGCCCTCACCGACAGCGCGCGCAGCCTGAGTTATAGAGGGGCAATGCGCCATGTTCATTCGCTTGCGCAAAGGATCGCAGCATCTTCGCCGAGCGATCGCCCGGTCGGTATCCTGTTGCCGCACAACGCGCTTTTCCCCGTCGCTGCGCTGGCGTGTCTTGCCGCCAATCGTCCGTATGTTCCAATCGATCTCAAATATCCGCCTGGGCGTATCGATGCCGTCATCCGTGAAGCAGGCGTGGGTGCCGTGATCGTTGATTGCGCGGATGCTTACGCTGGTCAGCAAGGACTGGTTCCTGCCGACATGACGACCATCGATGTCAACGCAAACGAGGATGAAGAAGCGGGGATCCACTCGATGCCGAAAGCTGCATCCAGGGAAGACATGCCGGCGGTCATTCTCTATACGTCAGGCAGCACCGGCAAGCCAAAAGGCATCTGCAATAACCAGCAAGCCATCCTTCAGCGTGTCGGCGAGTACACCAATTCCTGCCATGTCAATGCAGACGACCGCTTCATTCTGTTAAGTTCCCCGGGCACCATTGCCGGCGAACGCGAAATATTTACCGCGCTGCTCAACGGTGCCTCGCTGCACGTGACCGATCCGCAACTGGACGGCATTCACACGGTGCTTCATGCCATGGCTGCACGCCGCATCACCATCGGATATGCCGTGCCATCCTTGCTGCGCGTGATGTTGCGCCTGCCGGGAGCGCAAGCGGCTTTCTCCGATATGCGGGTCTTGCGTATCGGTGGCGACATTACGCTCGACAGCGATCTCGCGCTGTTCCGCAAGATCGCGCCGCCGTCCTGCCATTTCTTTGCAAGCTTCAGTTCCACCGAGACACCCGCGGTATTCCAGTGGTTCGTTCCCCACGGCTGGACGCCGAGCGGGCCGCGCGTGCCGATAGGCCGCCCGCGTCCCGGTATCGATTTCGCCGTCATCGGCGAGGACGGACAGCCGGTGCCGGATGGGGAGTTGGGCGAACTCGTCGTGCGCAGCCGCTATCTCGCACTTGGTCAATGGCAGGACGGCCGACTGTCTGCCGGTCCGTTCAGCGTCGATCCGACGGACCCCGCGATGCGGATTCTGCACACCGGGGACATGGTGAAGTTTCGCGCAGACGGCTTGTGGGAACTCATCGGACGCAAGGACCGGCAGATCAAGATCCGGGGATTGCGCATCGATATGGGTGAAGTTGAGGCGGCATTGCGCAGCGTGAACGAGGTGGCGGATGCCGCCGTGACCGCACGCCGACGCGGCGAGGAAGTCGGTGGCCTGGCGGCTTTCGTCGCGCCGGTCGCCCCAGCGGAGAACGACGAACTACAGGAAGCATTGCAGGAGAAACTGAAACACGCCTTGCATGCACGCGTTCCGCAGTACATGCATCCCGCGGTCATCCATATCATCGACAGGATTCCGCAGCTTGCGGGATTCAAACCCGATATCGCCGCACTTGAAGCTTTGGACAAACAACGGCAGGAGGCGGAGGAACAGGCACGGCAAGCGGCACGTAACCAGGCAAGTCGACGGCGGGACGGCGCGCAAAACGTCACGCCGCACGATACGCCGCGCATCGGCCGGCATGACGGTGACGCGCTGCTGGATACGCGCATCGCGAATGCGGTAAAACATGCGTGGACCACGGTTGCCGGATCGAAGTCCTATGAGGCCGGTGAGACATGGTCGGAAACCGGCGCCGACTCATTGAAAGCCATCGAGTTCTGGTTCTATATTGAAGACAAGCTAGGTTTCAAGCTTCCTCTCGATGCGCTGGATGAAGACGTCACTCCAGGCCAGCTCGCCACCGCGATCAGCAATTACCTGAACAACACTGCCACGAAGCTGCGCGGGGCCGACCCGGATGCGCCACTTGTCTACCTACTGCCGGGGATCCAGAGCGACGACCCTGCGCTGGTCCGGTTCCGGAGCGCATTCGGCAACAAGGTCCGGTTCAGGACGCTGGACTACCCCGGATGGCGTCAAACTCTCAATAACGGCCGCGAGTTCGATGCCATCGTGGATTATGTGTTCTCGACGATTTGCGCTGAACCCGAGTGCGACACCTACCGCATTGCCGGATATTCATTCGGTGGCATCGTGGCGTTCGAGGTGGCACAGCGGCTTGTCCAGTCAGGTCGCCATGTCGGATTCCTGGGCTTGCTGGATGCGCGCCGCTGGGATCTGGCAGACGCCGAATCAGTTAACCAGCTCGAAGGCGCGACGCCCGGGATGATGCGCCTGCCGGTGAACATGTGCAAACTGGCAGTGACGCAATGCATCCGGCATCGCATGTTCACGCCATTGTCCTTCGTCGAACGAAGCCTCATGCAGCGGCCGACCAAGATTTCGTTCTGGTTCAAGCGGCAACTGACCAAGGAGCTGCGCTACCAGGCATTGCGCCAATGGACGCCTTCGACGCTGGATGTGCCGACTGTCCTGTTCCTGTCCGACGATCACTGGCCCGGCGAACCGGCCGACCATGGCTGGGAAAAAGTATGCAGGCAGCTGACAAAAGTGTATATCGGCGGTACGCATGCGACCGTCATCCAGCCGCCGCAACGCGATGCCTTGTGCGAACGTTTTCTCGACACCCTGACACAATTCCCGGTTCCACCCGCCGCACCGGGAATGACCGAACTGAATCTGAAAGCGGGCTGACGGGCTGAGCATCCGGTTAGGGCTTGAGCGCATTCCATGCCGCATCGGCGAACACTTCGCGATGCGCGCGGATGTGGGTTTTGACCCTGCCGGCGAGCCACAGCCGCGCATAATCATGCGACGGGCCAGTGATCAGCGACGGATAGCATTCCAGCGGCACATCCTTCAAGGACCCGTTTTCCCGGTAAGGCTGGAACCAGCGCAGCGCCTGCGACAGGTGGGATTTCGTCTGCGTTTCCAGATCCCTGGCGGCTTCGCTCCTGACGACAGCGCCGCGGTTATACAGGACGAAACGCGCCTTGTCCGGATTGTCGGCCACCCAATCAATATAAGAGTGAACGATCGCCTTCACGCCTTCTTCCGCAGTGCGAGCCCTCGATAAATATTCCTGCTGTGCGCCGTGATAACTCTGCATCGCCTCCACGTAGATGGCAGCGGCGATGCTTTCCTTGTTGCCGAAGTGGTGATACAGGCTGCCCACGCTGGCGGCAGAGCGCTCGCGGATCATGTCAATGGTCGTGGCTTCCACGCCGTTCTCGATGAAGCAGCCCAACGCAGCGTCGAGAATCTCCTGCTTCCTGCTTTTCTTTTCCGGCTGCTCTACCGGCTTGTTGTCTGTCGTCATTGCGATCGCGGTTTGACTAGAATAAAATTCTAGAATAATATTCTGAAGGTCGAAAGCAGGCCATCGCCCGCAATTCGTAAAGCCTCACCTTATCGCAACCCGCGCCCGAAGGTAAAGCCGCATGAATCCTCCGTTAGCGCAGTCAACCAAGGAAAGTGCACCATGAACCAGACCCTCGGCCTTTACCAGAGCATGGGTAACCAGAACTTCAGCAAGGCGGTCGTTAATCTCGCCCCTTACTTTGGCACCATCGATCCGCAGTTCACCATGCTCAGGCCCGGCTATGCGGAAGTGACCTTCGCCAACCAGCGCTCGGTGCACAACCATATCGGGACTGTTCACGCGATTGCCTTGTGCAACGCCGCCGAACTCGCCGCCGGCACCATGACGACCGTGTCGATCGCCGACGGCCGCCAGTGGATACCGGTGGGCATGTCGGTGGAATATCTCGCCAAGGCAAAAACCGACATGCGGGTCGTGGCAGACGGCGGGAATGTGGACTGGAATACGGTCGGCGATGTCGAGGTACCGGTCGACGCCTTCGACACAGAGGGAAAGCGGGTCTTCACCGCGAAAATCGTGATGAACCTGAAATGACGGGAAACGCAATGTCGACAAGGAGCCGCGCATGAATCTCGTCTTTCGATTGTTTTACGTACTATTGATTTCGCTGTTCCGCGAGCGGCTTCCGCTTGCCGATGTGGTGAGCCGTCTCAGTCTTCGCACAATGCCGAATGATCTCGACGTCAATCTGCACATGAACAACGGCCGCTACCTGACCATTTGCGACCTGAACCGGGTCGACCTGTTCATCCGGACCGGATTGCTGAAGGTGATGCTCAGGAAGAAGTGGATGCCGATGGTCGCCGAACACACCATGACCTACAAGAAGCCGCTGAAGGTGTTCGAGCGCTTCGACGTGTCGCTGGCGGTCACCCATTGGGACGAAAAATTTTTCTACATGCGCCATACCTTTGAAGCAGGCGGCCGGATTATTGCAGAAGGCACGTCGAGGGCGGTGGTGCGGGCGCGCGACGGCGTCGTGCGGCCAGATGACGTGCTCGCTGCCGTGGCAGAAATGAGGGGACTGGCGCTCCAGCAATAAACCTGCCGCATGGTCAGGATGGCGGCCGGTAGCGATTTGCCCTTGTTGCTGGAACGGTGGAGCGGATAGATATCGGCCTGCCGGTCAGGGTCGCCATACGCTGGAAGCGGACCACGCCAATTTTCGAAAGCTAGATCCATATCCATTGCCAGCGCATGCCTGGCTGTCGCCGTTCGATGCTCTCACAGCTGGGCCGCATTTAACGCACTTCTATCAAACGTCTGTTGATGCGGGCCACAAAATCGCCCGCGTCGGCACTGCAATATTTTCCGCAAAAGAAGATTTCAGCTTTTTAAATTTGCGTCCGGACAAACTTCGGCAGGGTTCTGCATGAATCAACGCAAAGTGGCGCGGCAGCGCCTTGACGCAACATTTCGCTGTCTATAAGTTGTATGGAACCTCGCAACACCAACCGTTGTGTCATCACCCCTCCGGTGGCTATGCCGCCCCATTCATTCCTCAGGAAGGCTTGCCGCCATGAATCGACTCCATCGCCATCGCGTATTTCCTGCATTAATGGCTTGCGCAATTTTTCTCGCAGGATGCGGCGGAGACAATGCCGCCACTATGGGGCCAAACGTTGCGAACACAATGGCAGCGATACCGGAATCCGGTAGCCCCAGGTCACTGCCTGCAGTTGCAGCGATCGATACGATGACGTTTCTGGGTAACTACAGGGATTACACGATACGCAACGAAGGCGGAAGTTTCGTCGCGACGGACCGGTCGGGAACTCGCATTGCCATCGCACCCAACATCAAGCGATTGCTTTTTCAAAATGGTGCCATCGGTCTCGACGTCAATGGCGTCACCGGGCAAGCCTATCGGCTCTATCGAGCCGCCTTCAATCGAATACCTGATATTGCGGGCCTTGGGTACTGGATTCACCAGATCGATAATGACCTGAGTTTCTATGACGTGGCATGGAGCTTCATCAATTCCGACGAGTTTAAAATTCTCTACGGCATGAACGTATCGAATGACGACTTCATCACCGCGCTGTATACGAATGTGCTGCACAGGGAACCTGATCCTTCCGGCTTCAGTTACTGGCGCGACGCGCTTCTTGGCGGACGCATCACCCGTCATGCGATGCTGGCGGAGTTCAGCAACAGCGCAGAAAATCAGGCGCAGATAGCAAACGACATTCAGAACGGTATCGTGTATCTGCCGATAGGCGTTAGCGATACGCCCGATCCTTCAGTGTTTGCCGCTTCCCTGGTTGCCGCGCCACCGGCACCCGGATTTCAATTCGCGGGAACGGCGCTGAATTTTGTGGTGAACGGTAGCCAGCTTGGCAATGTGGAGCTCGTGTCGGCGAATAATCCGTCCATTATCTATGGACGTTTTACGATCTCCCCCGACAAAACCTCCGCCACGCTGACCTTCAATCCACTTAATCCTCCTTACGGAGAGTACAACCTGCGCATCCTTGCGTGGAATACGCCCCCCGGACAGGGCGGGGAAATGATCGAGGTGATGTCGCCACGGGTGTACAGCATACGATGGAGTCCCGGCTGCGTTGCGACCAATCCGGTGTGCGGTTCGCCTGCGCCCTGATCACTCGATGACTGGACACCTGCGTGATGACCCGGTTCGCGCATGATTGTCATCGCCTGCCTCGCGCACTAGCACGCCAAAGTGCTTTCTCGCCGGAAGCCCAGGGCTGCCTGAAAGAGTTCTTGTCGTGATCGTCAATCCGCCGCTCATTGTGACGCTGAAGCTTGATGCGGCAAGTTTCGAACGTCTGGACGCAATGCGCAGGCAGCACTTTCCGGCGGAGCGGAACTATCTGTCTGCGCACTTAACGTTGTTCCATGCGCTGCCCGGCGATGAGCATCCGGCAATCCGTAGCTGCCTGAAGCAGATCTGCAGCGACACTGCACTCATGCATCTTGAATTTCCTCGCGTCCGGATGCTCGGTCGAGGCGTCGCAGTTGATGTTGCCAGTGACAAGTTGCAGTGCCTGCACAAGCAACTTTCAGAACTCTTCCATGCATGGTTGACACCGCAGGACCGCCAACCCTTCAAGCCGCACGTCACCATTCAGAACAAGGTCTCCCCAGAGCAGGCGCGTGATCTCCATGATTTGCTCCGAGCAGCGTGGACAATGGCCTCGGGGTCAGGCGAAGGCCTGTTGCTCTGGCAATACCTCGGCGGTCCATGGAGGAAGATCGACGAGTTTGCATTCTCAGGCGGCTAGTATCCGCAACAGTCCGGCGCCACGCCCGGATGTTGGCATACGTGATTGATTGCAATTCCTTGCATCAGCCAAACTATGCTCGCGTGCAAGCGCAACGCCAGCTTTGTGCCTAAGGACAGCGTGGTGCTCTTTCCAGCATTAAATCCTCCAACACCCCTCGCAAAAGCAAGTTTGTTTCTCGTCAAAGGTCTCGTTGAAGTACCGTTGTTTCAACCACCTCTCAAGGACACAATGCATTTTGTCAGAGCGGTTGCGAATAGCTATTTTCGTCTCCAAAACACGTATTCATGTTCCCGGTACATCAACACAGGAAAGCTTCCATGAAACCAATCCTTCATAGCGCCTCACTTATTTCCGTGTTTCTTCTCGCGAGCTGCGGGGGCAGTTCCTCTCCTCCGGGTGCGTTGACCTCTCCGGCCGGGAGCAAGGTCCTGTCGCATCTCAACGGAGTCAACGATCAATATGAAACCGTTGTCCAGCAACTGTATGTTTCCTACTTCGGCCGGCCCGCCGATCCGGGTGGCCTGGCCAGCGCCAAGGCATTGCTTGCCGGCGCAGGTGGCCCCACAGACATTCAGGGCATGGACGCCGCTTACCGCAGCAATCCCTCGGTCCGTGCCCTGATCGATGGCTTCGGAGCCAGCGATGAGTCCAGGAGGTTATACGGCAGCGGTGCTACGACGGCGTTTGTTACGGCCATCTACAGGAATGTGCTGAATCGGGCACCTGATGCGGAAGGTTTGCGGTTCTGGGTGAATGCCATTGATACCGGTGCCCTGAGTCCTGCCCGGGCGTCGTACTCCATCCTGGCCGGTGCGTTGACGAATACGACACAGCAGGGTTTGGTTGATGCAGCATTTGTCACGAACAAGACAAGGGTCGCGTCCAGCTTCACGCATGAAATTTCCAATCCGGCGATATACAACGGGGATGCGGCGGCTACCATTGCCCGCAATTTGCTGACGACCGTAACGAACACCACGGATGTCAGCGCCTTCCGGCCAACCGTTCTCAAGGCTGTCAATACGCTCGCTTCCCAAACACCCGCGTCACCCGCTCCGGTCCCGGCTCCCGTGTCCGAACCGATGACCATGGCGTGTGTCGATGGCGCTGCATATCAGTGTAGCGGCGATAGCATTCTGCGCACTGACTACGGTGTCGGGCTCATGCGGTCCGGTGTGCAGGTGTATGGCAGGTCGACCAGCGATCTGGCAACGCCGATTGCCGACAGGACCAGGGCGATCGGCCTGGCACCGGCATCCGGCGGCGTGGCTGAAATGCGGGTAGCGAAGGACGCCGGCGGCAGGCTGAGCAGCGTGGCACTGATTCTGCGCAATCTTGGATTGTCGTGGGATGGCAGGACCGAGCGCCCGGTGACGGTCGAAACCTTCAATCCGACACGCGGACGCACGGTGCTGGGGCCGGAAGGTGCTCTTACCGCGGTGACATTGCCGCCAAGTTCGGACTTCTCGTTCTTCGACGGTTCGGCCCGCGGCGCTGCCGGCACCCAGGCAAACTATGCGAACAATCGATACTTCCCGCGCAGCGAACCCTTGCGTTGTGCATCAGCGGGATGTCCTGCAGCTGAAACGTCTGGCTTGCAGTTCATCCCTGGCGACTGGCGGCCGACCGGAACGAGTGTCGGCGGGACCGTTCCGGACAATAACTACGGATCGCGTCTGCATGGTGATGGCGACATGCATGCGGGCGACAACGTTCCCGGCGGCACAGGCCCCGGCGTACCGTTCCCCGGATCGAAGGGATATCGGGTGCTGTCGAATCGCGGAATGCAGTATGCCAACATGACGACCTGGTTCAGCCAGGATACGGTTCAGATTGCCGAGTGGAGCGGTGCGAGCGGATTGGAGGAACACAACAAGAACCGGCGCGGCGCAATTGCCTTCGGCGCGGTATCCGATCCAGCAGCGATGCCGGCAGACGGTACGTCACGGTACAGCGGCTTCGTGCATGGCTGGTATGCACCCAATGCGACAGATGATCCGGCGCCGTTCCAGGGCAATGCCGTATTGACACCCAACTTCGCCACGCGCCAGGTCACCGTGGAGGTGCAGGGCGTTCGCAATGACGACAACGGGTCGGCGCTGCCGATTTCATTCAACACCACGATTGCCATGGGAGCCGCCGGCACAAGCATGGCCAACTACATGACCGGCACGGTCACCACCGGCATCCTGAATGGCGGTCTGAGCGGCCGATATTTCGGCCCGGTTGTCGCGTCCGGCACCGCAAGTGCTGGTCCGGCGGAAGTTGCAGGGGCGATGCAGTTGTCCGATGCCGACACGGGCGCGGTGGTTGTCGGGGGCTTTATCGCAAGGAAGGAATAGCGCCGCGCAGACCGATGCTCCGGGGCATCCGTTCCTTCACGGGATAGGCCCTGGCAGGCATCGGTCACGTCGGATCGATACTGGCCATTGTGGAAGAGCGGCAATTGGCCGGGGGCGACGCTTCGGTAGTGATGAGCGGATAGTCTCCTGGCTCATCAAGCCAGCACGTCAGGATCTCGACAGGGGATGCGATCCTCTAATGCCGGAATTTTTTACAGATGTCGGCGGGTTTCAGCCGGTGATCTTTTAATCGATTGATTTTAAAAGGAAAAAAATTCGGCACAAACATTGCTCTTTGTGCTATGCGGGGGAGGAATGGTTAGTCCCCGTAAGCCATTTCCTACAAAAAATGTTAACCAAGGAAGAGCGCAATGAAAACCATTTCCAGACTTGTCCTGTATGCCGCATTTGCGTCTTTGTCGTCGCTGGCCAGCGCTGCCACAATCCAAATCACCCAGACGGTGCCTGTATGGAGCAACGCCGTCGGTGGAGAAAACATCAACTACAACAACAATAACGGTCAATATGTTGACGTGCGTTGGGGTGACCCCGTCAGCTTTTTTGGATCGCAAAGCGGTCTCGGTTTCAATCCGACCAATCCGCCGGCAGGGACCTATACGTCCGACACCACTTTTAAACTGGGTGACCTGCGACACTACAACAATCCGGTTTTTGCCGGGAGCGCGTCCTCGAGCGTGGATCTTTCATTGACGACGACGGTAACCGGAGCGACTCCTTCTCAACAAGGCTTTGCATTCCGGTTTCTCATCGACGAAACGCCGAACCAGGCTCCATGTACTTATCCGTCTCCGCCCAACAATCCCTGTGCCGACCGGATCACTTTCCAAAACCTGGACCTGACATCCCTTTTCATGGTCGGCGGCCTTCCCTTTACCCTCCAGCTGCTTGGCTTCTCCGACAATGGCGTTAACCTGGCAAATTCATTCATCAGCCAGGAGGGGAGTACCAACACCATCGGCCTGTACGCCCGATTTACCGCGCCCAGACAAGTGCCTGAGCCATCGTCAGTGGCATTGATGGGAATCGCGCTGATGGGATTGCTCACGCTACGTCGCCGCAACAGGCGTTTTTGATTTCTGGTGCGAGCGATGGACCGACGCAATACTGCGTGGCGGCGATATCCAGGTGCGGATGTGGTTTCCAGGCCAGGAAAGGAAATCGTCCGCTTCATATTTGATCAGACTGCCGATGGGTGTTATTCGATCTGGTGGTGACTACCGGCGTTTAACGGTTGCCTGCCATTGCCACGTCGGCATAGTCGACATTTTCATCATCGCGAAGTCCTGCCTTTTGACCATTTTGTAAAAAGTCCAAGGTCCGCTATTCGGGCTTTGGACTTCATAAATTGATTCGCTCATTGGCAATGCAATGTATTTCCACATATGGACCAGGTTTCCACTCGCTACTGGCTGCCTTGTTCTGTGACTACGATGACATGTCGGCCAACAGCGATGCTTCGGGTGTAATGGGCGAATAGTCCCCCCATCCATCAGGCCATGAAGTCAGAATTTCGAATCCGTTCTCGGTTACGGCTACCATGTGCTCCCACTGCGCGGACAGCGAGCGGTCCCTCGTCACGACCGTCCAGCCGTCGGCCAATTCCTTGGTTCCCGGCTTGCCTGCGTTGAGCATTGGCTCGATGGTGAAGATCATGCCAGGTTCAAGCACCAGTCCTGTGCCCGGTCGGCCATAGTGCAGGACCTGCGGTTCGTCATGGTAAACGGTCCCGATGCCGTGGCCGCAGTATTCGCGCACGACACTGAATCCCTCTCGGTGGGCGACGGTCTGTATGGCGTAACCAACATCACCCAGCGTTGCTCCCGGGCGAACCGCCAGGATGCCGGCACGTATTGCGTCATAGGTGGCGCGTACCAGGCGCCTGGCGAGAATTCCCGGTTCGCCGACAAAATACATGCGGCTGGTATCGCCGTACCAGCCATCCTTGATGACTGCGACGTCGATATTGATGATGTCGCCATCCTTCAGGCGCTTGTCAGAGGGGATCCCATGACAAACGACCTGGTTGACCGAGGTGAGGATAGTCTTGGGATAGCCGTTGTAGCCGACGTTGGCAGGAATGACCTTCAATTCTTCGACGATGTAGTCATGGCAGATCCTGTCGAGTTCGCCGGTGGTGATGCCGGGTCTGACATGTTCCCCGATCATTCTAAGTACGTCTGCCGCCAGGGCGCCTGCGCGCCGCGCCATCCCGATCTCCTTCTCCGACCTGAGAGAAGGTTTATTCCGTACCGTCATGCGGCCTCCGGTTCGGCTGCGGACTGGAGCAGGGTCGGATTGAGATTCCCGGATTGATGTGCCCGAATCAGCAATTGGCAAATTTCGGCATAGCTCAGATTCGGATTCAGTTCGGCCAGCATGCCGACCCGAAGCCAGTGTTCGGCTTGGGCATTGATGGAACGGCTGAGTGCAGCGCTGGTGGAACGCAAATTTTCGTGCATTTGCTCGGAGATTTTCAGGATGCCCATTTTTGTGCCGTATATATGATTTGTAGTCGTTTCGTATACTACCATCAGGCAGCACAATGGGTACTGACATCCTGCGCGCGGGTTGATGGATCCCTAGGTTGACAGCGCTGGCACGGAAAGGCATCAGTCAGTCCCGGGGCGGGATGCTCTGCAGGGAAGAGTGCGAAAATGCCTCTTTTTCGTCGCGAAGCTCTCTTTGTCTATTCGAAACAATAATTTGCGCGGCATCGCCGCCATGCTCGTCGCCGTCGTGCTATTCGCGTTGATGGACAGCGTGATGAAACTGCTCGCCGCTCACTATCCGCCCTTGCAGATTGCCGCACTGCGTGGCCTGTCTTCATTGCCGCTGGTGTGTGCCTGGGTTATATGGCGGCGCGCTTTGCCTTCGTTACTCAGAGTGCGCTGGCCGCTGCATTTGTTGCGCGGTGCGCTCGCCATTTTGATGTTGTCGCTGTTCGTGTTCGCCTTGCGCAGCCTGCCACTGGCCGAGGCCTATACGATTTTTTTTATTTCTCCGCTGCTGATCACGGCGATGTCTGCGTTGATCCTCAAGGAGAAAATTACCGCGGCGCGCTGGTATGCGATTGCCGGAGGAATGCTCGGCGTGCTGGTGGTGTTGCGACCCGGAGGCGATGGCCTGCTCAGTTTGGCCGCGCTCGCGGTGCTGGCTTCGGCTTCCTGCTATGCGATGCTGGCGATCACGGTGCGTGTCCTGAGTCCCACCGATTCGGGCGAGAGCATGGTGTTCTGGCTTACGCTCGCGCTTGGCATTGGCGCCGGCTTGTTCGCTGCCCCGGGTTGGGTGTCGTTCAACACTGCACACCTGCCATTGCTGGCCACCCTTGCGGTAACCGGGTTCCTTGGCCAGGTCCTTGTAACCGAAGCTTTCCGCAACAGCGAAGGTTCAGCAGTGGCGCCTTTCGAGTACACCGCCTTGGCGTGGGCGGCCGGCATGGATTGGCTGGTATGGCGAGTGCTCCCCGACCATTACACGCTGGCCGGCGCGGGAATCATCATTGCCAGCGGAGTGTTTCTGGTTCGCTCAGAAGGAAAACGTGTCCGAAAGCATATTTAAATGTTTCTTTAGATGGTTTCCGCAATTGCGCGTACACGTTTGATGTCCTCCGCACTAGGGGTGTCGTGACGTACCGCTTTCGACATCAAAATGGCTTTTTCCATCGCGTCGATGAAGGTACCCACGAAGGCAAAGGACCGGTTGGCAGCAGGGGAGGTAAAAGTTGTCATGGCTTTCTCTTTGGTATCGATCTATTGATGTAGTCAATATAGGTACTGCCAGGCAGCTTTCCCAATTTCAATTTGTGATGGCCGATATTCGGTTTGTGAATGAGTCGTGATTTTTACGCGTTATTTGAAAATAACTGGCATGTCATCCCATAGAACTGCCAGATACGGTAAGCAATTCAGTTCGCCCTTCTTTAAGGAGCCAACGGTTGTCAACGCTGCGTTTCCAAAGCCTATTGGGCATGTCGAAAAATTTTACATTCCCAAATGAATCTTCCTCAGCGAAACTTTAAGCGTTTGATTATCAACAACTAAATTTCCCGGTATAAATATTGCTTGAAATCATCTATCGATTCCATTCTTGAGGAAAAGCTGTAATGAAGATGAAAAGCGTATTGACCATCATTTCGCTGCTGGCTGCAAACGCTGCGAGCGCCAGCATCATTTCCAACGGCAATTTTGAAGCCGGTGCCATGACCCCATGGGTGAAAACGGGGAACGTGTACTACGTTACATCGCAAGGGGGCGACTTCTGGTACGGCGGCGGAAGCGCAGCAGTGAATGGCACATATGCCATCGCTTTCAATGCGGGTGATACGACACCGAACGGCTCGATCTTCCAGTCTTTCAATACCACCGCAGGCGCGAGGTACGAAGTCAGCTTTAACTACGGCGTAACGGCAAACGGCACACAAAGCCTTTTGGCAGACGTGCTGGGTGCGGACGGCATTACTTCTTTGGGCAGCCTGTCCGTTACCGATTCCAATCCATCGAAGGCACTCGGCTTATTTCGATATGCGTTCTTTGCCGATGGCGCGCAGGCGATTCTCCGATTTTCGGATGTCGGCACCAACCGTACTACGAGCCTGGACGGCATTCTTGACAACGTGACCGTCAATGCCGTGCCCGAGCCAGGTACGGTTGCAATGCTGGGATTGGGTCTGGTGGCAGTTTTCGCGGCACGTCGCCGTAAAACCTGAATTCTTTATTGATGGCCCTATGTAAAAAAGCTCGCTTACGCGAGCTTTTTTACTGGCGACGAAATATCACGCCTATCGGTTCATAACTCGGATTTAGATTGATCTCGAGTCACAGCGGCACTTTCAAAATTCCAGCTTGACGGTCTATTCATAAGTCAATGCATCACCTGAAGCGGTGGGATGTCCCCATGTCCGAGCTTATAAAGTAGTTCCCGCAACACGAGTGCGAAGCGGAATCGTCCGGTCATCGACGCTCGCAGTCAGAATCTCGATCAGTCCAAGATAGTACTGGTCCCGAGTTATCTGACCAAAGTTGAATTGGTCGCACAACGCCCAGAACTGCTTTTCTCGTTTGTTTTGAATCGCATGCCGGGAAACGATCGAATGAATCGCATTGGCGCGGGTATTGTCAGCTGCTTGAGGAGTACAAGCCGTCCTGTATTCTTCTATAAGCCTAATGGCTTCGTCGCGTGTGAAAGGCGTCATGACAACTGGCTTTGTGGGGCGATGATCTTCAGGAAGGTAAGCCAATTTGAGTGATCATGGGCAACCAAATTGTTACTGAGGGCAACATCGGTTACAAATCCGATAGCACCTGTCAAAAGGCTATGGCTTTTTCGGGCGCCTGATCATTCGTCAAAAAGTAGCAAGCTTTGGAACGAGTGTAGTCGTTTCGGGTTGAAGCCGCTTTACATCCATATTGTGGATATCCCGAGCGATTTTATTAGAAAATTAATCGGCGAATAGAGCGACGCATCGTCTGCATTGCATGTAAAAAAACCGCTGCATGCCATCAAGGCATGCAGCGGTTTCCATTCCGGCGAGCGGCCTCCAGAGTTTTATTTGCCGGCCATCCCCAGCAGCATTTCATTCAAACGCTTCACGAATGCAGCAGGGTCGGTGAGATTGCCGCCTTCCGCCAGTGTCGCCTGGTCGAACAGGATATGGGACCAGTCGTTGAACTTGGCGTCTTCATACTTCAGCCGCTGTACGAGCGCATGATTCGGATTGATTTCCAGGATCGGCTTGGACTCCGGCGCATTCTGGCCGGCGGCTTTCAGCATGCGCAAAAGGTTGCCTGACAATTCATGCTCGTCAGCCACCAGGCAGGCAGGCGAATCGGTCAGCCGGAAGGTGACGCGCACATCCTTGGCCTTGTCGGCCAGCGCGGTTTTCATCTTCTCGACGAGATCCTTGTACTGGTTCTCGGTTTCCTCATGCTGCTTTTTCTCGGCCTCGTCTTCCAGTTTGCCGAGGTCGAGATCGCCCTTGGCGACCGATACCAGTTCCTTGTCCTCCACGTTATGCAGGAACGACAGCATCCATTCGTCGACACGGTCGGTCAGCAGCAGCACTTCGACGCCTTTTTTGCGGAAGATCTCCAGGTGCGGGCTGTTCTTTGCTGCTGCGTAGGACTCGGCAGTGACGTAGTAAATCTTGTCCTGGCCTTCCTTCATGCGGCTGATGTAATCGGCGAACGACACGGTCTGCGCATCATTGTCATTGTGCGTGGATGCAAAGCGCAGCAGCTTGGCGATGCGCTCCTTGTTCGTCTGATCTTCGCCGATGCCTTCCTTAAGCACCTGGCCGAATTCCTTCCAGAAGGTGGCGTACTTGTCCTTCTGCGCCTGGTCTTCGCTGTCAGCCAGTTCCTCGAGCAAGCCGAGCACCCGCTTGGTTGATCCTTCCCGGATGACGCGCACATCGCGCGACTCCTGCAGGATTTCTCGCGATACGTTCAACGGCAGATCGGCGGAATCGATCACGCCCTTCACGAAGCGCAGGTACACCGGCATCAGTTGCTCGGCATCGTCCATGATAAAGACCCGCTTCACATACAGCTTGATGCCACCGCGCTTGTTGCGATCCCAGAGGTCGAAAGGCGCATGGGAAGGGATGTAGAGAAGTTGCGTGTATTCGCTGCGGCCTTCCACCCGGTTGTGGGTGTAGGCGAGCGGTGCGTCGAAGTCGTGTGCGACATGCTTGTAGAACTCGGTGTACTGCTCCGGCGTGATGTCCGATTTGCTGCGCGCCCAGAGCGCGCTGGCCTGGTTGACGGTTTCAAATTCATCGCGCAGGACGTTTTCCTTCTTTTCGTCGTCCCATTCCTCTTTCTGCATCACGATCGGCAGGGAGATATGGTCGGAATACTTGCGGATGATGGATTTGAGCTTCCAAGAGGACAGGAATTTGTCTTCGCCTTCGCGGAGATGCAGCGTGATATCGGTGCCGCGGGACGGCTTGTCGATCGGTTCGATGCTGAAATCGCCTTCGCCAGCCGATTCCCAGCGCACCCCGGCATCGGCCGGCAGGCCGGCACGGCGGGTTTCAACCGTAATCTTGTCGGCGACGATGAAGGCGGAGTAAAAACCGACGCCGAACTGGCCGATCAGCGCCGCATCCTTCTGCTGGTCACCCGACAGCTTGGAGAAAAATTCCTTGGTGCCGGATTTCGCGATGGTGCCGAGATGCTCGATTGCTTCGTCGCGGCTCATGCCGATGCCGTTATCAGCAATGGTGATTGTCCGGGCTGCCTTGTCGTAGGTGATCCTGATTTTCAGATCGGGATCGTTTTCAAACAGCGCATTGTTATTGATGGATTCAAAACGCAGTTTGTCGGCCGCGTCGGATGCGTTGGAAACCAGCTCCCTCAGGAAAATTTCCTTGTTCGAGTACAAGGAATGAATCATCAGCTGCAGCAGCTGTTTGACTTCCGCTTGAAAACCGAGCGTTTGCTTTTCGGATACAACCATATTGACCTCGCAAATCATGTTATCAGTGGGCGAATCGCCATTCCGCCGCCGGATGGTGCAGGAATAGCAATTTCCCGGCAGATGGGGATGCAATCAGGAATTTCAACCCTGGCGCAGTTGGCGTATTTCACGTTCCATGGAGCGCAACACGCCCGGGTCGGACAGGCAGGCAACGTTGATCCGCATGCGCGTGGATGGCAGTTGGGCGGGAGAAAACAGGCTGCCGGGCGCCAGCAGATAGCCTTGCTCCATGCCTTTCTCGGTCAGGAGATTGGTGTCGCAGCCGGCGTCCGCCCAGACGAACATGCCTGCCGGCGCCGCGATATCCACCGTCAATCCGGCCCGTTCAAGCTGTTTGATGGTTTTTTCGCGGACCGCGTCGAGCTTGCCGCGCAAGCGGTCAACATGTTTGCGGTAATGACCTTCGGACAGGATCTTGTAGACGACCCGTTCGCCGATTTCCGAGGTGGTCAGCGCGGAAAGCATCTTGCGGTCCGAAAGGCGTACTGCCATGTCGGACGACGTGGCGATGAACCCCACTCTCAGGTTGGCGGCCAGCGTCTTGGAAAAGCCACCGAGATAAATCACCCGCTGGAGCTGGTCGAGCGCCGCGATGCGTGTCGCCGGCTGGACCGCGCTGCCCGGATGCATGTCGCAATAGATGTCGTCCTCGACGATGGTGAAATCATGCTGCTCGGCGATCTTCAGGACCTGGAAGGCTTTTGCCGCCGACAGCGAGGTGGAGGTCGGGTTATGCAGCACCGAGTTGATGACATACAGCTTCGGTTTGTGCAAGGCAGCCAGTTCGGCAAGCTTTGCCACATCAGGGCCATCCGGCAGGCGCGGAATGCCGACCACCTTGGCGCCGAGCATGGCGAAGGAGCCGAACATCAAGAACCATGCCGGGTCGTCGACGAAAATCGTGTCGCCCGGCTGCAGGAAGTGGCGGGCGATCAGGTCCAGCGCCTGCGTGACGCCGGCGGTAGTGACGAACTGCTCCGGCGCGGCGGCGATTTCCAGCTCGGCCAATTTGAGTTGCAGCTGCTGGCGCAGCGGCAGAAATCCCTGGGGGTTACCGTATTGCAGCAAAAGATTCTGGTTTTGCCGGCTGATGGCGCGCAGCGCATTGGCGACCAGCTCGCCGTCCAGCCAGTCGCTGGGCAAAAGCCCAGAACCCGGCATGCTTTCCGCCGGATGCTGGCGAAACATGTTGCGCACCAGCCAGACCACATCGAGCTGCGGCGGTGGTGTTTCCCGGGTGCGGGGAGCTGAAGCGCCCGCGGCAATCATCGGCGAACGCTCCCGCACATAGAAACCTGAGCCGCGTCGCGATTCGAGGAAACCCTGTGCAACCAGACGGTCATACGCTTCCACCACGGTGAAGCGCGATACCCGGTGCGTATCGGCAAACAGGCGTATCGACGGCATGCGCGCACCGGTACGCAAGAGCTTGTCGTCAATGCGCGACTGCACGGTACGAACGATTTGGTCTACCAGAGATTCGCCGGCATTGCGGGACAGGACCTGAGGTGCGGCATCGAGGGTAGGGACTTTGTGCAGGCGGACTGTATTGGTCATTTTGCCGTGACAGTAGATGAGATTAATTGGAAAAGCGTACAGGTACTGTACTGGTAATGTCGGCTAGGATACCTCATCGAAGAACAAAGGAGAAGCCGCCATGAATTGTTGTCCACGCATCGCCATCCGTCATACGGTGTCCTGATATGCCTGCCGCCCTGCCTACCCTGGAAGAGCTCCAGTCCGCCGCCGCTATCGTCTATGACGCCATGCCGGCTACGCCGCAATACAGCTGGCCCTTGCTAAACGAAGCACTCGGCACCCAAGCCTGGATCAAGCATGAGAATCACACGCCGACGGGCGCCTTCAAGGTGCGCGGCGGGCTGGTGTACATGCACGAACTCCGGCAACGGCTGCCGCAAGTGGCGGGCGTGATTTCGGCCACCCGGGGCAACCACGGGCAATCGGTCGGATTCGCCGTCCGGCGCCACGGCTTGCAGGCGACCATCGTGGTCCCTCACGGGAACAGCAGGGAAAAGAATGCGGCGATGCGGGGACTTGGCGTCGAGCTGATCGAACATGGACGGGAATTCCAGGAAAGCCGCGAGCATGCGGTGCGCCTCGCCGAGGAACGCGGGTTGCACATGATCCCGTCCTATCACCGCGACCTCGTGCGAGGTGTCGCCAGTTACTGGCTGGAGCTGATGACTGCCAGGCCGGATCTCGATGTCGTGCTGGTGCCGGTAGGGCAGGGATCGGGTATCTGCGGGGCGATCGCCGCCCGCAATGCGCTTGGCCTGCGTACCCGGATCATCGGCGTCGTGTCCGCCCATGCGCTGGCCTACAAGCTTTCCTTCGAGCAGAAACGCAAGCTGGAGTCGCCGGTGACGACGATGATCGCGGACGGCATGGCGTGCCGCGTGCCGGATGACGAATCACTGGATCTCATCCTGCGCCATGCGGATGACATCGTGGCTGTCACGGACGACGAGGTTGCAACCGCCATGCGGCTGTATTACCTCGCCACCCACAACCTCGCCGAAGGAGCAGGCGCCGCGCCGCTGGCGGCGGCATTGCAAATGAAGGACCAACTGCGGGGCAAACAAGTCGGACTGCCGCTGTGCGGCGGCAACGTCGATCATGACCAGTTCGCCCGCGTTCTTACCAACCCGACGTACAGCGACATCGGCCAGGCCGCCTGAAAGAGGACACCATGGAATCCCTGCTACCGCTGGCACTGTTTGCTTTCGTTTCCTCGATCACGCCGGGGCCGAACAACATCATGCTGACCTCCTCGGGCATCATGTTCGGCTTCAGGCGATCCATCCCCCATATGCTGGGCATCACCGTCGGATTCGGTTCGATGCTGGCGATGTGCGCGGCTGGCATTGGTAGCCTCCTTCTGGCGGCTCCATGGCTGCACGGCTTTCTGAAGGCGGCTGGTTCCGCCTATCTGCTGCATCTCGCCTGGCAGCTGCGCAGCATGGCCTTCAACCGCAATGACCATGCGGACGTAAAACCGATGTCCTTCGCTGGTGCCGCCCTGTTCCAGTTCGCCAATCCGAAAGGCTGGGTGATGGCAGTCACCGGTGCGTCCGCTTTTATGCCGGCACTGCAGCCGGCGTGGTTCGCGGTATTGCTGTTCTCCGCGGTATTCTGCATCGTCAATCTGCCCTGCATCGCAATTTGGGCCGGCACCGGCGCAGCCTTGCGCCGTTACCTGAAGCGGTTGCTGTGGCAGCGGGTATTCTGCGCCGTCATGATTGTGTTGACGATTTACTCCGCGATGGCGATCTGGCTATGAGGGCAACGACGATGAACCAGGAAACGAAAGGCATGTGGCTGGGTTTGATTGGCGTGGCGATTTTCAGCCTGACGCTCCCCTTCACCCGTATCGCGGTGGCTGAACTGAATCCGGTGCTCGTCGCTCTCGGCAGGGCGGTAGTGGCAGCCGTCGGATCGGCATTGCTGTTGTGGTGGGTAGATGCGCCGCGTCCGACGGGGGCGCAATGGAAAGCGCTGGCGATTACCTCGCTCGGTGTGGTGGTCGGTTTCCCGGTGTTCTCGTCAGTGGCCATGCATTATGTGCCGGCGTCGCATGGCGCGATCGTGATCGGCATCCTGCCGCTGGCAACCGCGCTGTTCGGCGCCCTGCGTTTCGGCGAGCGGCCCTCGACCGGATTCTGGATTGCCGCGCTGGCCGGCAGCGGCATCGTGATCGGCTTCGCCTTCTGGCAGGGCGGGGGCGGCCTGCATGTCGCCGACCTTGCCCTGTTTGCCGCCGTCATCGCAGCGGCGATGGGCTATGCCGAGGGCGGCCGCCTGTCGCAATCCATGGGCGGCCAGCAGGTGATTTCCTGGGCGCTGGTGCTATCCATGCCGGTGCTGCTGCCGGTCACCATCTGGCTCGGCTGGACGTACGGCGTCAGTGCGTCGCCGCAGGCGTGGGTCGGATTCGCCTATGTGTCGCTATTCTCGATGTTCATCGGTTTTTTCTTCTGGTACAAGGGATTGGCGCTCGGCGGCATTGCGCGCGTCGGCCAGGTGCAGTTACTGCAGCCCTTCCTCACGCTGGTGGGAGCGGCCGTCATTCTCGGCGAAGCGCTGGATACGGCACATTTCCTGTTTGCCATGGCGGTGATCGCGGTGGTGGCGATCGGCCGCCGGGCGGGAATACAACGCCTGGCACCAAGCCGGTCTTGAGCGCGGCGGGGCCGGTTTGGCTCGCTGCCGATGCCCGACGGGAGTAGAATGTGCGGCTCAAAACCGCGGCGCAATTATTTCCCCACCCTTGCCGCAATGACAATTTTCGGAGTTGCCGATGTCCTTTTATGAAAAACTCAAAGCCTTGAATATCGAATTGCCACCGGTGGCAAAACCTGTCGCGGCCTATGTCATGCACGCACAAACAGGCAACACGGTCTTCCTGTCCGGCCATATCGCCAAGAAGGATGGCAAACCCTGGGTTGGCCAGCTTGGTAAAAACATCTCGACGGAAGAAGGCAAGCAAGCCGCTCGCGCCGTCGCAATCGACTTGATCGCCACGCTGCAGGATGCCTGCGGCGGTGACCTCAATCGCGTCAAGCGCATCGTCAAAGTCATGAGCCTGGTGAATTCGACAAGCGAATATACAGAACAGCACCTGGTCACCAACGGCGCGTCCGAACTGTTGTTCGAGGTCTTCGGCGAGCAGGGCAAGCATGCCCGTTCGGCGTTCGGTGTCGCGCAAGTTCCAATGGGCGCCTGCGTCGAGATCGAATTGATTGCGGAGATCGCCTGAGCCTGCAATGACGCCGTATTCCCCGCAACCCGAAGCCCAATCAAAGGGAGACAACCAATGAAAATCGAACATCCGGCGCCCATGCAATGGCAATTTTCCCGTCGTGCGGAGCAACTGCAAAGCTCGGTCATCCGGGAAATCCTTAAGGTCACGATGCGGCCGGAGATTACGTCGTTCGCCGGGGGATTGCCGTCGCCGGCAACCTTCCCGGTGGAGCGCATGCGCGAGGCGTTCGACGCGGTACTGTCGCGTCAAGGCAGTGTGGCGCTGCAATACGGACCGAGCGATGGCTATGCCCCGCTGCGCGAATGGGTCGCGGATCATTTGTCGACAGACGGCGTGCGCATCCTGCCGGAACAGGTGCTGATGACATCCGGCTCCCAGCAGGCGCTCGACCTGCTGGCCAAAGTACTGATCGACCAGGGAAGCAAAGTACTGGTCGAAACGCCCAGCTATCTGGGCGCGCTGCAGGCGTTTTCGGTGTACGAGCCGGAATTCGTCTCGGTGCCGACCGACGATGGGGGCCTGCTGCCGGAAGCGGTAGCCCCGATCGCCCAAGGCGCAAGGTTGCTGTATGCACTGCCGAATTTCCAGAACCCGACCGGCCGCACCCTATCGGTGGAACGCCGGTTGGCGCTGGTCGAAACCTGTGCCCGGCTCGGCTTGCCGCTGATCGAAGACGATCCCTACGGCGCGCTCAGCTACCGCGGCGAGCCGCTGCCAAAGATGCTCGGCATGAATCCGCATGGCGTGATCCACATGGGCTCCTTCTCGAAGGTACTCACGCCCGGAATCCGTCTCGGCTACGTGGTGGCGCCTGTGCCGCTGGTGCGCAAGCTGGAGCAGGCCAAGCAGGCCGCCGACCTGCACACGTCGCAACTTACGCAGATGGTCGTGCACGAAGTGGTCAAGGACGGTTTCCTAACCCAGCATATCCCGACCATCCGCGCACTGTATGCGGACCGATGCCAGGTCATGCTGTCGGCGATGGACGAGTTCTTCCCGAAATCGGCGACCTGGACGCGGCCGGAAGGCGGCATGTTCATCTGGGTGACGCTGCCGAAGCATATCGACAGCATGAAACTGCTGGAGGAAGCGATTGCGCAGCATGTGGCATTCGTACCGGGTACGTCGTTCTATGCGAACGTGCCGGAAACCAATACGTTGCGTCTGAGCTTCGTGACGGTGCCGCCGGAGCGGATTCGCGATGGGGTAGAGCGGTTGGGTAAATTGATCGCGGCGAAGTTGTGAAGTAGAGATTGTTTCATTCTTCTGCGCTCTAACGAAGTTTCTTCTTGACCTACTTACTCTGTAACGTTCCTTCCCCCTGCCAGGGGGAAGGAAAACTCGGCAGTCGCTTGTCGTGCGGCGCTTATTTCACCAATGAGGCAAGCGGGATTTTTAGCTGATGAGACGCCGCAAATCTATCGGCCATCTTTTGCAGCATTCCCTCTCTCCGCCGCACCCGCACCCGGCAGCTTGCCACCCCCTCCACAAGCACCAGACCCCTGTTCGGCACGACGAACATTTCTCCCGGCCGCAGCTCGACATCTTCCAGTTGATTGAAAACAGTGATCAACACCCGTCCCGCCAGGCATTCAATGCCGACGCCGTCCGCCCGGAACAGCGACAGGGGATGATTTTCCTGCAAGAGCCATTCGAGGTGGCTCCGGGAAGTGGCGAGAAGTTGGGGTTGCATGGTGTTCTCCTTAAGCTGCGACATGTCCACAGATTACGCATACCCGTCCCGGCCAAACAGATGCAGCAAACCGAAATTGTGACCAACACAGCAGCTTCTCCGCCAAACTGTTATGGTCGATATCGCACGCCGCTGTATCTTCTTCATCCGCCGTCAAACAGGTCACAATGTCGCCATGTCCGCCCAACCCAATCTCTACGAAAACCTGGCCGATGAACTTGGCACGCTGATCGCCGGACGGGTCTTTGCGCCCGGTGACAGACTGCCGTCCATCAGGCATCTGTCGCAGCAGAAACGGCTTTCCATCAGTACCGTGATGCAAGCCCTGCGGCTGCTCGAAGACCGCGGCCTGATCGACGCAAGACCGCAAGCCGGTTTCTATGTACGGCATCGCGCCCGCACGCTCGCCGAAGCAGTGCCGGCCGAGCGGCTCGATGCGCCCGGGTATGTCGGCATTTCGAATTTGCTGATGAAAGTGTTAAAGGCGAACGAGTCGCCAGGTATCGTGCAACTCGGATCGGCATGGCCGCCGGATGAATTGCTGCCGGTGCGGCGCATCCAGAAGGCGATCGCCACGGTGGCAAGGCGGCAGCCGGCAATGCTCAGCCGGGAAACCTGCGTCGACAGCAATGAAACCAACTTTACACGCCAGGTGATCCGCCGTTCGCTCGACTGGGGGAGGATCGATCCAGACGAGATCGTGATCACCAATTCCTGCACCGAAGCGATCAGCCTGTGCCTGAGGGCCGTAGCCAAGCCTGGCGATACGATCGCGATCGAGTCGGCGACGTACTTCGTCATCCTGCAACTGATTGAAAGCCTCGGCATGAAGGCGCTGGAAATCCCGACCGATCCGCGCACCGGGTTGTCGCTGGATGCGCTGGAACTGGCATTGCGGGAAGGACTGGTCGACGCCTGCCTGTTCATCCCCAACGCCAATAACCCGCTCGGCACCATCATGCCCGAGCAGAACAAGAAGCGCCTCGCGGCACTGGTGTCCGAGCATGACGTGCCGCTGATCGAAGATGATGTGTTCGGCGATTTGTGCTTTACGGCCGATCGTCCCTGGCCGGTCAAGGCTTACGATACCAGCGGCAACATCATGCTGTGCTCGTCATTTTCCAAGGCAATCACCCCGGCTGCACGGGTAGGCTATATCGCAGGCGGGAAGTTTGCCGAGCAGCTTGCTTTTCTGAAAATGGTATCGAGTGGCACCACCAGTCACTTTTTCCAGGCGGTGCTGTCCGAGTTCTTCGTCGGCAGCAGCTACGACGTCCAGTTGCGCAAGATGCGGCGCGCGCTGGGGCAACGCATCGCCCAGATGTCGGATGCGATATTGCGCTACTTTCCAGAGGATTGTTCCGTATCGGAACCGCAGGGTGGGTTGGTGTTGTGGATCAGAATGCCTGAGCCCGTCAATGCGCTGTTTCTGCATGAAAGCGCAATGCGGAAGGGGATTGCGATCATGCCCGGGCCGCTGTTTTCGGCATCGGGGAAGTTCGGAAATTACATGCGGTTAAATTGCGGAAATGCGTGGTCGCCGGAGATCGAGGGAGCGGTGAAGTCTCTCGGGGAATTGGTGTATCGGGCTGTTGATGAGAAGTGATACGGTTGCAACCCCGCTACCGGTTCCCTCCCCTTTTCAGGGCGCCCGGCTAGGGGGAGGGCTAGGGGTGTAGCAGGGAATTCAGGCAGCATGCTGCCTGCCTGCGGAACGATCTGCGCTTGCAAGCGCGGATGGGTCCTGCAAGGAGGGGTAGTGAGGCTGCGTGACTGCATACTGACAATCGGCCTTCACACTTCTCCTCGGGCCGCGCCGTCCCGACCAAGAGGATTGCGCTTGCGCGCAATCCGTTCCGCAGCAGCGGGGCAGTGCCCCACGAAATCCCTGCGCCGCTCTTTAAGCGCGGGAAGGAGGGCACGGCTTACAACCTTTGCCGGGAGACCCACGATAGACCTGTTACTTCGGCACCACCGCCCGCAACCCACTTGCCTTCAACCGTGATTCCAGCGCCTTGCCCTTGCGTGCCCGCTTGCCGATATGTTCTGCAAGCGCCGACGCCGTCAGCGGCAGTTCCTGTGCCTTGCCGCCGCGCCCGATCCCGGACACGACCACACCGCGCTGGCTGATCGGCTGTGCGACAAGCAGTTTCTCGTTCTTCTCCAGTTCGATCAGGATCACGCCGCGTCCGCCGCCCGACAGGGATTTGATTTCATCCATGCCAAACACCAGCAGGCGCCCCTTTTCCGACAGGCAGGCAATCGCGCTGGCATCATTGCCGACCACGCGCGGCGCCAACGGCTCGTCGCCGTTGTCCAGCGTGATGAACGCCTTGCCGGCCTTGATGCGGCTGACCATGTCGACGGCCTTGGTGGTGAAGCCGTAGCCTGCGGTCGATGCCAGCAGCAGCGGCGTATCCGCCGGGCCGGCAAAGTAATGCAGCAACCGCGAGCCGGGCGCCATTTCGATGAGTGTGGTGACCGGCACGCCGTCGCCACGGGCGCCGGGCAGCGATGCCACCGGCACCGAATAGACGCGGCCGTTGGAACCAAAGGCAAATAGGTAGTCGACGGTGCGGCACTCGAAGCAGGCATACAAATCGTCGCCCGCCTTGAAGGTGAATTGCGATGCATCGTGTCCATGACCGCCACGGGCGCGCACCCATCCTTTTTGCGACATCACGACCGTCACCGGCTCGTCGATCACCTTTTGTTCGATGACGGCGCGTTCCGCCGCCTCGATCAACGTACGGCGAGCATCGCCGAACTGCTTGGCATCGGCTTCGATCTCCTTGATTACCAGCCGTTTCATCGACGACGGGTTATCCAGCAGGTCCTGCAGGACAGTCTTTTCCTTGCGCAGCTCTGCCAGCTCCTGCTGGATCTTGATCGCTTCCAATCGTGCCAACTGGCGCAGGCGGATCTCGAGAATGTCTTCCGCCTGGCGGTCGGACAGCTTGAATGCCTGGATCAGCGCCGGTTTCGGCTCATCCGCTTCGCGGATGATTTTGATCACCTTGTCGATGTTGAGCAGCACCGCCTCCCGGCCTTCCAGGATGTGGATGCGGTCATCAACTTTCTGCAGCTTGAACTGCGTGCGCCGGGTGATGGTATGGAACCGGAAGTCGACCCATTCGCGCAGAATGTCGCCGAGCCGCTTCTGGCGCGGTCGGCCGTCGCCACCGATCATCACCAGGTTGATCGATGAACCGGTCTCCAGCGACGTGTGCGCCAGCAGGATGTTCATGAACTCGGTCTGATCCTGGTTCTTGGACTTTGGCTCCAGCACCAGGCGCACCGGCGCATCCTTGCCCGATTCGTCGCGGATGCGGTCGAGCACCGAAAGCACCATCTGCTTCAGCGCAAGCTGTTCCGGTGTCAGCGATTTCTTGCCGAGCTTGACCTTCGGATTCGTCAGTTCTTCGATTTCCTCCAGAACCTTCTGGGCCGACGTGCCGGGAGGCAGTTCGGTGACTACCGCCTGCCATTGTCCGCGTGCCAGGTCCTCGATCTTCCAGCGGGCACGCACTTTCAGCGTACCGCGTCCGCTTTCATACATCTCGGCGATGGTGGATGCGGGAGTGATGATCTGTCCGCCGCCCGGAAAATCCGGTCCCGGAATGATCTCCATCAGCTCGGCATGGCTAATCTTCGGATTTCGGATCAATGCCACCGCCGCTTTCGCAACCTCCTGCAGGTTGTGCGACGGGATCTCGGTAGCCAGGCCAACCGCGATGCCGGAGGCGCCGTTCAGCAGCACGAAGGGCAGGCGCGCCGGCAGCAGCTTTGGCTCTTCGGTCGAGCCGTCGTAGTTCGGTGCGAAATCGACCGTGCCCATGTCAATTTCATCCAGCAGCAGGCGGGCAATCGGGGTCAGGCGCGCTTCGGTATAGCGCATCGCCGCTGCGCCGTCGCCGTCGCGCGAGCCGAAATTGCCTTGGCCGTCGATCAGCGGATAGCGCAGCGAAAAGTCCTGCGCCATGCGCACCAGCGCGTCATACACCGACTGGTCGCCGTGCGGATGCAGCTTGCCGAGCACGTCGCCGACCACGGCGGCCGATTTGCGCGGCTTCGCGGTAGGCCCGAGGCCAAGTTCATTCATTGCGTACAGGATGCGGCGCTGCACCGGCTTTTGGCCGTCACAGACATCCGGCAGCGCGCGGCCCTTGACGACCGATATCGCGTAGTCCAGGTAGGCGCGTTCGGCGAAGGTGGCCAGCGTCAGCGATTCGCCGTCCGCGGCCGGCATTTCTTCAAATAGATTGGCTTGTTCAGTCATTGCGTTCGTCAGTAGTTCGGTGTTAATCCAGCATCGCGGCCGGCATGTTCCGCCGTCCGGGTATGGTCATGTGAATGCGTTTGGCGGTAGTACTGGAAAAGGCCGCGACGGCGAGCTTTGCGGCCGCAGGCTGGTAAAGCTGGTAGAACTGCGTGACCAGCCGCACGTAATTCCGGGTTTCAGGGTAGGGCGGTACACTGTTCTTGTACTTCTGTACCGCGCCTTCGCCGGCGTTATAGGACGCTACTACCAGGTCCGGCTGCCCGGGAAACATCTTGTGCAAGTCGCGCAGGTAGCGTGCACCCAGGCGGATATTGGTTTTCGGGTCGGTCAGCTTCTGTTCCACGGTCTTCTTTTTGTCGCCCTGCACGCCATAGCGCTCGGCGGTAGCCGGCATGATCTGCATCAGCCCGACTGCTCCCTTGGGCGACACTGCCATCGGGTTGAAAGCGGACTCCGCCGCCATCACCGCCTTGAGCAGCGCAGGATCGAGCGAGAACTCCTGCGCCGCCTGCAGCAGGATCGGCTCGAATTTCTTCAGGTTCGGATGCTGCGCCAGGTAGTTGGCGAGCGGCGTGGAAAGCGGTGCCGCTGCTGTGCTGCCTGCCTGCGGAGAACCGATCCGGGACGAATCGAAATCGCCGCCTTGCATGAAGAGTTGATAGCGGTCATCCAGTTTTTCGGTCGAGAAGTGTGCGATGCCCTCGGCGTCGATATAGCCGTAGATACCGGCATGCGCCGGCAACGCCGACAGCCCGAGACAACAACACAACAGGAGACCGGACAGCCGCATCGTTCAGATATCCGCTTCCGCTTCGTTGCCGTGCTCTTCCAGCCAGGCACGACGTGCGGCTGCCTCGCCTTTGCCCATCAGCATATTGAAACGGCCTTCCGATGCGGCCAAGTCGAAGTCGCCGAGCGATACAGGCAGCAACCGGCGCGTGTCCGGATTCATCGTGGTTTCCCAGAGCTGTTCGGCATTCATCTCGCCCAGTCCCTTGAAGCGGGAAATGCTCCAGCCGCCGTCCTTGACACCATCCTTGCGCAGCTTGTCCTCGATTGCTTCCAGTTCGCCGTCGTCAAGCGCGTAGAATTTTTGCGCCTGTTTCTTGCCGCGCGCCGGTGCGTCAACCCGGTAAAGCGGGGGCCGTGCGACACAGATGTTGCCGCGTGCGATCAGCTGCGGGAAATGTTTGAAGAACAGTGTCAGCAGCAAGACCTGGATGTGCGAGCCGTCGACGTCCGCATCGGAAAGGATGCAAATTTTTCCGTAGCGCAGGCCGGACAGGTCGGGCGTGTCGTTCGGGCCGTGCGGGTCGACGCCGATCGCCACCGCGATGTCGTGGATCTCGTTGTTGGCGAACAGGCGGTCGCGTTCGGTTTCCCAGGAATTGAGCACCTTGCCGCGCAACGGCAGAATCGCCTGGAATTCCTTGTCGCGTCCCATCTTCGCCGAACCGCCGGCGGAGTCGCCCTCGACCAGGAATAATTCATTGCGGGTGACATCATCCGATTCGCAGTCGGTCAGCTTGCCTGGCAAAACCGCAACGCCGGACGATTTTTTCTTTTCGACCTTTTGCGCCGATCGCAACCGCGACTGCGCCTGCTTGATCACCAGGTCGGCCAGCTTCTTGCCATAGTCGACGTGCTGGTGCAGCCATAATTCCAGCGCCGGACGGGTAAAGGACGAGACCAGTCGTACCGCGTCGCGGGAATTTAGTCTCTCCTTGATCTGCCCCTGGAATTGCGGGTCCAGCACTTTTGCCGACAGCACGAAGGACACGCGTGCGAACACGTCCTCCGGCAGCAGCTTCACGCCCTTGGGCAGCAGCGAATGCATTTCGACGAAGCTCTTCACTGCGTTGAACAAGCCATCGCGCAAGCCGGCTTCATGCGTGCCGCCGGCCGATGTCGGGATCAGGTTGACGTAGGATTCGCGCACGATTGCACCTTCCTCCGTCCACGCCACGACCCAGGCTGCGCCTTCGCCTTCTGCAAAACCTTCGGCATCGGCATTGGCATACTGCTCGCCCTCGAAGAGCGGGATTATCGGATCGGCATGGGACGCTTGCGCAAGGGATTCGACAAGGTAGCCGCGCAGACCCTGGTCGTACTGCCAGGTCTGGGTTTCCCCGGTCTTTGCATGCACCAGCGTGACCTTCACACCAGGCAGCAGGACCGCCTTCGAGCGCAGCAAACGCTGCAGTTCCGCCTGCGGGATGAGCGGCGAGTCGAAATACTTCGGGTTAGGCCACACGGTGACGCGGGTCCCAGATTTCTTTTCGTCGCGCGCCAGCGGACGCGATTTCAGCTTCTGCACCACGTCGCCGTCGGCGAAGGTGAGCTGGTGCAGGCCACCCTCACGCCAGACGGAAATTTCCAGTTTTGAAGAAAGGGCGTTGGTCACCGACACGCCGACACCGTGCAAGCCGCCGGAAAACGAGTAGGCTCCGCCGGAACCCTTGTCGAATTTGCCGCCTGCATGGAGGCGGGTAAACACGATCTCGACCGTCGGGACTTTCTCTTCCGGATGCAGACCGACAGGAATGCCGCGTCCGTCATCCTCGACGCTGACGCTGCCATCGATGTTCAGCGTGATCATGATGTTTTTGCAATATCCGCCGAGCGCTTCGTCCGAAGCGTTATCGATGACTTCCTGGATGATGTGCAGCGGGTTTTCTGTTCGGGTGTACATGCCGGGCCGCTGCTTGACCGGCTCGAGTCCCTTAAGGACCCGGATGGATGATTCGCTGTAATCGGATGCGGAAGATTTTTTAGTGGCCATTCAGTAAGACGCTAGGTGATCGGGATGCTTGCGGACCGCATTTAAACACAAATGAAAGTCCATGCATTCTAATGAAAAAACAGACGGACCTGCCGTCCGGAAGCAGTAATCAAGAGCTTATATGGGAGCGAAGTGCCGGTTTCCTAGGTGCCGGAGCGGCAATTCCGAGGCTTTTCGCCTTCTCCTTTCGACTAAAAAGCATCCAGCCGTGCACGAGCGGTTCAAGTTATTTGGACGGCGCTGCAATCATGCAACACAGAAACAATTAATATGATGCAACTTTCAAAATATTTATAAAATGCGACACTATGTCCGCGCACCCTTTCCCTTTTGCAGTCCGAATGATCGGATTTTCGTCTGAAGACGAGGACCAGTTCGACGCGGTTTTCACGCATGAACAGGGCAAAGGTTACGGATATTTCCGCTTGCAGGAAGACAATTTGCGCGACCCGGACATCTACCTCGCGAATGGACTGTCATTGCGTGCCCTGGTGCGTTTATCGGATCTTCGTCCCAGCGGGGTGCGTCCTGCCTTGCTGGTCGGGAAGCCAGACCTGGAACTGCCATACCCGTACATCGACCAGCCGATCGAATGGCACAAACTATTCGAAGCGCTCGATGACCTGGTTGAGAAAAGGGCGGATGCGCTCTCCAAGCTGGAGGCATCGGATATTGTCACCGTTCCCGAGCGCCGCCGGCGTGACCGGCTCGACCTGGATCTGCGAGATCCGGCGGAATATGAGCGCATGCGGGCCAAGCTGCCGGAAAACGGCATGGTGTTGGTCGTCGACAAAAATCCCGTGCTCAGCGACCATCTTCAGAAGATGGTCACCCGTTACCAGTTGGCAGTGGATTGGGTAAATGACGAAGCGGAGGCGATCGCGTTCTGCACGCGGCAAAGCGTCGGGATACTGATTATCAATACGTCCACGGCGAACGTCGATGCCTATCGTCTCTGCCGTACAGTCAAGGATAACCAGCCTGGAATGAGGATCGCCGTGATTTTGCTCACCGGCCAAAGTTTCAGCTACGACCTCGCCAGGGCGCGCGACGCCGGCGCTGATGGCTACCTGGTCAAGCCACTGGTCAGCCACCACCTTATCAGCGCACTGAAGAAATTCCTGCCGAATATGCGTTGACTCACCGTATTGAACGTCGGCGGGGAGGCATGAGGATCCCCATGCCGGTCGATGTTACTTGCTGAGCAGCCGCATGCCACGTTCCAGGCCGTCGATCGTCACCGGAAACATCCGGTTATTCATGATCTGGCGGATCACTGATATCGATTGCCGGTATTGCCACAAGCCTTCCGGTTCCGGATTGAGCCAGATGAATTTCGGGAAGGTGCTGGTAAACCGCTGCAGCCAGGCCGCTCCCGCTTCCTCGTTGTTGTACTCGACCGAGCCGCCGGGTTGCAGAATTTCGTAGGGGCTCATGGTGGCGTCGCCGACAAAGATGACCTTGGTATCGGGCGTGTACTTGCGCAGGATGTCCCAGGTCGGGAAGCGTTCCGCATGGCGGCGGCGGTTGTTTTTCCATAAATAGTCGTAGACGCAGTTATGGAAATAATAGAACTCCATGTTCTTGAATTCCGTCTTGGCGGCGGAAAACAATTCCTCGGTGCGCGCGATATGGTCATCCATCGTGCCGCCGACATCGAGGAGCATCAGGACCTTGATGTTGTTCTTGCGTTCCGGCTGCATCTTGATGTCGAGATAGCCGGCATTGTTTGCGGTGGCGCGAATAGTGTCGTCCAGCGCGAACTCCTCCTCGGCACCTTCCCGGGCGAATTTCCGCAGGCGGCGCAGCGCCACCTTGATGTTTCGGGTGCCGAGTTCCCGTTCGTCGTCATAGTCGCGGTAGGAGCGCGCCTCCCATACCTTGACGGCCGTGCGGTTGCCGCCTTCGCCGCCGATCCGGATGCCTTCCGGATTCTCGCCGCCGTTACCAAACGGCGACGTGCCGCCGGTGCCGATCCACTTGTTGCCGCCTTCGTGGCGTTCTTTTTGTTCCTTCAGCAGTTCCTTGAGGCGATCCATCAGCTTGTCGTAGCCGAACTTCTCGATCGCCGCCTTCTGCTCCGGTGTCAGTTCGCGCTCCATGCGCTTCATCAGCCATTCCAGCGGAATCTCCGGGTGCTTCTCGAAGATCGTGTCGATGCCCTTGAAGTACATGCCGAACGCCTTGTCGAACTTGTCATAATGCGCTTCATCCTTGACAAGCGTGGTGCGCGACAGGAAATAGAAATCATCCAGTGACGGGCTGATCACGTTCTTTTGCATCGCTTCCAGCAGCATCAGGAATTCCTTGATCGACACCGGAATCTTTGCGTCCTTCAGCGTGAAGAAAAAATCGATTAACACGATACATCCTCGAGTTTGTATTGCAGGTGGCGCCTGACGGTCGGCCACTCGGCATCAATGATGGAAAACACCACCGTGTCGCGGTAGGAACCGTCGGCCATCCGCTGATGGTTACGCAGCACGCCGTCCTGCTTCGCGCCCAGCCGGGCGATTGCAGCGCGGGAAGCGTGGTTCATCCAATGAGTGCGGAATTCCACTGCGATACAGCGAAGTTCGTCGAACGCGTGCGTCAGTAACAAGAGTTTGGCTTCGGTATTCAATGCCGTGCGTTGCACGCTCTGCGCATACCATGTCGAACCGATCTCGACACGTCGATGCACCCCATCAATGTTCATGTAGGTCGTCATGCCGCAGATCGCGCCGGTATCCTGGCGCCGCACCGTGAAAGGCAGCATGCTGCCTCGCTCCTGCAGATCCAGCCGCCGGCCGATTTCCTTTTCCATATCGTCGGGCGACGGGATCACGGTATACCAAAGCTTCCACAACTCGCCGTCACGCACCGCATCCTGCAAGCCTTCAAGATGCTGCATCGCCAGCGGTTCAAGCTTCACATGGCGGCCCGCCAGTGTTGCCGGTTGTACGAAGCCCATGATGGTGTCATCAGCGGTTGGTGCGCGACATGAACACCAGCCGCTCGAACAGATGCACATCCTGCTCGTTCTTCAGCAATGCGCCATGCAATGGCGGAACGACATTCTTTGCATCCTTGCTGCGAAGCGCTTCCGGCGGGATGTCTTCCGCCAGCAGGAGTTTCAGCCAGTCGAGCAGTTCGGAGGTCGACGGCTTCTTCTTCAGGCCGGCGACTTCACGCACTTCATAGAAGGTTTGCAGAGCTTGGGCGAGCAAGTCCTTTTTCAGTTGCGGGAAGTGGACATCGACGATCTGCGCCATCGTGTCCTTGTCCGGAAATTTGATGTAGTGGAAGAAGCAGCGGCGCAGGAAGGCGTCCGGCAGTTCTTTTTCGTTGTTTGACGTGATGATTACCAGCGGGCGGTTTTTCGCCTTGACCATTTCGCGCGTCTCATAAACGAAGAACTCCATGCGGTCCAGTTCGCGCAGCAGGTCGTTCGGAAATTCGATATCGGCCTTGTCGATCTCGTCAATCAGCAGTACCACCTGCTGGTCGGCGGTGAAGGCCTGCCACAGCACGCCCTTGACGATGTAATTATGGATATCCTTCACCCGCTCGTCGCCGAGCTGGGAATCGCGCAGGCGCGATACCGCGTCGTATTCGTAGAGGCCTTGCTGCGCCTTGGTGGTGGACTTGATATGCCATTGCAGCAAGGGCATGCCGAGCGCTTCCGCCACTTCCTCTGCCAGCATGGTCTTGCCGGTGCCCGGTTCGCCTTTGATGAGCAATGGGCGCTGCAGTGTAAGGGCAGCATTCACCGCGAGTTTCAGATCGGCGGTGGCAACATAATTCTGGGAACCTTCAAAGCGTGTTTCTTGTCGCATGGCACGTGTCATCAAGAAGAAAATAAAACCAAGTATAAGCGAGAAAGAACTTGCGAGCCGGTGACACCGTGACGAAGCCGCGCCTTGCCCGGCCTTTTCACCGTTTCCATCTGTTTCTACTCTGTTCCCGAAAAACCGATACATGAAAATTACCTTTCTCAGGCTCTGGGTGATGTGGCGCCGCTTCTGCCGTGCCTCTCCGCACCACAACAGGCATCACTTGCAGTATTCGCTCCAGGTCGATGCCCTGATGCGGCGTGCCAGTCCTTTCGCCGGCTGGAGCGAACGTGCCAATTGGATGATCGACGTGGCAGACTGGCTGCGCCGCGGTCCGAAGTCCAGCCTGCTGGACGAAGAAGCCTGGCGGCGTATCCGTCAGCAGCGCACAGCCTTTCTGCTCGACTGGCTCGATAACCATCGCGCCGTGCGACGCGTGGTGCAGGCGACATTGCAAAAAACACTGCGCGAAGCGGTCGGTCCGGAGCTCTTTTGCGCCACCGGACTGCCGCGGGAACCGGCGTTTTTCAGTGAGTTGGCCCAGCGACTGATCAAGGCCGTTCTGCCGAAGCCGCCATCCCAGCAGGATTTATCCACATTGCTGACGTCGATGTTTCCTGCCCGGGCCGACGCCGACTGGCTGCTCGGGCTCGACGATGCCACCTTGTCACGCATCTGGAAGTTATGCGCGGATGACGGCATCGAGCACGGCTACCGGCAGCAGATCGACGAAGCACTCATCTATCTCGTTACCATGATCGTCGCGGTCGGCATCAGCCAGGACGTTCGCGGACGACTGGAGCCCAAACTGGGAATTCAGGCTACGCCATTCATGGCATTGCGGCGAGAACTGGAAAAATACCTGGCGGCCGGCGCGCATGACGAAGCCGCGCTACGAAGCGTGCGAATGCTGATTGCGGTTTGCCAGGCGCAGACCGACCGCATTTACGCGCATCTCGATGAGTACGGCGTGTCGGTCGGGCTGGTGTACAGGATTGAACGCATGCGTGCGCAACTGCGGCGCATGGGACGGTTGATCGACCTGCGCTCCGCGCCGAGGGAGGACGGCGGCGCCCACACCGGTCAGGCACAAACGCTTCTCGTCGACCTGATCAATGCGCACCGCCTCCGCTCATCGGTCAGCGGCCTCGTTCGCCGAAGCTTCTCGCTGCTGGCACGCAAAATGGTGGAGCGCAATGCGTCGCACGGCGAACAATACATCGCTCGCGACAGGACGGAATACAGTGCACTGCTGAAAGCTGCCTGTGTCGGTGGCGTACTGACCGCGCTGGCGGTCATGGGAAAATTTGCATTAGCCGGGGCCGGCCTGGCGCATTTCTTCAACGGCGCGGCCGCGTCACTGACTTATGTTCTGGTGTTTCTCGCGATTTCCGCGCTGGGCGGTGTACTGGCGACCAAGCAACCCGCGGTGACAGCGCCCGCGCTCGCTGCCAAGATGGGAGCACTCGATACGGTCGACGGCTTGCGGTCGCTGCTCACGGAAATCATCTGCCTGCTGCGATCCCAAGCGGCAGCGGTCATCGGCAACCTTGTTGCGGTCATACCCACCATGCTCGCAGTATCGTTTGCCGTCCTGAGCCTGTCCGGCGGATCGATACTCACTCCTGAAAAAGCCCATGCGACCATCGGCGGACTTTCCCTGCTGGGGCCGACACCGCTATTTGCGGCATTTACCGGGGTATTGCTCTGGCTGGCCAGCCTCGCAGCCGGGTTTGCGGACAACTGGTTCGCGCTGCACCGTCTGCGCGATGCCTTGGCTCATCAACGTCGACTGGTACATGCGTTGGGCGCGTCGCGTGCCGAACGCTGGGCATGCTGGCTGGAGAGCCACCTGGCGGGCATCGTCAGTAACGTCACGCTGGGCATCCTGCTCGGCATGGCCCCGGTAGTGGCCCAGTTCTTCGGATTACCTGTCGATGTCCGGCATGTCACGCTGTCCACCGGTGCATTGACCGCTGCCGCCGTGAGCCTCGGCTGGGATGTGTTTGCGACGGCACCTTTCTGGCAGGCAGCGGGCGGTGTGCTGCTCATCGGATTGTTGAACGTCGGCGTCGCATTCAGTTGCGCCTTCATGCTTGCATTGCGCGCCCGCGATGTGCCGCGACGGGTACGTCGCCGGGTATTGAAGGCGCTGGTCCTTCGGCTCGCCGCCGCACCGCGTTCGTTCCTTTGGCCGGAGAAGCCAGGACCGGTCGTCGGGACGGTACGCAGCAGGCCGGAGGAGACGCCGGAACAACGCAAACGACGGCGAACAGGGTCGTGAAGCGCGAGCGCATCCTGCCATCGGCAGATTCAGCGTGGACTGCGCGCCGCTGTTAAGGTAGAATTAAGCGTTTTTTGGTGCAGCGAAGCAACTCTCAATGGTTGTATAAATTCCTGAATAAATCCGAATATGCCATGAGCCGTCGCCGCACCGAGCCAGTTTCGCATTAATTATCCCCAGAAATCATGAAAAAACTATTTGCGCTTCTCGCGCTTGCGAGTGCCGCCAACTTCGCTGCAGCCGCAGATGTAGTAGGTGACGCTAAAGCTGCCGGCAGCAAGGTTGCAATGTGTATCGGCTGCCATGGCATTCCGGGTTACAAGGCGACTTTCCCTGAGGTGTATCAGGTCCCCATGATTGGCGGACAGACTGCGAAGTACATTGAGAGCGCACTGCGTGCCTATCAGAAAGGCGAGCGCAAGCATCCGTCGATGCGCGGCATCGCGGCCGGCCTGTCGGATCAGGACATCGCCGACGTCGCTGCCTATTACTCTCAGCAGAAATAAGGGACCCGTCACCATGAAGAAAATGTTTGCAGGCACCATGGCTTTGGCCGCCCTCGTTTCGCTGAACGCATTTGCAGGCGATATTGCCGCCGGCAAGGCAGCAGCAGATAAGTACAATTGTTTTTCCTGCCACGGCAAGGATTACAACACGCCGATTGATCCGACTTATCCGAAGCTGGCAGGCCAGCATGAGGATTATCTCCGCCAGGCTCTCATCAGCTATCAGCGTGGAGCCGATGGCGCGAACGGTCGCGGCAACGCGATCATGGTTGCCCAGTCCAAGCCGCTGTCACGCAAGGACATCGAGAATATCGCGGCCTATCTGCACAGCTTGCCGGGTTCGCTGGTTCTGCGGAAATAACGTCAGTCGCTGAAGCAGGTCGATTGCGCAAAAAGCCACGGTTCGCCGTGGCTTTTTGTTTGCATGATCGGTCTACCGTCGCTTTACGCATTCGATGTACGCAGCGCCATCCGGCGGCAAGCCGCTGCGTTGCGAATTCCAAATCATTTCACCCAGGCATTCCATCATCTGGTGATGCGCTTCATGCTCGGATCCGAGGCGGTGGGCAAGCCCGGTAAAAGCCGCACGAATTCCCGGAGGCTGGTCGATCGATATCTGCTCCGCGATCGACAGATGCATGGAAAGATGCAGGAAAGGGTTGCTCTGGCCGCGTTCCACGGAGTAATCAGCCGCCAGTGCCTCGTCCACATTCGCAAGTGCATCGGCGTATTCACCATGCTGAATGATCCAGTCAAGGGCGACTGCTTCAAGTGGCGTCAGGATTTCCTTCGCCTGATCCTTGCGGAAGGTTTCGCAGAAAAAACGGCGCACATCATGCTGTGAGGGATTGAACATATTCCTGGTATCAAAAGGGGAGTCGGTTGCAATTGATTCTACGTTGCTGAAAACGGCGGCCATGGGTTTCGATTAAGATAAGCACGGACTGTCGCATCACAAGTGCGAAAGGATCTTTTCAACCATTCACCCATGGGATTTTCATGTTGAACGACCAGGCTTTGGATACCTTATTTCGCAACGCACGCACGCACAACGGCTGGATCGACCGGCCGGTTTCGGACGAACAGCTAAAACAAATCTACGACCTGATGAAATGGGGCCCGACCTCCGCCAATTGCTCGCCTGCCCGGATCGTATTCGTCAGGACGGCCGACGCCAAGGAAAAACTGCTGACGTGCATGGATGCAGGCAACATCGCAAAGACGCGCTCCGCGCCAGTGACAGCCATTCTGGGCATGGACATGGAGTTTTACGAAAAGCTTCCCAAGCTTTTTCCGCACACCGACGCCCGGTCGTGGTTTGCCGGCAACCAGCCAAAAATCGAAACCACCGCATTGCGCAATGCGTCCCTGCAAGGCGGATACTTCATCCTGGCCGCCCGTGCCGTCGGCCTTGATTGCGCACCGATGTCCGGGTTCGATGCCGATGCAATCAATGCCGCTTTCTTCGCCAACACGCCTGTCAAGGCAAACTTCGTCTGCAGCCTCGGCTACGGGGATGTCGCCAAGCTGCATGCACGCGGACCACGGCTGGCGTTCGAGGAGGCATGCGAGATCGCCTGACCTGGACCGGCCCACATGCAAGCCAGTCCGTATCTACACCGCTTTTGTCGGCAAGGGTGTTTTAGACTGGTATTCGCACAGGTCCGCAATAATACAGTTCCAGCATTGCGGCGTACGGGCGACGCAGGTATAGCGCCCGTGCAGAATCAGCCAGTGATGCGCATCGTGCCTGAACTCTTCCGGCACCACCTTCAATAATTGAAGCTCGACCTGATCGACGTTCTTGCCGGGCGCAAGCCCGGTGCGGTTGCTGACGCGGAAAATATGGGTATCGACCGCAATGGTCGGTTCGCCAAAGGCCGTATTGAGAACGACATTGGCGGTCTTGCGGCCGACGCCCGGCAGCGCCTGCAAATCCTCGCGTGAGCGGGGTACTTCGCCGCCGTGTTTTTCCAGCAAGATGCGGCATGTTTCGATGACGTTTTTCGCCTTGTTCCGGTAGAGCCCGATCGTACGGATGTACGAGGTCAGTTCATCGACACCCAGCGCATGGATCGACGCCGGTGTTGACGCCACGGGGAACAGCTTGCGGGTCGCCTTGTTAACAGAGACGTCGGTCGCCTGCGCCGAGAGAATCACGGAAATCAGGAGTTCGAACGGGGTGGTGTATTCGAGTTCGGTCGTCGGATGCGGATTGGCAGTGCGGAACCGCCGGAAAATCTCCACGCGCTGGTCGGCTTTCATCGCTTGTCTTCGTTTTGTTGTTCCAGTCGGGTATGGACGTCATGAATCTGCTTGCGTACCGAACGCGACACATCATTCATGCCGGTCGATTGCGACGCCGGAAGTGCAGCCATCTGTTCCTTTTTTTGGCGGACTCTTTCGATTGCTGCCTGGATGATGGCCTTCTTGCGCTCCTGAGCTGCCTGCTCTTCAGGCGTGGCGCATGATTCCGCCTCCGCCTGTTTAAGTTTCGCCGCTGCTTTTGCCGCCAGCCGGGCATCGTTTTCTTCCTTCTCCCGCCGCAGCCGGAAAATGCGGAACTGGTGCCGCTTGCGGGCGTCCTCCGCCTGCTGCTCGGACCATGCATTCCAGCCAGTCTTTCCCGGCGTTACTTCTTCCATCCCAATGCAGTCCACAGGGCAGGGCGCAACGCATAAATCGCAACCGGTGCAAAGGTCGGCAACCACCGTGTGCATCAGTTTGGCTGCGCCGACAATGGCATCCACCGGGCATGCCTGGATGCACAAGGTGCAGCCGATGCACAGCGTTTCATCGATCACCGCGACCGGGCGCGGACGTTCAATGCCATTTGCGGGATTCAGCGGAATAACAGGTTTTCCGAGCAGGGCCGCAAGTCTTTTTATCCCGTCTGCGCCACCAGGAGGGCACTGGTTGATTTCGGCCACACCCTCGGCGATGGCTTCCGCATAGGGGCGGCACGCCGGATAGCCACATTTTGTACATTGGGTCTGTGGTAACAGATCCTCAATGCGGTCGGCCATGGATGGGGGAGTGGGAGAAAACACGGACATAGGTTCAGAGGTAAAACGGGATTATCCGGGCAAACCGGTTGCGCTTCAAATAAAAAAGCCGTTTGCCCTGGCGGGAAACGGCTTTTTCGGTCAGGCCTGCCGGTGAAAGCGGCGCCTGTCCTTCAAACGCGGACACCGGGATTCAGGAATGTGCCTGAATGAACGCGCCGATTTTCGGACAAATCACATCACGCCAGCGTCGGCCGGAGAAGATGCCGTAGTGGCCGCATTTCGGTGCAGTGAAATGCTGCTTCTTCGATTTCGGGATGCTGGAGCACAGGTCATGTGCCGCCTGCGTCTGGCCCGAACCGGAAATATCGTCAAGCTCGCCTTCAATCGTGAACAGGGCAACGCTCTTGATGTCCTGCGGACGCACCAGTTTGCCTTCGACTTCCCATGTGCCCTTCGGCAGATGGAATTCCTGGAAAACGGTCTTGATCGTTTCAAGGTAATACTCCGCCGGCATGTCGAGCACGGCATTGTATTCATCGTAGAACTTGCGATGTTCTTCCGCCGACTCGTTGTCGCCTTCCCGCAGGTGCATGTAGAAATCCCAGTGGCTCTGTGCATGGCGGCTCGGGTTCATCGCTACGAATCCGGCATGTTGCAGGAAGCCGGGATAAACCTTGCGTCCGAATCCCGGGTAGTTTGCAGGCACGCTGTAAATGACTTTCGTCTCGAACCATGAAAAAGGCTTTTCAGTGGCCAGGTTATTCACCTGAGTAGGCGATTTGCGCGGATCGATCGGACCGCCCATCATCGTCATCGTCTTCGGAAGCATAGGATCGTTTGCCGATGCCATCAATGCAATTGCCGCCAAGACCGGGACGGTTGGCTGACAGACAGAAATCACATGCAGATCCGGACCGAGCTTACGAATGAAATCCTGCACATAGTAGATGTAATCATGCAGATGGAATGGGCCTTCGGAAAGCGGAACCATGCGCGCATCGGTCCAGTCGGTGACGTACACGTCATGACTGGAGAGCAAAGCCCGGACGGTGTCGCGAAGAAGCGTCGAATGGTGCCCGGACAAGGGCGCAACCAGCAGCACGGTCGGCTGTTTGGTATTGGCGAACTGTTTGTCGCTCAAATCTTTTTTGAAGTGAATCAATCGGCAAAACGGTTTGGTCTCCTCGACCAGTTCAAATACGCCGACCTGCTTGCCGTCAACGGCAACGCTTCTAATGCCGAACTCGGGTTTTTCGTAATCTTTGCCAAGGCGGTAGACCAGTTCATAGCCCGCAGCAATTCGTTGGGCGAATGGCGTATGGGCGAATGGGGACACCGGATTGGTGAACAATTTGGCGGACGCTTCCGCCCATTGGATGAGGGGGCTTAAAAACGTGCGATTAAGTTCATGAAATTGGTAAAGCATATTGCCCTCTATCAAGTAATCCAAGTCGCAGGGTATTGTCCTGACAAACCTGCTTTGCTGCAATGCATCAAATGCAATTTTTCAATAGTTCCGAGAATAATCATTGAGTCGCTCATGCACTTTGTTGTATCCGGTGCTTGTGATTTATGAAGCAATCATTGAGCAATATCAATGTTATTAACCAGCAACATATCACGAAAGTCGACAGATCATGCGCGATTGGTCGAAAACTAAACTCTGATTACCAGATGGATGCAACGCCTTACACTTGCAAGATACTGCATGTCTTGTAGTTTTGTTTAGATCAAACAATAAACAAGTAATGAATCAATCGAAAATTTTGTGACGAGTTTTGTTGGCTTGGTACATGTCCAGCATAAAACGTGCCTAGCTGTGGTGGATTGTTTTCTGGCGGTGCGGAATAGTTTTCCATAAACAGGCAGCATGTTTTGTAAAACTTACGCGTCCATGCAGCAAGACTATTACAAATCGATCTGTCGGCTGCGCTATTCGGTCGGGAGGTCAGAATCTTGGCCGTGCGAAGCGGTTCGCGCTGCAAGAGGAAGGGGATACTAGCGGTGCAGGTTCGTTACGGTAAGCACGAACTTTTTACTGAACTTTGAGGGGAATGCTTCAAATTTGGAAGATTGGCATTGGTATCTGGTACTGGACCAGGCAGTTGCCAAGGTATTGAGGTGTTAAAGAGATACTGAGGTGTTGCTCGAAGTCAGACACCTGTCGGAAGACCTGTCTCGAATCAGAAAACGCTGGAAGACGAAGATCCGCTTGCTGTTGACGCAGACGACAGCCACTTCAGCTGTCGTCGTTTCACGCTTGAATTATTTGACGAGCTGATCAAGTTTGTCTTTTACGTCTTTCCAGTCATCGGCATCCGGCAAGGCAGCCTTGGTTTTGGTGATGGAAGGCCATGCGCGGGCGAGTTCGACGTTCAGTTTGATGAATTGCTGCTGATCCGCCGGCACATCCTCTTCCGCGAAGATGGCGTTGACCGGACATTCGGCGACACAGACGGCGCAGTCGATGCATTCGTCCGGATCGATCGCGAGGAAATTGGGGCCTTCGCGGAAGCAGTCCACCGGGCATACATCCACACAATCGGTATAACGACACCGGATGCACGATTCGGTCACAACGTGGGTCATAACAGTCCTATCTGTAAATTTTCCTGGAATTGGATGAAGCTAAAGAGGCAACAATAAGGGTAGTTGGCATGGCAGACCGCATTGAGGAGAGCCAGTCGGTGTAACCCGTTGCAAAGCCTTGTATTTTAAGATAATTCAGTCTTTCTAACAAACCAGATTTATACAGATTACAAATAAGCAAATACGGAGAATGGATTGAGCCGTTGCACTGAATCGGGTGTCCCTATTGATTTTCGATTAATGCTATTGCGTATTTCTACGGATAAGAGCGCGCAGGAACCAAGCTAAAATAGCCGCCAATTTTAAAAATAAGGCAGGGGACATCAAGTGCGCGCAAAAATCTTGGCCGGCATGGCAGGCGTGTTTCCGATCGTTTCGTATGCCGCCGAACTGGACGGAGGGCAATTATCCATTTGGTGGGCGATACCGTTTGCGGGCCTGTTGTTATCCATTGCGCTTTTGCCGTTGGCAGCGCCTCACTTTTGGCACCATCATTTCGGCAAGATTTCGCTTGCCTGGGCGCTTGCTTTCCTTCTGCCCTGTGCTGCGATATTCGGTCTTGCCACCGCAGCCGGCGGTGCGGTGCATGCATTCACCGCGGAATACATCCCGTTCATCATTCTTCTCACATCATTGTTCGTAGTAGCCGGTGGTATCTGTTTACGGGGAAATCTGCGCGGCACTCCTCTGCTTAATACCGGGTTACTTGCCCTCGGTACGGTTCTGGCAAGCTTCATGGGTACCACGGGTGCATCCATGTTGATGATCCGGCCTCTGATTCGCGCCAATGACAACCGCAAGCATGCGGTGCACATTGTCGTGTTCTTTATTTTTCTCGTCGCCAATGCCGGTGGCTCCCTGACTCCGCTTGGTGATCCGCCATTGTTTCTCGGCTTCCTGAAGGGAATTGATTTTTTCTGGACCGTGAAGCACATGTTCTGGGAAGCCTTGTTATTGTGCACATCTCTTCTCATTATTTTTTACCTGCTCGACAGCTACTATTACCGCAACCGCGAGGAGCAATTGCCACCGGCCATGGACCCTACGCCGGAGTCGGCTCTCCGTATTGAAGGTAAGGTCAACTTTCTTTTCCTGGCAGCGATTGTCGGACTGGTGTTGATGAGCGGTTTCTGGAAGTCCGGCATCACATTTTCAGTATTCGGGACCGATGTCGAATTGCAGAATCTGGTACGTGACGTGCTACTGATTGTCGTTACCATTGCTTCGCTTGCCTTGACGCCGCGTACCGCGCGCAGCGGTAATGATTTTTCATGGGGGCCGATGCAGGAAGTCGCCAAATTGTTCGCCGGCATCTTCATCACCATCATTCCTGTCATTGCGATGCTTCGTGCAGGCGAAGCCGGCGCATTCTCCGCGGTAGTGAATGCCGTCACCGGCGACGACGGGCAACCGATCGATGCCATGTATTTCTGGGCAACCGGCATACTGTCGTCCTTTCTCGATAACGCCCCGACCTATTTGGTATTCTTCAATACCGCGGGCGGCGATCCGGCGACATTGATGACGACGCTGGCTTCGACGCTCGCGGCGATTTCCTGCGGGGCGGTGTTCATGGGCGCAAACAGCTATATCGGGAATGCGCCCAACCTGATGGTGAAGGCAATTGCCGAGGAACGCGGCATCAAGATGCCGTCCTTCTTCGGGTATATGGCATGGTCGTGTATCGTGCTGGTGCCGCTGTTCGTCGCCATGACATTCCTATTCTTCCGGTGAGGATGCAATGACTAAACCCAGCATACTAGTAACACGCGCAATCTTCCCGGACGTGATCGAACGCTTGTCCGGGAAGTTCGATGTCGAGGCCAACCAGGACGACAAGATCATGTCGTCCGACGAGTTGATCCAAAAACTCCAGGGCAAGGATGCCGTCTTCACGACGCCGAGCGAACGGATGTCTGCCGACGTGATAGCGGCCGCGCCCGGACTGAAAGCCATCTGCAACATGGCCGTCGGTTACAACAACATCGATGTCGATGCTGCCACAAGGGCCGGCATCATGGTCACGAATACGCCGGACGTGCTGAATGAGACCACAGCCGACTTTGCATGGGCCCTGTTAATGGCGACGGCGCGTCGCGTTACGGAATCGGAGCATTGGTTGCGTGCCGGCGAGTGGAAGAAGTGGCGTTTCGACACCTTCATGGGCGCTGACGTACACGGTTCGACGCTCGGGATCATCGGCATGGGCCGCATCGGCCAGGCAATCGCGCGCCGGTCGATGGGCTTCAATATGAATGTAATTTATTACAACCGTTCCCGCCTTGCCCCCGAGACCGAAGCGTATGCAAACAATGCGCGGCACGTCGGCAAGGAAGAACTGCTGCGAACGGCCGACCATGTCATTCTCGTATTGCCTTATTCGCCGCAATCCCATCACACCATAGGCGCTGCCGAACTGGCGCAGATGAAGCCGAGTGCGACACTGGTGAATATCGCCCGGGGCGGTATCGTCGACGATGCCGCGTTGATCGATGCCCTGGGTGCGGGACGAATTGCAGCTGCCGGCCTGGACGTTTTCGAAAATGAACCGGCCTTCAATCCCGGTTTCCTGTCACTGAAGAATGTGGTGTTAACGCCGCACATCGCCAGCGCCTCGGAGCCGACACGTCGCGCAATGGCCAACTGTGCGGCCGATAACCTCATCGCGGCGTTGACGGGCGGGCTGCCACCCAATATCCTGAATCCCGACGTCAAATCCAAGGAATAGGTTCATCATGGCCGATATTATTATTTGCCAATCGCACAAGCTGCCTCACAAGAAGGCGAAGGCCGCTGCCCAGAAAGTGGCGGACCAGATGGCCGAGGAATACGACATGGCCTCCGAATGGGACGGCGATGTGCTGGTATTCAAGCGCACCGGCGTATCCGGCAAGCTTGCATTGCTTGAGAACGAAGCACAGCTTGAGATCAAGCTCGGTTTTCTGTTCAAGAGCTTTGCATCGACCATCGAGTCCAAGGTCACTGAAAAAATGAAAAAAGTTTTCAGCAGCAAGGCTTGATGGCGACGCCGCCGGGCTTAGGTTTCAGCCCTTGAGTTCGGTGATGAGATCGACGTACTGCTGCATCGCCTCGTCCTTCGATGTGCCTTTCAGCGCATCCCACGCATCCCATTTCGCACGGCCGACCATGTCGGTGAATCCCGGCCGCTTTCCTTCTACGTCGCCTTCGCTCGCCTGCTTGAACAACGCATAGATTTTCAGCAGTGTCATGTTGTCGGGCCGGTCGGGCAGATTCTTCGAGTCGGCTACCGCCTGGTCGAATTGGGCTTGCAGGCTCATGGTGTTCTCCTGTAGATGAAAAGAGTTGGCTGTGATAGTGTCCATTGCAAAACAGGCGCTCAAAATAACATAGAAGAAACTGCCACCAAAGCAAACATTTAGAGGAGTGATTCGATGCCGTCCCAAGTCGCGCCGGCGCTGCGCCGCGAGAAAATGTCGACTGTCGATACCGCGTGGCTGCGGATGGATTCGGATTGCAATCTGATGATGATTGTCGCGGTGCTGATGTTTGACCAGCCGATCGACATGCCGTGCTTCATGCATGTCATGGAGACCCGCTTCCTCAGCTATCGCCGCTTCCGTAGCCGCGTCGCGATGGACATTGCCGGCAGCGCATGGTGGCAGGAACAGGCAATCGATCCGGACTACCACATCGTGCGCACCAGCTTAAAGCCAGCCCTGCCCAACAACAAGGCGCAACTCGAACAACTGGTCAGCGACTTGTCCGCCACGCCGCTCGACGCCACGCGACCGTTATGGCAGATGCATTTCGTCGATGGCTGCATCGGCGAGGATGGCAGGACGCGGCAGGCGGTCGTGATTCGTATTCATCACTGCATCGCAGACGGCATGGCGCTGGTCGGCGTGCTTCTCTCGATGTTCGATAGCTCGCCGTCGGAAGACCGGCCTGTGCAGGCGATGGCATCGTTGGTGCCGTCCGAGCCCGAGGAGGAAAACCCCTGGCTTCAGTTGACGCAACCGGTCACCAACACCACCATCAACGCCATCAATCTGTCGACCTCGCTCTGGTCGAAATACATGTGGATGCTGGCGGACTCGAACAACTTCATGGCCCGTCTCTCGAAGATGGGCAACGTGGCCGGGCAGTTGACGATGGATGCCATCAAGCTGATGGCAATGCCGGATGATTCCAGGACCAGGCTGAAGGGCAAACCGGAAGGCAAGAAGAATGTTGCCTGGAGCGAGCCGCTGCCGCTTGCCGAAATCAAGGCGGTCGGCAAGGCATTGGGCGGGTCGATCAACGATGTGCTGATGGCAAGCGTGGCAGGCGCCATCGGTGCCTACCTGCGCGCCAAGGGCGATCACGTGGCTGAGGACTGCGAGCTGCGGGCGATGGTGCCGGTTAACCTGCGTAAATCCGGCAAGGAGCAAAAGCTGGGCAATGCATTCGGTCTGGTGCCATTGGTGCTGCCGATCGGCATCGAGGACCCGCTGCTGCGCCTGCAGGAGGTGCACCGCCGCATGGACGATTTGAAGGGCGGCTACCAGGCGCTGGTGGCAATGGCGGTGCTGGGCGTGCTAGGCGCCACGCCGAAGCAGATGCAGACTGAAATCCAGCGCTACTTTGCCAAGAAGGCGACTGCGGTGATGAGCAATGTGCCGGGCCCCCAGGCGCCGCTGTATCTCGCCGGCAGCCAGCTTGACCAGATCATGTTCTGGGTGCCGCAGTCGGGAGACATCGGCGTCGGTGTCTCGATCCTCAGTTACAACGGTGGCGTGCAATTCGGACTCGTGACCGACGATGCAATCGCACCCGATCCGCATGACATCATCCGGCGGTTTGCGCCGGAGTTCGAGAAACTGGTCTGGCTGGCGCTGATGTCGGATTGGTAGACGAGTCAATCGGAATCGGAGCCGACCACCGCGCCGCCCACGGCAACCGCACCTTTGGCGACCGTCGTCGCGGCACCGACCGCCACCGACCCCGCCGCAACCCCGACGCTTACTGCCGTGCCGGCCACCGATACGGCCGTCGTGGCGACAGATACTACGGCACAGCCTGAGACAGCCAGCGACATTGCGACGCAGGCACAGCCAATCAATATGTTTTTTAAATGCATGGAGGTTGAATCCGGAGAACGGCCGCGCGGGATGCGCGGCGCAGATAGAACGCGATGCTGGCATGCCGCCGTCAGGCCATGCGCGTGCAGCTGCGCATGACAAACCGCGATTCAGACGGCAGGCTTGCCGTTCATCTTCTACCGGTTTGAAGCTTGTGTTGTGCCTGTCTCTGACAGATCCAACTCAAACTCTAGGGCACGGACACCTGGAAGAGGGCATCGGAAAAGATGCCGTACTTCAAGATGCCGTAGGGAAAGAGTCTTTAAACGCCCAAAAGTTCCACTTCGAAAATCAGTGTGGCGTTCGGAGGGATGACGCCGCCGGCGCCGCGTGCGCCGTATCCGAGGGAGGATGGGATGATCAGCTTGCGTACGCCGCCGACCTTCATGCCCTGCACGCCTTCGTCCCAGCCCTTGATCACATGGCCTGCGCCGAGGGGGAAATCGAAAGGCTCATTGCGATCCTTGCTGGAGTCGAACTTGCGGCCGGCGCTGCCGTCCGCATTCTGCAGCCAGCCGGTGTAATGGACCGTGACCTGGCCACCGGCCTTCGCTTCGTCGCCGGAACCGACGGAAATTTCTTCGTATTGCAGTCCGGAAGCGGTTGTAGTTGTAGACATGCTGATTCCTTTCATGAATGGTCGAGTGGCGGGATTGTAGCAGTTGCAACTGCACGTGCTTGTCTCGTCAGAGGATGCTGATCGATTGCGCGCGAATGAGAACGGTGTCCTGCCGGAAGCGCTTTTCAAGCGATTGGCGGTAGCCTCGCCACCACGCTTCATCAAGCATGTCGCTGATCACTTCATGAATGACGAGATCATCTTGCACAGTATCCTGTTCGTGGTCCTGCCATAGGCCCTTGGCCGGGGCGCGCGTATGCACAGTCAATCCACCGAAGCGTTCGACCAACTCATCACGGACCGACAAGAAGAGCGCTTTTGGAAAAGCCTGTTTCTCGTTGTCGTACAGGGGCAGGAAAAGTTGAATTAAATACATGATCACCCAGTCAGTACATGGACAGTTTCATCACAATGGATAGCATTCGTTGCGAGTAGTTGCGTTGAAGTGATGCATCCGATGTTGGATGGCAGGTTTCGTGCTGCGCTGGCATCGGACCGGTAACATATCGTTTTACTATTGATGTGGACAAGGGGATCAATCGGGTAGGGTTGTCCGGGTTTCCATAGAAAAAATTTTGGAGAGATGGGATCTATGAAACGTTCGGTAATGGTCGCCTTCGGCAATGCCGTATGGTCACAATTGCATATCCGCCTGTTGTTGCTTACCGTAATTCCATTCGTGTTGTCACTGCTGCTTTGGGGCGTCATCCTGTGGCTCGGACTGCAGCCGATGATCGACTGGCTGCATGCCTATTTCGCTGCCAACGGCGGGTTCGACGTCGCCGGCGAAGTCCTCGGCTGGCTTGGTCTTGGAACGATCAAGGCAGTGGTGGTGCCATTGATCGCGATGTGGGTATTGCTTCCACTGATGATTCTCACTGCGCTGGTATTCGTCGGCACCATGGCGATGCCGATCATCGTCCGCCATGTGGCGAAACGCCGCCATCCCGCGCTGGAACTGCATCGTGGCGGCAACCTGCTGGGCACCTTGTGGGTATCCACGTATTCATTCGTGATATTTGCAGTGCTGTGGATTGTGACGCTGCCATTGTCCGCAATCCCGCCGCTTACCTTCATCATCCAGCCGGCTCTGTGGGGATGGCTGACCTATAAAGTGATGGCCTATGATGCCCTCGCCGAGCACGCGACCCGGGAGGAATACAAGTACATCATGCGGCGCCATCGTTGGCCGCTGCTCCTGATCGGCGCGGTTACCGGTGCGATGGGGGCGGCGCCAACCTTGCTGTGGCTCGGCGGCGCGCTGTCGGTAATCTTCTTCCCGTTGCTCGCCGGCGGCGCAATCTGGCTGTACGTGCTGGTCTTCGTCTTCACCGGCCTATGGTTTACGCACTACTGCCTGGACGCGCTTGCAGCGTATCGGCGAGCCGGGGAGGCAATGCCGTTGCCGGGCGTGCTGAAGAACATCAATTGAGGTCGTCCAACCGGTATCCGGCGCCTCGGGCATAATTGCCGATTCCTCATCAGCGGGCGGATTGAACAAATGGCTATCGGACTGATCATCATCGGCGACGAAATTCTCTCCGGAAAACGCGCCGACAAGCATTTCCCCAAGGTCGTCGAACTCCTGGCTGCGCGCGGGCTGCAATTGTCCTGGGCCGAATATCTCGGCGACGATCGCGCACGTATCACGGCGACACTGCAGCGCAGCCTGGCCAGCAATGACATCGTGTTCTCGTGTGGCGGTATCGGCGCCACACCCGACGACCATACACGGCAATGCGCGGCGGCGGCATTGGGCGTGCCGCTGGTTCTGCATCCCGAAGCGAAGCTGAAAATCGAGGAACGCATCGCGGATGTGGCGCGCGAGGCGGGCAAACAGCCTGAATATGATGTTCCGGAGAACCGCCACCGGTTGAAAATGGGCGAGTTTCCGCAAGGGGCGGAAATCATCCCGAATCCCTACAACAAAATTCCCGGCTTCTCGGTCAGGAAGAGCAATGGCGGCGCGCATTACTTCGTTCCGGGTTTTCCGGTGATGGCATGGCCGATGATCGAATGGGTACTCGACACGCATTACGCGCACCTGTTCGGCAAGATCGCCTGGGCAGAAAAATCGGTACTGGTTTTCGAGCAGGCAGAATCAACTCTGACCCCAATGATGGAGCGGCTGGAGTCGACGTTTTCATCGGTGAAAGTATTCAGCCTGCCAAGCGTTGGCGATGCGACGACGCGCCGGCATATCGAACTCGGCGTCAAGGGCGACCCGGCGCAAGTCGAGGACGCCTTCAGGGAAATGCTGGCGGCACTCGATTCCTTGCGTGCCGAGTACCAGATGCACGTTCAGTAACGCGCCATGCCAGTCAGCTTTATTCCATCAGGCCCTGCTTGCGGATGAAGTCGACCACCTGCTGCACGCCGTCGCCGCTGCGCAGATTGGTGAAGATGAACGGCCGGTCGCCGCGCATTCTTTTCGCATCCTGCGCCATCACATCGAGGTTGGCACCGACATACGGTGCGAGATCGGTCTTGTTGATGATCAGCAGGTCGGAGCGGGTGATGCCCGGGCCGCCCTTTCGCGGAATCTTTTCGCCACCTGCCACGTCGATGACATAGATCGTCAGGTCGGACAATTCAGGGCTGAAGGTCGCTGCCAGGTTATCGCCCCCGGATTCGACCAGGATCAGGTCGAGGTCCGGAAAATCGGCGCTCATGCGGGAAATCGCTTCCAGGTTGATCGATGCATCCTCGCGGATCGCGGTATGCGGACAACCACCGGTTTCCACCCCCATCAACCGCTCCGCCGGCAAGGCGTCGGCGCGCAGCAGGATCTCCATGTCTTCCTTGGTATAAATGTCGTTGGTGATGACGGCCATGTCGTAGTGGTCGCGCATCGCCTTGCACAGCATTTCGCACAATGCGGTCTTGCCGGAGCCGACCGGTCCGCCGATACCGACTCGCAGGGGATTGGAAGCAGTTGTCATGATCTTCTGTAGTCAAAATAAAAGGTTGATTCAAACGCTTGGTGTGATCGGCGATAGGGCACTCATCATCACGAGCGGTACAGGCGGCTGTATTGCACTTCGTGCTGCATCGACAGCAAGGACAGGCCGGGTGACCAATTGCACAGTTCGTCGTCAGACAGGCTTTGTGCTTTCAGGCTCGCAGCCTCCAGTTCGGGCCGCAGTGACAGCAGCAGCCTTTGGCCGGAAACTTGCCCGAGCGGCACGGATTTCACGCACACCAGCACCTGGTTCTCCGCCCAGGAAAACAGCATGCCGAGCAGCGCCGCCTCGTGCGGCACATCCAGCGCGACGGCAAGACAGGCAAGCGCGGTAGGCAAGGGCACTTCTCCCTGTTGCTGCAGCAACGGCAAGGCGTCATGCCCAGGCACCAGTTCCGCGGCGAGTTTGCCCAGCGAGAAGCCCATCTGGATGGTTTCCGCGCGAAACTCGGCTGTGTCGCGTGCGGCGATGAAGCGTTCCGTCCAGGCGTCGACTGCGGCGGCGTCTCGCGCGGCGAAAGCCTTCAGCAGCCGCCACAAAATGGGTGCCTCGAAGCGGGCCACCACCTGATGGAGCGTATCGACAATCCAGCGCCGGGCGGACGCCTCGTCATGCACCATGCCACGTTCCAGCGCCGCCTCCATGCCTTGCGAATAGCTGTAGGCGCCGATCGGCAGGGAAGGACTGGCAAGCTGCAGTAGATGGAGCAGAGCGGTGGCTTGCACGTTATTTGTCGGATGGACGGTGGATCTTCTGACGCAGTGGAATCGGCGCCAACGGATGATGGTCGTGATGATGATGGCCACCGCCGTAAGCGCCCGATTCCGGTTCGAACGGCGCCTCTTCCTCGGTGACCCGCGCCCCGAGGCCTTCCAGCATTTCCTTCAGTACGCCGTCCTTGCGAATGCGCAGGAAGCCGGTGCTGGCATCGCCGCCGACCTGCGCCTGGGTATGGCGGTTGCCGAGGTGGAAAGCACAGCGCAGGAGGTCGCGTGCCGTGGCGCACTCGACGCGATAGGTCGCTTCTTTCGCGGCAACGATTTTCACTACCCGGCCATCGTCGCCCCTGAGCAGGTCGCCGTCGCGCAGCACGGTGCCGCGCACGGTGAATACCGCGACTTCCTCCTCGGAGGTCAGTCGGGCGCGCAGGCGGCTTTTTTCGCGCAGGTCGAATGGAAGGACGAGTTCGCCGTCGATTTTCTCGGCGGAAGCAATTTTGGTATTGAGTGTCAGCATCGTGAGTGTGTGCAAATCAGAACAGGAAATATCGCTGCGCCATCGGCAGTACCTTCGCCGGCTCGCAGACCAGCAATTCGCCATTGGCCCGGACCTCATAGGTCTCGGGATTTACTTCCATCTTCGGGGTCAGTCCATTGTGGATCATGTCGCTCTTGCGAAGCGTCCTGACATTCCTGATCGGAATAAGGGTCTTGCTCAGCTTCAGCGCATCGCCGATGCCGTCGTCATAGGCTGCTTGCGATACAAAAGTGAACGAGGTTTTCAAGCCGCCGCCGTAAGCGCCGAACATCATCCGGTAATGGACGGGCTGCGGCGTCGGGATGGAGGCGTTCGGGTCGCCCATCTGCGCCGCGGCAATCATGCCGCTCTTCAGGATCATCGATGGCTTGACGCCGAAGAAGGCCGGCTTCCACAACACGATGTCGGCGATCTTGCCGACTTCCAGCGAACCGACCACGTGCGAGATGCCGTGCGTGATCGCCGGATTGATCGTGTACTTGGCGATGTAGCGCTTCACCCTGAAATTGTCGTTGCGGCTGGTATCTTCAGCGAGCGCACCGCGCTGCACCTTCATCTTGTGCGCCGTCTGCCAGGTGCGCATGACGACTTCGCCGACCCGGCCCATCGCCTGGGAATCGGATGACATCATGCTGATCGCGCCGATGTCATGCAGGATATCTTCGGCGGCGATCGTCTCACGGCGGATGCGCGATTCGGCGAACGCAATGTCTTCCGCGATGGCCGGGTCGAGATGGTGGCAGACCATCAGCATGTCGAGATGCTCGTCCAGCGTATTGACGGTGTAGGGGCGGGTCGGATTGGTCGACGACGGCAGGACGTTGCCGTGCTCGATCGCGGCGATGATGTCCGGCGCGTGGCCGCCACCTGCCCCTTCGGTATGGAAGGTATGAATCGTGCGGTCCTTGAATGCGGCGAGGGTATGTTCGAGAAAGCCGCCTTCGTTGAGAGTGTCGGTATGGATCGCTACCTGAATATCCATCCGGTCGGCAACCGACAGGCAGTTGTCGATGGCGGCGGGGGTCGTCCCCCAGTCCTCGTGGAGCTTCAGTCCGATGACGCCGGCGCGCACCTGTTCTTCCAGTGGTTCCGGCAGGCTGACGTTTCCCTTGCCGAGAAAGCCGAGATTCATCGGGAAGGCATCCGCCGCCGACAGCATTGAATGAATATGCCATGGTCCGGGCGTGCATGTCGTCGCCGCAGTGCCGACCGCCGGGCCGGTGCCGCCGCCCAGCATGGTGGTGACGCCGCTCATCAGCGCCTCCTCGATCTGCTGCGGGCAGATGAAGTGGATGTGGGAATCGATGCCGCCGGCAGTCACGATCATGCCCTCGCCGGCGATGATTTCCGTCGCGCCACCGATGGCGATCGTTACGTCGGGCTGGATATCCGGATTGCCGGCCTTGCCGATGGCGGCGATCCTGCCGTTCTTCAGGCCGATATCGGCCTTCACGATGCCCCAGTGGTCGACGATCAGGGCGTTGGTGATGACTGTATCCATCACATCCTTGTGATTGCGCTGCGACTGGCCCATGCCGTCGCGGATCACCTTGCCCCCGCCGAACTTGACTTCCTCGCCGTAAGTGGTGAAGTCCTTTTCCACTTCGATGAAGAGTTCCGTATCCGCAAGTCGTACGCGGTCACCGACGGTGGGGCCGAACATTTCGGCATAGGCTTGACGAGAAATTTTTGCCATGGCGATTCCCTTATTTGTTATGCAGCGATGTACGGGCGACAAGTGCGGCGGCGCCGATCAGCGATAGACCGCTAACGAATCCAAGCGCGCGCCGCGACGCGGCACCCTTGGTAATGCGCGCCATGCGGGCGCCGAGTAGTGAATACACCAGCAATACGGGGTACTCCAGCGCAATCGCGCACAGGCCCAGCAGCAGAATCCTTTGCGGCGCGCCGTCGGCCGGGCCGGCAAACGTGGGCAGCATCGCGCAGAAGAACAGCACCGATTTCGGATTGGCGCCTTGCAGCAGAAAGCTTTGCTTGAAAAGAGCTGACCAGGAGGCAGGGCGGCTCGCAGTCGCATCCATTGCATCCTGTCGCAGTGCCGAACAAATCGTGCGAATACCTATCCATACCAGGTAGCCGGTACCGCACCACTTGATGGTTTCGAACAACGATGGAGCAGCCAGGATCAACGCGCTCAATCCGAGTGCCGACATCATGCAATACATCGCATTGGCGACGAGAATGCCGAAGATGCTTGCCTGCGTACGTTGCCAGCCGTTGCCGAGCGAATGTCCGACAACCTGCAGGACGGCAGGACCAGGCGTGATATTCAGCAGGAAATTCGTTCCGAGAAACGCGAGCAGCAATGGCAGTTCCATCAGCGCCTTCCTTACAAGGAGCCCATGACCTTGGCATTGAAGCCATACACCTTGCGGTCTCCCGCCAGTGCCACCAGTTCCACGGTGCGCTGCTGTCCAGGCTCGAAGCGAACCGCCGTACCGGCGGCAATGTTCAGCCGCATGCCGTAGGCGGTCTGCCGGTCGAATTGCAGGGCAGGATTGACTTCGAAGAAGTGAAAGTGTGAACCGACCTGAATCGGGCGGTCGCCGCTGTTCGCGACAGTAATGGTTGCCGTTGCGCGGCCGGCGTTCAATTCGATATCGCCGGGTTCGATGTGCATTTCGCCTGGGATCATGGGTTCTCCAGAAGTAAATTTTTAGAAGTTTTCAGGCTTCGGTATGCGTGTTCGGTGATTCATCAAGCTGCCGCCCAAACGTCGCTTGCAGCTCTTTCCCCTCGCCGTGCATCCTTGAAGGGGGAGGGCCTCGGATGCCTTGTCTTGCACCATAACGCTTTCATTCCACTTACGGAATCGGATGATGCACCGTCACCAGCTTCGTCCCGTCGGGAAAAGTCGCTTCCACCTGGATCTCCGGAATCATCTCCGGAATACCGTCCATCACATCCGCGCGGGTCAGGATCTTCGCGCCATCGGACATCAATTCAGCCACCGTCCTGCCGTCGCGCGCACCTTCCATGATTGCGGCCGTGATGAGCGCCACCGCCTCGGGATAGTTCAACTTTAATCCACGTGCCTTGCGGCGCTCGGCCAACAGGGCGGCGGTGAAGATGAGGAGCTTGTCTTTTTCTCTTGGGGTCAGTTCCATTGTTTCTCCGGTGTGAATGATGGCCGTGCATCGATCGACAGGCTTGCCATCACGTTCAGGTTTGCCATATGCGCGGGATAATCGCTTCGCGTCCTGTTACCGCCGGCCGCAATCGTTGCCATACCTTCGTCATCAATTGCTTTGCCGCTTCGCTCGAATCACCCAGGTGGCGGGCAACGAGCACCGACTTCATTTGCGTAATGCCAACTGCTTCGCCGCAGGTGTCGCGCAGCTCCTTGATGACCGCCGCCGAAACCGTGTTGCCCACGACGATGAGTGTCGCGCATACCGTCTTGGCATTCAGTCCTAACGGACTGGCGATGGCATCGCTGCCTGCTTCCAATATGCCTTGTTCAAACCAGACCAGCTTGCCGTCCCGCCGTATGCTGGTGCGCTGCTCGATCCTGCCGCTGGAGAACGATTCACCGGAGGCAGTACGGCCGAAGCATAAAATCTCGCACCCGATATAGCTCGCATCCCTTGCCAGCTCGACATGATTGTCGAGGCGCACATGGGCCTCGTCGAAAAAAATGCTTTCCTGCGGCATCCATTCAAGCGATGCGCTTTCGCCGACATTCAGGTGAACGCTCTGCCGCGATATCCTGCCGCCCGCCCGGTACCATTTCGCCGCGCCCGGCGTCGTCACCAGCGCGGCGGCGGCGTCGCCGACGCAGGCATGGACGGACAGTTCGTCGCCGCCGACCACGCCGCCTGGCGGATGGACGATGATGGCATGGCACACTTTGCTGCCTTCCGGATACAAGGGTTTTTGCACGCGCAAAGGGCCGTAATGCGAACGCTCGACCAGTCGCGTTGCGCCTGCATCGTCAATGAAGCCGAGCGCAAGCCATGCCTGCCACGGCGTGGCGGAATTGACGGTTGTTTGCGGTACGAAAGATTCACCGATGCGTTTCATGCCAAAACTATACCGCCAAGTGCCGCTTGACGTTCTCGCTGTTCATTTCGGCTTGCACTCCAGAAGCAACCACTTCGCCGCGCGACAGCACCATAAACTGGTCGGCAAGTTCATGCGCGAAATCGAAATACTGTTCGCATAAAAGGATCGCAATATCGCCACGTTGGCGGAGCAGGCGGATGACGTTGCCAATGTCCTTGATGATCGACGGCTGGATTCCTTCGGTCGGTTCATCCAGGATGATCAGCTTTGGATCGGCGAGCAGGGCGCGTGCAATCGCAAGCTGCTGCTGCTGGCCCCCCGACAGGTCGCCGCCGCGCCGGTGCAGCATTTCCTTCAATACGGGAAAGAGTTCGTACACTTCGCTTTTGATCGAGGATGCCTGCCTGCCGGATTTGACCGCCATGCCCATGCGCAGGTTTTCTTCGACGGTCAGGCGGGCGAAAATCTCCCGCCCCTGCGGCACATAGGCAATACCCAGTGCCGCGCGTTCATGCGGCTTCAGACGCGTGATGTCGCGGCCGGCGAGATTGACTTTGCCGCTGGCGACCGGCAATACGCCCATCAGGCATTTCAGCAGCGTGGTCTTGCCGACGCCGTTGCGGCCGAGCAGCGCGAGGCATTGTCCCTTTTCCAGCGACAGCGAAACGCCGCGCAGGGTGTGGGAAGAGCCGTAGTATTGGTTGAGTTTTTCAACGTTCAGCATCGTATTATTCCCTGCTTATCGGCCCGTCATCGGCCCAGATAGACTTCGATCACGCGTTCCTCCGCCTGTACCTGCTGCATAGTGCCTTCGGCGAGCACCGAGCCCTCGTGCAACACCGTCACTTTTCCGGACTGCGCGATTTCCGTCACGAATGCCATGTCATGCTCGACCACCACGATGGAGTGCTTGCCGCGCAATTCGTTCAGCAGCTCGGCGGTCCGCGCGGTTTCCGCGTCCGACATGCCGGCGACCGGTTCGTCGAGCAGCAGCAACTGCGGTTCCTGCATCAGCAGCATGCCGATCTCCAGCCATTGTTTTTGGCCGTGCGACAGGAGGCCGGCGAGCCGGCTTTCCTGGCCGTTCAGGCGGATCAGCTTCAAGATGTCGTCGATCTTGCCTTTCTGTTCCGAACCGAGCTTGAAGAACAGCGTCGGCTTGACCCGCTTGTTCATCTTCATCGCCAGTTCGAGGTTCTCGAACACGGTGTGCTGCTCGAAGACCGTCGGCCGCTGGAATTTCCGGCCGATGCCTGCATGGGCGATGTCGTACTCGGTCATGCGCGTCAGGTCGATGGTCTGGCCGAACCAGGCGGTGCCGGATGTCGGCCGCGTCTTGCCGGTGATGACGTCCATCATGGTCGTCTTGCCGGCGCCGTTGGGGCCGATGATGCAGCGCAATTCGCCTACCGAAATATCAAGGTTCAGGTTGTTCAGCGCCTTGAAGCCGTCGAACGATACCGTGATGTTTTCCAGGTAGAGAATCGCGCCGTGCGTGGTGTCGAGTCCCTCCCGCTTCACGCGTCCGTAGGATGTCCCGTAGTCGGCGTGCTGGTCATTCGGATACGTCTGGCCGGGATGTAAAACTTCGGTCATGCGGCCTCCCTGTTTTTACGGAATTGTTTCGCCAGGCCGAGCAAGCCGTGCGGCATGAACAGCGTGACGAGGATGAAAATCAGCCCGAGTGCGAACAACCACAGGTCCGGGAAGGCGGCGGTGAACCAGCTCTTCAGGCCATTCACGGAGAACGCGCCGATGATCGGGCCGATCAGCGTGCCGCGTCCGCCCACGGCGGCCCAGATCACCATTTCAATGGAGGTGCCGGGCGACATCTCGGACGGATTGATGATGCCGACCTGCGGCACATACAGCGCACCGGCGATGCCGCACAGCACCGCTGACAGAGTCCAGACGAACAGCTTGAACCAGAGCGGGTTGTAGCCGATGAACATCAGCCGCGATTCCGAATCGCGCACCGCCTGCAGCACGCGTCCGAGTTTTGAGGTGACGATCCAGCGGCAGAGAAGCAGGGCGCCGACCAGCATCACCAGCGTCACCAGGTACAGTGTGGCGCGGGTTTCCGGCGCTGACAGCGTGAAGCCGAGCAGGCGTTTGAAGTCGGTGAAGCCGTTGTTGCCGCCGAAGCCGGTGTCGTTCCGGAAGAACAGCAGCATGAAGGCGAAGGTCATCGCCTGCGTGATGATGGAGAAATACACGCCCTTGATGCGGGAACGGAAGGCGAAGTAGCCGAACACGAAGGCGAGCAGTCCGGGCACCAGCACCACGAGCGCCATGCAATACCAGAAGTTGTCGGTGAATGACCAGTACCAGGGATAGGACTTCCAGTCGAGGAAGACCATGAAGTCCGGCAGGTGGCTTTGATACACGCCGTCCTTGCCGATGGCGCGCATCAGGTACATGCCATGCGCATAGCCGCCGAGGGCGAAGAACACGCCATGGCCCAGCGACAGGATGCCGGTGTAGCCCCAGACGAGGTCCAGTGCAAGCGCCGCCATCGCGTAGCACATGAACTTGCCGATCAGGGCGACGGTGTAGCTGGAGACATGCAGGGCATGGCCGGGATGGAACGTCAGGTTGAGGATCGGCAGCAGGGCCAGGATGGCTGCACATACCACGATGCCGGTCCAGGCCGGACGGGAAAATAGGGACGAGGTCATTCGACGCTCCTGCCTTTCAAAGCGAACAAGCCTTGCGGCCGCTTCTGAATGAAGATGATGATGAATACGAGGATGGCGATCTTGGCCAGCACTGCGCCAGCGACCGGTTCGAGGAACTTGTTGATTTCACCGAGGCCGATGGCAGCGATCACGGTTCCGGCCAGTTGGCCGACACCACCCAGCACCACCACCATGAATGAGTCGACGATGTATCCCTGGCCGAGGTCCGGACCGACGTTGCCAAGCTGGGACAGCGCGACACCGCCCAAACCGGCGATGCCGGAACCAAGGCCGAAGGTCATCATGTCCACTTTGCCGGTGGAGACACCGACGCAATCGGCCATGCGCCGGTTCTGCGTCACCGCTCGCACGAACAGGCCAAGCCGGGTTTTATTCAGGATCAGCCAGACCGCGCCGACCACGAAGAAGGCAAAGAAGATGATGACGATGCGGTTGTACGACAGCACCAGCGAACCGAGCACCGTGACACCACCGGACATCCAGGATGGATTGGCGACTTCGACATTCTGCGCGCCGAAAATGGAGCGTACCGACTGCATCAGGATCAGGCTGATGCCCCACGTGGCGAGCAGTGTCTCCAGTGGACGACCGTACAGCCATCGGATAACGGTGCGTTCCAGCAGCACGCCGACCGCGCCGGCGACGATGAAGGCAGCAGGCAGTGCGACCAGCAGGTAAGCATCGATTGCGCCGGGAAAGTACTGCCGGAACAGCATCTGGCACATATAGGTGGTGTAAGCGCCGATCATCAGCAGTTCACCGTGCGCCATGTTGATGATGCCCATCAGTCCGAAGGTGATTGCGAGGCCGAGCGCAGCCAGCAGCAGCACGCTGCCGAGCGAGACGCCATAGAACAGGTTGCCGATGAATTCGGTACGCTTGAGGCGACCGTTGATCTCGTTAAGCGTGCCGACGGCAGCGACACGTACCGCTTCATCGGGTTCGGCATAGTTGCCGTCCGGGGCTTTTTCCACCATGGCGCGCAGCGCCGGCAGCAGGCTGGCGTTGCTGCTTTCAGCAAGCGCCACGACGGCGCTTTTGCGGACTGCCGCGTCGGGTGATTGCAGGTTGGCTGCAGCAGCGACCAGCTCCAGGACGGACTTGATCTGCGGATCAGACTCTTTCTCCAGTGCCTTGGTAATCATCGGGATCTGGCCCGGATCGGCGTTCTTTTGCATCTCGATAGCCGCGGCCAGTCGCTCGGCGGGATCTTTCGAGAGCAACCTGAAGCCGGAGAGCGCGCCTTCCAGCGCGCCGCGCAGCCGGTTGTTGACCGTGATGGTGTCGGCGCCTTCGGGTGTCGGTACTGTCTGGCCGGTCACTGGGTCATAGGCTTTGCCATCGCCCACGATAAAGACTTTTCCATCCGGTGTCGCGTAGAGGTTGTCATTTCTCAGTGCGTCGAGCAGCTTGTACGCATCCTCGGTAGCGAGCGTGGCGATCTTGTTCACCGCTTCGATGCGCGCATCCGGATCGTCGCCGGCGAGCGGCTGCAGCAACGCGGCATCGATGGCGGCGTGCGCCGCCAGCGCTTGCGCGCAGAGCCAGCAGGCGATCAGTATTTTTTTGAGCAAGGTCATTTGCGTTGTCCTGACGTGGCAGAACGTTGTTAAACGAGTATCCAATGGACGAAAAAAAGCCGGAGGGTGCGAATGAGAGCAATGCTCCGGCTTGTGCTGCGAACCTCCGGTTCTCTTCCCTTAAAACCGGAGAGAACCGGAGAGAGTGGAAGTAGATTTACATCTTCTGCTTCGCATCATTCCCTTCGATGAACGGGCTCCAAGGTTGTGCGCGGACCGGCGACTTGGTCTTCCACACCACGCTGAACTGGCCGTCGGCCTTGATCTCGCCGATCATGACCGGCTTATGCAGGTGGTGATTGGTTTTGTCCATGGTCAGTTCAAAACCGGATGGTGACTTGAATGTCTGTCCGCCCATTGCCGCGATCACCTTGTCGGTATCGGTCGACTTGGCCTTCTCGACGGCTTGCTTCCACATGTGGATGCCAACGTAAGTTGCTTCCATCGGGTCATTGGTGACAACCGTGTTCGCGTTCGGGAGCTTCTTGGCAACGGCATAGGCTTTCCACTTCTTGATGAAGTCTTCGTTGACCGGGTTCTTCACCGACTGGAAATAGTTCCATGCCGCCAGGTGGCCGACGAGCGGCTTGGTGTCGACGCCGCGCAATTCTTCCTCGCCTACCGAGAACGCCACGACCGGTACGTCCGTCGCCTTCAGGCCAGCATTGCCGAGTTCCTTGTAGAACGGTACGTTCGAGTCGCCATTGATGGTGGAGATGACTGCCGTCTTGCCGCCTGCGGAGAACTTCTTGATGTTGGCGACGATGGTCTGGTAGTCGGAGTGGCCGAACGGTGTGTAGACCTCATCGATGTCGGAGTCCTTCACGCCCTTCGACTTCAGGAATGCGCGCAGAATCTTGTTGGTGGTACGTGGATAGACATAGTCGGTGCCGAGCAGGACGAAGCGCTTCGCGCCGCCGCCTTCTTTCGACATCAGGTATTCGGTTGCCGGAATGGCTTGCTGGTTCGGCGCCGCGCCGGTATAGAACACGTTCTTTTCCAGCTCTTCGCCTTCATACTGCACCGGATAGAACAGCAGGCTGTTGAGCTCCTTGAAGACCGGCAGCACCGACTTGCGCGACACCGATGTCCAGCAGCCGAAGACGACGGCGACTTTGTCCTGCGAAATCAGTTGGCGTGCCTTTTCCGCGAACAGCGGCCAGTTGGACGCGGGATCGACGATCACCGGTTCCAGCTTCTTGCCCATGACGCCGCCTTTGGCATTGATTTCTTCAATCGTCATCAAGGCGACATCTTTCAACGAAGTCTCGGAGATCGCCATGGTGCCGGACAGCGAATGGAGAATGCCGACCTTGATGGTATCGGCGGCCAATGCTTGCGGCATCCATGCGGAAGCGGCAAGGGTCAAAGCGCCGGCAGCGGTCGCTTTCAGGAGGGTGCGACGGGTCATGTAAGGCTCCTACAGTTATATGTATGGTCAAGTAAAGATGCGATCAGGCTCGCCCATCTCATTTAGCAGTTTGCGTGCCATCAAGCATGGCTGGTTTCGGATGGTACCGAACGCTCGTGCCGGGCTATTTGAGTGCGTTTCTTGCGCGCGGGTGGAATGTGTTGCGCTGAATTCGCGCACGCTCTCACCGTCGTGGTGCAAACCCGGTGAACTATTGGTCCGTCGTGGTACGCAATATGCGAATGCACAAATCCCGATCGCCGCAATGGTGCGGCGATCGGGATAGCGTAAGGCGGTGCTGGGGAAGGGTCAGGCTTGCGCGGGGAAAGTCACGACGTGATCGGCGCCAAGCCGGATGCCGATTTTTTCGCCGATTGCGTGGTCATGATGAGAGGGGACAAGTGCCAGCAACTGCTGGCCGCCTTCCAGTCTCAGGGTATAAAGGAACTCCGCACCCCGGAAAGCCTTGCGCACGACTTCCGCCTGCATTGGACTGGCGTCGTCATGGATGACATCGTCGGCCCGCAACAGCACATCGACCTGATGCTGGTATTTTTCCGTGGTACAGGCATCGATGCCTTGCCAGAGCGGCAGGCTGCCCAGTTCGATATTGACCTGCTGGTTTGGCAGGTCAATGGTGCCGGGCATGAACACGCCCTGGCCGATGAAGTCGGCGACGAAGCGGTCACCCGGCCGGTGATAAAGGTTGTATGCGGTGTCCCATTGCACGATGACGCCATCGCGCATGACACCGATATGATCGGCAATCGCAAATGCTTCATGCTGGTCATGCGTTACCAGGATCGCGGTCGTGCCGAGTTCGCGCAGGATGTCGCGCACCTCCATCGCGAGACGTTCCCGCAACTCGACGTCAAGGTTGGAGAATGGTTCGTCCAGCAGAAGCAGGTCCGGCTGTGGCGCCAGCGCCCGGGCCAGTGCCACCCGTTGCTGCTGCCCCCCCGACAACTCGTGCGGGAACTGCCTTGCATGCGTGCTCAATCCCACAAGGGACAGTAGTTTGTCGACCCTTGCCTTGCGTTCGTTGGCCGTCAGCTTGCGCAGTCCGAAGCCGATGTTGTCCCAGACCGAAAGATGCGGGAAAAGGGCGTAATCCTGGAAGACCACGCCGACCTGCCTGGTTTCCGGCGGCGCGGTGCGGCCGGGCCGGCTCAGCTCCCGTCCACCGAGTACGATTCGGCCGTCGATCAGGGACTCGAATCCGGCGATTGCGCGCAACACAGTGGTCTTGCCACACCCCGACGGCCCGAGAAGGCAACCGATCTCGCCGCGTCCAAGGGTGAACGACAGGCCATGCACGATTTCATGCATGCTCCTGCCTTGCAGGTAGCCCACGCGAATGCCATCGACGATGAAATGCGTAGAGAAAGAGGGCGGTACTTTCATAAATGCGGATAATTGCACAACTGGAATATACGTAATTGATTATAATTCTCATTTAAAATGTCGTGCTGAAAATCTGGATTTCAATGCGCAATTCCATGCCGGTTCGATCCGGACGCCATCAATCAGGCGGTTTGCATCCCTTGCTGCTGACTTCGTTGGCAGTCGCTTTTCTCGTCAGCGTGCCTATTCTTGGCGTGCTGTCCAATCTCTTTTCCTCTTCTGACCTCGGGCAGCCCGGCATCGCCGGCAGCACCTTCTCTCACCTGTGGGCTACGGTATTGCCTGAATACATCGGTAATAGTCTGGCGATCGCGGTGATCGTGACCGTGCTGGCGGCGATCGGTGGTATCGGCTGTGCCTGGCTCGTGGCTGTCTTCCAGTTTCCGGGCAAGAAATTTTTCGAATGGGCGCTGGTGCTACCCTTGGCGATGCCGGCCTATGTCGTTGCTTATGCCTACACCGATTTCCTGCAGTTTTCCGGACCGGTGCAGACTTCCCTGCGCGAAGCGTTCGGCTGGCAGGCGCGCGACTATTGGTTTCCGCAGATCCGCTCCATCGGCGGCGCAGGGGTGTTATTCGCGATGGTGCTGTATCCCTATGTTTACCTGCTGGCCCGCAATGCGTTTCTCGAACGCAGCCCGCGCATGTGGGATGCCGCGCGCACGCTCGGCATGGGCCCCTGGGAAACCTTTTTCCGCATCAGCCTGCCGCTTGCCCGGCCTGCGGCGGCAGCCGGCATTGCCTTGGCGCTGATGGAAACGCTTGCCGACTACGGGGCAGTGGCGTATTTCGGCGTACCCACGCTGACCACCGGCATCTTTAAAAGCTGGTATGCCTTTTCCGACCGTGTCGCCGCCGCGCAGATCGCCGCGGTACTGATGCTTGCCGTCGTGGCCCTGATGCTGTTGGAGCACAAAAGTCGTGGGCGAGCCAGGTACTACGCAGTCGGAGCGCGCACCAAGCTGCAGCCGCTGATTCCATTGACCGGCGGGAAGGCGTGGGGTGCGAGCGTATTCTGCGCCGTGCCGGTCATCGTCGGCTTTCTCCTGCCGTTATGGATCCTGCTGCGCCTGATGTGGAAGGAAGAATCCTTGCAAGTCAGCCTGAGGTATCTCGACTGGCTGCAGAACAGCATATTGCTTGGAGCGATGACCGCGCTGATCGCGATCGTGATCTGCATCCTGCTGGCCTATGCCGCGCGTGTCACACGCAGCCGCCTGCAGGCTGGCTGCAACCGCATCGTCAGCATGGGATATGCGGTGCCCGGTGCGGTAATTGCGGTTGGCATCCTGATCCCGCTCTCCCGCATCGACGCGTGGGCGGCGGACCAAGGCTGGCGGCTGGCCCTGACCGGCAGCGTACTGGCGCTGGTCTATGCCTACCTGGTCCGATTCCTGGCCGTGTCCTACCAGAGCGTACAGTCGGGCCTGGACAAGATCACTCCCAGCATGGATGCCAGCGCCAGGGTGCTCGGCCATGGGCTCGGGTCGATGCTGCTGCGGGTGCATACGCCGCTCCTGTGGCGCAGCGTCCTGACTGCCGGGTTGCTGGTCTTCGTCGATGTCGTGAAAGAACTACCTGCGACCCTGACAGTGCGCCCCTTCAATTTCGACACGCTGGCCGTCATCACGCATCAACTGGCGGCGGACGAACGCCTCGGCGAAGCGGCATTGCCAGCCCTGACCATTGTCGCAATCGCGTTTGTGCCCGTGCTGGTGCTGGCACGCGCCATCGCGAAGGGCGAGCAGGGGAGAAGCCGCTAGACCGGCTTACCCGGATTCCAGTCAATCAAATCCTTGCGGACATGAAAAAGCCCCGTCAAAACGGGGCTTTTTCATGTCCGCCGCGCGCATTCGGCAGCGGTTTGAAGCAAATTACTTCTTGGTGGTACGGGCCGCTGCAGCCTTTGCAGCCGGCTGGGTGAACTGGCTGACAGCCGTGTTCACGTTGGCTTCGATTGTCTCGACGGCCTGCTTGGTAGTCTTGGTGAACTGCTCGTAACCTGCGCTGGCGTTGCCGATGGCCGATTTCAGCATGGCGACGGCATTTTCGGAGCCGGCTGGTGCGTTCTTGGTGATTTCCTCGACCAGTTCCAGCATCTTGCGGCTGGCTTCGGTGATCTGTGCTTCAGCGGCCTTGCTGTATTCAGCCTGAACGCCGGAAGCGATGGAGGCGAGGTGACGGCCATACGCGAGGGCTTTTTCAGCATTCGGCTGTGCCTGGGCGGCGCTGACCGACATCCACTCTTTCGGGTCCTTGATGGTCAACAATTGCTTCATTGCAGCATTGGACTCTTCCAGGGACGACTTGGCGGCAGTGATGTTCAGGTCGATGATCTTTTCGACGCCTTCGAAAGTCTTGTTGCTCAGGTTGGTAATCAGTGCCAGTTGGGCTTCAAAGCTGGATTTCGTTGCAGCGGAAAATTGCTCGGGAATCGAAAACATGGGTTCTCCTTGGAGGAAATCGGTTGATCAGCAGGGGTCGAACATAGCGCGCATGGAGTGACTATCGATGCTCATTGACAGTCGCGTTTTGTGCGTCGCAACAAACGGCATTTTAAGGATTAATTTTTGTAAGTCAACGTTTTTATGCAATGCTTCCGGGAGGTTACAAGTGCGTTACCGACGGCAATTACGGAAATTTTCCGCCGGCAGGCGTTCAATGGGCTTGACTTCGCCTGTTACAGGGGCGTGATAAACTCGCCCGGGTCACTTCCAGCCCCGCCTTTCCCTTGAAAGCCTTCTACAGCGACCATTTTGTCCTGCCACTACCGCAGGGGCATCGCTTTCCGATGCAGAAATACCGGCTGGTCCGGGAAACCCTCCCTCTCGTGGTGGACGGGATCGAGGTTCACGAGGCTCCGCATACCACCGATGGCGTATTGGCGCTGGCCCACCATCCCGACTACATCCGTAAAGTTGCCGAAGGCAGGCTGTCGGCGGAAGAGCAGAAAACCATCGGTTTTCCGTGGTCACCCGAGATGGTCGAACGTTCGCGCCGTTCCGCCGGCGCAACCATTGCAGCCTGCCGGGCCGCCCTTTCCGATGGTGCGGCGGTCAACCTTGCCGGTGGCACGCACCATTCGTATGCCGATCATGGCGAAGGATTTTGCGTCTTCAACGATGCTGCGATCGCCTCCAGGCTGATGCAGGCCGAACGAAGGGTGAAGCACGTTGCGATCGTCGATCTCGATGTGCACCAGGGCAACGGTACCGCATCGATTCTTGCCGACGACGATTCGGTATTTACCCTGTCGCTCCATGGCGAGCGCAATTATCCATTCCACAAGGAAGTCAGCGACCTGGATGTCGCGCTGCCCGATGGAACCGGCGACGACAGGTATCTCGATGCACTGGGAGATGCGCTGGCCGAACTCTTCCGGCGCTTCTCACCACAACTGATTATTTACCTTGCAGGCGCCGACCCGCATGAAGGCGACCGGTTGGGCCGCTTGAAGCTGACCAAGGAAGGACTGGCCGCCCGTGATCGCATGGTGCTGGAGGCCGCCCGTGCACGAAGCATTCCGGTAGCAATCGCGATGGCCGGAGGCTATGGCAAGAACATCCAAGACACCGTCGACGTGCATGTGCAGACTATCGCCCTTGCTTCGAACTATGCAGGTGGCGCGTCCACCATGAAATAACCATGACTTCCTCCGCTTCCGTTGATCTTCCCGCCGTCGAAACACCGCAAAGCCCATGGATATCCGCAATGCCGTATCTGTTCGTTTTGATATGGAGTACCGGCTTCGTGGTTGCAAAATTCGGCCTGCCCTATGCGCCGCCGCTAACCTTTCTGCTGCTGCGTTTCATCAGCGTGCTTGTGGTCCTGTTACCCATCGTAATGCTGATGCGCGCCCCCTGGCCGGTCGGCCGCATGCGCCATATCGCGGTAGCCGGCGTCCTGGTGCAAGCGGGTTATCTGGCCGGGGTCTGGTGTGCGATCAAGCTCGGGATGCCGGCCGGCCTGTCGGCGCTGATCGTCGGCTTGCAGCCGGTCCTGACCGCATTCGCCGCGCCGCTGGTCGGGGAGACGGTTCGAGGCCGGCAATGGGTAGGGTTGTTGTTTGGACTGTGCGGCGTTGCCCTGGTGGTTGCCAACAAGATCTCGCTGATCGGGCTGTCGTCGCAAAGCATCCTGCTGTGCGTGATGGCACTGCTGTCGATCACGATCGGCACGCTTTACCAGAAACGCTATTGCGCGAGCTTCGATCTGCGTACCGGCACCGTGATCCAGTTCGCCGCATCGATCGCGGTCATTCTCCCGTTTGCGGTGGCACTCGAAGGTTTCGGACCTGCACTTGACACGGTGCAGTGGACGCCAAGCTTCATCGGCGCCTTGCTCTGGTCGGTATTGGCGCTGTCGATCGGGGCGATTTTCCTGTTGTTCGCGCTGATTCGCAAAAGCGCCGCCACCAAGGTCACCAGCCTGTTGTACCTGACACCGCCAACGACCGCGGTGATGGCATGGATGATGTTTGGCGAAGCGTTCAGTATCATTGGCATGGCCGGCATGGTGCTGGCGGTGATCGGCGTGGCGCTGGTCGTTAAAAAATAAGGAAAGAGATCGGATGAGGGCAGAGCCAAACAAGAGGGACGACTATAAGCATTTTCATGACATCACGACGCGCTGGATGGACAACGATGCTTACGGGCATGTCAATAACGTCGTGTATTACAGCTGGTTCGATACGGTGGTCAATCAATTCCTGATCCGCAAGGGCGTTCTCGATATCGAGCGCAGCCAGGTGATCGGACTGGTCATCGAGACACAATGCAATTACTTCGCGTCGGTGGCATTCCCGGAACGTATCACCGCCGGTTTGCGCGTCACGAAGCTCGGCAATTCCAGCGTGCGCTATGAAGTGGCGATTTTTCGCGGTGACGAGCAGCGGGCTTCTGCGCAGGGCCATTTCATCCATGTCTATGTGGACCGGGACACCCGCAAGCCGAGTGCTATTCCCGACGGCATGCAACAACTGCTGCAAACCATTCAGGTACCGGAACAATGATCAATACATCTGAACAAAAGATCGTCGACGCGGCGATCACCTCGCGGCGGTCCATCCGCGCCTTCCTGCGAACGCCGGTAGCGCGCGAGGATATCGAGTCTCTGCTTGACGTTGCGGCGCGCGCGCCCTCCGGCACCAATACCCAGCCATGGAAAGTGTATGTGCTGACGGGCGCGGTCAAGGAAAGGCTTTCCGCCGAAATCCTGCGTGCGCACAACGATCCGGAGGGCAGCAAGAAGCATGCGGAAGAATATCCTTACTACCCGACCAAGTGGGAATCACCGTATATCGATCGCCGTCGCAAGGTGGGATGGGATCTGTATTCGCTGCTCGGACTGACGCGCGAAAACAAGGCGGGCATGCATGCGCAACATGGACGCAATTACACCTTCTTCGATGCGCCTGTCGGCCTGATATTCACCATCGATCGCATCATGGAACAAGGCTCATGGCTGGATTACGGCATGTTCCTGCAAAACATCATGATCGCCGCTCGTGGCCGTGGATTGGATACCTGCCCGCAGGCGGCGTTCACACCGTTTCACCGCATCGTCGCCGATGTGCTGCAACTGCCGCCGAACGAAATGCTGGTGTGCGGAATGTCGCTCGGCTACGCCGACCCGGACAAGATAGAAAACACGCTGGTCACGGAGCGCGAGCCGGTTTCCGGGTTTGTGAAGTTCGTCGACGAGTAACGATACGTTAATGCGTTTTCCAAAGGATCAGTCATGACCAAGCATCGCATCGCTGTTCTCGCCGGTGACGGCATCGGCAAGGAAACCGTGCCAGAGGGTGTCCGTGTATTGGATGCCGCTGCGCGCAAGTTCGGTATCGACTTCCAGTGGGACTATTTCGACTTCGCATCCTGCGACTACTATGCCAGGCATGGGCAGATGATGCCGGACGACTGGAAAGACCGGATCGGCGGGCATGACTCGATTTTCTTCGGCGCAGTTGGCTGGCCGGACACGGTGCCCGACCACATATCGTTATGGGGATCGCTGCTGAAATTCAGGCGTGAATATGATCAGTACGTGAATCTACGTCCCTGCCGACTGATGCCGGGCATCCCGTCACCATTGGCCCGATTCGGACTGGACGGACGCAAGCCCGGCGACATTGATTTCTACGTGGTCCGCGAGAACACCGAAGGCGAATATTCGTCGGTAGGCGGAAAGATGTATGAAGGCACGGACCGGGAAGTCGTATTCCAGGAGAGCGTGTTTTCTCGTACCGGTGTCGATAGGGTGCTCCGGTTTGCGTTCGACCTGGCGCAGAAGCGTCCGAAAAAGCATCTTACTTCCGCAACCAAATCCAACGGCATCTCCATCACGATGCCGTATTGGGACGAACGTGTGGTCGAAATGGCAAAATCCTATCCGGATGTCAGGTGGGACAAGTATCACATCGATATCCTGACTGCCCATTTCGTGCAGCGCCCTGACCAGTTCGACGTGGTGGTGGCGTCCAATCTGTTCGGCGACATCCTGTCCGACCTCGGTCCGGCGTGTACCGGCACGATAGCGATCGCGCCGTCGGCCAACATTAACCCGGAACGGAAATATCCATCCCTGTTCGAGCCGGTGCACGGATCCGCGCCCGACATCGCCGGCAAAGGTGTCGCAAACCCTATTGGCCAGATCTGGTGCGGCGCGATGATGCTTGATCATCTGGGGCATCCGGATGCAGGTGCCGCTGTACTGCAGGCGATTGAAAATGTCCTGGCAGCAGGACCTAAAAATGCGCCTTTTACCCGAGATATGGGCGGTACAGCAGGAACGACCGACCTTGGTCAGGCAATTGCAGCCGCGTTATGACCTTCGTCAATCCACCCTTGTAGCGCGTAGTGCAACATAAATACAGATTGATTTGCATCAGTTTTTTCTAAGAAAGTCGTTTAATTCTCTGCGCTAACTACCTAATTCCCTTGCTGATTTTCACTATTTTGCTAGACTGCAAGATATAATTGCCGCTTGCAAGAATTAAGGGGGGAAGTGCAGATGATCAGGTCCGCGCTGCGAATAGTCGCATCATTGTGTGCGTTGGTTTTCGTGGTTCCGGCCGTCCATGCCGAAGGCTCTTCGACTTCGAAGAAACCGGCGCATAAAAAGGCGGCATCAAAATCAAAAACCGCTGCCAAGCCTGCTGCTACCAAGCCTGCCGTCGCTGCACGCCGGTCAGCTGCTTCAGCAAAAGAGCGCAGCGTCGCCAAAGGGTCAGTCGATTCGCATCGGAAAGTCGCCAGGGCGTCCGGCAAAGTAAAGCTGGAAAGCAAGAGCTTGGTGGCCTCGCGGGATAGCAGGAGCCCCGCGAAGCTTGTCGAGAAGCGGGTGCGCTATGCCGCTGTCGTTCCTTCCGTTGCCCCGATGTTCACCGCCGGCGATATCGCGGGTCTGCATCTCACGCGCGATCCTCTCGCGTTGCAATCCAACGTGGCGCTCGTGATGGATCAGAATACCTCCGAAGTGTTGTTTGAAAAGCATTCGAACGTGGCGTTGCCGATTGCATCGCTGACGAAACTGATGACGGCGCTCGTCGTCGTTGAAGCGCGTCAGGACCTGGAGGAGCTGCTCGAGGTTACGCACGATGATATCGACCGCGAAAAGAACAGCGGTTCCCGGTTGCGAATCGGCGCCCAGCTGACGCGGGCAAATATGCTCCATATCGCACTAATGAGTTCGGAGAACCGCGCCGCATCAGCGCTTGGCCGTCATTATCCAGGCGGATTGCCTGCCTTTGTCTCGGCGATGAATGCGAAAGCAAAGGCGCTTGGCATGCATACGGCTCGCTTCGTTGATTCGACTGGTTTGTCCAGCGGCAACGTGGCAAGTGCAAACGACCTTGCCAAGCTGGTCTTTGCCGCCTATCAGCATTCAATCATTCGTACATACTCCACTGATCCGAAGTATGCGGTAGATACCGGGTCCAATCTTGTGCATTACGTGAATTCGAATCGCCTGGTAATGGATGACGACTGGGATATCGGATTGCAGAAAACAGGCTATATCTCGGAAGCGGGGCGTTGCCTCGTCATGCAGGCGCGTATAGACAATCGACCGGTCGTCATGATTTTCCTCGATTCGAAAGGGAAGTATTCCCGCATTGCGGATGCTGCACGTATCCGCAAATGGCTTGAAAGCGGCATCCGTCAGCCTTTGATGACACAGGTGAATGCCAAGCAAAGCTGAATGCTGAGTATGATTAAGTCGATTCACTAGCCATCCGGGCCGCGCATCGCGGCCCGTTTGCTTTTATGGCGGAAAGAATCAATGCTATTAATGCATGATGAAATTTTTGATCAAAAGAAATAGTCACAAACCGCTACAATTTTCCTTGCATAATTGTTGTCCCCGGACGCCGTTTTGGACCAAAATAAAAACGGCGTCGGTATAAAAACCAACTGGCGGTAACAAAAAGGGCCGGATGCACTTTCGGTAATTCAAAGTGCGATAATCCGTCTTTCGCATTTTGAGCCGGCGGTATCCGCATTTTTAATTTTTGCTGCATCGATAAAATTGCTTATTCCTAAAGTCCTCCTAGTCAACGATGATTCCGCCAGCCTGCTGGCGCTGTCCAGCTTGTTGACGTACTCAAGCGGCGAAAATCAATATGAGGTCGTGATCGCAAAGTCCGGCGAGGAAGCCTTGCGCCAGGTGCTCAACCACGACTTTGCGGTGATCCTGCTCGATGTGAGCATGCCCGGCATGGACGGGTTTGAAACGGCGGAAGCGATTCATTCCCATCCACGTTCCGCGTCGGTACCGATCATTTTCGTGACCGCACATTTCGCCGACGAGATCAACAAGCTCAAGGGATATCAGAAAGGTGCAGTGGACTATCTGTTCACTCCTATCATCCCGAAGATTTTGCAGACCAAGGTCGCGGTGTTCGTGGAGCTGGCGAAAAAGAATCTGCAGTTGCAGCACCAGACAGAGCAGCTGGCCAAGCTCAACAGTGAATTGCAGGAGCAGCGCAAGCTTGACCTCGAACATATCAACGAACGCAAGCAGGCTGAAGAAGCATTGCGACAGTCACAGGAAGAATTGCGCCAGCTTGCAAGCTACCAGGAGCGCATCAAGGAAGACGAACGCAAGCGCATCGCACGGGAAATCCATGATGAGCTGGGACAGAACCTTCTCGCGTTGCGCATCGACATTTCAATGCTGCATGCGCGTACCGGAACCACGCATCCCAAACTGAACCGTAAAGTGCATTCGGTGCTCGACCACATCGACAGCACCATGAAAGCAATGCGGGCCATCATCAACAACCTTCGTCCGGCAGTGCTCGACCTTGGCCTGAATGCGGCGATCGAATGGCAGGTCAAGGAATTCCAGCGCCGTACCGGCATCGAGTGTGACCTGGCAATGCAGGAAGAAGAGCTGGTCGTGGACGATAACCGCGCGACGGCGCTGTTCCGCATCCTGCAGGAGTCACTCAATAATGTATTGCGCCATGCGCAGGCAACCCGCGCGCGCATCGAGCTTGAACAGGTCGGAAGCCTGTTGCGGATGAAGGTGGCGGACAACGGTATCGGCATATTTCCGGGCTGCCGCCGTAAAGCCAATTCGTTCGGGCTGGTTGGCATCAAGGAGCGCATCAGTACCCTTGGCGGCGAACTGGTGATCGAGACTGGGCAGGACCGCGGAACCGCACTGACCGTGACCCTCCCCATTGATACCGTCAATCTGATCCCGGATACGGCCGACTCGCGGGCCGATGTGTATTCCGAACTTGCAAAGCTGAGCGAAAGCGTTGAAAGCTTGCGAGGACCTGTCGAAGCCGCCGTCAACCCGCGCAAGCGCAAGGAAACCCGCAGCAACAAGATCGTCAAGCTGCTGTAGCACCCGTCCGCGCGACGGGCGTGCCAGACGGCTACCGGCGTGACATACACCAGGAATCTCCTATGATGACCGATGATTCCAGAGACACAACACACTTGAGAAAAATCAATGTGTCTGGCTGGAAAATACCGGAGAGTCATTGATTTGACGCAATCGTGTTACAACACGTGACGGCGCTTGTCACAATCTTTTTGAAGGCTTGCAGTGTCAATCCATCTTCTTCAGCCGGATTCGTTCCGCCGGCTCGCGATTTGCGCGAGCACCTCGCTTTTCCATGTCATGAAGACAACAATTTCCAATAATTCGGTTCGCTTAAGGGGCTAGCATGGACACAAAAACAAACGTTGCCGAGGCACTGGATGTCAAGGTACTGCTTGCTGCGTTAACAGCATTGAAAAAAGGGGATTTTTCAGCGCGCATGCCGTCCGACTGGACCGGATTGGCGGGCAAAATCGCCGATACCCTGAACGATATTCTGGAAACCAATCAGCAGATGACCCTGGAAATCACCGACGTCAGCCGCGTCGTGGGCAGGGAAGGGCGCCTTACACAACGTGCCGCAGTGCTGAACGTGGCCGGCGGCTGGGCAACGATCGTGCGGTCGGTCAATACCCTCATCGACGACCTGGTGCGGCCCACAACCGAAATGGCGCGGGTCATTGGCGCTGTCGCGAAAGGCGACCTGTCCCAAACCATGGCGCTGGATGTCGACGGGCGCCCGTTGAAAGGACAGTTCCTGCTGGCTGCGTCTACGGCGAATACGATGGTGGATCAATTATCTTCATTTGCTTCCGAGGTCACGCGTGTAGCGCGGGAGGTGGGTACCGAGGGCAAGCTGGGCGGACAGGCGAACGTGCCGGGCGTGGCGGGTACGTGGAAAGACTTGACCGACTCCGTGAACTCCATGGCAGGTAACCTTACATCGCAGGTGCGTAACATCGCGGAAGTCACGACAGCGGTGGCGAACGGTGACTTGTCGAAAAAGATCACGGTGGACGTGCGCGGCGAGATTTTGCAGCTCAAGGACACGATTAACACGATGGTGGACCAGTTGCGTTCCTTCGCATCGGAAGTGACGCGGGTGGCGCGTGAAGTGGGTACCGAAGGAAAGCTGGGTGGACAGGCGTATGTGCCAGGTGTGGGCGGTACCTGGAAGGACTTGACCGACAACGTGAACTTCATGGCGTCGAACCTTACCGGTCAGGTGCGAAACATCGCGGAAGTGACCACCGCGGTGGCGAATGGTGACTTGTCGAAGAAGATTACGGTGGACGTGAAAGGCGAGATTCTCCAGCTCAAGGACACCATCAACGTCATGGTGGACCAGTTGTCTTCGTTTGCTTCGGAAGTAACCCGTGTGGCGCGTGAGGTTGGTACCGAAGGAAAACTTGGCGGACAGGCTCAGGTGAAGGGTGTTGCAGGTACGTGGAAGGACTTGACCGACTCCGTGAACTCCATGGCAGGTAACCTCACGTCGCAGGTGCGTAACATTGCAGACGTGACGACAGCGGTGGCAAACGGCGACCTCTCCAAGAAAATCACGGTTGACGTTAAGGGCGAGATCCTTGAACTGAAGAACACCATTAACGTCATGGTGGACCAGCTTTCATCCTTCGCATCCGAGGTGACGCGCGTGGCGCGTGAAGTGGGCACCGAAGGAAAGCTCGGCGGGCAGGCACAGGTGAAGGGCGTCGGCGGTACCTGGAAGGACTTGACCGATAACGTGAACTTCATGGCATCGAACCTGACGGGCCAGGTGCGAAACATTGCGGAAGTGACGACGGCCGTTGCGCGTGGCGATTTGTCCAAGAAGATTACCGTTGACGTGAAGGGCGAGATTCTCGAACTCAAGGACACCATTAACGTCATGGTGGACCAGTTGTCCTCCTTCGCTTCTGAGGTCACGCGTGTGGCGCGTGAGGTGGGTACCGAGGGTAAGCTGGGCGGACAGGCAAACGTTCCGGGTGTGGCGGGTACATGGAAAGACTTGACCGACTCCGTGAACTCCATGGCGGGTAACCTCACCGGCCAGGTGCGTAACATCGCGGAAGTGACGACGGCGGTGGCGAACGGCGACCTCTCCAAGAAAATTACCGTTGACGTGAAGGGCGAAATTCTCGAACTCAAAAACACCATTAACGTTATGGTGGATCAGTTGAAATCCTTCGCATCGGAAGTGACGCGCGTTGCGCGGGAAGTGGGTACGGAAGGAAAGCTGGGCGGTCAGGCAAACGTTCCCGGCGTTGCGGGTACGTGGAAGGACTTGACCGACTCCGTGAACTCCATGGCGGGTAACCTCACATCGCAGGTGCGTAACATTGCAGACGTGACGACAGCGGTGGCAAACGGCGACTTGTCGAAGAAGATCACGGTGGACGTGCGCGGGGAAATTTTCGAGCTGAAGAACACCATTAACGTCATGGTGGACCAGTTGAACTCCTTCGCATCCGAAGTGACGCGCGTTGCTCGTGAGGTGGGTACCGAAGGAAAGTTGGGTGGACAGGCACAGGTGAAGGGCGTCGGCGGTACCTGGAAGGACCTAACCGACAACGTGAACTTCATGGCATCGAACCTGACGGGCCAGGTGCGAAACATTGCGGAAGTGACGACGGCCGTTGCGCGTGGCGATTTGTCCAAGAAGATTACCGTTGACGTGAAGGGCGAGATTCTCGAACTGAAGAACACCATTAACGTCATGGTGGACCAGTTGTCCTCTTTCGCATCCGAGGTAACCCGCGTGGCGCGTGAGGTTGGTACCGAAGGAAAACTGGGCGGCCAGGCGAACGTGCCGGGCGTGGCGGGTACGTGGAAAGACTTGACCGACTCCGTGAACTCCATGGCAGGTAACCTTACTTCGCAGGTGCGTAACATTGCGGACGTGACGACAGCGGTGGCGAACGGCGACCTCTCCAAGAAAATTACCGTTGACGTGCGTGGCGAGATTTTGCAGCTCAAGGACACGATTAACACGATGGTGGACCAGTTGCGTTCCTTCGCATCGGAAGTGACGCGGGTGGCGCGTGAAGTGGGTACCGAAGGCCGCCTCGGCGGTCAGGCGAACGTGCCCGGTGCGTCCGGCACGTGGAAAGACTTGACCGACAACGTGAACTTCATGGCATCGAACCTGACGGGCCAGGTGCGAAACATTGCGGAAGTGACGACGGCAGTTGCGCGTGGCGACCTCTCCAAAAAGATCACGGTGGACGTGAAGGGCGAGATTCTCGAACTGAAGAACACGATCAACGTCATGGTGGACCAGTTGTCCTCCTTCGCATCCGAGGTAACCCGCGTGGCGCGTGAGGTTGGTACCGAAGGAAAACTGGGCGGACAGGCGCAGGTGGAAGGCGCGGCCGGTACCTGGAAAGACCTTACCGACAACGTGAACTTCATGGCGGCGAACCTGACCGCGCAGGTGCGCGGTATCGCCGGCGTGGTGACCGCGGTGGCGAAAGGTGACCTGAAGAAGAAACTGACCGTGGCGGCACGAGGGGAGATCGCGGCGCTGGCCAACACGATCAACGAGATGACCGACACGCTGGCCGTGTTCGCCGACCAGGCGACGACGGTGGCCCGTGAAGTGGGTGTGGAAGGAAAACTCGGCGGACAGGCATCGGTGCCGGGTGCATCCGGTACCTGGAAAGACCTGACCGAAAACGTCAACCAGCTTGCGGCGAACTTGACGACGCAGGTGCGTGCGATTGCGGAAGTGGCGACGGCGGTGACGCGGGGTGACTTGTCGCGTTCCATCCAGGTGGAAGCCCGCGGCGAGGTGGCGGACCTCAAAGACAACATCAACGAGATGATCCGCAACCTGAAGGAAACCACGCAGAAAAATGCGCAGCAGGACTGGCTGAAAACCAACCTGGCGCGATTTACCCGCCTGCTGCAGGGCCAGCGCGACCTCGAAGCGGTGACGGCGCTGATCCTGTCGGAACTGGCGCCGCTGGTGACTGCCCACCATGGCGTGTTCTACATGATGGATTCGAAGGACACCGATGCACGCCTGCGTATGGTGGCCAGCTATGGTTATCGTTCGAGCCGCAAGCTGCCGACGTCCTTCCTTCCCGGCGAAGGCCTGGTCGGCCAGTGCGCGATCGAGAAACAGCGCATCTGGCTCACCGATGTGCCGCGTGACTACATCGTCGTGTCGTCCGGCCTGGGTGCCGCACCACCGACCAATATCGTGGTGCTGCCTATCCTGTTCGAACAGCAGGTCAAGGCGGTGATCGAGATCGCCTCGTTGGATCGCTTTACCGAAACCCACCTGTCCTTCCTCGATCAGCTGATGGAGTCGATCGGCGTGGTGTTGAATACCATCGAGGCAAACAGCCGTACCGAGTCGCTGCTGACGCAGTCGCAGTCGCTGGCGCAGGAGCTGCAGCAGACCAACCTCGAACTGGCGGAAAAGGCGCGCCTGCTGTCCGACCAGAACATCGAGGTGGAACGCAAGAACCGCGAAGTGGAACAGGCGAAGCTGGCACTGGAGGAAAAGGCGACCCAGCTCGCGCTGTCATCGAAATACAAATCCGAGTTCCTGGCCAACATGTCGCACGAGCTGCGCACGCCGCTCAACAGCTTGCTGATCCTGGCGCAGCAGCTTTCCGACAACCCGGACGGCAACTTGTCCGAGAAGCAGGTGGAATTCGCAAAGACGATCTACGGCTCCGGCAGCGACCTGCTGACGCTCATCAACGACATTCTCGACCTGTCGAAGATCGAGTCCGGAACGGTCACGCTGGAAGTCAGCGAATGCCGCTTCCGTACCCTGCGCGGTTATGTCGAACGTACCTTCCGTCACATGGCGGAAGCGAAGAACATCAACTTCGCCGTCGACCTGGCGGAAGCCTTGCCGGTGGCGATGATGACCGACACCACGCGCCTGCAGCAGATCCTGAAGAATCTGCTGTCGAACGCGTTCAAGTTCACCGCACACGGACAGGTATCGCTCAATATCACAATGGCGAGTACCGGTTGGACCGCGGATCATCCGAATCTTGCCCAGGCCGACGGCGTGCTTGCCTTCTCGGTGACGGATACCGGCGTCGGTATTGCTTCGGACAAGCTGCAGCTGATCTTTGAAGCCTTCCAGCAGGCGGACGGCAGTACGGCGCGTAAATACGGCGGCACTGGCCTTGGCCTGTCGATCAGCCGCGAACTCGCGCGCCTGCTCGGCGGTGAGATCCGGGTCGAAAGCGTTATCGGGGTCGGCAGTACCTTTACCCTGTTCCTCCCTTACAACCGCGCCGGATTCATCAATTACGAAACGCCGCGCCATGCTCCCACGCCGACACAGATGTTGGCGCAACCGCAAGCCGCGTCGCCTTCCATCGTGTCGAAAATCGTGTATGCGGAAGCGGAGGATGTGGAGGTGCTGGCCGAGACAGAGGCAGAGGTGGAGCCGACGCCAGTGCGTGTTGAAATGCCGGTCGCGCATTATGAGACGACGCTGGACGACCGCGCGCTCATCGCCCCGGGCGATCCATCCGTGCTGATCGTCGAGGATGACACCCGGTTCGCCAAGGTGCTGCTCGACTATGCGCGCGAAAAGAACTTCAAGGGTATCGTTACTTCCAAGGGCGATTCGGCGCTCACGCTGGCGCGTGACTACATGCCGGCCGCCATCCTGCTCGATATCGACTTGCCGGATATCGATGGCTTCACGGTACTCGATCGTCTGAAGCGCGATCCCAGCACGCGACATATTCCCGTTCACGTCATCTCCACGCTGAAAGAGCGTGAACGCGCACTGCGGCATGGCGCAATTTCCTATCTGCACAAGCCAGTGTCGCGTGAACGCCTGCAGGAAGAGTATTCCCGCATCCAGCAGTTCCTGGTACGCGGGAAGCGCAGCCTGCTGGTGGTGGAGGACGACAAGATGCAGCGCGACACCATCGTGGCGCTGATCGGCGAAAGTGACGTGCAGATCACCGGCGTGGAAACAGGACAGGATGCGCTCAATGCCCTGAAGTCATCGCACTTCGATTGCATGGTGCTGGATCTGACCTTGCCTGACATGAGCGGCTTCGAGCTGCTCGACAAGATCGGCGAGGATTCGACCCTGCGCAATCTTCCGATCGTCGTGTACACGGCAAAGGAGTTGAATCGCAAGGAAGTAACCCGGCTGAAGAAGATCGCCAAGACAGTGGTGGTCAAGGATGCCCGTTCACCCGAGCGCCTGCTGGACGAAACGGCACTATTTCTGCATCGCGCCCATGCCAGCCTGCCCGAAACACAGCGCCGCATGCTTGATGAAATCCACGCCGCCGACGGCGGTCTGGCAGGCCGCAAGGTTCTGATCGTCGACGATGACCTGCGCAACATCTTCGCGCTCAGTTCGGTGCTGGAGCGGCAGCAGATGAAAGTATCGTTTGCGGAGAACGGCCGGGACGGGATCGAAGTGCTGGAAAAGGACCCGTCGATCGAGATCGTGCTGATGGACATCATGATGCCGGAAATGGATGGCTACGACACCATGCGTGCCATTCGCAATATTCCGAAGTTCAAGTTGTTGCCGATCATCACACTCACCGCCAAGGCGATGAAGGGCGACCGCGATAAATGTATTGCCGCGGGTGCCTCCGACTACATCACCAAGCCGGTGGATGTGGCGCAACTGCTGTCGCTGATGCGGGTATGGCTGCATCAATAGTCATGCCGGCGATGACTGCCGCGCAAGCCGTGGAAGACCTGGAGATCGACCTCCTGCTGGAGGGCGTTTTCCAGTTTTCCGGCTATGACTTCCGCGGTTATCAGCGCGAGCCGCTGCGGCAGAAGCTGCGCGTTCTGATGCAGGCACATGGCGTGCCGACGGTCTCCGCCTTGCAGGACAAGGTGTTGCACGATACTGTCGCCTTCGAATCGCTGTTGCGCATGTTGAGTGGGCAGCCTGCGCCGCTGTTCGATAATCCCGGGCATTTCCGTGCCTTGCGGGATGCGCTCGGGCCGTGGCTGCGTTCCTGTCCGTCCCCGAAAATCTGGATTGCCGATTGCCTGTCATCGGAGGAGGCATGCTCGCTGGCGATCCTGCTGAAGGAAGAAAACCTGTACGAGCGCACAAGGATCTTTGCCACGGTATCCAACGAATCGTTGCTGGAAGAGGCGAGCGGCGGCAGTTTTCCAATGCAGAAGATGCCGGAGTACGAGGAGAACTATCGCCGCAGCGGCGGCCAGGGCTCGCTCGCCAGCTACTGCATTGAAAGCGAGGGGAGGGCGTTATTCATACCCGAGTTGCGCCGCAATATCACCTGGGCGCATTACAACCTGACGACCGATGCATCCTTCAATGAATTCGAGCTCATCGTATGCCGTCGCCGGCTGGGAGATTTCGGCGTGGCGCTGCGTCGCAGGGCGTTGCAGCTGTTCCATGAGAGTCTGCCGTTGTTCGGCATGCTGAGTGTGGATGCGACGGCGGATTTTTCCGCTACGCCGTTTGATTCTCGCTACAAGCCGGTCTGCGCAGAGCAGGGCTTGTACCGCAGGATGGTGTAGTCCGGCCAGAAAGAATGCAAACGGCGCGATCAGAGCGCGCTCTGGTGATGATCCCCGACCTGCGGGTCAGGCCGCCGCGCCCTGTCGCACGAATCCCAGGACAGCCGAAATTTCATTCGCAGTACTGACGAGGTCCTCGACCCACTCTTCCTGCAAGCGATCCGCCGGCGCGGAGATCGACAGGCCGGCGACCAGCTTGCCGGTGTCGTCATGAATGCCGGCCGCCATGCAGCGCACGCCGAGCTCCAGTTCCTCATTGTCGCGCGCGTAGCCACGGGCGCGCACAAGACTGAGTTCGCGCTCCAGCTTGATCAGGTCGGTGATGGAATTCTTGTTGTGGCCGGCGAGGCCGGTACGGGTTGCGTAGGCACGCACCGATTTGGCATCGTCAATCGACAGGAACAGCTTGCCGGTGGAAGTCAGGTGCAGGGGTGCCCGGCCACCGATGGCCCGTACCACCTGCATGCCGGAGCGTTCGGAAAATGCGCGGTCGATGTACACGATCTCGTCACCCTGGCGGACGGACAGATTCACGGTTTGATGGGTCTTGCGGTGCAAGGCGCGCATGAAGTCGAGCGCGGCTTCCCGTACATTGAGCCTGCTTTTGACGATGTTGCCGAGTTCCAGCAGGCGCATGCCGAGGCGGTAGGAGCCGGCATCGGCGCGGTCCACGAAGCGTTTCAGCACCAGGTCGTTAAGGATGCGATGTGCCGTCGACGGATGCAGGCCGGTGACGGTCGACAGTTCTTTCAGGCTGACCGGGTCCGGATATTGAGCAAGAGCATCAAGTAACGAAATCAAGCGTTCGATTACCTGAATCGAGGTTTGATTGTCAGTGGATGATTCGGGTTTCATGGTGTATTGGTGCGTTGCAGTAAAGGCTTTATATCACAATGTGAAAAAAACGAAAAGTCGTGCGAAAAGTTTTTCCGGCCGTCATTCAATAAATTTCATGATCCTGCAACAAGGTGTTCGAACGCACGCACGCCATAATGCAGGCATTCAATCACGCATGTCTCAGACAAGGATCACATCATGGCAGTCATCACCTGCATTGAGGATTTGCGCATTCTTGCGCAGCGGCGGGTGCCGCGCATGTTTTACGATTACGCCGATTCCGGATCGTGGACCGAGTCGACGTATCGTGCCAACAACAGCGACTTTGCTGCCATCAAGTTTCGCCAGCGGGTGGCGGTCAACATGGAAAACCGTACCCTGGCAACCACAATGGCGGGGCAGTCCACCGTGATGCCGGTCGCGCTGGCGCCGACCGGGCTTACCGGCATGCAGCATGCCGATGGCGAGATCCTGGCCGCCAAGGCGGCGGAGAAATTCGGCGTGCCGTTCACCTTGTCAACCATGAGCATCTGCTCGATCGAGGATGTCGCAGCGAATACCAACACCCCTTTCTGGTTCCAGGTCTATTTCCTGAAGGACCGTGAATTCATGGGCAAACTGATCCAGCGTGCTAAAGCCGCGCGATGCTCCGCCCTGGTGCTCACCCTCGACCTGCAGATTCTCGGCCAGCGCCACAAGGACATGAAGAACGGCTTGTCCGCACCGCCCAAGCTGACTGTGCCGAACATGCTCAACATGGCCACCAAGCCGGCGTGGTGTCTCGGCATGCTGCAGACCCGCCGCCGCGGCTTCGGCAATATCGTCGGCCACGCGAATGAAGTATCGGATATGTCGTCCCTGTCATCATGGACCGCCGAACAGTTCGATCCGGCGTTGTCCTGGGACCACATCAAGTGGGTACGCGATCGCTGGGACGGCAAACTGATCCTGAAAGGCGTCATGGATGTCGAGGATGCCCGGATGGCGGCGCAATGCGGCGCCGATGCGCTCATCGTGTCCAACCATGGCGGCCGCCAGCTCGACGGGGCGGAGTCATCGATCGCCGCATTGCCGGGAATTGTCGAAGCAGTCGGCGACCGGATAGAGGTCCAGATGGACGGCGGAATCCGGTCTGGTCAGGACGTGATCAAGGCAGTTGCCCTCGGTGCACGCGGTGTCTATATCGGACGTGCGTTCCTGTACGGCCTGGGGGCGATGGGTGAAGCAGGCGTCACCAAGTGCCTGGAAATCATTCGCAAGGAGCTCGATGTGACCATGGCACTTTGCGGACTGACCGATATCAGGAAGGTCGACAAATCCATCCTTTTGCCCGGGACCTATCCGCGTCCGCTTCCGCCGCAATAAGCAGCAGTACAGCCAGCCGCGCCTTCGCCGCTATCTTGACTGATAGAATTGCGCCTTCGATTCTGCGCGGCGGCGGTATGGCAAACGATGATCCACAAGTCAGCGAATTCAAAAGCAAAAGCGGTTTGAAGCGAATCCTCGGTGCGATTTCGTATTCGATCGAGGGATTCCGGATGGCCTGGAAGAGCGAGCATGCATTCCGCCAGGAGCTGATGGTCGTTGTTCCCGCCTCCATCATTGCGCTGGCCTTGCCGATCGCGCCGGTTGAAAAACTGGCGCTGATCGGCGTGCTGGTCCTGGTGCTGATCGTCGAGCTGATCAATTCCGCGATCGAAGCCGCCGTCGATCGGATCTCCTTTGAACGACACCAGCTTTCTAAAAATGCGAAAGATTTTGGCAGCGCCGCCGTGTTTCTTGCGTGCTCCCTCGCAATCGCTACCTGGGCGGTGATACTCTTTCCGCTGGCGGTGCGCTAAGCCGCTTTCCACTTTCGATCGTCAAGGTATTGCGCTATTCCAGAGCTGTAAGTCGAATCGCTCGACATTCGCGTTGCGGGCTTCGGCAGGTTGACTGCTTAATCATTTACTTAGTTGTACCTGGCCGCAGATTGTCAATCCCGACATCTATATCCTCCTCCCGGCGGCGTTCCAGTCCCCGGACAATAAAGACGTAAGCCTCGCCGATCCGGCCTGCACGCTGAATTCCAGGGATGCTGCATTGCCGCAACCGTGCCGTTTTTTTACACCATTGTTTTCTTGGCTTTTAGATGAGCAGATGTGTGAGGTGAAAACAACTATGGAAATGACCACACTCCGGGTCGATCCGGCATTTTTTGGGTAAGATCCTTTCTTGACGGTAAACTGTGCCTGCCAGCCGGGCTGCCGGCCAAGCCGATACAAAACCATTGCGAATTTCAAAGCCCCATCCGAACGAATAAAAGATTCATCCATGTCGTCGACCCGCGAATCATCCAAAATCGAAGTCCGAACCGCCGAACCCGGCGATGCAGGTTGCGCTTGCAACGTGCTGCGCCGGTCGATCGCGCAGTTATGCGAAAAGGACCATCGCAACGACACCGCCATCCTGACGACATGGCTGGCCAACAAAACGCCGGAAACGGTGCGAGGCTGGATCGAATCAGGAAAAAATTGTTCGCTTGTCGCGGTGATCGACAACCAGGTTGCGGGCATCGCCATCCTGACCCGCCAAGGCAAAATCGTGCTGTTCTACGTTGCACCGGAAATGTGCCAGGCAGGCGCCGGCAATGCGCTGTTGCAGGCTATCGAGCATCGTGCCGGAGAATGGGGACTGCGTACCCTGCAGGTGGACAGCACGCTGACGGCGCAGCAGTTCTATCTGCGACACGGTTTCACCCTGAATCGCACGACGATCAGTGCTTTCGGCACGGAGGCATACTCTTTATCGAAGTCGCTCGTACAGGCAGGTTATCCCCAGAAGAAGCCCTGCCGGTGTGGCGGATAAGCGGATGAGGCAGCGCGGCTTGTAATCTCTGCGCACCTTCCTGCATTTTTCGCACTTCTATTCCAGACGTTCGCAGTCACATATTCCGCTTTCGGCAAAAAACCGAAGTGGCCGACGCGTCACTCCCGATACCGCAGGAAAACATCGGCACCGTGTGTTCGCACCGGACTGCATGCCAACAACCTCGTCAACAAGCAATGCAGTGCTTGCCTGTATAGACATGACTCATCCTGCTGAATGGCATCCTGCCGCCCCAGGCACATTTCATGTGCCCCCTTGAATTTAAGCGATATATGTCAGCAATCCAACAGACTCATTTCTGCAGGAACGGCACACTTCGCCACGTTGGTAGATTTACTGTCGCCGACAAAATGGCTTGGCGGAGTGTGAATTGTCTGGGACGGTTCATCCTTGCCATTAATTATTTTGTTAGCGGCTAAACGTAGTTTCATCTTTTGTCGTTCTTGTCCGGTGACGCTCCGGCAGGCTGTTGAAAACCGATGTGCATGATCCGCTTCAGGATCTGCCACACGTACAAGATTGTATGCGGGCAATTCGGGGGCGAGCATCGACACGCCCCGCCGGGTTTTTCAACGACGCTGCCCGCGCCCAGGCAAGCATGGAAAAGCCATCCGCGAGCGGAGCCCCTGTCAGTCATTTGAGGCTTGGAAGATTGGATCCAATGCCCGTTGCCCGACAAGAAAAGAAAATACATGTCCGTTCCGAACACGCCAGAACAGTTAGCTTCCAACCATTTGTTGTCGTTGCTCCCGCCAGAAGAACTTCAGCGTATAGCTCCAATGCTGCAGATGGTACGCACCGAATTCAAGCAGGTGTTGTTCGAACGTGACAAGGCAATCGAGTACGTCTATTTCCCCTGCACCAGCGCTCTTTCGGTACTGACGTTTCTGCAGAACGGTACCGCCATCGAGGTCGGCACGATCGGCAACGAAGGCTTCTCGGGCGTCAATTTGCTGGTCGGCACCGACTATGCAACCGACACCACGATCTGCCAGGTGGCTGGCGACAGCCTGCGCATGCGGACATCCGATTACAAGAACGAGATTGCAACCGACACGCCGCTGCGTCGCGTCGGTTTGAAGTTTCTGCAGGCTTACCTTAGCCAGGTATCGCAATCGGTCGCCTGTAATCGCCTGCACACCATCGAGGAGCGGTTCGCCCGCTGGGTGCTGATGACCCATGACCGTGTGCGCACCGAGCAATTTCATCTCACACAGGAATTCCTTGCCGATATGCTCGGCGTGCACCGTCCGAGCGTGAGCCTCGTCGCCAGCTCGTTTCAGCAGGCCGGCCTGATTAAATACAGTCGCGGCAATCTCAACATCCTCAATCGTGCCGGCCTCGAAGAGACTTCGTGCGAATGCTATGGCATGGTCAGGGAGCAGTTACAACGGATACTTGGACTGTCGCGAAACTAGCAACTTCAGCAGTCGTTTCACCCTAACTATCTGCTTACTTTTCCTTGCTGTAATAGAAGTTTTTTACCTGCAACGGATTCGGCCAATAACACGGTAAATCGTCTCGTCTATGTCATTCGCCTAACAGACTTCACCTGTTCGGACTATCAGAATTTGTTCTTTCAAATTCATCACTGCCGCTCCCGTCGCACACTCGATCGACACGCTTGGGACGTTTCATCGACTATGAATAGGACGCCATTTCCGGGCGGCAGGCATTTGTAGAGGAACACATGGCTCTCCAAGAAAATGCAATTCCCGGTTCCTATGATCCGGACCGGTTGCTCGATACGCTGGTTGAAAAGCTTGCGCTGGAAAACGACGCCGAACTGGCGCGCAGGCTGAAAGTGGCCCGCCCCATTTTGGGGATGATCAGGCGGCGAGAGTTGGGTATAAGCGCTTCGATGCTGATGTGGATGCATGAAGCCAGCGGCATGGCAGTACGCGATCTGCGTGATTTGCTTGGCGACCGCCGCGGAAGATACCGTCCGCTACGTGCGGGCGACTACGCCGCCATCGTCGGACTGCGCAAATAATCCGGTGGTTATGTGGTGCGCATCCAAGCGCGGCGGATGGCACTTGAAAGTACGAGTGAAACTATGAACATCACAAAAGACATGCTTCAGGCAGCGACCAGGAAAGCGGTGGAAGCGGGATTGCTCCCGCGACGCGTATATGTCGAAGACATTGCCACCAATGCGGAAATCATGCGTGACATTCTCGAAGCTGCATTGGAAAGCGCGGGCAAGGGCGATAAGGATCTCGCCAGCCAGGGCACGCGACCTGGCTGATTCCGTCGGTCGTCCCGATGCATACGCTGCGGGCCAACGTTCTTAGCGCCTTCATTTCCGCTCTCACTGTGTCTGGAAGACGGATGCGGAGAGCATGCTCCGTCGCATTGCCTGTAAGCCTGAACAATCCGGTCTCAGGTCTTGCAGCGTGCGTAAGCCGTCAGGGAATCAGCGGCCTCCGGCTTGCCTGTTTTGCCTTGATGTCATTGATCGCGGCCTGCATTGCCGAAAGCCGCGCCGGCGTCGCAGGATGCAATGCCGTGTAGGCGTTGAGCGTTGAAGGCGGGTACTGGCTTGCGAACCGGTTCCAGAACGCCGGCGCATTGTCGATGTTGTAGCCGGCGCGTGCGAGCATGTACATCGACAGTTTGTCGGCAGCGGCGTCGAGGTCCGCCGGGTAAGGCAGGATGCCCGCCGTTCCCGCCATCGTGCTCATGTCGGGGCGAATCAGTACCAGGTTGTCGATGATGCCGCCTATAGTTGCGCTCATGCGCTGGCGGTTGGCGTGGGCGAGGGCGTTATGCGCCATTTCCTTTGCCATCACGTAGGCCAGTTCCTGGTCGGACCGAGCGACGTTCAGCATGCCGCGGGTGATCAGTACGCGGTAGCCGTCACCGTAGGCATTGACGTTGTCGGTATTTCCCAGTTCGATGCCGAATGCGCATGCAAATGTCAGCGGTACGGTCAGCGGCAGCTCTGCGCCGTTGCGGCGCACCGTTAGCCTGACGCTGTTGCGCCCGTTCAGCAACGGGCCGAGCACGGCGCCTGCCTGGCGTTCCGCATTCTGGCCTTGTGGCATCGGCTGGTTCTCGATCGCAAGCAGGGTATCGCCGCGCTGAAGGCCGGCTTTTGCCGCGCCGCTCTGCGCCAGCACGCCCATTACCTTCAGTTGTTCGTCCATGCCGAACGCTTTCTGCGCCGCGTTGATGAATTCGGACGAATAGGAATACTTGTTCTTCGCGGTGAACCCCAGCAGGTTGCGTGCATTGTTCCTGCAAAGCTCAGGGTTGCGTACCAGCAGCGGGCCTGCCACCTGGTAGAGCCGGTCCTGCTGCGCGACGAGCGAACGCAGGGCTTCTTCCTCGGCGCTGGATACGGGCAGTGGGGGAGCGACGGTGACGCGCGGTTCGGGCAATACGGGATTGTCGGGCGGGAGAGGAACACTGGTGCAGGCTGCCAGCAGCAGGGCTGCCGGCAGTACGCCGGCCAGAGGTGTCGCCAGCAGGCGTGTTCGGGATGACGTTGTTGTCCGGCGCATGTGATTCTCCATGAAATCGGTTCAGTGTTTTCCGGTACTGCCGAAGCCGCCGGCACCGCGCTGGCTATCAGTGAATTCCTCCACCACCTGAAAGCCGACCTGCAGAACCGGGACGATGACGAGTTGCGCCAGCCGCTCCATCGGCTGCAGCGTGAATGCCGATTGTCCCCGGTTCCAGGTCGATACCATCAGCTGTCCCTGATAATCCGAATCGATCAGTCCGACCAGGTTGCCGAGTACGATGCCATGCTTGTGGCCCATGCCGCTGCGCGGCAGGATCATGGCGGCATAGCCGGGGTCGCCGATATGGATTGCCAGGCCGGTCGGTACAAGATGGGTATCGCCGGGTTGGATGACGAGCGGGGAATCGATGCAGGCACGCAGGTCGAGTCCGGCGCTGCCCGGTGTGGCGTAAGCGGGCATCTGTTCCTTCATGCGGGGATCAAGAATCTTGACTGCGATATTTTTCATTGTTGGCGAGGCTAAGGTAAGGCTACCGACCTGTTCGGCGGCAGGGTTAATCAACAGCGGCAAATGGATACGGCCGGGATTTATGCGAGACGGCGGGCAATTTCGGCGACCAGGTGGCGCGCGAGTGCCTGCTTGTCGGCGCGGGGCAGATGAATCTGGCCCTGTTCGTCAAACAGCACCAGTTCATTGTCATCCTTGCCGAATGTCTGGTGGCCGATATTGCCGACCAGCAGCGGGATGTCCTTGCGCTGCCGCTTTTCTTCGCCATACCGCAGCAACTGCTCGGACTCGGCAGCAAAGCCCACGCAGTAAGGCTTTTTCGGCAATGCCGCGACCGCTGCCAGAATGTCCGGGTTCTGCTCGAACTGCAGTTGCGGCGCGCCTCCATCGGCAGTTTTCTTCAGTTTCTGTTCGCTGACATTGGCAACGCGCCAGTCCGCCACTGCTGCCACCGCGATAAAGATGTCCTGGTCCGCCGCATGGGAAAGCACTACATCGTACATTTGCTGGGCGGTGTGGACATTGATCCGGTGCAGACCATAGGGCGCTGCGAGCGCGGTCGGACCGGATACCAGCGTCACCTCGGCACCGGCTTCGCGCGCGGCTCGGGCGATCGCGTAACCCATCTTGCCGGAGGAAAGGTTGGTGATACCGCGCACCGGATCGATTGGTTCGAAGGTCGGGCCGGCAGTGATCAGTACGCGCTTGCCGGCAAGCAGTTTGAGGTGCAGCGCAGCGACCACTTCTTCCAGCAGGTATTCCGGTTCGAGCATCCGGCCCATCCCGGTCTCCCCGCAGGCCTGGTCGCCTGCCTCCGGACCGAGGATCTGGATGCCGTCTTCCCTGAGCTGGCGGAGATTGCGCTGTGTGGCAGGGTTCTGCCACATTTCGACGTTCATTGCCGGTGCGATCAGCAAGGGAAGCAGCAACGGACGCGCCACGCAAAGTGTGGAAAGCAGGTCATCGCAGGCGCCATGCGCAAGTTTCGACATGAAGTCGGCTGAGCAAGGTGCAATGACGATGGCATCGACGCCGCGGGTAAGGTCGATATGCGGCATGTTGTTATCGATGCGCGCATCCCACTGGTCGCAGAAAACGGGGTTGCCGGACAGCGCCTGCATGGTGACCGGGGTGATGAAACGGGCGGCGGACTGGGTCATGACAACCTGCACCGAGGCGCCCGCCTTGGTCAGCCTGCGGGTGAGGTCCGCCGCCTTGTAACAGGCAACGCCTCCGGTCAGTCCCAGTACGATCTTTTTACCGGCGAGATCCATTGCACCTCCTGATGTAGAACCGGGCTAGTGTATCCGCAATATCCGCATTGGCCGGATAGCACGGGTTTGCAATTCTGCTGCCAGGGGACCTTACTTGCCGACCCGGCGCAGCTCGTCATAAATGAACAAGGCAGCGCCCACGCAGATGGCGCTGTCGGCAACATTGAATGCCGGCCAGTGCCAGGTGCCGACATACACGTCGAGGAAGTCGATGACATAGCCGTACATGGCGCGGTCGATCACATTGCCGATCGCGCCGCCGAGAATGAGCGCGAGAGCCCAGCAGAACAGGCGCTGGCCGGCGTGCTTTTTCAGCAGGTAAATGATGAAGATGGCGGCCGCGATACCAATGGCGGTGAAGAAGTAGCGCTGCCAGCCGCCCTGATCGGCAAGAAAGCTGAACGCAGCACCCTTGTTATGCACCAGTACCAGGTTGAAGAACGAGGTCACCGGATAGGATTCGCCATACGAAAACAGCCTGGTGATGGTGATCTTGGTGATCTGGTCGAGCAGGATGATGATGGCAGCAATGCCCAGCCAGGGTGTGATGCCGGCGCGGTTATCGGAGAACGTATTTTTCTTGGCCATATTTGATCGATTGTGATTGGTTCTGTGTTCGTGGCATGAAAAAGCCTGCGGCGGGTTTTCCGGCCTTGTTTGCACGCTTTGCTGGCAACTGACGGACAGCCCGGCATCCTTTCCCGCTCCTTTCTTGTCGTGCCTGATCAGGCGGCAACAGGAAGAAAGAGAGCGCGGATGCCGAGCCTTCGTCGGTACGGGTCAAGCCGTGCAACGATGCGTGTTACGCGAATGTGCGCGCTTCACCAGCACCGAACAGGTTCGCGACGCAGCGCCCGCAGAGGCCTGCGTGCTCGGCATGCGAACCCACATCGGCACGGTAATGCCAGCAGCGCTCGCATTTCTGGTGCGCCGATGGCGTAACGATGATGGCTTCTTCCGCTTCGTTCGCCACCTGCGTAACCGTCGCCTGCGAGGTGATGAACACAAACTTGAGGTCTTCTCCCAGTCCCTTGAGCAACGCGTACTTTTCGCCGCTGGCCTTGATTTCCACTTCTGCCTGCAGCGATGAACCGATGCCGCCAGCGATCCGCACTTCCTCCAGTTGCTTCATCACCTCGGCGCGCAGCCCGCGCAGGGCGTCGAAGCGGTCCACCAGCGGCGCCGCATTCGGCACTTCCGGCAACGCGTAATAGGTCTGGGTGAAAATGGTTTCATCGCTTTCGGCGTAGGCTTCCTTGCTGGCAAATACCGCCCACGCTTCTTCGGCGGTGAAGGACATCATCGGCGCCATCAACCGCAGCAGCGCCTGGGTGATGTGCCAGATTGCGGTCTGTGCCGAGCGACGAGCGGTCGACGTGGCGCCGCAGGTGTACAGGCGGTCTTTCAGGATATCGAGATAGAAGCCGCCCAGGTCTTCCGAGCAGTACATCTGGATCTTCGCCACTACCGGATGGAATTCGAATACCTGGTAGTGCTGGAGGATTTCGGCCTGCAGCCCGGTCATGCGCGCGATTGCGTAACGGTCGATCTCGAACAGGTCGACCACCGGCAAGGCGTCCTTCGCCGGATCGAAATCCGATGTGTTCGCCAGCAGGAAACGCAGTGTGTTGCGGATGCGGCGATAGGCTTCCACCACGCGCTTGAGGATCTCGTCGGAGATCGACAATTCGCCCGAATAGTCGGTCGATGCGACCCACAGACGGAGGATTTCGGCGCCAAGGGTGTCCGACACCTTCTGCGGCGCGACCACGTTGCCCTTGGACTTCGACATCTTCTTGCCTTCGCCGTCCACGACGAAGCCGTGGGTCAGCAGGGCCTTGTACGGCGCACGGCCGTCGATCATCGACGCGGTCAGCAGGGACGAGTGGAACCAGCCGCGATGCTGGTCCGAACCTTCCAGGTAAAGATCGGCAGGGAACTGCGACTGGTCCGGGTGCGAGCCGCGCAGGACGGTGTAATGCGTGCTGCCTGAATCGAACCAGACGTCAAGGGTGTCCTTGTTCTTCAGGTACATGTCGGCATCGGTGCCGAGCAGCTCTTTCGGATCGAGCGAATGCCATGCCTCGATGCCGCTCTGCTCGACGCGCATGGCGACTTCTTCCAGCAACTCCGGCGTGCGCGGATGCAGCTCGCCGGTTTCCTTGTGTACGAAGAAGGCCATCGGCACGCCCCACTGGCGCTGGCGCGACAGTGTCCAGTCAGGCCGGTTAGCGATCATGCCGTGCAACCGCGCCTTGCCCCAGGCGGGGAAGAAATCGGTGGCCTCGATGCCGGCCAGCGCGGTTTCGCGCAGCGTCGGTCCGCCATCGCGGGGAACGCTGTCCATGCCGGCGAACCATTGCGATGTCGCGCGATAGATGATCGGTGTCTTGTGGCGCCAGCAGTGCATGTAGCTGTGCGGTTTGAGACCGAAGCCGAACAGTGCGCCGACTTCCTCCAGCTTCCCGCAGATTGGCTTTGAAGCGTCCCAGATGCTCATGCCGCCAAAGAAGGGCAGCCAGGAGGCATACCTGCCGTCACCCATCACCGGGTTCAGGATTTCATCATCACGCATGCCGTGCGTCTTGCAGGAAATGAAGTCTTCCACGCCGTACGCCGGGGCGGAGTGCACGATGCCGGTACCGGCGTCGAGGGTTACGTACTCGCCGAGATAGACCGGCGAAAAACGGTTGTAGGCCGGGTCGAGGTCGGCGAACGGATGCTTGAAACGGACATGAGCCAGCTTGGCGCCGGTTGTCTCGCCAAGCACGCTTGCCGCAACCTCATGCTTTCCGATGTCTTCAGCGCCCGGCTGCTTTTCTCCAATGTCCTTGAGGAAGGCGGAAACCAGTTCGCTCGCGATGATCACATGCTTGCCGCTGTGCTTGCCTGTCTCCAGGCGCAGCAGCAGGTAAGTGAATTCCGGATGAACGTTCAGCGCCTGGTTGGACGGGATGGTCCACGGCGTCGTGGTCCAGATTACTGCATGGATCGGTTCGGCAGGCAGACTTGGCAGCCCGAACGCCTGGGCCAGCTTGTCGCGGTCGGCCGCCGGAAAGCCGACGTAGATTTCCGGGTCGCGCTTGTCCTGGTATTCGACTTCCGCCTCCGCCAGCGCCGAGCCGCAATCGAAACACCAGTTGACCGGCTTCAGGCCGCGGTAGACGTAGCCCTTTTCGAGGATCTCGCCGAGGGCGCGGATCTCATCGGCCTCGTTGCGGAAGTTCATCGTCTTGTACGGATTGTCCCACTCGCCCAGCACGCCGAGGCGGATGAAGTCCTTCTTCTGCCGCTCGATCTGCTCGCTTGCGTAGGCGCGCGACTTCGCCAGGACCTCGGCGGTAGGCAGGTTCTTGCCGAACTGCTTCTCGATCTGGATTTCGATCGGCATGCCGTGGCAGTCCCAGCCCGGCACATACTGTGCATCGAAGCCGGCCATGTTGCGGGCCTTGACGATCATGTCCTTCAGGATCTTGTTGACCGCATGACCGATATGGATGTCGCCATTGGCATACGGCGGACCGTCATGCAGGATGAACTTCGGACGGTTGGCGGAAGCTTTGCGGATCTTTTCGTAGATCTTCTTTTCCTGCCATTCCTTTACCCATTTCGGTTCGCGCTTGGCGAGGTCGCCGCGCATCGGGAAGGCGGTTTCGGTCAGGTTGACCGGATACTTGTTTTTTTGGTCGGACATGATGGCTTCAAGTGAACAATCGGTTGATCAAACAGGCGCAAAACAGAATGTCTGATCATCAAATTCGGTCGGTAGAGGAGGTCGCTGCGGCGTCCTGGCGCGCGAAGTAAGCCCGTGCATGGTCGGCGTCGCGTTCGATCGCCGCCGTGAGCGTCGGCAGGTCGACGTATTTTTCTTCGTCGCGCAGTTTCTTCAGAAACTCCACGCGGACCAGTTCGCCATAGCATTCGCGATGAAAGTCAAATACATAGGTTTCCAGCAGCACCCGTCCGCTATCTTCGACCGTGGGCCGGACGCCCATGCTCGCCACGCCCGGCAGAGGCTTGTCGGCCAGTCCATGCACCTGCACCACGAAAATGCCGGACAGGGCGGGGCGCTTGTGCGCCACCGCGAGATTCATCGTCGGGAAGCCGATGGTCCGGCCAAGCTTCTTGCCGTGGATGACATGGCCGGAGACCGAATAAGGGTGGCCCAGCAGGGTGGCGGCAAGGTCGAAGTCACTGGCGGCCAGCGCCGCCCGGACGGCCGACGAAGAGATTCGCATGCCGTCGCTGGTGACGGCTGGCAGCGCCTCGACATGAAAACCGTAGTGCTTGCCGGCCGCGATCAGCGTCTCGAGATTCCCGGCCCGCTTGGCGCCGTAGCGGAAGTCCTCGCCAACCATCAGCCATTTCACATGCAGGCCCTGCACCAGCACCTTTTCAACAAAATCTTCCGGTGACATGGCGGCGAAATGTGCGTTGAAATGTTCGACGATCACCCGGTCGACACACGCATTGGAAAGGGATTGCAGTTTGTCGCGCAGGCTGGCGATCCTCGCCGGCGCCTTGGAGAGATCACCCGCCATGCGGGCGAAGAACTCGCGCGGGTGCGGCTCGAAGGTCATCACTGCCGCTTCCACCCCGAGGCGGTCGGCCGCATCCCGGACGCGTGCAAGCAGCGCCTGGTGGCCGCGATGCACGCCATCGAAGTTGCCTATCGTCAGCGCGCAAGGCGCGCGCGAGGCGGCATTGGGAAGTCCGCGGAATACCTTCATGCTGGGGGAATCAGTCTGATCGCAAAACCTTGAATTATAAATGCTTTCTGCTGCTTTTCTCGACTGCAACAGGCGAGCGCCGGATGGCCGACTGTCGTCAGTCGCTTTCTTTCAGGGGATTCTGGCGGTAATAGCGGGAAAGCAGGCCAAATACGTCCGGGTAGGCTTGCGCCAGCGGTGCCGGATGGACAAAAAATGCTTCAGTGGCAACGGCAAAGAATTCGGCTGGGTTCTGGGCCGCGTACGGATCGAGCGGTAAGGATGCAGACAGTTCATCGTATTGCTCTGCGTAAAGCGGGTCGTCAGGGTCGAAATCGTCGGGCAGTGCCGCGTCCAGGGCAGCGACCTGTGCAACAAAATCGTCAAATGCCGACGAAAACGCCATCTGCCAGTCCCGTTTCTCGATCCCGCGGTGAAAAGACGCCAGAAAGGGGGGGCAGCCATTGGCATCGCCGTCCCCCATGTCGATCTTGTGGGCAAACTCGTGGATCACGACGTTGTAACCCGGCATGTCGATGCCATCGGCGTCCTGCCATGACAGCACGACTGCTCCGCCAGCACCGATCGCCTCGCCGGACACCGGCTCCCGCCATTCATGCACGACGCCGGCTTCATCCACCTCCGCCTGCGGCACGACGAACTCCGCCGGATAAACGATGATCCCGGCCATGTCATCATAGAGATCCAGCGTCAGGTGCAGGACCGGCAGGCATGCCTGGACGGCAATCATGACGGCCATGTCATCGGTCAGTTCGAGTCCGCCGGCACCAGTCATTGTCTTTTTGTCCAGCAATTGCTCGCACAGGCGCTTTAGCGCTTCAAGGTCGTTGGGCAGCAGCGAATTCAAAAACGGCAGGCGCGCGATGCTGGCCTGCCAGAGTGGATCGGGAATCGATGGTTTGCTGCGCGAGAAGAGTTGTTTAATCCATTGCATGGTTTCCATTGTCACGGAAACCACGCCGGATCGGCAACTCCAGCGGACAGGGCGGCATAGGCACTATTTCTGGCTGCCCATGAATTCACCGAGAAGGAACCCGAGATCGCCAAGGCCGCCGTGCGGCGCCTTGCCGTTCGGCGTCAGTTTGTCGACCAGGCCGGGCAGCATTTCGCTGAGTTGATGGGCCGCCTGGTTTTGCGGCAGGCCGGTCTCTTCGGCGAGCTGCTGCAGGTGACCATCGCCCAGCACCAATTCGATCTCTTCACCGGAAATTGGCATATTCGGGCCCTGGCTGATCCAGGATCGCATCACGTTGCCGAGTCCGGCGTTCTGGAACCGTTCGGTCAGCCCGGACAGGCCGCCGGTCTGGCCGTTGTTGGCCAGCAATGAAAGGGCTGCCTGAAGCAGCCTGGTTTGCGTGTTGAACAAATACGGTTGGCCGCCGCCGGCCGCGCCGACGGAATGGTCGAGATATCCCATGCATGACTCCTGAACGATGAAAGCTCCACCTTAGAGGAGGTCCGCATGAGCCGGGAAGGAATCAGGATGTTATTTGATCTGTATTCACATTCCGCCCCACAGCGCATTCAATGCGGCAAGTGCAGCCAGTCCGGCAGTTTCGGTACGCAGAACACGCGGCCCGATTGACAAGGGCAGCGCCCCGGCGGACATTGCCAGCTCTTCTTCCTGCTCGGTCCATCCGCCTTCCGGTCCGACCAGCAGCGTCACCGCCTGCGGCGGGTGGTGGCGGGCCCAGTCCGACAACGGTTGCTCGGCGCGCGGCGTCAGCAGGATGCGGTGGTGCAATTCCTTTCGCGCCAGCCAGCTGCTGAAGTTCGCCGGCTCCGCCAGTTGCGCCAGGCGGTTGCGGCCGCTTTGTTCTGCTGCGGCAACGATCACGCCGTGCCAGTGCATCATTTTTTTCTCTGCGCGCTCCGCAGACAGCCGCGTCACGCAACGCTGCGCCGAGAGCGGCTGGATCGCCGCTGCGCCCAGTTCCACTGCCTTCTCGACGATCCAGTCCATCTTCGATCCTTCCGGCAGTCCCTGCGCCAAAGTGATCGAATAGGGCAATTCGGTTTCCCGGGCCGAAAAAGTCTTGATTTCCGCGGTCGCCTGCTTTTTGTCGAGAGTGGTGAGTGTCGCGCTGAATTCCCCGCCTTCGCCGTTGAACAAGGTGATCGTGTCGCCGCACGCCAGGCGCACCACGTGGATGTGATGGGCAACCGGATCGGGGAGCCGCACGGTGGCGCCAATGGAGAGGGGCTGGGAAATATGGAATCGCGGCATGGAGGCGTGGAAAGTCGGCGGGTCGTGATTATGCGGGCATGGCAAGGCGGAGTGAGCGGGAAGGCTTTGCCGGGAAGGCAGTAGTGTAACCGCCCGTTTTAAATTTCGCCTTCCTGCCTCTGGTAAAATACGGGGTTTTTCGCCGCCTCCCGATTCCAGCCGGCCCAACCGGCTTTATCTCCCGCCATCTATTCTGAATCACAATGACTTCCTCGCTTCCGACTACCAAAATGGCCAATGCAATCCGTGCACTGGCAATGGACGCCGTGCAAAAGGCAAATTCCGGCCACCCAGGCATGCCGATGGGCATGGCGGAGATTGCCGTCGCCCTGTGGACCAAGCATCACCGCCACAATCCGCGTAATCCGAACTGGATCAACCGTGACCGCTTCGTCATTTCCAACGGCCACGGCTCGATGCTGCAATATGCATTGCTGCACCTGAGCGGCTACGACCTGCCGATGGACGAAATCCGGAATTTCCGCCAATTGCATTCGAAGACTCCGGGGCATCCTGAATTCGAAATCACGGTCGGCGTTGAAACCAGCACCGGCCCGCTCGGGCAGGGCATCACCAATGCGGTCGGCATGGCGCTGGCGGAAAAACTTCTGGCGGCGGAGTTCAACCGTCCCGGTTTCGATGTCGTCGACCACTACACCTACGTATTTACCGGCGACGGCTGCCTGATGGAGGGCATCTCCCACGAAGCCTGTTCGCTCGCCGGCACGCTGCGCCTGTCCAAGCTGATCGCGCTGTACGACGACAATGGCATTTCGATCGACGGCAAGGTCGATGGCTGGTTCACCGACGACACACCGCAGCGTTTCGAAGCCTATGGCTGGAATGTCATCCGCAACGTCGACGGCCATGACGTCGCCGCCGTCGATGCGGCCATTGCGCAGGCCAAAAAATCGGACCGCCCGACCTTGATCTGCTGCAAGACGGTGATCGGAAAAGGCGCGCCTAATATGCAGGGGTCGGACAAAGTGCACGGCGCTGCGCTGGGCGACAAGGAAATCGCCGCGACCAGGGATGCAATCGGTTGGCCGCACGCGCCGTTCGAGATTCCGGCCGATGTCTATGAGGCCTGGGATGCGAAGGCGGCGGGGCAGGCGCTGGAAGGGGAATGGAATACCTTGTTCAAGGCATATGACGAGCGTTACCCGGAAATGGCGGGCGAACTGCTGCGCCGCATGAAGGGTGAAATGCCGGGCAACTTCGCCGGTGCGGTCGACGCCTATATTGCGGCCTGCATCGAGAAGAAGGAAACGATTGCGACCCGCAAGGCAAGCCAGAATGCGATCCAGGCGATGGCGCCGGTACTGCCGGAATTCCTCGGCGGCTCGGCCGACCTCACCGGTTCGAACCTGACCAACTGGAAGGAGTGCGTCGCCGTACGCTCCAATCAGCCGGGTAACCACATCAATTACGGTGTGCGCGAGTTCGGTATGGCGGCGATCATGAACGGCATCGCGCTGCATGGCGGCTACATTCCTTTTGGCGCCACCTTCCTGACCTTCTCGGATTACAGCCGGAACGCGATCCGGATGGCGGCGTTGATGAAGATCCGCTCCATCTTCGTGTTCACGCATGATTCGATCGGCCTCGGCGAGGATGGTCCGACGCACCAGGCGGTGGAGCATATCTCCAGCCTGCGGCTGATTCCGCGACTGGACAACTGGCGTCCCTGCGACACGGTGGAATCGGCGGTTGCATGGCGCCATGCGGTCGAGCGCAGGAATGGCCCGTCGACATTGATTTTCTCGCGCCAGAACCTGCCGTTCATGGAGCGCAGCGCGGAACAGGTCGCGGCGATCGCCAGGGGCGGTTATGTATTGAAGGATGCAGCGGATGCGAAGGCCGTGCTGATCGCGACCGGTTCCGAAATCGAGCTGGCAATGAAAGCGGCCGACGAACTCGGCAAGCAGGGCGTGCCGGTACGGGTGGTTTCGATGCCTTGCACCGATGTGTTCGACCGCCAGGATGCAGCCTACAAGGCAAGCGTGCTGCCGAAAGGCTTGCCGCGCGTTGCGGTGGAAGCTGGTGTCACGGACTTCTGGTACAAGTATGTCGGTCTCGAAGGCAAGGTCATCGGCATCGACACCTTTGGTGAGTCGGCGCCGGCGGGCGTGCTGTTCAAGCATTTTGGCTTCACGACGGAGAACGTCGTGGGCGCTGTGAAATCGGTTATTGCATAAATTCGCATGTAAAGCGCCTCCCCCTTAAGGGAGGGGACTGGGTGCGAGATGAGTTTGCGGCTGCATCAGCCCGGCCTGTCCCGCCCCAATCCTGTCCTCGTTGGGCAGGGCGGAATGATTACTTTTACTTTTCATTCAGGAGAGAACCATGACCATTCGTGTCGCAATCAACGGTTACGGCCGTATCGGCCGCAACATCCTTCGTGCCCACTATGAAGGCGGCAAGAAAAACGACATCCAGATCGTTGCGATCAACGATCTCGGCGATGCCAAATCCAATGCCCACCTGACCCGCTACGACACCGCCCACGGCAAGTTTCCCGGCACGGTCGAAGTCGACGGCGAGTTCATGATCGTCAACGGCGACAAGATCAAGGTGTTTGCGCAGCGCAATCCTGCCGAAATCCCATGGGGCGAGCTGAACGTCGACGTCGTGATGGAATGCACCGGCTTCTTTACTACCAAGGAAAAGGCATCGGCCCACCTGAAAGGTGGCGCCAAGAAGGTCATCATCTCCGCACCGGGCGGCAAGGATGTGGATGCAACCGTTGTGTTCGGCGTGAACCAGAACGTGCTGAAGGCAAGCGATACCGTCATTTCCAATGCGTCCTGCACCACCAACTGCCTGGCGCCCCTGGTCAAGCCGCTGCACGACAAGATCGGCGTCGTCAATGGTCTGATGACCACCGTGCATGCATACACCAACGACCAGGTGCTGACCGATGTGATGCATGAAGATCTTCGCCGCGCACGTTCCGCGACCCAGTCCATGATCCCGACCAAGACCGGCGCTGCTGCCGCGGTCGGCCTCGTGCTGCCGGAATTGAACGGCAAGCTGGACGGCTTCGCGATTCGCGTTCCGACTATCAACGTGTCCATCGTCGACCTGTCCTTCGTTGCCGCCCGCGACACCACCGTGGATGAAGTCAACGCGATCATGAAGGAGGCGTCCGCCGGTGCACTGAAAGGCATCCTGACGTACAACACCGATCCGCTGGTTTCCGTGGATTTCAACCACAATCCGGCATCGAGCAATTTCGACGCAACACTGACGAAAGTGTCCGGTCGCCTGGTGAAGGTATCGTCCTGGTACGACAACGAGTGGGGCTTCTCCAACCGCATGCTCGACACGACAGTCGCATTGATGTCGGCCAAGTAATCCGGCATCGAGTTGTTCTATCATGACAACTCACCATGCAATCAAAACGCCCCACTTGCTGGGGCGTTTTGCTGCCTTCGCACCGTCAAGCGAGTTAACATCGTTGCGAGGGCGCGCTTTTTGTTAGATATCCAGTACCGGCATGTGGATATGCGTTTGCGCATGTGCCCGCGGTCGGACGATGAAGTAAGCCGACTTTCTCAACAGCACTTCAACTGCCAATGCAATGCACTCCAAAATAAAAAAACTGATTGCCGACAGCAGGGGTTTTCTTTTTTTCCTCGCTCTCATGCTGGTCGTGCGCAGTTCGGTCGCCGACTGGTATGGCGTGCCGACCGCATCCATGTATCCAACGCTGCTGATCGGCGACCGCATCGTCGCCGACCGCCTTGCCTATGACGTCAAGCTGCCGTTCACCGATGTCATCGTCAAGCGCATTGCAGACCCGAAGCGAGGCGATATCGTGACATTCACGTCGCCGGAAGACGGCATACGGCTGGTCAAGCGGGTAGTCGGCCTGCCGGGGGACGTGGTCGAGCTGAAGGGTGAAGCATTGATTATCAATGGCGTTCGGGCAGACTATGGTCCGGCCGGGGCGGAAGTGGCCATGCATCTGATGCCAGATTACGACGGCAAACAACTGGTGTTGAACGAGCAGATTCTTGGTGATCGCTGGCCCATCATTCTGACGCCGGATCGACAAGGAATTCGCACCTATGGCCCGGTCGTCGTTCCCGATGATTCGTACATGATGCTGGGGGATAACCGGGATAACAGCAAGGATTCCCGCTACATCGGCTTTATCAAGCGCGAGCTGTTGACCGGCCAGGTCACGCGCGTTGCCTTTTCCCTGGATACCGAAAAATTCTATAAGCCAAGGATAGAGCGTTTCGGCGCATCTCTCGATTAAGCCCCGGTGCGGCTAGCGCATCAGCGTAAGGTGCCGATTACGCATCCGGCGCCCAACCGCTGACCAGTACAACATTACGCCGTTACACCGCTCAGCCGAAGATCGATTTCCACAGCGCGCTTACATCCGCCGATTCGTTGGCGACCCGCGCGCCATCCACCCGTGCCCGGTCTTCACCCTGCAGGCGTATCTGGTGCTGCATCTTGCGGTATTTGCGATAGGCGTTCGCGACGCTGCCCGACAGCGAGGCATCGATCAGTCCCAGTTCGCCGCAAAGTTTCAGCAACGCGATATTGCCGATATCGGCCGTCAGCCGGGGATGCCCGGATGCGTGGCGCAGCACCAGGTACTGCACCATGAATTCAATGTCGATCATGCCGCCGGCATCATGCTTGAGATCGAAGCGGCCGGAACGGTTGGGATGCGCGGTGTGCAGTTTCCTGCGCATCGCCAGCACCTCGTCGCGCAACTTCTTCTCGTCGCGGTGTTGCTGGAGCACTTTTTCCCGGATTTCCTCAAAGCGGCTGCCGATGGTGACGTCGCCGGCGCAAAAGCGGGCACGTGTCAGCGCCTGGTGCTCCCAAACCCAGGCCGATGCCGACTGGTATTTCTCGAACGCCTGCAGGCGCGACACCAGGAGCCCGCTGGCACCGTCCGGACGCAGGGCGACATCGATATCGAACAGGATGCCGGACGAGGTATGACTGGTCATCCAGGTGATGAATCGCTGGGCCAGCCGGGCGTAATTGCCGGGCGCATCCGGGTGATCATCGTCGTAGAGGAAGATGACATCGAGGTCGGATGCATAGCCGAGCTCCTTGCCGCCCAGCTTGCCGTAGGCGATCACCGCGAACAGCGGCACCTCCCTGTGCCGGTTGGCAACAGTGCGCCATACCGCTTCTACCGTGACTTCCACCAGCACGTCGGCCAGCGCCGACAAGTGGTCCGCCAGTCTTTCCACCGTCAGATCGCCTTCCAGATCCTGTGCCAGCAGTCGAAACAGCTGGGCATGGTGCAGATCCCGCAGCACATTCATCTGCTGTTCGGTATCGCCTTCATTGGCTTCGAGCTGCCGCCGGCATTCGATTGCGAACGCCGGCCAGTCCGGTGCCGCTTTCAAGGTACGGTCTTCCAGCAGCTCATCGAGGAGAATTGGATGTCGCGTCAGGTACTTCGCCGCCCAGTCGCTGGCGTCCATCATCCGGATCACGCGTTCCAGGGTATGCGGATATTCGGTGATCAGGGCGAGGTAAGCGGCGCGGCGGGCAATCGCCTCGAAGAAATCCAGCAGGCGGCCGAGGGTGGCGGAGTGCGATTCAGTGACGCTGGTAATAATCGGCAGCGCCGCGTTGATGAGGGCAGTCAGCCGCGTCCGGCTGTTCTCCGGCAGGGACTGCAGCCGCGGCGACTGCCAGGTCAGCATCAGGCGCTTTGCCGCCGCCGGCGCATCGCTGAACCCCAGCATCGTCAGGCGTGCTTCGATAGTCTCGGTGGTATCGCTTTCCGATATGACTGTCTGTGCCGGGCCTGGCCCCGTCGGTTCTGGCTCGCCGTTGCTTTTGTCGCTGAATATCGCATCGAACTGGGCGGCGACAATGCCCCGTTGGCGGCCAAGCTCCTGCAGGAGGAGTTCGGTGTCTGCAAAGCCCATCATTTTTGCAACCGTCAGGCGGTCTTCGGGATTCGCCGGCAAGGTATGAGTCTGGGCGTCGTCAAGGTATTGCAGCCGGTGCTCAAGATTGCGCAGGAAGGTATAGGCCTCCAGTAACTGGTCGACCTCTGCCGTTGTCAGCAGGTTTTTTTCCGCCAGCGTGCGCAGCGTGACCCGGGTGGAGCGGTCGCGCAGATCGGCGTCCCGGCCACCACGGATAAGCTGAAACACCTGGGCCAAAAATTCGATTTCCCGGATGCCGCCCCGGCCAAGCTTGACATTGTGGCTGCGCTCCGGATGCCGGGTTTCCTGGCGGATGACCTCGGCGCGGATCTGCGCATGCATGTTGCGCATCGCATCGATCGCGCCGAAATCCAGGTACCGCCGGTATACAAAAGGGCGCACGATCTGTTCCAGGGCGGCGATATCAGACGGGTTGCCGGTGATGGCGCGTGCTTTCACCCACGCATACCGTTCCCATTCCCGGCCCTGCACGATCAGGTATTCCTCCACCATGCCGAGGCTGGCGGCGAGCGGGCCGGACGCGCCGTTGGGGCGCAGCGCCATATCGACACGGAAGGTGAAGCCGTCTTCGGTAATCTCCGAAAGCGCACCGATCAGTTTCTTGCCGAGACGGATGAAAAACTCGTGATTGGAAAGTTGCCTTTGCTCCGGGGAATCGGTCCGGGTATCGCCGTCTTCGCCATAGACGAATATCAGGTCGATATCCGACGATACATTCAGCTCGCCCCCGCCGAGCTTGCCCATGCCCAAAACCATCAGTTCCTGCGGTTCGCCGGCCTCGTTGCCGATCGGCGTACCGTAGGCGTCGATCATTTCGGCGGTCAGCGCAGCAACATGGGTCTGCACCGCAAATTCGGCAAATGCACTGATGGTGTCAAGGACTTCCGCCAGCTCCGCCCGGCCGCTGAGTTCGCGTTCGATCAGTGTAGTAATGACAAGGTTGCGCACACGCCGCATTGCACGCGCCAGCGGCATGCCGGCCGCTGTTTCTGTTTGTAAAAGCCGAGCAAATTCCGGTGTGCTCATAGATAATCCGGCGAGGCCGGCCACCATGTCTGCACGGGCCGGATCGGCTGCCAGCCAGCGCGCATAGAAGCGGGAGGCAATATTACTGGTCAGATTGGACTGGATCACGAATGTCGAGGGCTGATTTTCAATTTTTATCGGTGTTGCCCGCTGCGAAGCCGTTGCGGGCGGTGTCATGCTGCACAATAGCCCGCCGTCAAAGCGTACAGGCAAGATCCATGCGAACATGTCATGTTGCCGGCAGCTTCGCTGCGGAAAATCATTTTACGCCGAGTCGCTCTATTTGCCTTATTGATTGATGTCCCTAGAACAAACCCAGCCAAACCGATTCATGGCCCACCTCGGCATCTGCTGGAGGGCCATGCAGCAAGGACATCGCTCCCTGTTTCATGTCATACGGCGTACCGCAGTCATATTGTCCAAGCTGTTGCTGGTCGCGTATTTCATCTTTTGCATCCTGTTCCTCGCGCTGCGTTACATCGTCCTGCCGAATATCGACAGCTACAAGCCGAACGTGGAGCGGCTGGCCACCCATGCGATCGGCAGCAAGGTTTCAATCGCAACTATCGAAGCGTCCTGGTCCGGCCTGCGGCCGCAGCTTGCGCTTGGCGATGTCGCCATCCATGATACTTTCGGCAATGAGGCCCTGCGGCTGCCGAAGGTGTCCGCAACCTTCTCGTGGTTATCCGTTGCGGTTGGCGAATTGCAGCTGTACCGGCTGGAGATCGACCAGCCCGACATGGACATACTGCGCGATTCGGATGGCAACCTCCATGTAGCCGGGATACCGGTTGATCCACGCAAGAGCGGTGATCCCAAGGCCGCCGACTGGGTGCTGTCCCAGCGGGAGATCGTGATCCGGAACGGCCGGCTGCGCTGGATCGATGACAAGCGTATCGCTCCGCCGCTTACACTGGATGGCGTGACACTGCTGCTGCGCAATCACTGGCGCTACCACGAGTTCGCTCTGAAAGCGGTGCCGCCCGAAGGCGTGGCTTCACCGGTTGATATACGTGCCGCATTCGCCCACCCGTATTTTTCGAACCGGATTTCCGATCCGACCCGCTGGACCGGCCAGATGTATGCCGATCTCCAATATGTGGACCTGGCGGCGTGGAAGCCGTATGTCGATTATCCGGTCGAGATGGAACGGGGCAACGGCGCAGTGCGCGCATGGCTGACCTTCGACCAGGCGAAGATCGCCGACTTTACCGCCGACCTGATGCTTGACAATGTGTCGACGCGACTGCGCAAGGACCTGGAACCCTTGAATCTGGCGCGGGTCAGTGGACGTGTGTCGGTGCAGGAAGCAATCAGCCCGAAAGCCAAAGACGGCGTACCGACCTTCGGTGCAAACGGGCATGCAATCACGCTCACCGATTTTTCGCTGGAAACCGATGAAGGACTGACCCTGCCGGTGACAACCATCAGCGAGCGTTTCAGCACGGCCCAGGGCAGCAAGCCGGAACGAACCGAAATTTTCGCCAGCCTGCTTGACCTGAAAACCCTGGCCGAACTTGCCGGCCGCCTGCCGCTGCCGGCAGCCCAATTGCAGATGCTGAACGATTATGCGCCGCGCGGCGTGCTGAAGGATTTCGCGGTGCAATGGGATGGCGCTTATCCGGAGGTGTCCGCCTATCGTGTCAAGGGTGGTTTCGAGGCATTGTCAATGCAGGCGCAGGCAGCACGTCCGGCGCGTCCGAAAAGCGGCAGGAAGCCGGCCCAGGCGGCAGTGCCGGCCATTCCCGGTTTCGAAAACCTTACCGGCCATGTCGATGCCAGCGAGCTTGGCGGAAGCTTCAAACTCGACTCGCGGCAGCTGCGGCTCGAACTGCCGGGTTATTTTGCCGAACCGACGATGCTGTTCGATCGCCTCGACATGCGGGCCGGCTGGGCCTTCCAGGAATCCGATCAGCTGTTGCTGGAAGTGGAACGCATGGATTTCGAGCAGGACGGCTTGATCGCCTCGCTGACCGGAAAGCACCAGATGCCGCTCAGCCAGCGGCAGGGCAAACCATCCGGCATGCTTGATCTGTCGGGTACCGTGTCGGGCCTGCAACTGCAGAAGGTCGGGCAATACCTGCCCCTGCAAACCCCCGAGCATTTGCGGGCATGGCTGAGCGGCGCGCTGGCGGGCGGTGTCGCCGATAACCTGACCCTGAAAATCAAGGGTGACCTGGAACACTTTCCTTTCCTCACCAAAAACGGCGAAAAACCGAAAGGCGAGTTCCACATTTCCGGCCGGCTCGTCGATGGCGTGCTGAACTATGCACCGGGAATCTTCGCCAAGGACGGCAAAGCCCCGCTGTGGCCGACGCTGGAACAGGTGCGCGGCACCATCGAGTTCGACCGAACCCGCATGGAAATCAACGCGGACAGCGCACGGACACACGGCGTCGTCATTTCGAAGGCCAAGGCAGTCATTGCGGACCTCGCGTCGCCGGACAGTATGCTGAACATCGAGGGAGATGCAGCCGGACCGCTGCAGCAATTCCTTCAATTCACCATGGACAGTCCCGTCGCGGGCTGGATCGGCAATTTCACCGAAGAAACCAAGGGCAGCGGCAATGCCAAGCTGGCGCTGAAAATGCAATTGCCGCTTGCGAATATGATCGACGCAAAAGTGCGCGGCGTGCTCCAGTTCGCGAATAACAATGTCACGCTGCAAAACGACATCCCGCCGCTGCTGGGCGCGAATGGCAAGCTGGAATTCAATGAAAAGGGCTTCACGCTGCACGGTGTTCGCGCCAGTTTCGTAGGCGGTCCGGTTGCCGTATCGGGCGGCACCCAGGCCGACGGCGGCATCGTAGTCAACGCAGAAGGTAGCGTGACCGCGGACGGCTTGCGCAAGACCTATCCAACGGCGGCGGTGCAGCGCCTGTCAGACCGCATCGCGGGTGGGATGCGATACGGGGCGACCGTACGTGTCAAAAACAAGCGTCCGGAAGTCGTGATCGAATCGAATCTCGCAGGACTCTCGCTCGACTTTCCCGCGCCGCTGCGCAAGGCAGGCAACGACAGCATGCCCTTGAAATTCGAGCTGGTCGGGCGGCCGTCGAACACGCCGCAGCTGTTGCGGGATGAAATCAAGCTTTCGCTTGGTTCTGCCATCGCCGTGCGTTACGAACGGGAAAAAGCTCTCGACAAGGATGCGCAATGGCGCGTCATACGTGGCGGCATCGGCGTCAATCAGCCGGCGCCGCAGCCTGACGGCGGGCTGGTCGCCAACGTCAGCATGGACCTGCTCGATCTCGATGCATGGCGGGCAGCGGTGGCGGCGATTACGGCCACCGTGCAACCGGGGCAAGCTGCCAGCCAGCCGGATTCTCTCAACCTCATGCAATACATCGAGCCCGAAGTATTGGCTGCGCGGGCAACGGCGCTCATCGTCATGGGCAGAAAGCTCGACAACGTCGTGGTCGGTGCTTCTCACCAGAAAGGCGTCTGGCAGGCCAATATCGATTCTGAACAGGCATCGGGTTATGTGACATGGAACGAATCACCATCAGGCACCGGATTGGGCAAAGTAACGGCGCGCCTGGCGTCCCTGGTGATTCCGAAATCCGCCGCGTCCGACGTCAGTGCACTGCTTGAGGGAAAAAATTCCACCACGCGCATGCCGGGACTGGACATCGTCGCGGAAAATTTTGAACTGTTCGGCAAAAAATTCGGTCATCTGGAACTCACGGCCGACAATACGCGCGCCAGTACCGGGCTTGAATGGCGGATCAACAAGCTGTCGATCGTCAACCCGGACGCCGAGCTGACCGCGACCGGCAAGTGGTCCATCCGCGACGGTACGAATCTATCCAGTCTCGACTACACGATGAACATCCGCGATGCAGGCAAATTGCTCGACCGCTTTGGTTTTGCAAACCTGCTGCGTGGCGGCAAAGGCAGGATGCAAGGCGAGGCGAACTGGAAAGGCCTGCCGTTTTCGCTCGATATTCCCACGCTCTCCGGGCAGTTCAAGCTCGATATCGCAGCCGGACAGTTCCTGAAAGTCGACCCGAGCGCGGCGAAGCTGCTGGGCGTGCTGAGCCTGCAATCCTTGCCGCGCCGGCTCGCGCTCGACTTCCGCGATGTCTTTTCGGAAGGCTTCGCTTTTGACGGTGTGACAGCCGACGTCGCGATAAGCCAGGGTGTTGCCACGACCAACAACTTCAAGATGCGTAGCGTCGCGGCAACGGTGCTGATGGACGGCAGCGCCGATATCGCAAAGGAAGCGACCAATCTGCATGTGGTTGTCATCCCGGATATCAATGTCGGCGCCGCATCGGTCGTCTACGCGCTGGCGGTCAATCCCGTGATTGGCGTCGGGACCTTCCTTGCCCAGCTTTTCCTGCGCGATCCGCTGATGAAAGCATTCACCTTCGAATACCAGATCAGCGGTCCATGGAAGGAACCTGTCGTCACCAAGCTGGCGCGTAACCCGCCCGCGCCGGTACAGGACGCCGCAGGCAATGCCCGCCAACCGGGCTGAAAGGAGATTGGAATGACGCAAATCCTCATGAAAGCGGCGGCTGTGCAGATGGTGGCAACACCGCAGCCGGAAGAAAACATGAGCGCTGCGCGCCGCCTGGTCGGACAGGCTGCGAAGCAAGGCGCTCAACTGGTGCTTCTGCCCGAATACTGGCCGATCATGGGCATGAAGGAATCGGATAAGGTCGCGCATGCCGAAAGAACAGATGACGGCCCGATCCAGGCGTTCATGTCCGGACTCGCACGTGAACATGGCATCTGGCTAATTGGCGGCACCCTGCCCATGGCCGCTGCGGAACCAGGCAAGGTGCTCAATACCCTGATGGTCTATAACCCCGCCGGGGAGCGGGTGGTCCGTTACGACAAGATTCACCTGTTCAATTTCACGCGCGGCGACGAATCCTACGATGAAGCACGCACCATCGTTCCCGGTTCCAGCGTCACCACATTCGAAGCGCCTGTCGGCAGGGTTGGACTGTCGGTGTGCTACGACTTGCGCTTTCCGGAACTGTATCGCGCGATGGGTGATTGTGCGCTGATTGTCGTGCCGGCCGCATTCACGTACACCACCGGCAAGGCGCACTGGGAGCTGCTGCTGAGGGCGCGGGCGGTGGAAAACCAGTGTTATGTCCTCGCCGCTGCCCAGGGTGGTCAACATGTCAACGGGCGTCGTACCTGGGGGCACACCATGCTGATCGATCCCTGGGGGGAAATCAAGGCAGAGCTGCCGGAAGGCGAGGGGGTCGTGGTCGGCGACATCGATGTGCAACATCTGCAGCGTGTGCGCGACAGCCTGCCAGCGCTGAGGCACCGGAAGATGTAGTTGCGCCGGATTTACGGCATGATGCCTGTGTGCATGGTTTTCTCCGGCGGGGACAGCCGGCCGGCAGATGCTCTACAATCGTTTCATCCCCGGATCAAACCTGTAACGCGGATGTATTCCGCAGATGCGAAAGACCATGAATTTATTTGAACCGAATCTCCAAACACTCGCAACCGCTCGTGAGGTCCTTCTGACGCCATTCGGGCTGGATGAATCAAAACTCATCAAGGCGCTTGGCGCTATCTTCACTCACCGGGTCGACTACGCCGATTTATATTTTCAGTTCACCAAGAGCGAAGGCTGGAGCCTTGAGGAAGGGATCGTCAAGACGGGCAGTTTTTCGATCGACCAGGGTGTCGGCGTGCGCGCCGTGTCCGGTGACAAAACCGCGTTTTCATATTCCGACGAAATTTCCGAGCGTGCCTTGCTTGAGGCTGCGGCCGCTACCCGCACCATCGCGCGCCAAGGTGCCGGCCGCATCAAGGTCGCTTCCGCGATCCAGCCGTCTGGTGGCCGCTCCCTTTACGTGCCACAGGACCCGTTCGCATCCCTCGATGCGACCGAAAAAGTGAAGCTGCTGGAAAGGGTAGAGCGCATCGCCCGCGCGAAGGATCCGCGGGTAGTCCAGGTCATGGCGGGGCTTGCCGGTGAGTATGATGTTGTTCTGGTGGTTCGCAGCGACGGCGTGCTCGCGGCGGACATCCGGCCATTGGTCCGCGTGTCGATCACCGTGATTGCCGAGCAGAATGGACGGCGCGAAGTCGGTTCCAGCGGCGGTGGCGGGCGTTACAGCTATGCATATTTCACCGATGAACTGTTGGAAAAATATGCGACTGAAGCCGTTGAATCCGCACTCGTAAATCTGGACTCCCGGCCTGCGCCGGCCGGTCCGATGACCGTGGTGCTTGGACCGGGATGGCCTGGTGTGCTGCTGCACGAAGCGATCGGTCATGGCCTCGAAAGCGACTTTAACCGCAAGGGTTCCAGCGCCTTTTCCGGGCGCATCGGCGAGCGCGTGGCTGCCAAGGGCGTCACCGTGGTGGATGACGGCACCATTGCCGACCGTCGTGGTTCACTGAATATCGACGACGAAGGCAATCCGACCCAATGCACGACCCTGATCGAGGACGGCATCCTGAAAGGATACATCCAGGATACGATGAATGCACGCCTGATGAACATGCCGGTTACCGGCAACGCACGTCGCGAATCCTTTGCTCATCTGCCAATGCCCCGCATGACCAATACCTACATGCTCGGCGGCGACAAGGATCCGGCGGAAATCATTGCCTCGGTGAAGAACGGTTTGTATGCAGTGAATTTCGGCGGCGGACAGGTTGACATCACCAGCGGCAAGTTTGTCTTTTCCGCAAGCGAAGCCTACATGATCGAAGACGGCAAGATCAGTTATCCGGTCAAGGGGGCAACCATTATCGGAAACGGGCCGGAAGTACTTAATCGTGTATCAATGATCGGCAATGACATGCGCCTGGACAACGGTATTGGTGTATGCGGCAAGGAAGGACAGAGCGTTCCGGTTGGGGTCGGACAACCCACCTTGCGTATCGACGGCATGACTGTGGGTGGAACCGCCTGACAACCCTGCCGTTTCGCATTATTTGCGAAATAGCCTATTCCAGCCGGTTGTTCCAATAGCGACAACCGGCTTGCCTGGATGCTGAATTTTTTGCCTGTCGCTTGCCAAATCCTTTGATTTACTGCACTATTGGCTCCAATCTGTTTGAGAACAACGCCATTCACATGACTTTCTCGCGCTTCCACTTTTACTTTTACTTTAGCTATCCCAGCCCAAAGGCGGTGGAAAGCGGCAGGTTCATGTAAAAGCAGCGCGCTAAACAGAACAAACCGAATTTCAAGAAAACCGCCAGTGATGGCGGTTTTTTCTTTTGTACGGATTCAAATTTCAAGCTTTTTGACTGGAGAAAAAACATGCCGCGCACCGACGACCTACGCATACGTGAAATGAAAGAACTGATTCCGCCATCGCATCTGATACGCGAATTCTCCTGTTCGGAAAAAGCGGCCAACGTCGCGGCCAATGCGCGTACCGCGCTGCATCGCATTCTCCATGGCCAGGATGATCGCGTGATGGTCGTCATCGGTCCTTGCTCGATTCATGACACCAAGGCAGCGATGGAATATGCGCGACGCCTGATCGAGCAGCGCGAACGTCTTGCCGGCGAGCTGGAGATCGTCATGCGGGTCTATTTTGAAAAGCCGCGCACCACCGTGGGCTGGAAAGGTTTGATCAACGACCCCTACATGGACAACAGCTTCCGCATCAACGACGGCCTGCGCATGGCGCGTGAGCTTCTGCTGAACATCAACGAGCTTGGCCTGCCTGCGGGCACTGAATTCCTGGACGTGATTAGCCCGCAGTATGTCGCCGACCTGGTGAGCTGGGGTGCCATCGGCGCGCGCACCACCGAATCCCAGGTGCATCGTGAACTCGCTTCCGGTTTGTCCTGCCCGGTCGGTTTCAAGAACGGTACCGACGGCAACGTCAAGATTGCCGTCGACGCGATCAAGGCGGCATCCCAACCGCACCACTTCCTTTCGGTCACCAAGGGTGGTCACTCGGCAATCGTTTCCACTAGTGGCAATGAGGATTGCCACATCATCCTGCGCGGCGGCAAGGCGCCGAATTACGACGCCGCGAGCGTGGAAACCGCCTGCAAGGATATCGCTACCAGCGGCCTCGCATCGCGCCTGATGATCGATGCATCACATGCCAACAGTTCCAAGAAACCTGAAAACCAGGTGCCGGTATGCGCCGACATCGGCAAGCAGATCGCCGCAGGTGATACGCGCATTGTCGGGGTCATGGTGGAATCACACCTGGTAGGCGGTCGCCAGGACCTGGTCCAGGGCAAGGAGCTGACCTATGGTCAATCGATCACTGACGGGTGCATCGACTGGGAATCCAGCATCAAGGTGCTGGAAGGATTGGCTGAGGCGGTCAAGCAGCGCCGCCTTGCCGATCCGGATTAATGCGAAGTATCGCGTAGATGACCGGATCACCGCCGTGCGCGGAATGATCCGGTGGCATTCTCAGAACCGTTTGGTGAGCGTCATCTGCTCGCCTTCGCGACGCATTTCGGTCCTGTTCAGGAATGACATCCCAAGCAGGATGATCGGCAAACCCTGCTCCTGTACCATGGCATCCACCTGGTTGAGTTCAATGTCGCCGACCTTGACGGTATTGAGCCTGACCTTGTACGCAGGCGCAATACCGTTCGCCGTGTTGACGTAGGTTTGCTGGCCGCTACGGTAATTGATGCCCAGCCTCGTCGCATCCGATGCCGGCATTGCGATCAGCGTTGCGCCGGTATCGAGCAGCATGCGCACCGTGCCGCCATTGATCTGGCCCTGCACCATGTAATGTCCTTGTCCATCGGGCTTGAGCGTCACGCTCGCCGGACCGCTGGCCACGGTGCGGTTGACGTGTTCGCCGATTGCGATGGTCTGACGCTTGCCATTCGATTCGATCGTCGCGCCGCCGTCATTCACCCCAACGAGTTTGAATCCGCCTGGAATATTGGCACCCACTGAATAAGTCTTCGGTGCTCCGCCATCAACGACCAGCACCGCCTTGTTGGGAAACAGCCCCACGACGCTGACGTCGGCGGCATGGGCTGTGCCGATGGATAGAAGAACGGTGGCGAAAAATGTAGTCGAACGCATCGGATACTCGGCGCAAGTTAGGGCAGGGAGTGGGGCAGGATTTCGAGATGGATGTCCCACAACAGGCGGATATCATCCCATACTTCTGGCGGAAATCCTTCCCTGTTTCCGCGTTCATTCATGGTCAGCTTGGCAAAATAGGTATTCAGCTCCGGATAGCCCCACATCGATTCAATCGCAGTAAGGACATGCCGAAAGTTCTGCTCCATCAGCGTAACGTATCGATCTTCCGGATAGGCAGATTTTTGCGCTGCGAATTGCGGGTCTGACGGACGGCCGAGCATGGATACCTCCTGCTAAGGCATGGCGCTGAATGGCGCGTGTAGGTGATTATCAGCAGTTAATCACGGAAATTATTAAATTCCAACGGCAGGTCTGTCACTTCCTTGCGCATAAGTGCCATTGCCGCCTGCAGATCGTCGCGCTTGGCACCGGTGACCCGGACCGCATCACCCTGAATCGATGCCTGCACTTTCATCTTGCTGTCCTTGATGATGCGGACGATTTTCTTGGCCGCCTCGGACTCGATGCCGTTCTTTATCTTAATGACCTGCTTGACCTTGTCGCCGCCGATTTTTTCGATTTTTCCCAGATCGAGGAAACGGACATCGACACTGCGCTTGACCATTTTCCCGGTCAGAACGTCACGAACCTGTGTGAGCTGAAAGTCGCTGTCGGCAAAAGCGGTCAGTTCCCGTTCTTTCTGTTCGACGCGTGCGTCGCTGCCCTTGAAATCGAAGCGGGTGGAAATTTCCTTGTTTGCCTGATCGACGGCATTCTTCACTTCTACGGTATTGGCTTCAGAAACTACATCAAACGATGGCATAAGAATTCCTCTTTATTGCAAACGTATTGCTATTTAAGTAACGATGTATTCTAGCGGACAAAAACACGGGTGGCCATATTTGCTTCCGTCTATAATCCTCCAGCTATGACAGACAGACTGCCGCTTCAGTGCGATTTTTCACTGCACGAACATAATACTTTCGGCATCCGCGCAAAAGCGAATGCCTATATCCGGGTTACCAGCGCCGACATCCTGTCGGAAATTCGCCAGGAAAACGCCTTAAGCACATTGCCGCGCCTGGTGCTTGGCGGTGGCAGCAACATCCTCCTTAGTGGTGACTTCCCGGGCCTCGTACTGCATATGTGCCTCAAAGGCATCGAGATTGTGGGGCAGGACGCACAGTCGACCTATGTGCGCGCGGCCGCCGGCGAAAGCTGGCACGGCCTGGTTTGCCGGACACTGGACCTCGGGCTTGGCGGTCTGGAAAACCTGTCGCTGATTCCCGGCAGCGTCGGTGCAGCGCCAATTCAGAACATCGGCGCCTATGGTGTGGAGTTGAAGGATTGTTTTCATGCACTCACCGCCTTTGATTTTGACACCGGAAACATTTTTACGCTAAACCGCGACGATTGTGAATTTGGTTACCGCGACAGTGTGTTCAAGCATCAGCTCGCTGGACGAGCTGCCATCCTGAATGTGACCTTTGCGTTGCCCCGGCAATGGCAACCGAATCTGGAATATGCGGAGCTGGAACAGGAGCTTGCCGTACGTGGCAAACCTGATCCGACCGCCCGCGACATCGGCGACGCGGTGATCGCCATCCGTACCCGCAAGCTGCCGGATCCGGCTGTCATCGGAAACGCCGGCAGTTTCTTCAAGAATCCGGTGGTGCCTGCGGCGCAGCGTGAACGCTTGCTGGCGATGCATCCAAAGCTGGTCAGTTATGCGCAGCCGGACGGCAGTTACAAGCTGGCCGCCGGATGGCTGATCGACCAATGCGGCTGGAAGGGCAGGCGAGTGGGAAATGCGGGTGTCTATGAAAAGCAGGCGCTGGTGCTGGTCAACCATGGCGGCGCCAGCGGACGGGAACTGCAGGATCTGGCGAAGGCAATCCAGGCGGATGTGATGGCCCGGTTCAGGGTCGAGCTTGAACCGGAACCTGTGATCGTCTAGCGCATTGTGGAACTGCAAGCGCGCGGGCGGCTTCGCGGTCAGCGCGCTTGGTGTACTGAAGGTTCGTCGGCACCTCGACAAGACCTTTGCTCAATACACCGACCCTCGAATCTCACCAGATCGATTTATTCCGAGACGAAATGACAGACATAGTCCAGCGTCTGCACTGTTTCGATGTCGAAGCTGGAATTGCCCGGCACGTTAAAGCTTTGCCCGCCTTCGTAGGTTTTCCACTCCTCTTCGCCCTTCAAACGAATTCGGCATTGTCCGGCATTCAGCTCCATGATTTCCGGCGCGCCGGTGTTGAAGGTCAATGACGACGGAAAGATCACGCCGATGGTTTTTTTTGTACCATCCGCGAACAGCACAGTGTGTGAGACGCATTTGCCGTCGAAGTAGATGTTTGCCTTCTTGACGACGGCGACATTGTCGAATTGTGTAGTCATGGTGTGTTTTTGTTTATTGAATCAGAATGGATTACTTGTCGCTTTCCTTGCTCAGGCGCGGCAGCGCAACTGACGGGTTCGCGGTCAGCAAGCCGGCCTTGCCATAGACGCCGAGCTTTGCGCGGGTGTCGGTGATATCCAGGTTGCGCATGGTCAGTTGGCCGATGCGGTCCTGCGGCGTGAACGCGCCTTCGCCTTTTTCCATCGTCAGGCGTTCCGGCTGATAAGTCAGGTTAGCCGATTCAGTATTCAGGATCGAGTAATCGTTGCCGCGCCGCAGTTCCAGCGTGACTTCGCCGGTGATCGCACTAGCAACCCAGCGCTGCGCCGCTTCGCGCAGCATGATCGCCTGCGGATCGAACCAGCGGCCCTGGTACAGCAGGCGTCCCAGTTTGCGGCCGTTGTCGCGGTATTGTTCGATGGTGTCTTCGTTATGGATGCCGGTGATCAGGCGTTCATAGGCGATGAAGAGCAACGCCAGGCCCGGCGCCTCGTAGATGCCACGGCTCTTTGCTTCAATGATGCGGTTCTCGATCTGGTCACTCATGCCGAGTCCGTGGCGGCCGCCGATACGGTTCGCTTCCATCATCAGGTCGACCATGTCTGAAAACACGATGCCGTTCAGCGCGACCGGACGTCCTTCCTCAAAGCGGACGCTGACTTCTTCGCGCTTGACTTCGACGTCGTCGCGCCAGAATGCCACGCCCATGATCGGCTCGACGATCTTCATGCCGCTGTTCAGGTGTTCGAGGTCTTTCGCTTCATGGGTCGCGCCCAGCATGTTGGAGTCGGTCGAGTAAGCCTTTTCGACCGACATCTTGTAGTCGAAGCCGGACTTGATCATGAACTCGGACATTTCCTTGCGGCCGCCGAGTTCCTGGATGAAACGATCGTCCAGCCATGGCTTGTAGATGCGTAGTGCAGGATTCACCAGCAAACCGTAGCGATAGAAACGCTCGATGTCGTTTCCCTTGAATGTGCTGCCGTCACCCCAGATATCGACCTCGTCTTCCTGCATCGCGGCGACCAGCATCGTGCCGGTGACGGCGCGTCCCAGTGGGGTCGTGTTGAAGTAAGTGACGCCGGCGGTGGAGATGTGGAAGGCGCCGCTTTGCAGCGCGGCGATGCCTTCCGCGACCAGTTGCTCGCGGCAGTCGATCAGTCGCGCCTGTTCGGCCCCATACTGCTTTGCCTTCGCCGGAATGGCGTTGTAGTCGGCTTCATCCGGCTGACCCAGATTCGCGGTATATGCATAGGGAATCGCGCCTTTCTGGCGCATCCAGTGCAGTGCTGCGCTGGTGTCGAGCCCGCCGGAAAAGGCGATGCCCACTTTTTGATTGACAGGAACGGACTGGAGTATGGTTGACATGATTTCTGCTTCGCGTACTGAGGTGGTGAATAGGGAATGTAGTGAATGGAGAATTAGGAACCGGCCGGAAATCGACTGGGGGCAATGATCAGGTACGCATTGTCACGCCAGCCGTCCGAGCAGCAGGTATTCGAGCAATGCCTTTTGCACATGCAGGCGGTTTTCGGCTTCATCCCACACCACGGATTGCGGTCCGTCGATGACGTCGGCCGCAACTTCCTCGCCGCGATGCGCCGGCAGGCAATGCATAAACAGCGCATCTGGCTGCGCACGCTGCATCTTCGCCGAATCGACGATCCAGCCATCGAAGGCACGCAGCCGTGCCGCATTTTCCTCTTCATATCCCATGCTGGTCCATACGTCGGTGGTGACCAAATGGGCGCCTGCACACGCATCGGATGGATTGGGAAATACGGTGTAGTTCTTGTTGGTCGCCGAAACCAGGGACGGGTCGATGTCGTAGCCGGCCGGTGTCGATACATTCAGATGGAAACTGAACACCTCTGCCGCCTGCAGCCATGAATACAGCATGTTGTTGGCATCGCCAATCCAGGCAACGGTTTTGCCGGTGATGGAGCCGCGGTGCTCGATGAAGGTGAAGATATCGGCCAGTACCTGGCAGGGGTGATGCTCGTTGGTCAGGCCGTTGATCACCGGCACGCGCGAATGGGCGGCGAAGCGCTCGATGATTTCCTGCCCGAAGGTGCGGATCATGATGATGTCGCACATGCGTGACATGACCTGCGCCGCGTCTTCCACCGGCTCGCCGCGGCCGAGCTGGCTGTCGCGGGTATTCAGATAGATGGCTGCGCCGCCCAGCTGGTGCATCCCGGCTTCGAATGACAGCCTTGTGCGTGTTGAATTTTTCTCGAACACCATCACCAGCGTGCGGTCCAGCAGCGGATGATGTGTTTCGTAATTCTTGAATTTGCGTTTGATGATTCGGGCGCGTTCGATCACGTACTCGAATTCATCAAGCGTAAAGTCAGAAAACTGCAGGAAGTGTTTGATCGCCATAAATGAAAACGGCGGCCAGGCGCGCCGCCGAAGTGTGTAAGCAAGTTTGTAAGCCGTTCAATTATAAGGGAAATTCTGTCAAAAAGATAACCCGCCGAGCCGGCGTCAGTAGAGCGTCTGCGACGCTTCATGCACCAGTTGCCGGTACAGGTCGTGGCGCATTGATGCGATACGACCATGTTCCACGGCGGACAATACCGCGCAGGCAGGTTCGTTCAGGTGATGACAGTTGTAGAACTTGCAATGGCCGAGATGCGGTGCAAATTCGGGGAAGGCCCGCTCCAGCATGCCCTCGCTCAAGTGGTACAGGCCAAATTCCTGGAAGCCCGGCGAGTCAATGATGGCAGTGTCCGGCGACGGGCGGTAAAGGCGAGTGAAGGTGGTGGTGTGCTTGCCTGTATCAAGGGCTGCCGAAATTTCACGTGTGGCGATGTCCGCGTCGGGAACGAGCAGGTTGATCAGCGAGGACTTTCCCATGCCGGATTGGCCGATCAGGATGCTGGACTGGCCGGCGAGCAATGGACCGAGCGTGGCGCATGTCCCGTCCGGGTCGCCTTTGGCAGAGACCTGATGTACAGGATAGCCGAGACCGGAATACAGTCCGAGACGTTCACGGGCTTTCTCCAGCGATGCGGTGACATCGATTTTGTTGAGAATGATGTGTGCACGGATACCGGCCGCATCCGCAGCAACCAGTGAACGGGAAACAAGATCGTCGGAAAAGCTGGGCTCGGTCGCGACCACGATGAACAGTTGGGTGACGTTCGCAGCCAGTATCTTGGATTTGTACTGGTCCGACCGGTAGAGCAGGGTGCTCCGTTCCTGGACCGACTCGATGACGCCCTGGTTTGCCGACGTCAGCTTCAGATTGACGATATCGCCGACAGCGACATCGCTTTTCTTGCCACGGGTAACGCACTGCAACTTGGCGGTATCGGTCTGGACTACGTAGTGGCGGCCATGGGCGGCAATGACGGTACCGGAAAGCATGCGTCAGGCAGCCGCTTGCTGGCGGATTGCGTCGACCTTTGCCGCGCAGATGAAATCGTTTTCGGAAATTCCTCCGCGCCCGCCATTGACGGAATGGGTGTCGAATTTCACTGTGCAGCGGTTGTAAGTGACGAGCAATTCGGGATGATGATCTTCCGCATGAATCATGTAGGCGATTGCATTCACAAACGCCAGTGTTTCATAATAATTTCCAAAGGAAAACGTCTTGACGATTTTCCCATCCGTCAGGCTCCAGCCTTCCACGGTTTTCAGGTAGGTATCGATATCAGCTTCGGTCAGGCCATCTTCGAGGTGACGGCAGCGCTTCTGCAGGAGTTCATTCGTGGTTACCATGGCATCTCCTTAGCGGCTGGCAAGCAATTGGTTGATCCGGACGCTCGCGGGTGGATGCGAGTCATAGAATGCGGAATGGAGCGGGTCCGGCGTCAGGGTCGACGCATTGTCCTCGTACAGTTTCACGAGGGCGGACACCAGATCCTGTGGGTTGGTGTACTGGGCTGCGAACGCATCCGCCTCGAACTCATGCTTGCGCGAGGTGATCGAGGATAGCGGCGAGAACAGGAAAGTGAAGACCGGCAGCGTCAGCATGAACAGAATCAGGGCCATGGCGTCGTTCGAAGGCATATGTACCGGATCGACACCCAGTCCGATGAAGAACCAGGATTGGGTCTTGAGATAGCCGAGCAGTGCGAGAAGGCCGAGCGATACGGTGAACATCACGGCAATGCGCTTGATGATGTGCTTGAGCTTAAAATGGCCGAGTTCATGCGCCAACACCGCTTCGATCTCGTTCGGCGCCAGGCGCGACAACAGCGTATCGAAGAACACGATGCGCTTGGCTGCGCCGAAACCCGAGAAGTACGCGTTGCCGTGCGCGCTGCGCTTCGAGCCGTCCATCACGAACAATCCCTGAGAGGCGAATCCGACGCGCTTCATGAGGCCTTCAATCCGCGCACGCAGATTCTCGTCCTGCAGCGGCGTGAATTTGTTGAAGAGCGGCGCGATCACGGTGGGAAACAGGACGAGCATCAGCAACTGGAAGCCGCTCCACACCATCCATGCATACAACCACCACAGCGAACCGGACTTCTCCATCAGGGTCAGGATAATCCAGATCAGCGGCAGGCCGATGGCGGTACCGAGCAGGGCGCCTTTGACAAGATCCGTCAGGAACAGGCCAAGCGTCATCTTGTTGAAGCCGAACCTTGCTTCTAGCACAAACTGCTTGTAGTAGTCGAAGGGCAGGTCGATCAAGCCCGATATCACGGCGAAGGCCGCGAGCAGGCCGAGCTGGTATGTGATGCCGGAACCAGCCAGGTTGAAGAGCGCAACCGATAGCCACTGCAGCCCGCCAAGCAGCGTGAACCCGATCAACACTGCTGCATTCACGAGCAGCATGAAAAGGTTGAACTTGGTTTTTGCTACTGTATAGTCCGCTGCTTTCTGGTGCGCGTGCAATGGAATTGTGCCGGCAAATTCGGGAGGCACTTGCCCACGATGCGCCAGCACATGACGGATATGGCGTGAACCCAGCCAGAACCGTACCGCCAGCGTGATGGCGAGAAAAGTAACGAACAAAATCGAAAACGCGAGTGAAGACATGCTATGCCTGTGAGAAAATGGCGACTTACCGAGGAAAACAATTATGTCACAAGCGATTGAATCAGATACCCCCAACCCCTCTACACCGGAAGTAATTCGCCCGAATGAATTCAATCTCGTCTGGGTCGATATGGAAATGACAGGATTGGAGCCGGACACCGACCGCATCATCGAGGTTGCGGTAGTAGTCACTGATTCCCAGCTCAACGTACTTGCAGAAGGCCCTGTTTTTGCCATCCATCAACCGGACGAAATCCTTGATGGCATGGATGCGTGGAACAAGGGAACACACGGACGTTCCGGCCTGATCGAGCGTGTAAAAGCTTCCACCGTTTCCGAAGCCGATGCGGAAGCGGAACTGATTCAGTTCCTGAAGAAATATGTGCCATCGGGAAAGTCGCCAATGTGCGGAAATTCCATTTGCCAGGACCGTCGTTTCATGGTTCGCGGCATGCCGAAGCTGGAAGCGTTTTTTCACTATCGCAATCTCGACGTATCGACATTGAAAGAACTGTGCAAGCGTTGGAAGCCCGAAGTGGCCAGCGGCTTCAAGAAACACCAGAAGCATACGGCGCTTGCTGACATCATGGAATCGATTGAAGAACTGCGCTACTACCGCGAACATTTCATCCAGGCTTGATATCAGGCTTTCAAGCCACAGGGTTCAGCGATGTCCTATGTCGACTGAATCACCGAATCACATTTATTTCTTGCAGCTGCACCATGGCTTCCGCTGACGAACTCTCATTGACCGATACCCCCGCAACCGGCGGTGCTGTATCCGAACCGCGCAAGGCGCCGACAGAACTGATCGCGCGCGAGGTCGCGCGCCGCAGGACCTTCGGCATCATTTCTCACCCGGATGCCGGCAAAACCACATTGACCGAGAAGCTGCTGCTGTTTTCAGGCGCGATCCAGCTGGCCGGCACGGTGAAGGCACGCAAGAGCGGCCGTCATGCGACGTCCGACTGGATGGAGATCGAAAAGCAGCGCGGCATCTCCGTCGCAAGCTCGGTCATGCAGTTCGAGTACCGTGACCATGTGGTCAACCTTCTGGATACGCCAGGCCACCAGGACTTTTCAGAAGACACGTATCGCGTGCTGACCGCCGTCGATTCGGCGCTGATGGTGATCGATGCCGCCAAGGGCGTCGAGGAGCAGACCATCAAGCTGCTGAACGTTTGCCGGATGCGGGCGACGCCGATCCTGACGTTCATGAACAAGATGGACCGCGAAACCCGCGATCCGCTCGAACTGCTGGATGAGGTCGAATCGGTACTGAAGATCCAGTGCGCCCCGGTCACCTGGCCAATCGGCATGGGCAAGAACTTCCGCGGCGTCTATCATCTGCTGCGCGATGAGATTCTGCTGTTCAAGGCAGGCGAGGAACGTGCCGACCAGGAGTTCGAAGTCATCAAGGGCATTGATAATCCACGCCTGACTGCGATGTTCCCGCTGGAAATCGAGCAACTGAAGATGGAGGTGGAACTGGTGCATGGCGCCTCGCATCCATTCGACCTGGAGGCTTTTCTTGCCGGTACGCAGACGCCGGTCTTCTTCGGTTCCGCGATCAACAATTTCGGCGTGCGCGAAATCCTTAATGCCCTGCTTGACTGGGCGCCGGCCCCGCGTCATCGCGATGCAACGGTCAGGTCGGTGGAGCCGACGGAAACGCCGTTCTCCGGTTTCGTGTTCAAGATCCAGGCCAATATGGACCCGGCGCACCGTGACCGCATCGCGTTCCTGCGTGTTTGTTCAGGCCGGTTCGAGCGCGGCATGAAGATCAAGCACCTGCGCCTGAATCGGGAAATCAAGGTGTCGAGCGTCGTCACCTTCATGGCATCCAGCCGGGAACAGGTCGAGGAGGCATATGCCGGCGACATCATCGGTTTGCCCAATCACGGCAACATGCAGATCGGCGACAGCTTCTCGGAAGGCGAACTGCTGCAGTTCACCGGCATTCCGTATTTCGCGCCAGATTTCTTCCGCTCGGTGCGAATTCGCAATCCGCTGAAGATCAAGCAGTTGCACAAAGGGTTGCAACAGCTGGGGGAGGAGGGCGCGGTCCAGGTATTCAAGCCGGTCCACAGCGGCGACCTGGTGCTAGGCGCCGTCGGTGTGCTGCAGTTTGAAGTCGTCGCCAGCCGATTGTTGAATGAGTATGGCGTCGATGCCGTATTCGAGGGGACCAGTATCAGCAGTGCACGCTGGATTTCCTGTGATGACAAAAAAACGCTTGCCGACTTCGAGAAGTCCTCCGCGGGCAGCAACGTTGCTTATGATGCCGCCGGCAACATGGCGTATCTTGCGACATCCGGTGTGAATCTGAAGCTTACCCAGGAACGCTGGCCGAAGCTGGTGTTTCATGCCACACGGGAGCATGCGGCGAAGCTGGATTGATCTCGCCGGAGAAAGGACCCGGTAAGGGGCCTTTCAGTATGATCAACGCTTCCCGTCGCATTGTGTTGCGATTCTGATTCGTCATCGCACTGCGACATCGATGAACGGTGTTCCGATTGTTGGCATTTGATCCAGATCAAATGCCAACAGGTGCTGCACCCTATACTCACGCAACAGTTTTTATCCCGCTTTTCTTCTTTCGCCTCTGGCGGCTCCACACGGTTTTTTGCGTGGACGAACCCGGCGTATCCGCGTTTCAAGCATTCAAGGAGTAACGATGTTGACAGCAACTTATTCCCTGATCGCCATTTCAAATGAACAAAGCGCTACCCAGAGCATTCTCCGCAAGGTCCAGCAAAGCATTCAATCGCTTCGTAGGAATTTGCAACAGATCGATCTGCCCGCATTGGATGCGGTCCTCGAACAGGTAACGCGTTTTGATTTGCTGTGCCATGCGCGCAAAGTCGAGCGGTACCTGATCCCGGCAATAAAAGCCGTAACCCATGCTGCCGACGGCCTGCTTGCCGAGCTGGACATGTTGAGTACTTCTGCGTCGAAGCTGCTGCGTTCGGCTGGCGATGTGCTCGGACGCCGAACCGCCGATCGGGAGCAATTGATGGAAACACACAGCTCCCTGGAGCTGTATTGCCACAAGATGAGCATCAGGCTGGCCAGGGAGGAGAGCGAACTGTTTCCGATCGCGCAGAGTGTACTTTCAGTCGAGGAGTGGTTTGCGGTTGCAGAACATTTTCTGTCCGAGGATGAACGGACCTTGACGCGCCGGCGTCGTGCCCCGCATTTCGTGGTGACGCAAGCTTCGCCCAACCGCTTCGGCATGCACTGAGCCCTGTCGGCATCCGGACGTACTTACCCTGATACTGTCGATCGTGCAACGCGACCGACGCATGCAGCAAAAGCGCTGGCGAAAGCCCCTTGCATAGTCTCTTGTTTCTTGGCATGGTGTGGCCCATGAAAAACCTCAGGCCACGCATGCCCAAGATCCTCAAGTTCACCCGATTTTCGATGCCGGACTTTATCGTGGCGGCTGCGCCAACGGCGCTCGCGATCGCCGCGTTATGTCTGCTTGCCTATTGGCTGGTTGATCCTTCTCCTCCTTCGCGCGTCACCATGTCAACCGGGCAGGAAAACGGCGCCTATGAGGCATTCGGCAAGCGGTATGCTGACGCATTGTCAAAATTCGGCATCACCGTATCGCTGCAGCCATCGCTGGGTTCCCATGAAAACCTGCAGCGCCTGAAGGACCCGGACTCCAACATCGACATTGCGTTCGTGCAGAGCGGGTCGACAGAGCATGCGGAGGCCGAACGCACCGGCCTGGTGTCGCTGGGCAGCCTGTTCACCGAACCGATATGGCTGTTCTACCGCGGGAAGAAAGACTTGGCGGAACTGAAGCAATTCAAGGGCTTGAAAATCAATGTGGGCCCGGAAGGTACCGGCGTGCCAGGATTGTTCAAAAACCTGATGGCAGTGAACGGCCTCGACCCCAAAGACCTGACGCTTGGTGCGCTTGAGAACACCCCGGCGACGGTCGAACTCCTGGAGGGACGGATCGACGCCCTGGTATTCAGCTCTGCACCCGATGCGGTGCTGATCCAAATGCTGTTGCAGACGCCGGGAATCCGGTTGTTCGACTTTGCACAGGCGGAAGCCTACACCCGTCGCTTTCCGTTTCTTTCGCACGTCGTGCTGCCGCGCGGGATCGTTGATCTTGGCCGCGACATGCCGCCACGCGACTATCGGCTGATTGCGCCGACGGCAACGCTGGTGGCACGGGCAGATTTGCATCCGTCGCTGATCGATCTCTTCGTGCAGTCTGCGTCGCAAATCCATGGCGGCGGGAGCTGGTTTAGTCGCAAGAATGAATTTCCGAACGCCGAGTACACCGAGATACCGGTATCGCCGGTTGCGCAGAAATTCTATAAAGATGGCCCGCCGTTCATGCAGCGTTACCTGCCATTCTGGCTTGCCAATTTCTTCGAGCGAATGTGGGTATTGGTCGTAGCTTTCGGCGCGCTGATCCTGCCGCTGTCGCGCATCGTGCCGCCGCTCTATGTCTGGAAGGTGCGTTCAAGGGTGTACCGGTGGTACGGCCAGCTGCGGGCGGTCGAGCAGTCGATCGAGGACGTGCCCGCTGAAAAGAAATCACATGTCTATCCGGAACAGCTTGCGCGGCTGAACGACATCGAAGAGCGCGTGAACCGTATCTCGATCCCGCTATCGTTTGCCGAAGAATTGTATGGACTGCGTAGCCATATCAACTTCGTTCGCAAGCGGATATTGTGGCTGATGAAATCGGAGGCGGCCTGATCCGGCTTTCAGGCACCCGTCCAGGGTAGTCCGGCCTTGCACCAGCCGCCAACGGTTTTCCGGTGTCCTTCACTATCCTTGTCGCCCTCGAATCCCTCCAGGATGTCGAAGGAATTGAGGTAGCCATGTTCGGTCGCCAGCTTTGCAGCATGGCGGGAACGCACCCCGGAACGGCAGAGGAACAGCAATACCTGGTCTTTGGTCGTCACCTGCGCCAATTGCGGCAGGAAATCAGGATTGGGTTTACCACCCGGGTACAGGCTCCACTGGACGGCGACATGCTGGGTTTCCGGCACCGCCACGCGGCCGACCCAGTCACGCTCGGCGTCCGTCCGGACGTCCACGATCTTTACGTCCGCTTGATGCTGTAACAGGAGATACGCCTCCTGAGGTGTAACTGCGCCTGCATACGGAGTGTGGCCACCTTGTCCACGTTGACGGGCAGCAGCAAGGATTTCGGAAGGTGTCATGGTGAATGTTGTAAGGAAATGAATAAATATTGGTTGCACATAAATGGTGCAATATTTCGGCTTGCGAGGGTTGATTGCACTATAAATGTGCGAATAACTTTATATGCACCTAAATGGTGAGGAAAGCATCAATCCTGTAATTGCCCAAAAGATTTTAATTGCACACTATTGTCGCTATCTTGGCTGCATTATGACGGTGCATTCGATTTGTCCAAACGCAAGGCAATGGCATGGAATCTGCTATCATCTGCCGCTGAGTTCTGACCGCAACCTCGCTGGTGTCGCAAACAGTACAACATACTACGTGCCCGGCGCGCTCACAACCGATTCGCAACATCAAGCATTACATCAACGCACTACATCACTTTGCAAATTTTTAGGAGATTCGCATGGCAAAGACGGCCGCAGAGGTCTTGAAGATGGCGAAAGAAAACGAAGTCAAATTCGTTGATTTTCGCTTTGCTGACACCCGGGGCAAGGAGCAGCACGTAACCGTTCCTGTTTCTCAGTTCGGCATGGACAAGTTCGATTCCGGCCATGCTTTCGACGGCTCGTCGATCGCCGGCTGGAAGGGTATCGAAGCATCCGACATGCTGCTGATGCCTGACCCGAGCACGGCCAACATCGATCCCTTCATGGAAGAGACCACGATGTTCATGCAGTGCGACGTCATCGAACCTTCCGACGGCAAGGGCTATGACCGCGACCCGCGCTCCATCGCCAAGCGCGCTGAAGCCTACCTGAAGTCCTCCGGCCTCGGCGACACCGCCTACTTCGGCCCGGAACCAGAATTCTTCATCTTCGACAGCGTGCGCTGGAAGATCGACATGTCCGGCTGCTTCGTGAAGATCGACTCCGAAGAAGCATCGTGGACCACCGGCGAGAAGCTCGAAGGCGGCAACACCGGCCACCGTCCGACGGTCAAGGGCGGCTACTTCCCGGTTCCTCCGGTCGACAGCTTCCAGGACATGCGTTCGGAAATGTCCCTGATCCTCGAAGCCATGGGTATCCCGGTCGAAGTGCACCACCACGAAGTGGCAGGTGCTGGCCAGAATGAACTGGGCACCAAGTTCTCGACCCTGGTCGAGCGTGCCGACTGGACACAGAACCTGAAGTATGTGATCTGGAATGTTGCGCATACCTACGGCAAGACCGCGACTTTCATGCCGAAGCCTATCGTTGGCGACAACGGTTCCGGCATGCACGTGCACCAGTCGGTCTGGAAAGACGGCCAAAACCTGTTCGCAGGCGATGGTTATGCCGGCCTGTCCGAATTCGCGCTGTTCTATATCGGCGGCATCATCAAGCATGCGCGCGCTCTGAATGCGATCACCAATCCGGGCACCAACTCGTACAAGCGCCTGGTTCCAGGCTTCGAAGCACCGGTCAAACTGGCTTATTCGGCACGTAACCGCTCCGCTTCGATCCGTATTCCGCACGTCGCCAACCCGAAGGGCCGTCGTGTCGAAGCACGCTTCCCGGATCCGCTGATGAATCCGTACCTCGGTTTCGCAGCACTGCTGATGGCTGGCCTGGACGGTGTCCAGAACAAGATCCATCCAGGCGAAGCAGCGTCGAAAGACCTGTACCACCTGCCGCCGGAAGAAGATGCAAAGATCCCAACCGTTTGCTCGTCACTCGACCAGGCGCTGGAATACCTCGACAAGGACCGCGAGTTCCTGACACGCGGCGGTGTCTTCAGCGACACCATGATCGACGCCTATATCGAACTGAAAATGCAGGAAGTGCAACGCTTCCGCATGACAACACATCCGATTGAATTCGATATGTATTACTCGCTGTAATCCAGAAACCGATCTGATGTGATTCAAAAGCGGGAAGGCGAATAGCCTTCCCGCTTTTTCGTTGGAAAGACATAGGTTTCGGCGTTTTTCAGCAAAAAGCTGTTGCCTTGCCGGACATTCCTGTGTGCATTGTTTGTATTGCCCGGCCAGTTGTCCTAAACTGATAGGCGTCAAACTAGTTTCCTTGAAGAAAGATTATGAAATCACAACTCTTTGCGATGTTTGCGCTCGTGGCGGCAATGGGCAGCGCGCACGCCCAAACGGATGTGTTCCTGTGCGTCGACGGCACCGGAAAGAAGGAATACAAGAATACCGGCGAAACCAAAGGCTGCAAGAGGATCGACCTTCCCAGCCTGACCATGGTCCCTGCACCGCCTCCCACCAAGAAAACCGTCGTACAGACTGCTGCCGTCAAGACCACATCGGCGTCGACGCCTTCCGATTTTCCCAAAGTGGACTCCGATACCCAAAAGGCACGTGACAGCGACCGCAAGCAGATCCTGATGGATGAAGTGCGGACTGAGGAACAGAAGCTTGCGAACCTGAAAAAGGAATTCAACAACGGCGAGCCCGAGCGTCGTGGCGATGAACGCAACTATGCGAAATACCAGGAGCGCGTCGCCATGATGAAAGACGATATCGGACGCACTGAAAAAAATATCGAGGCGCTGAAACGGGAGCTGGCCAACATCAAGTAAAGTGGTACAACGCTTGCTTGAACAAGGCCGCGCCATGCGGCCTTTACTTTTAATAACCCGTGAAAACAACATCCCCTTCGCTCGACGGCCTCGACCTGCTTTCTTCCGCCGTCATCATTCTCGATGCAGCCAGTCGCGTTACCTATGCCAACGCGGCCGCCGAACATCTTCTGGAATCATCCTATAAGGCGCTTGCCAGGCGCAAGCTCGACGAGTTGTTCCTGAACGGCGAGAACCTGGCGGAAGTGTTCAACGAAGCGGTGCGCCATGAATTCGCCGACAAGCGTCTTGACCTCACGCTCGAACGTGCCGGCCGCGAACCTTTGCAGGTACACGTCGTGGTCACGGCGCTTGATAGCAGGGAAACGCCGGTACTGATCGAGCTGCGCGAAAATGTCCAGCAACTCAAGCTGGATCGCGAGGAGCGCCTCCTGGATCAGAGCCAGGCAAACAAGGAATTGATTCGCAACCTCGCGCATGAAATCAAGAACCCGCTCGGCGGCATACGCGGGGCGGCGCAGTTGCTGGAGCTGGAGCTGCCCGAGCGTCATCTGAAGGAGCTGCGCGAATACACGCAAGTCATCATCAAGGAAGCGGATCGCCTGCAAACCCTGGTGGATCGCCTGCTTGCGCCGCACCGTCGGCCGCATATCGTCGGCGACGTCAACATTCACGAGGTATGCGAACGGGTGCGCAGCCTGATGGTGGCCGAATTCCCCAATGGTCTGACGATCAAGCGGGATTACGATTTGTCGGTGCCGGAATTCCGGGGCGACAAGGAGCAGCTGATCCAGGCGGTGCTCAACATTGCGCACAACGCTGCGCAGGCGCTGTCCGAACGCATCGAGCATGGCGACGCAATGCTCACGCTGCGCACGCGCATTGCAAGACAGGTTACGCTCGCAAAAGTGCGTTACAGGCTGGCATTAGACTTGCATATCATCGATAACGGACCGGGCATCCCGGCCGAGATTCAAGACCGCATTTTCTATCCGCTCGTATCGGGGCGCGACGGCGGAAGCGGACTCGGGCTGACGCTTGCGCAAACCTTCGTACAACAGCACATGGGTGTGATCGAATGCGAGAGCCGTCCGGGATGCACCGATTTCAGGATATTGATTCCGCTGCCTTGAACAACGAGGCAGTAACCATCGGAGCGAACGAGTACATACATGAAACCAATCTGGATTGTTGACGACGATGAATCGATTCGCTGGGTACTCGAAAAAGCCCTGGCCCGCGAAAACCTCGCGACCAAAAGCTTCTCGAATGCACGCGATGCGATAGACGCGCTCCAAAATAGTACGCCGCAGGTGCTGGTCTCCGATATCCGCATGCCCGGTGAATCGGGCCTCGAGCTGCTGCAGGCGGTAAAGGCGAAACATCCGGGCCTGCCGGTCATCATCATCACCGCGTTTTCCGATCTCGACTCCGCCGTGGCGGCCTTCCAGGGCGGTGCATTCGAATATCTCGCCAAGCCCTTCGACGTCGACAAGGCGGTGGAACTGATCCGCCGTGCGCTTGAAGAAAGCCTGCGCGAGGCCGATGTCGAACAGGTATCGGCAGAGACGCCGGAGATACTGGGCCAGGCGCCTGCGATGCAGGACGTGTTCCGTGCGATCGGACGCCTTTCCCAGTCAAACGTAACCGTTCTCATCACCGGTGAATCCGGCAGTGGCAAGGAACTGGTTGCGCGTGCGCTGCACAAGCATAGTCCGCGTGCCACGCAGCCCTACATCGCATTGAATACCGCGGCGATACCGAAGGATTTGCTGGAATCCGAACTGTTCGGCCATGAGCGCGGCGCATTCACCGGCGCACAAGCCACGCGACGCGGCCGCTTCGAGCAAGCGGAAAACGGCACGCTGTTCCTCGACGAGATCGGCGACATGCCGTTCGATCTGCAGACCCGCCTGCTGCGGGTGCTGTCCGACGGCCATTTCTACCGCGTCGGCGGACACCAGCCGCTGAAAGCGAATGTGCGCGTCATCGCTGCCACTCACCAGAACCTGGAGCATCGTGTACGGGAAGGCTTGTTCCGCGAAGACTTGTACCACCGGCTGAATGTGATTCGCCTGCGGCTGCCGAGCCTGCGTGAACGGCGCGAAGATATTCCGCTGCTGACGCGCCACTTCCTTGCGCAAAGCGCCAAGCAGCTCGGGGTGGAAGCCAAGCGCATGTCCGATGCGGCGATGCAGTTTCTCTCCAGCCTGGATTTGCCGGGTAATGTGCGGCAGCTCGAAAACCTGTGCAACTGGATCACTGTCATGGCGCCCGGCCAGACGGTGGAAGTGAAGGACCTGCCGCAGGATCTGACGCAAGGCAAGGAAAGCATGCCGTCGATGTCCGCGGCGGCGGGCGCTGCGCAAGCAACCTCGTTTTCGGCCATGCCGGAAGCGCCGCTGACGGCGGTTACGGCGAGCGGCATGCTACCGGCGTCCCCTGTTCCGGCTTCAGGCATCAACGGCACCGGCGAGCACAAGCCAAGCTGGATCAGCCTGCTCGAATCGGAAGCGGCACAGCTGCTGTCGGCCGGCCAGCCGGAAGTGATGGACGCACTCGGACGCCAGTTCGAATCCGCACTGATCAAGACGGCGCTCAAGCACACCCATGGCCGCAAGAACGACGCAGCCGTTCGCCTCGGCATCGGCCGCAACACAATCACCCGGAAAATCCACGAACTCGGCATCGATGGTGCCAGCGACGATGCATGAGGTTGATGCTGGCGTTCTCTTGACATCGGTCGCGTAACAGAGCCTCACACCTGACCGCCGCCCGTCCGGATGCATTCCGGCCGGGCGGTTTCGTTTTCTGCCCGTGCCGGACATGAAGTTTTACCCAACGCAATGTGGCCGTCTTTCAGGCGCATACGATCGGAAAACAGGACTTCACCGCCTGTGTACTGACAAAACGCCAATGAGGTCAAGACTTGCAAGATCGCCCGTCCCGCTTGAAACGTCATGTGAACTACCTGCACATCGGTATTGCCATCGCTTTGACGCTTGTTTTGACACTGCTTGCGGCGAACCTCACCGAGGGCGAAAAACATATCGACAGCGAGGTCACAAGCCTCTACACCGTACGCGATCCACAGTATCTGCGCTCGATGGGGGTACTGCTCGGACCGACGATCATTCAAGGGAACAAGGTGGAGCACCTTGAGAACGGCGACCGGATATTTCCGGCCATGCTCGACGCGATCCGTTCCGCCCGAAAGACGATCACGTTCGAGACCTACATCTACTGGTCAGGCAAGATCGGCCAGACCTTTGCCGACGCCTTGCAAGAGCGGGCGAGAGCGGGTGTGAAGGTGCATGTGCTGCTGGATTGGGTCGGCAGCGCCAAGATTGACCAGGCATTGGTCGATGCGCTGGAAAGTGCCGGTGTCGAGGTCGAGCGATATCACGAGCCATCGTGGACACACCTTACCCGCATGAACAACCGCACGCATCGCAAGCTTCTGGTGATCGACGGGCAGGTGGGTTTCACCGGTGGCGTGGGCATCGCCGACCAGTGGACCGGCAATGCACAGGACAGCGCGCACTGGCGCGACTCGCATTTCCGGATCGAAGGTCCTGCGGCCCTCCAGCTTCAGGCGGTGTTCATGGATAACTGGATGAAGGCGACCGGCAGGGTGGTGCACTCGGCCGATTATTTCCCGAAAACGCCGGATGGCGGAAAAATCCCGGCCCAGATGTTCAGCAGTTCGCCGACCGGCGGCAGCGAGAGCATGCATCTCATGTATTTGCTGTCGATCGCTTCGGCAGGGCAAAGCATATTACTGTCGAATTCCTACTTCGTGCCGGACGAGCTGGCGATCAGGGCGTTGATGGCAGCAGCAAGGCGCGGCGTCAAAGTGAAGATCATCCTGCCGGGCGATTACATCGATACGGCGGTCGTGCGCCGCGCATCGCGTGCGCGCTGGGGCGAATTGCTGGAAGCCGGCGTCGAAATCCACGAATACCAGCACACCATGTTTCATTGCAAGATCATGATCGTCGACGGATTCCTCGTATCGACCGGATCGACGAATTTCGACAACCGCTCCTTCCGCCTGAACGATGAGGCAAACCTGAATATCTACGACAATGGCTTCGCGGAAGAAATGACGCGCGTTTTCGAAAATGATCTGGCCCGCAGCAAACGTATTACCCTGGAGATGTGGCGGGCTCGGCCATGGACGGAAAAACTTCTTGAACGGTCCATGTCGCTGATCGGACATCAGCTCTAAGCAGGTAATCAGAATTTTTTTGACAAAATCCGATGCAGCCAAAAGTGCTTGGATAGGACACCGGAGGTGCGTAGTGCTTCCTTGTTCGACAGACGATACAAATGCGAGATGAACAAATCGA
>JAESFL010000041.1_pt1 | contig 172510 bp, 150 predicted proteins | sample 9269401 | NCBI WGS metagenome assembly JAESFL01 (sample SAMN14506025, study PRJNA617098) | algae metagenome | isolation source: Gloeocapsa sp. UFS-A4-WI-NPMV-4B04 and co-occurring heterotrophs from desert... | place: USA: Utah | collected 2006-10-01 | reverse complement strand
CCCATTCGGGCATCTCCGGATCAACGCCTACGTGCGGCTCCCCGAAGCTTATCGCAGCTTATCGCGCCCTTCTTCGCCTGTCCGTGCCAAGGCATCCACCGTGCGCCCTACTTTCGCTTGACCGGATATGCTCACCCGTCCTGGTTAGAGACGGGGCTACCCGGTCCACCTATTCGCCATCACACACGCTTGGTGCTTCGAGTCGATCACTCAGATCTTCTCTTACCCAATTCCCAATACCCGGATTTTCAATCAAACCTGTCGCGACGCAACCGTCGCAGAGCCTTCTAACTTACAAGCTTTGGTCGCGGTTGTCAACGGCGTTCGTCGACTTTTTTCAGCGGCGCCTTTCGGCGCACTGTCCGCGAAGTGCATCCAATATAACCCGTAAGACGATCCCAGTCAACGGGTTAGCGTTCGTGAATCCGCACTTCCTCCCGAACGAGCGTCCGGTCGTCCGGCACCGGATCCGCCGTGCCGGGCCCCTGTGTAACCCGCTTCGCCGGGTCGGTTCCCCCGGCCTGCAGGGCCCCGCCGCCTCCCCTGGCCCCGGCCTCTACCACGACCGTCTCACCATCTTCGTCCGCCGGCCAGAGGAGGCGGGTACCGACGGCCCACAGGGACAATCCCACGAACCCCACCAGCTGGCCCACGGGGCGCAGGGGGCGGTAGTCGGCAAAGGTGCGGCGCACGGCCTCGGCCATGTCGCCCAGGCCAAAGCCCGTTCCCGCGGCGGGGCCCATCCGCTCCCACAGCACGGGGATCACGGAGAACTTGAGCACGGCCAGCAGCAGGGCCAGGCTGGCCAGCGAAAAGACCAGCCGGCGCCGCGTCCCGCCGGAGAACGCGGCCCAGGCGGTCACGGCGATCCCCGCGACCACCATCCACTCGATCATCCCCGGCGGGGGAAGGAGCAGCTCCAGCGCCTGCGCGCTCGCCAGGACGCCGTAGACGACCGCCATCCACCCCGTGAGCGTTTCCGGCCGCTCCCACCCGCGGCGAAAGACGAGCAGGTAGGCCAGCAGCAGGGCGAAAACCCCTTCCACCATCCCGAACGCGCGGTACTCCACGCCGTCGGGAACGAGGGCGACCCCCGACACGGCGGCGGAGGCCAGGAACGCGAGCGCGGCGGCCACGTGGCGCTGGGCGGCGGTCATCGGCCCGGAATCCATTCCAGGGGGCCGGGGCGCAGCTGCCGCTCGATGCGCGCCTCCAGCGCCTGCGCCCGCTGCTTGGTGGGCGCGGAGACGGGGGCCGCGCGGACGCGCTGCACGATGGCCCGCGCGTCCTCCAGCAGCTGGTCGTCGTCGCCCCGGTACCAGGGGGTGGCGCCGGCGCCGAGCATCAATCCCGCGCGGTCCAGGGCGATGCCGGCCCACAGCTCCGCCGCCTCGGCCGCGCGCTCGGGGGTGCCGGCGCGCTCGCGGGCGCTCAGGGCCTCTTCCTCCGCCTCGGCGTAGCGCGCCATGGCGGCGGCGGAATCCCCCGCGGCGGCGGCGTCCTGCCCGGCCTTGACCCGCTCGCGCGCGCGGGCGATGCGCGGGGTGTAGGCGTCGGGCGCGAGGGCCACCCACGCGCGGCCACCGACTTCCGACGCCGTCTGTGGCTGGCTGGCGTAGAGGTAGAGGGCGAGGCCGGTGAGAACGACGAGCGTCGCGAGCCCCGGGAGAACCCAGGGATCGCGAAGGCCCGTGGTGAATCGAAGCGGAGAAGACACGGCCGGCTCCCGGTGCGGCGTGTCCGGCTGCGTTCAGCCGGTGGGCGCGAGGTCGAGCAACTCCCGGACCTCGTCCGTGGGGACGAAGAAGTCGCCCAGGCGCGAGCGGTGCGGCCCGTGCCAGTCCGATCCCCCCGTCACGAACATCCCCAGCCCGCGCGCCACGCCGCGAATGCGCTTGCCGTCCGTGGGGCTGGTGTTGGGGCGAAAGCTCTCGATGCCCGACATCCCCCACTCGGCGAACGAGGGGGCGAAGCGCTCCAGCACGTCCATCCCGGGATGCGCCCAGACGGCCACGCCGCCGGAGGCCCGGATCATCTCGATGGAGTCGCGCACGGCGGGGAACTCCGTGCGCACGAAGGCCAGGGCGCCGTCCGCCAGGTAGCGCTCGAACGCCTCGCCCATGGAGCGCACGTGCCCGTTGGCCAGCAGCGCCCGCGCCACGTGGGGGCGGCCGATGGCGCGCGTGTCGGAGCCGGCGGCGCGGAGCACGTCCTCGTACTCGATGGCCAGGCCCTGCGCCTGGAGGATGCGCACCATCTCCCGCGCGCGCTCCTGCCGGCGGCCCAGGGCGCTGTCCTCGTGGGCGCGCAGGGGCTCGGCGTCGGGGCGGATGTGGTAGCCCAGCACGTGGATCTCCACCCCCTCCTGCTCGCTGCTCACCTCCACGCCCGTGATCACGCGCACGGGACCGCCCCGGGCGGCGGCCAGCGCCTCGCCCAGGCCGTCGATGGTGTCGTGGTCCGTGACGGCGATGTAGTCCAGCTTGCCGTCGGCGGCCGCGCGCACCACGTCCGCGGGCGACAGCTCGCCGTCGCTGGCGCGGGTGTGGATGTGCAGGTCGGCTCTCTGCATGACGTTATCTATAGAGACGACTCACCGCCGGCCCGAACGGCGCGGCGGTGAGCATGCGTGTGTGGACGACGGCGCCGGGTCACGGCCGCCAGGCGAGGCCCAGGCCCCAGTTGGCGCCGTCCGCGAGGTTGATGTCCAGGCGCAGCGACAGGCCGCCCGCGAAGTCGAAGTCGGCGCCCACGTCCGCCCGCACGTCGAGATCGACTTCGTTTTCGCCGTCCACCGTGTCGTTGTCGTCCGACAGGTCGGCGACGAGGGCCAGGCGGGGGTGGATGAAGGGCGTGACGCTGAAGTTGCCGGCGGGGATGCGCTGGCCGGCGCTGAAGCCCACCTGGCCGCCCAGCAGCGACGTGCCCTCGCCGATGACCCCCTGCCCCGCGGCCGTGAACGCCAGGCCGATGGGGGCGCCGGCCAGGACGACGGGATTGCGCGTCTCCAGCCCCAGCATGAGGGCGCCGTCGCCCAGGTCCGCGAAGCCGGCGCGGATGCCGATGTCGCTGCCGCCGCGCGCGGGGCGGCGCCAGATGCCTTCCACGGCCACGTCGCCGATGTCGCTCACGTACACGCCAAAGTCGCTGGCGGGGATGGGCGACTGGAAGGGGGGCGAGAACACCTGTGCCTGCGCGGTGCCCGCGAACAGCGCGGCCCCGAGCGCAAGCCCGGCGGCCAACGGGATGTGCTTCATCTCGGTCTCGGAAAGCTGGGTGGTTCCTGGATACAACACGACGCCCGCGCGGTCCGGAGCTTCTAGGCCGGCGGGCTGGTTCGTGTTCCGCCGTACAAGAAGCGGACCAAGCAGGGCCTGCCGCGGCGGCAGTATCTTCGTGCGACCGGGAGCGAATGAAAATCGCGGCTACAGCACGGGCCGAGCCGGGAGCGCGCGCATCCGAGCAGAGCGACAGAGTTCCGAACGGAGCGAATGAATACGCGGCTACAACTTCACACTGTCCGCCTGCGCGGACACCGATAGCGGGCACCCTGCCCATCGGCACGGCACTCGCCCGTGCCGGACCTGTCGACGAAGGCCGACATCACGTTTTCGGTGCCGCGATTTCAATCGCCGGGGACGGATGCCCGCCAGAGTCCCGATCCTCATCCACCGATCCCCATCCACCGATCCTCATCCACCGATCCCCATCCACCGATCCCCATCTACCGATCCCCATCCACCGATCCCCATCTACCGATCCCCATCTACCGATCCCCATCCACCGATCCCCATCCACCGATCACCATCGCCCGCATCCACCGCATCGTCGGCATCCCATCCCTATCCGCCGTTGCGCGGAGCGGGGTACGCACCTTGCCGCGCCAGGGACGGTTCAGGCGCCGTCCTCATCCACCAAAGCCGCGACCCGATGCCCAACCGCCTGGCGAACGAGACCAGTCCGTACCTGCTGCAGCACCGGGACAATCCCGTGGACTGGTATCCGTGGGGGCCGGAGGCGCTGGAGCGCGCGCGGGCCGAGGACAAGCCCATCCTCCTCTCCGTCGGCTACTCGGCGTGCCACTGGTGCCACGTGATGGAGCACGAGTCGTTCGAGGACGCGGAGACGGCGCGGCTGATGAACGACTGGTTCGTCCCCGTGAAGGTGGACCGCGAAGAGCGGCCGGACATCGACAGCATCTACATGTCCGCCGTGCAGCAGATGACGGGGCGCGGCGGCTGGCCCATGACCGTCTTTCTGACCCCCGACGGGAGCCCCTTCTACGGCGGCACCTACTATCCGCCAGAGCCGCGGTACGGGATGCCCTCGTTTCAGCAGGTGCTGGCGGGGGTGAACGACGCGTGGGTGAACCGCCGCGGCGACGTGGACCAGAGCGCGGAGGCGCTCACGCAGGCGGTACGCGAAGGCACGGACCTGCGCCCGCCCCCCGGCGCGCTGGACCCGTCGCTGCTGGACCGCGCCTTCCAGTCGCTGGCGCAGCGCTTCGACTCCAGCTGGGGCGGGCTGGCGGGCGCGCCCAAGTTTCCGCAGCCGCTCACGCTGGAGTTCGCCCTGCGCACGTGGAAGCGCACGGGCGACGCGGACGCCCTGCGCTTCGTGGAGGTGACGCTGCGGCGGATGGCGTCCGGCGGCATGTACGACCACCTGGGCGGCGGCTTCGCGCGGTACAGCGTGGACGCGCACTGGCTGGTGCCGCACTTCGAGAAGATGCTGTACGACAACGCCCTGCTCGTGCAGGTCTACCTCCACGCGTGGCAGGCCACGGGCTCGCCGGAGTACCGCGCCGTGGCGGAGGACGTGCTGCGCTGGGTGGTCAACGAGATGACGTCGCCGGAGGGTGGCTTCTACTCCGCCCTGGACGCGGACAGCGAGGGCGAGGAGGGCCTGTTCTACCTGTGGACGCCGGAGCAGCTGGACGAGGTTCTGGGGCCGGAGGACGGCGCCATCGTCCGCGCGTGGTGGGGCGTTACGCCGGAGGGCAACTTCGAAGGACGGACGATCCTGCACGCCTGGCGTTCCGTCGAAGCCGCGGCCGCCGAGGCGGGGGTCACGCCGGAGCGGCTGATGGCGGCCGTGACGCGCGCGCGGCCCGAGCTGTACGCGGCGCGGGCGGAGCGCGTGTGGCCCGGCCTGGACGACAAGGTGCTCACGGCGTGGAACGCGATGATGCTGCACGCGTTCGCCCTTGCCGCGCGCGCCACGGGCTCCGAGATGTACCGGCAGATCGCCATCCGCAGCGCCGAGTTGCTGCTGGGGCGGCTGCGGGTGGACGGGCGGCTGATGCGCACGTACAAGGAGGGCCGCGCCAAGATCCCCGCCTTCCTGGAAGACCATGCGCTGCTGGCGGATGCGCTGGTTGCGCTGTACGAGGCCACGTTCGACGCGCGGTGGCTGCGCGAGGCGCGCGGGCTGGCGGACGAGGTGCTGGCGCGCTTCTGGGATGAAGACGAGGGATTGTTCTACGACACGGCGGCGGACGCGGAAACGCTCGTCGTCCGCCCGCGCGACCTGTGGGACAACGCGACGCCCTCCGGCACCTCCTCCGCCGTGCTGATGCTGCTGCGCCTGGCCGAGCTGACGGGCGAGGAGCGGTACCGCGCCGTGGCGGACCGCGTGCTGCAGGGGATGGGGGAGGTGGCGGCGCGCGCGGCGCCCGGGTTCGGCAACATGCTGTCCGCGCTCGACTTCCACCTCGCCACGCCGGCGGAGATCGCGATCGTGGGCACGCCGGGGGAGGCGGACACGGATGCGCTGCTGCGCGTGGCGGCCCAGGCGTATCTGCCCAACGCCGTCACGGCCCTGCGCCGCCCGGACGAGGACGGCGAGGTGGAGGCGCTGATCCCCCTCCTGCGCGACCGCACGATGATCGGCGGGCGGGCGACGGCGTACGTCTGCGAGCGCATGGCCTGCCAGATGCCCGTCCATGAGCCGGGCGCCCTGGCGGAGCAACTCGGGATCGGCGCGGCGGCAGGGATGGGGGACGGCGGGTGAGGTGGATGGGAATCGGCGTGCGCCGCGGCGGCCCGTGTGACATCGGGAGGCCTGGCGGCAGATGGATCGGCGCGCGGGCCGGATAAGTGCACTTGGGTGGATCGGGCGAAGTGCCGCGAGGCGGAGCCCGGGAAATACCAGGCAGACGAGAGGCCGGGAAAGTACAGGGGAGGCGGAGCCCGGCACCTGGCGACTGAAGTCGCGGCACCGAAAACGTGATGTCGGCCTTCGCCGACGGGTCCGGCACAGGACGGTACCGTGGGGTACGCGGAGATTCGCCAGGACGGACGGCGGTCCGTCGCGAGGCGGGGCACCTGCCGCGGGTGAGTAGATTCCTCGGTCGCGCGCAGGGGATGCGGCACGGGCGAGTACCGTCGGCGCTCCCTCGGAATGACAGTTCCGGCGCAGGCTCGGTGTTCGTTCTCCCTCCCCCGCGCAGTTTGCGGGGGAGGGCCGGGGAGGGGGGCGCTCGCCCGCCGACGGGAGCCAGTCCCGGCCTGCAGTCCGCCGCATCCGTTTTTTCGGATAAATCCGCCGGGGCTCCCGCGCGGAACACTTGCGCCCCGGCGCGCGCGCACGGCAATATGCGCCGCCCGGAGTGCGCTCTTTCAGGAGGAGACGTGCCATGCGCCACCTGCTCGCCGCGGCCCTCACGCTGCCGCTTCTGTTCGCCTGCGCCCAGCCGTCGCAGTCCGCGTCCGGCGGGGGCGACAGCGTGAGCCCCCCGGCCACCCCGCCCGCGCAGGGCGGCGGCCAGGAAGTAACCGTGCAGCTCACGCAGACGCAGGGCGGCTCGTCCGCCGGCGGCGACCAGACCGCCACGGCGCAGGGCGCGGCCGGCGGCGCCGTGGTCCGGGGCACCGTGAGCACGCCCACGCCCTGCCACCGCCTGACCGGGGCCGTGCAGCGCGCGGGCGAGACCGTGACGCTCACCGTCTCGGCCGCGGCGGACCCGGACGCCATGTGCATCCAGTCCATCGGCTCCATCCCCTACACGGCCACCGTCCGCGGACTGCCCGCGGGGAGCTACACCCTGCGCGTGCTGCACACGTATCCCGGCTCGGGGTGGGAGACCGCCACGGCCCTGGAGACGCGCGTCACGGCCGGCTGACCGCCGTCCGCATCCACCATCCATCCGAAACCCGCCCCGCATGCGCGCCCTGCACCGCTCCGCCGCCCTGCCTGCCCTGGCCGCCCTGGCTGGGGCCGTCTTCTCCGCCTCGGCCGCCGCGCAGGGGGCCGTCGCCCCGCCGGCCGAAAGCCCGGACCGCGGCTGGACGATGCCGGCCGCGCCCGCGCCGGCACCCATCTCCCGCGAGGAGTTCGCGGCCCGGCGCCGCGCCCTGGCGGAGCAGATGGAAGACGGCGGCGTGCTGTTCGCCATGGGGCGCGACGAGGCAGGCCAGGGCTCCGCGCCCTTTGCCCAGCACTCCAGCTTTCGCTACCTCACGGGCTACACGGAGCCGTCGGCGGTGCTCGTCATGGCCAAGCGCGACGGCAAGGTGGCCGAGCACCTGTTCGTGGAGCCGCGCGACCCCAGCCGCGAGGTGTGGGACGGTCCGCGCTTCGGGGCGCAGGGCGCCACGCTGCGCACGGGCATCCCCGCGCGCGAGGCGGACGGGATGATGGCGGCGGCGCTGGACTCGCTGCTGCAGGGCGCCACCACGCTGTACACGCTCACGCCGGAGCAGGGGCGCCCGTACCTGAGCACGGAGCAGCAGGTCATCCAGGGGATGCGCCAGCGCCACGCGTCCATCACCCGCGTGGTGGACCTGAGCCCGCGGGTGCTCGCCCTGCGGCAGACCAAGACGCCCGCGGAGCTGGACATGCTGCGGCGCGCCATCTTCATCACCACCCTGGCGCATCGCGAGGCCGCGCGGGCCGTGGAGCCGGGGATGAACGAGTTCGAGATCCACGCGCTCATCGAGGGCACCTTTCGCCGCTACGGGGCGGAGCGGCCGGGCTTTGGCAGCATCGTGGGCTCGGGCCCCAACTCCACCACCCTGCACTACCGCAGCGCCGACCGCTACATGCAGCCGGGGGAGACGCTGGTGATGGACATCGGCGCGTCGTTCAACGGCTACACGGCGGACGTGACGCGCACCGTGCCCGTGAACGGCCGCTTCAGCGCCGAGCAGCGCGCCATCTACGAGATCGTCCTGGCCGCGCAGAAGGCGGCGGAGACCGAGGCCCGCGCGGGAGTCACCATGGGGCGGCTGAACCAGGTGGCCACGGGGGTGATCGGCGAGGGGCTGGCGCGGCTGGGGCTCATCGAGTCCGCCACGGGCGTGTACGACTGCGCGGGGCGCGGCGGAAAGGTCAGCGAGTGCCCGCAGGTGTCCATGTTCTACATGCACGGGCTGGGGCACGGCATCGGGCTGGACGTGCACGACCCCGAGGCGGGGTACACGCGCGGCTTTGCGCCGGGAAGCGCGTTCACCATCGAGCCGGGGATCTACGTGCGCGGCGACGTGCTGGACTACCTTCCCGACACGCCGCGCAACCGTGCCCTCATCCAGCGCATCCGCCCCGCCGTGCAGCGCTACCGCGACATCGGGGTGCGCATCGAGGACGACTACTTCGTCACGGAGGCGGGGGTGGAGCGGGTGACGGCCGGCGCGCCCCGCGAGGTGGCGGAGATCGAGGCGCTGATGGCGCAGGAAAGCTTCTGGAACCGCGAGCGCCGCCCCGAAGTGGTGGAGTGGTACCGCGGCGTTTCCCCCCGCTGAGCGAATCGTGTCGCACCGCGACCAGCACCACGCGCCGGGCTCCGTAGAGCGGGGCAACGACTGGCTGGACGGCGCGCTCGCCGGATGGCTGCTGTTCATCGCCATCAGCAGCAGCCCGTACGCCTGGAACGCCCTGCGCGCCGGGGGCGGCGCCGCGCAGGTCGCGTACGAGCTGGCGGCGCCCCTGCTGGCGCTGGCCGCCATCTTTCCCCTGCTGCGCTTCATGAAGCTGGGGTGGATGCTGGCCGTGGCGTGCCTGACGCTCATGGCCGTGCGCGCCGGGATGTCGCTGGCGGAGGGCACGGAGGGGTGGAGGGCGGCCTCGGCGTTCCTCGTCGTGCACCTGGCGGGGCTGGCGTACCTGCTGTGGATCGTCCCCGAGTTCTGGCCCAAGGCGGCGGATGCGGATGCCGTCCCCGCCGCGCCGTCCGACGCCAGCGCGACCGAATCCGCCCCGTCCGCATCCGCCACGCCCGCATCCACGGGATCGGCCCGGACGCCCCGGACAGCCGGGGCCACGTCCCGCCGCGCCGCCGATCCGGCGCCCGCGCCCGACGGGCCCACGCCGGCCATGCAGGCGCTGGCGGCCATCCACCACCGCATCGTGGCGGCGGGGAGCGCGTGCGCCGTGACGCCCGTGTCCGTGCGGGCGGAGGCCGGGCGCTTCGGGGTGACGCCGGCGGCGCTGCGGACGGAGGGTCTCGCGCTCTACCGGACCTTTCTGCAGCACTTCATGGGCGACGGCTCGCTGAGCGCCGACGAGGAGCGCGAGCTCATCTGCCTGGAGCGCGCGCTGGACCTGGACGACGACGGCGTGTGGCGGATGCGCGCGGAAGCAGGCCTCGTCGGCGGCTCCCTGCCCCCCGCGCCCATCCTCTCCGTGCTGAACGAGACGATGCCGGAGGCCGTCGCGGAGGACGCGGGACGCGTCCAGACGGAGCGGATCAGCGCCGCACTGATGGAGGACGAAGCGCGGACCATCCGCGCGGCGGCACCGGAGCCGTCGGCGCAGGCCGGCATCACGGTTGCGGAGCCGCGAATTCATTCGCCGGGTTCCTCCGGCGGAACGACGCCTCCCGTCGTCCAGCCTGCCGCGCACGTCGCCGAGATCCGTGTGGACGATCGCGCCGTATCGCCTCCGTCCGCGCCGGGCGTGCCCGACGTGACGCCGGACGGGACGGACGCGCTGGCGGACTACGAGGAGCACGAGCTCGGGCAGCTGCTGCGCTGGGCGGGGATCCGCGCGCTGCCGGCGGGCGCGCCGCCCCGGGCCGCCCTGGAGCGGCTGCGCGCGCTGCACCGCACGACGACGGAGCCGCTGGAGGCCTGCGCCACGGACCAGCCGCTGGAGCCGGGCGAGCAGTGCCTGGCCACGCGCGCGGTGGAGCTGTTCCGCGGGGGTGCGGGCGCCGCCCCGGCCGGCGCGCCCGCGGACCTGCCCGGCCCCCTGCTGGACCCGCGCACGCTCCTGGACGGCGGGGTGGAGACGGACGCCGACCTGTCCGCCTACGAGCGCGCGGGCCCCTGCCGCTTCGTGCTGACGGAGCGGCGGCTGCTGCTGGTGGGGCGCTCCGGCCAGCAGAGCGCGCTGGCCCTGAGCCGCGTGCGGGCCGTGCGCCCGTTCCGCAACGGCCTGCAGGTGCAGCCCCACCGCGGCGGCCCCGTCTTCCTGGGGTTCACCGACGGCGTGGACGACCTGGCCATGCGCATCGACCGCGCGGCCCGCGACCTGCGCGCCTAGACCTTTCTCTTCCGCGATCCCGTACCTGTGACCTTCCGCTATTTCGGCGGCATCGACTTCAGCGGCGCGAAGGAGCCGCTGGACAACCTGTGGACGGCCGTCGGCGAAGAACGCGACGGCCGCCTGTGCATTCTCTCCGTCTGCCCGCATCCCTTTCGCGCGGACCTGGCCACGTTCGTCACCGCGGGGTGGCGGCGCCACACGGGCGCGGACGAGGGCACGCCCATCCTGTGGGGCGCGGACTTTCCCTTTGGCCTGCCGTCGGGCGCGGTGACGGCGATCGAGGGGCTGCGCGAGCGGTCGTGGCGCGGCGTGGCGGCGTGGGCCGCGGACCGCCCGCCGGACGAGGTGCGCGACGGGCTGATGCCCTTCTGCAAGGCGGGGCGGGCCACGGACACGGGGGGCGCGCTGGCCCCGCTGGACCTGCGCCTGTACCGGCAGACGGTGGAGGGGCTGCGCTTCCTGTGGGAGATCCGCGACGGCGGCGAGGTCAGCATCCTTCCCGTGTGCCCCCGCGACGGCGCCCCCACGACGATCGTGGAGGTGTATCCCTCCGGCGCCGTAAAGGACCTGGGGATCAAGGGCTCGCGCGTGCCCAGCCGCCCGGGCGAGGTGCGCGCGCGGCCGGCGGCCCTGCGCCCCTGGCTCTCGTTCGACCATCCCGCGCTGGAGGCCATCGCCTGCACGCTGGAGGACGCGCGCGACGCCTGCATCGCCTGCCTGGTGGCGTGGCAGTGCCGCGACGACCTGGGGCAGCCGGGGCGGCTGAATCGAATTCCGCCGGAGACCGTAGGGCTGGAGGGGTGGATCTACCGTCCCCCCGCCGCGCTCCAGGGGTAGGCGCCGCGCGGCACCCGAACCCGCGTGGACGCATGTTCCGCCTTCTCTTCGTCGCGACCGCCATCGCGCTGTTCATCCACCTGGTCCGCGCCACCATCGCCTCGTTTGGCCCGGCGGACGAACCGGACGATCCTCCGTCCGACCTGCCGGAGCGGCTGGACGTGGAGAGCGTGGCGGAGTGGATGCACGGGCGCCTGGTGGATGCGTACGTGCTGGAGGAGTCGGGGTGGGCGTACGAGCGGGCGGAGCGGGTGGCCGCGCGGCTCCAGGCGGGCGTGCCGGTGGAGGACCGGATGCGGGTGGTGGTGCTGTGGATTCCGGAGGTGACCGCGTTCACCTTTGGGCGCCACGTGTACCTGTCGCGCCGGCTGGTGGAGCGGGTGACGGCGGACGATCCCGTGGCGTTCGTCGTGGCGCACGAGCTGGCGCACCATGCGCTGGACCACGTGGGCTCGCGGGAGCGGTGGGTGGACCGCTTCGCCTCCATCCCGGGGAGCTTCGCGGCGGCCGCCATCCTGGATGCCATGCGCTGGCGCTACGGCCCCGAGGAGGAGCTGGCCGCCGACGCGTACGCGCTGCGCCTGTGCGCGGACGCCGGCTACGATCTGCGGGAGTGCCTGCGCGCGCTGGACGTGCTGGAGGCGGACCTGCTGGACAACGGCGCCTTTTCGCTCGTCTACGGGCCGGAGCCGGAGGACGTGACCGCCGCCCCCGGCGTGGGGGAGAGCGTGCGCAACTGGCTCTGGGAGCGCGAGCGCGGCTATCCGTCCCTGCTGGAGCGCCGCGTGCGCCTGCGGGACCTGGCCGGGGAGATCGGCGCGGCGGCGGTGTGAGGCCGGGAGTCGGATCGGGAGCCGGGAACCGGTAGGACGGGAGCGAATGAATTCGCGGCTACGACTTCACACTGTCGGCCTGCGCCGACACCAACGGCGCACGATCAGCGGCGGGCGGGACCGTCCCCTGCCCCGGCGGCGGCTACGTCCATCGGCACAGCCTCCCGCCGGCGGCGGCGGGCGCGGGCGATCATGGGGCCGTAGACGGCGGCGTTGATGATGACCACGCCCGCGCCGATGCCGTACTGCAGACCGCGCGTCAGGCCGCTCGGATAGAGCACGGACACGACGTAGTGCTCGATGAACCCGCCCTCGTACCCCGCCTGCCCGCCCTGCCGCCGCAGCGAATTCTCCAATGGGGTGAGCGGGCAGATCCATCCGGCGAACATGATGAGCGCGCCCCACACGGCGCACGGCACGTGCACCCACGCCAGCTTTCGCCAGCGCAGCACCAGCAGCCCGCCGATGCCCGCGAAGATGGCAAAGGCGAGGTGGATGACGAGCACCACGTCGGCCAGGCTGCGATAGATCATCCGGATGCCGCGCTGGTCAGGGTCGAGGTCCGCACCGGAAGAGGACGTGCACGGGCGAGTCCGGGACCGAAGGCGACCCACCTGCCACGGGCGAGTAGATTCCTCACTCGTTCCTCGTTCGGAATGACAGCACGGGACGGACCGGGAGATGGCATTTCCTGCACGGGAACGCCGCGCATCCGCTCACCCGTCCTGCGCGCCGCCGGGGATGATGTGGCCGATGGTGAGGCGGTGCCCGTCCGGCGTGGTCATCGCGAACTCCCGCATCCCCCACGGCTTGCTCTGGATGGGGGAGTTGGGCCGGAACCCGGCCGCGGTGATCTGCGCCAGGTACGCATCCGCGTCATCCACCCGCAGGTAGGCGAAGTAGCTGTGGTCGCCCATCTGTGACGGGGGGACGGCGTCCGGGCACTCGCCCATCATGATCATGCAGTTGTCACGCGCCACGAAGATCCACCCCGGCGGCTCCTGCACGATCTGAAATCCCAGCGCATCCACGAAGAACCGGGCGGACACGCGGACGTCCGCCACGGCCAGCACGTAGTGGTTCTGCAAGATCGCGGGCATCATCCCCTCCGCGGGCTAAAATGACGATGATGATCCACCGGGCGCACGCCCGGGCGACGATGGTCCGCAGGGGAGCACGTCCCCCGAATGCGGCACGAGCCGTCGGCGAAGGCCGACATCGCGGTTTCAGAGCCGCGAATTCATTCGCCGGGGGCTGGGGTCGCGCCTCGCTGAACGACACGGCACCGTTGGGATCCTGCCCACGGACGGGGCACGTCCCACGGGCAAGCAGATTCCTCACTCGTTCCTCGCTCGGAATGACAGCGGGGTGCCGTGGATGAGTATCCACCGCTCCCCCATCGCCCTCCAAACGATCGCGCCGGGACGGGAGGCATCCCGTCCCGGCGCGACGTCCATCCGCCCGGGTCCGTCAGGCCTTGGCGGGCTGCGGCGCGGCCGATGCGGCGGCGGCACCGGGTGCGGGGACGCGCAGCTCGCGGCGGATGATCTTGCCGATGGGGCTCTTGGGCAGCTCGGTCTTGAACTCCACGCTGCGCGGCACCTTGTACCCCGCCAGCGACTCGCGGCAGTGCGCGATGACGCTCGCCTCCGTGAGCGACTCGTCCTTCTTGACGATGAAGGCCTTGACCGCCTCGCCCGAGTGCTCGTCCGGCACGCCGATGACCGCGACCTCGTGCACGCCCGGGTGATCGGCGATGCATGCCTCCACCTCGTTGGGGTACACGTTGAAGCCGCTCACCAGGATCATGTCCTTCTTGCGGTCCACGATCTTGAAGTACCCCTCCTCGTCCATCTCGGCCACGTCGCCCGTGTCCAGCCAGCCGTCCTTGAGCACCTTGTCCGTCTCCTCGGGGCGCTTCCAGTAGCCCAGCATCACCTGCGGCCCCTTGCAGAACAGGACGCCCGGCTGGTTCACGCCCACCGGGTCGCCGCTCTCGTCCATCAGCTTGACGTCCGTGGAGGGGAACGGGATGCCGATGGTGCCGTCCTTGACCCGGTCCACGGGGTTGAAGCTGACGACGGGCGCCGCCTCCGTCAGGCCGTAGCCCTCCACCACCGGCGTGCCGACGACTTCCTTCCACCGCTTGGCCACGGCCCCGTGCAGCGCCATGCCGCCCGCAACGGATAGCTTGAGGCTCTTGGGCGGATTGGCCTTGAACCAGTCCTCGTTGGCCAGCGCGTTGAAGAGCGTGTTCACCCCCGAGAACCACGTCACCGGGTACTTTTCGAACGCCTTCTGCAGGTTCTTGGGCGGCCGGGGGTTGGGGATGAGGACGTTGTGGCCGCCGATCTGGTAGAAGAGCAGCAGGTTGACGGTGAACGCGAAGATGTGGTAGAGCGGGAGCGCCGTCATGATGGACTCCTGCCCTTCCTTGAGCAGGGCCGTGTTCATGGCCAGCATCTGCGCCACGTTGCTCAGCAGGTTGCGGTGCGAGAGCATGGCGCCCTTGCTCACGCCCGTGGTGCCGCCCGTGTACTGCAGGTTGGCCACGGAATCCAGCGTCACCCCGGCCATGTAGCCCTTTACGTCCGCCCCGCCGGCGATGCGCTCGCGCCCGGCCTTGAGGGCGTCCTGAAAGGGCGTATGCGGAACGGTGATGGGCGGCAGCTGCTTGAGCGAATACTTGAGCTTGGCGCGGATGAGCATCGCCTTCAACGGCGAGAACCACTCCGTGATGCGCACGGTCACCACGTTCTCCACCTGCGTCTTGGGCAGCACGGCGGGGAGCCGGTCGGCGAACATGTCGCTGATGACCAGGACGCGCGCGCCGCTGTCGTTGAACTGGTGCACCATCTCCGGCGGCGTGTACAGGGGGTTGGTGCTCACCGCGATGCACCCCGCCTTCAGCACGCCGAACAGCACCACCGGGTACGCCAGCGAGTTGGGCATCTGGATGGCCACGCGGTCGCCGGGGTCCAGGGCCAGCTTGCCGCGCAGGTACGCCGCGAACTCGTCCGACATGCGGTCCACCTGCTCGTACGTGAGCGAGCCGGCGAACCCGTTCTGCATCACCTGCGTGAACGCCGTCTTCTGCGGGCTCTTCGCCGACTGCTGGCGAACCATGTCCGGCATGTGCTTGAAGGGCAGAGGACCGATGTCGGCATGGCTGCCCGGCGAGTAGTGCGGTACCCAGGGACGGTCCATCATGGTGCTTTCCTCCTGGCGGAGCGGGCGGAGTGGCGACGTAGCCGGCAGGCGGAGCGCTGCCGCGCGGCAGATCGTTCGAACGTTTGTATTTCCCACGTTAAGCGCCTTTTGCCCCCTGCGCCAGACGTGCGTGAGCGCGGCTCAATGATGCGAAACGTGAGACAGGAACTCGGGATTTAGATGATCAGTGACATATGATGCGATTCCGCCCCTGCCGCCGCCCACGCGCGCACACCGCCCGGCCAAAGGATGCACACGGCCTCGTTGCGCTCGTCCGGCGGCCCTTCGATCTTGGGCGCCGCTCAATTCCTCTTACCCCGGCCATCGGATGCAATGCGCTACGGACTCTCAGTGACCATGGGAACCCGGCCGGACAGCGGGACGCGGTGGTGGACATCCTGATGCGCGACACGGACGCGTCGCGGGCGCTGGGATGCGACCTGTACCTGGTGGGCGTGTCGGAAGAGAAGCCCGACGTGGTGTACGTCACGGAGGTGTGGGCGTCGCGCGAGGCGCACCACGCGTCGCTGGCCGATCCGGCCGTAAAGGCGGCGATCGCCGCGGCCATGCCCATGCTCACGGGCGAGTTCCACTCCACCGAGTTCAGCGTCGTCGGCGGATTGGGCGTGCCGGAGCGGAGCGCCTGATCGCGACGTTCTGGTGGCGGCACAGGCCGACAGCGTGAAGTCGTAGCCGCGATTCTTCATTCGCTCCCGGCGGGCCGGATATCCGCATCACTTATCCGAATCGTCGCCCACGAGAAAGCGGCGGCACCCCGCGAAGGGTGCCGCCGCTTCTCATCCATCCACCGAGATCGTCTACCGCTTGAGCCAGAGCACCTGCCCGCCCATGCCGTCGGTGTGGGTGGTGTCGGCGTCGTAGGCCTCGGTGCTGACGCCGCCGATGGTGCCGTGGCCCTCGGACTGCACGAGCACCCAGCCGCGGGGCTTGGGAGTGGAGACGCCGTCCACGTTGTACGCGGCCCAGTAGTACTGGAACTTGAGCTTGGCGTACAGCTGCTGGCCGGTGAGGCCCGGCTCGTATCCCACGTACAGCCCCGGCACATACCCGGCCGCGGCCACGGCGTCGTACCACGCGTTGCAGAACCCGGCCACGTCCGCCGCCGACGCGCTGGTGGACACGCTCTCCAGGTCGCACCACACGTTGACGCCCTGCGGAAAACCGATCTGCCGCGAGAAGGTGGCGGCGTTCTGGCCGTACTCCGCGCCCAGCGACGCGGTGGGCTGCCAGCCGGGGTTCAGCACGTGCTGCACGGGCATGAGCGCCAGGCCGGCCGCCAGGATGCCCTCCGCCTCCTGCGCGCTCAGGTCGTGCGTGGCCATCTGCGTGCGCCCCACGTAGCGCAGGCAGAACTGGTAGCCGGCGGCGATGAACTCCGCCGCGGCCGTGCTGCTGATGGGCGTGTTCGCGTCGAACCCGCGCACGCCGGCGGGGGCCTTCTGGATGGATCCGGAGAGCATGGAAAAATCCTGGATGATGAGGGCGGGGAACAACCGGAGCCCTACGGTAGCCGCCGTGGCGGGGCGCCGCAACGACTTTCGCTCGGGCGGACGGACGAAAACGCCCGCCGCCTTCACGGCGGCGGGCGCGGAGCGGTCCGGAGCGGACTCAGCAGGGATAGCAGGAGTCGCGGCAGCCGGTGTTGCAGCTCCCGTCTCCCGATCCGCCGCCCGTGCCCCCGCCGCCCGTGCCGCCCGTGCCGCCTCCGTTGGGGCACGCGGGCGTACAGTCGTCGGACTCGCCGCACTCGTACATGCAGGAGAGACGGCAGCCGGTGTACCCCGCCCCGCCATACGAGCACCAGGACGAATCGCCGTGCGCGCGGATGGTGCCGCGCAGCTCGTTCCCCTCGCCCGTCTCGAACGTATCGACCGCCAGGTCGTCCAGGTGCAGGTTCAGCTTTTTCATCGCGATCTCTCCTCGTGGTGGATGCGCGTCGCGTGGCGCGGAGGTTCCCAACGGTCGGACTCTCCACGTCGCACGACGAATTACGTCTTCAAACCATAGCCCTCAGACGCCACCTCCGCTACTCCGCGCACCATTCGGACGAAGCCAAGGCAGCCGCCCAAAGCAGTGCGCCCGCCGCGGCGAAAGGCCGGGCGGGCGCGGGTGGGGGCGGGGTGCTATCCGCAGTACAGGTCGCAGGTCTGGACCGATCCGGGACACGCCAGCGTGGGCTCGCAATGCACGGTGTTGAACGGGCACCCCGGCGTGCACTCGCCGCTTTCCGCGCACGGGTAGTGGCAGGTGCGGTCGCAGTTGGTGTAGTTGGGCGAGCCGTACGAGCAGTCCGTGGAATCGCCGTAGCCGCGCACGGTGCCGCGTCCGTCCGCAGGCGCGCTGGTATCGAACGAGTCGACGGCGAGGTCGTCCAGCCGCAGGGCGAGCTTCTTCATGGGACCTCCAAGAAAGAGCAAAGCAAGGGAGTGCCACCAGGTCCGCGACACTCGGGTGAGGAACAGAATCTCATCCAACGCCGGTAGATCGCCCGCGAAATCAGCAGGCGAACTCGCAGCTCAGGTCCTCGGCCGTCCGGGTGGTGCAGTTCAGCCCCGTCCCGGAGCCCGTGCCGGAGCCCCCGGTCCCCCCGGGGCACGTGGAGGTGCAGTCACCGGAGTCGCCGCACTCGAACTCGCAGGTGAGGTCGCACGCGGTATAGTTGGGCGAGCCGTACGAGCAGTCCGTGGAATCGCCGTAGCCGCGCACGGTGCCGCGTCCGTCTGCAGGCGCGCGGGTATCGAACGAGTCAACGGTGAGGTCGTCCAGCCGCAGGGCGAGCTTCTTCATCATGCACCTCTTCGGAACCGGGAGAGACGAGCCTGACACACATTCGGTCCCGAAAGGATAGCCTCCCCGGGAGGGCGGGACAAGCTTCTCGTCACCGTCCGCCGCTCCTCACTCGATGACGCCGCGGATGATGGCGAACACGTCGTCCAGCATGGGCGGGGTCAGGCGGCCGGTGAAGGTGTTCTGCTGGCTGGGATGATAGCTGAGCACCATCGCGGGCCCGTCCAGCACCGGCACTACCACGCCGTGCCCGAACCTGGGCAGGGGATGCGGAAGCGTGTATCCCGCATCGCGCAGCAGGCGGACGGCGGCCTCGTACGCGAACCCGCCCAGGCACAGCACGGCGCGCACGCGATGCAGCAGCGCCAGCTCGCGGCGGGTAAAGGCGGCGCAGGCGTCGCGCTCGTCCGGCAGGGGCTTGTTGTCGGGGGGCGCGCACTTCACGGCGCTGGTGACCCAGGCGTCGCGCAGCTCCAGGCCGTCCGCGCGGTGGGCGCTGGTGGGCTGGCTGGCGAAGCCCGCGCGGTGCATGGCCGCGTAGAGGAAGTCGCCGCTGCGGTCGCCGGTGAACATGCGGCCGGTGCGGTTGGCGCCGTGCGCGGCAGGGGCCAGCCCCAGCACCAGCAGCCGCGCCGCCGGGTCGCCGAAGCCGGGGACGGGGCGCGCCCAGTACTCCTGGTCGCGGAACGACTTGCGCTTTTCCACGCCCACGCGCTCGCGCCACTCCACCAGGCGCGCGCACCGGCGGCACGCGGTCAGCTCATCCTGCAGAACGTGTAGATCCATGCTCGCAAAATCGCGCACCCTCCCGTCCCGCGGAAGGGTGCGCATCGGTTTCAGATCAACGGACTCCACCGATCGTCACGGACGGCCTCGATGCGCGATGGCAGCCCCCGAGCCCCCGGCGACTGAGGTCGCGGCAATGAACCCGCGATGTCGGCCTTCGCCGACAGTTCGTGCACCGTCCAGTGAGTGCTCCCTGGCAGGCATCGCGCCGGTTGGTCCGTTAAGCAGTCTGCCCGGGCCCGCACAACCACATGACGGAAACCACGCCGGGGTGCACCCACCCGAATGCGGCACGAGCCGTCGGCGAAGGCCGACATCACGTTTTCGGTGCCGCGATTTCAATCGCCGGGGCTGGGTGTCCGCCCCTGGTGCACACCATCCGCCGTGGCGGACGCGCATCCCGTGCACGTCATCCGCCCGCCGGCCCTCGCGCAGGTCAGCGCACGCCGCGGGCGGCGAGGGCGAGGGCGATCCATCCACCGAGCAGGCACAGCCCGCCCAGCGGCGTGATGGCGCCCAGCCACCGGATGCCCGTGAACGCCAGCACGTACAGGCTGCCGCTGAACACCACCACGCCGGCCGTGAAGAGCCACCCCGCCGCCGTCCATCCCCCGCCCGGCCAGCGCCCGGCGGCCATGGCCACGGCCAGCAGCGCCAGCGCGTGGTACATCTGGTAGCGCGCGCCCGTCTCCCACACCGCCAGCAGGTCGGGGCCCAGCCGCTCGCGCAGGGCGTGCGCCCCGAACGCGCCCGCCGCCACGGCCAGGAACCCAAAGGTGCATCCCAACATCCAGAACGTACGGTTCATCGCCGGCCAGGGAGGGCGTGGGACAGGGGTGCGTCACGGGGAGGACACCCCGCAACCGCATGCGACGCGACAAGATAGCGATTTCCGGCGGCGCTTCGCCACCATCCGCCGCGTACTTCCACGGCAAAGCGGCTGTACAGGGTTCGTAAGTCGTTGCAGGATTGCACTTAGCAAGCGGATGGAACGTCATTTGCTACGGAGGATGGGTCTTACGGAGGCCACCCCGCTTACGACCGGACGGATGGATGGCAGGATGACGGATCCACGACCCCCACGCCGCGGACTTCGCCGGGAGCACCCCGTGTTCTTCTGGGGCACGCTGGTGCTCGCGACGCTGTTCATCGCGGCGGCCGCCGTGATCGGCATGCGCGTGCCGCGGTACCAGGAGGAGACGGCGCACTTCAACGCGCAGCTCACGGCGGCCCAGCGCGCCACCCGCGACTCGCTGCTGGAGCACCAGCAGAAGCGCACGCAGCTGGCCGTGGCCGTGCTGCGGCGCGACATGCGCATCCGCTCGCTGGAGGAGCGCAAGCGGCACCTGGCCATCGTGCTGGAGGACTCGGTGCTGGAGCTGCGCCACGGCCGGGCCACCCTGCGCCGCGCCAAGCTCACCATCGGCCCCGACAGCACCATCCGCGCGGCGGACGGGCGCACCTGGCGGCTCATCCGTCCCGTGGGCGAGCGCAAGATCGCCGAACGGCAGAACTCGCCCACCTACACGGTGCCCGAGTGGGTGTACGTGAGCCGCGGCCAGCCCGTGCCGGCGGAGGGCGAACGCAAGATCAAGGGCGCCCTGGGCACCTACGTCATCCGCCTGGACGACGGGACGGAGATCTACAGCAAGCCCACCGCCGGGCCGCTGGCCGAGACGGTCAAGCCGGGCGCGTTCATGGCCCAGGCGCGCGACCTGGCCGCCATCTTCGACGCGGTGGGCGAGGACACGCCGGTCTATATCTACTGATCGTTCTTTGGGACCCCCACGGGGCCGCCGGCGCACGGCGGCCCGGGAGCAGGAGCAGGACATGGACACGAACGAATCCTACGAGAACCGGCGGCGCCCCGACGCCGTGCCCGAGCGGCGTGACTACACGCCCAAGGGGCGCGTGCGGCGCATCATCCACGAGTACCGCGCGTCGTCCATCATGCTCATGCTGGGCGTGCTGGTGGCCGCGGGGCTGTTCGTCGCCACGTCGGCGTGGGCCGTCAACGAGCGGCTTACGCGCCGCGTGACGGAGATGACGTACCTCAAGGACACGCGGTCGCTGGAGTTCGTGCGCCAGAAGGAGGTCGAGCGCACGCAGCAGGTCGCCGAGAAGGAGCGCCAGCTCGCCGCCAAGGAAGAGGAGCTGGCCCCGGCCGGCAAGCCGTACATCGTGGTGAGCCTGGCGGAGCGGCGGATGCTGTACATCCAGGCCAACGACACGCTGTACAGGGCGTCCGTGGCCGTGGGCTCCGGCAAGACGCTGGTGATGGGCGGGACGACCAAGCGCTTCGTGACGCCGCGCGGGCGCATGTCCATCACGCACAAGGAGCTGGACCCCAAATGGGTTCCGCCCAACTGGCACTACATCGAGTACGCGCGCCAGCGGGGGCTGCGGGTGCGCGACATGAGCAACGCGTCGCCCAACGCGCTGGCCGGGTTCCCGGCCGGGCGGGTGCCGGTGAGCGGCGGCACGGTCATCATTCCGCCGTGGGGCAGCCCGCAGCGTGAGCACAAGGGCGTGCTGGGCGTGGCCAAGCTGGAGATGTACGACGGGTACTACTTCCACGGCACGGACAACCCGGCGTCCATCGGCAGCGCGGCCAGCCACGGCTGCATCCGCATGCACGCCGCGGACATCATGTGGATGTACCGCAACGTGCCCCTGGGCACCCCGGTCTACATCTACTGAGACCGGTGGGCGACGGTGGATGAACGGGGCCCCGGCGGGCAGGATGCCCGCCGGGGCTTCGGGCCGTTTTCTACGCTTGCTCCTGCATAGCAGCATTGCTATGATAAGGAATGCCTTCTCCTCGCAAGCCGCTGCACTTCATCGGATCGAGCAAAAAGGATCTCCGGGGCATGCCCGAGGAGGTCCAGGATGTATTTGGGTCGGCGCTTCTGGATGCGCAGTTCGGAGACGTTCCGCATGGTGCACGCGCGTTTGGCGAAGGCGTTCCTCACGAGGTCATGAAGTTGGTGGAGGATCACGACGGGAATACGTATCGCGCCGCCTATACCGTCGTCTTTGCGCGTGCGGTCTACGTACTGCACGTGTTCGTGAAGAAGTCCAAATCAGGGATCGGGACGCCGGGGCCGGACAAGGAGCTGATCCGAACGCGGCTCAAAGCCGCGGCATCGCATTATCAGCAGACGTACAGCCACATGGGAAGGCCACCAGTATGAGCGATGATCTCACCGTCCACGACAGCAGCGGAAACGTCTTCGAGGACATGGGAATGGCTGACGCCGACGAGCGTCTTGCCAAGGCAGAGCTCGCGCGGGTGATCCGGGTCTCCATCCGCGAACGGGGCCTTACCCAGGAGCAGGCGGCGGAGCTCCTCGGGATACGGCAGCCAGACGTTTCGGATCTGGTCCGGGGCAAGTTGAGCCGCTTCAGCCGGATGCGGCTGGAGCGTTTCCTGAATGCGCTCGACATGGAGATCCGCATCCAGGTGGGCCCGCGGCCGGCGGGAAAGGAACACGCCGGGATCACCGTAGAGCACGTTTCTGCGTTCTAAGCACCGCGTAATTCAGGCCTGCCCTGGACCACTTGTACCCAAGGTGACGGTACACAAGCGGAGGCATCCCTGCTCACAAACATTTCGTTTTATCCATCTGCGCAGTAATCCCTTGATCCAAGATGCGCCGAGGGCGGCCCTCCACCCGGAAGGCCACCCTCGCGCCTCATCCACTCGCGCACGGTTCGCACTTCCCGGCCGCTCGTTCCGATCCCCTGCTACTGCCGCCGGTGGCGGGCGGTGCCGATGGGACCCTGGCCCGTGCGCAGGGTGAGCGCCATCTCGTCGCCGTCGATCACACCCATGATCGCGGGAACGCGGCTGCTCGCCTCCATCTCGGGCGTCGTCATGCGGATGGTGTCGCCGCGGGGCCCGTGGAGGGTGAACGTGCCGGAGACGGAGAACGGGCGTTGCGCCAGCACCACCGGCTCGCCTTCCATGCCGCACCAGGCGCGCGACTCGCCGCTGCTGGTCAGCGTCCCGTCCGCGCGCAGGTCGATCACGCTGCGCACGACCTCCGTGACGCACACACGCCCTTGAAAGCGATCCTCTCGCCGCGCGGGGAGCGGATCACCGTTCAGGTCCAGCTGCGCCCATTCGCCGGCGACGTTCGCGGGCGTACGCACCGGCTCCGGCCCGCACCCCGCCTGGAGAGCCAGCACGGCGGACGACGTCCGCACCGCACGGGGGAATCTCGTCATCTGCCTGTGGCCAGGGGGGAACGAGCCGTGAACGGCAGGTGGTACGCGGATGGAAAGCAACGTGTTTCGCCCGACGCAGCGAGGGCGGCCTTCCGCACCGGAAAGCCGCCCTCGCCCGTCATCCACTCCCGCACTAACGCACTGCCGCACTCACGCACTCCCTTCCTTCACGCAATCCCCGACCGCGCGGCCATCCGCTCCGCGTCGCCGGGGGTCTCCACGTCGGGCTCCGTCTCGCGCTCGGCGCCCTCCAAGGGGAGCGGGATCTCGTGCACGTAGAAGAGCTCGGCGCCGGCGTCCTCGCGCACGCGCAGCATGGAGACGTTGAACACGGGCACCCCGCCCGGCGTCTGGCCGCGAAAGGTGCCGTGGTGCGCGTGGCCGTGGAACACCACCGCGGCCTTGAAGCGGTCGATGGGCTCCAGCAGGCGGTCGTTGCCCAGGAACGGAAAGATCTGCTCCGGCTCGCCCATCACCGTGTCCATGATGGGCGCGTAGTGCAGCAGCACCACCCGCACGGGCGTGGACAGGCGCCGCAGGCTGTACTCCAGCTTCTGCACCTCGTCCAGGGTGGTGCCCACGAAGGTCTTGGTCTCCTGCTCGCCGAACGCCGTGAGCGTGTAGCGGCCAAATCCCCCCATGTAGCCCTTGACCCCCGCGAACCCCACGTGCTCGTTCAGCTCGAACGGGGCCTCGTCCAGCAGGTGCACGCCGCGGGCGCGCAGGGCCTCGTTCACCTTTTCCGGCTGCCCGCTCTCGTGGTCGTGGTTGCCCAGCACGGCCAGGATGGGGACGCGCACGTCCTGCAGCTCGCGAATCACCACCTCGATCTCCGCCGGGGTGCCGCGGCGCGTAAGGTCACCGGCCAGCAGCAGCACGTCGGCCTCGTCGTTCACGCGCGCAAAGGCCTCGCGGTACATGCCGCCGTCCTTCTCGCCCACGTGAAAGTCTCCCACGGCGGCCACCCGCACCGCGTGCCCCCGCCGGTCTTCCTTGCGCCGTCCGAACGCCACCGGCTCCGACGACGCTGCGTGCCCTTTCCGTCCGTCCGTCATTCCTCGGTGTCCACCGGTTCAGGGGCCGGGTTGTTGAAGTCGGCGCGCTCGTCCCACACGTCGCTCGCCTCCAGCTTCACGATCTCGGGGTGCCGCTTCATGGCCTCGATCTTCTCGTGGCGCAGGTCGTGGAACCCCCACTCGTTCACGTCGATGGCGAACGAAAAGCGCGAGATCATGGTGCCGCGCGTAAGGTCGTGCTCGTCGCCCGCGGCCGCGCCCTGCTCGCCGGCCTGCTCCGCGCGGTCCAGCAGCTCGCGGATCACCGCCTGCGGCACCTGGTCGCGGTAGCCGGGATACACGTAGCGGAACATCATCACCTGCGACAGCAGCAGCGGCCAGTTCTCGCCCACCTTGGCGAGCAGGCGCGGCCAGTCCATCAGGTGCCCCTTGCACAGGATGAGGTGCGCCACGTCGGCCATGTCGTGGCGGTGGCGCTCGTGGATGAACAGCCGGTGCCAGATGAGCTCCTCCGGCGGCGCCACCCGCACCTGCGTGGCGGCCAGGATGGCCGGGCTGCTGTGCCGGAACCAGTCGTCGTCGATCAGGGCCAGTCCGTTGCCCATCCCGTAGATGACGTCGATGAAGTGGTCGCGGTTGTTGGGGCTGATGGCCTTGCCGATCCAGTGCGGCTGCTCCAGGCGCGTGATCATCCCCTGCTCCCGCAGCACCGCCATGGCCTGCAGCACGGCCTCGGGGGTGAAGAAGAGGTCCAGGTCCTTGGTCTGGCGGATGATCCCCGTGTGCTCGTAGATGGCGTACGCGCCGGCCACCACGTACGGCACCCCCGCGGCGTTGAGCGCCTGGAGCGCGCGCTTGTACAGCTCGCGCTCCTCCTCGGGGATCCAGAACTCGCTGTGCGTTACGGACTTCCGCTCCTCCTTGGAGAGGTTCCGCATCGTGGGAAAGGTAAAGACCGCCGGCTCGGTATTGGACATGCGCGCCTTGTTCCGTGGCTGAATCGTTGCGCGGTGGAAAAGCAACAAACGGGCCGGGTGCGCGTACGCGTTGACCGGCGGCGCGGTGCGTGCCTACCTTGGTGGCATGATCAACGACCTCAAGCGACTGTTCTCGCGCACCTGGGACTCCTTCGTAACGGAGGTGGGGCGGCGCGAGCCCGAAGACGACGTGGTGGGCCTGCTGGGGGCCATGCGCCGCGAGATGGTGGACGCCCGCGCCTCGCTCCCCCTGTACGAGGAGCACCAGCGCGCGGCCGAGGCGGAGCTGGCCCGCGAGCGGCGCGCCCTGGACGACGCCGTGCGCCGGGGCGGCCTGGCCGAAAAGATCAACGACGCCGAGACGGTGCGCGTGGCGGCCGAGTTCGCCGAGCGGCACCGCAAGCGCGTGGCCGTGCTGGAGGAAAAGGTACGCGCGGCCAGGGCGGAGCGGGAGCTGCGCGTGCAGGAGGCGGACGACATGATGCGCCGCTACAAGGAGGCCGACGCCAACCGCTTCGTGCTGCTGAACGAGGTGCGGCGCGCGCGCAGCCAGCAGCGCATGAGCGGGATCTCGGACGACCCGGCGTTCGACGACTTCGACCGCGCGGCGGAGAAGATGGAGAGCGAGATCGCGTACGGCGAGGCGCTGGACGAGCTGAACGGGATGGATTCCACCCCGCCGCCCCCGCCCCCGTCGCAGGCGTCCATCCATGACGACGTGGAGGCACGGCTGCAGGAGTTGAAGCGGCGGATGGGCAGGGCGTAGGGCGGGAACTGCGGGTTACAGGGGACAGGTTACAGGTTACGGCCTGCAACCGCCGGCGGCACCGGGCACCAGGGCGATGCGGCGGGCCCCCGTCCAGGCGGTTGAAACCGCGGCTGCAACGTCACGAAGTCCGCCTGCGCGGGCTGTCCGTCGCGGTGGACTGTATGTGAAGGGCTCGGTCCTTTGACTCCGTATCCGTTCATTCCATTAACATCGCCAGGTGCCGCGCCGCCAGCGCCTCCAGCCACGCGTGGATCCCGCCGTTCGTCGCGAGCACGCGGCCCGTGTGCAGCGGCGGATCCGCGTCGCCGGGCCAGCCGGTGACGCGGCCGCCGGCTTCCTGCACCAGCAGCATCCCCGCCGCCACGTCCCACGGCGCCAGCCCGATCTCGAAGAACCCCTCCACCCGCCCCGCGGCCACGAACGCCAGGTCCAGTGCCGCGCTTCCGGCCCGGCGGACGTCGTGCGTGCCGCGGACGGCGTCGGCCACCAGGAGCATGTAGGCGTCCAGGTTGCCCTTGCCGCTCTTGAACGGAAAGCCCGTGGCCAGCAGGGCGCGCGCGGGATCGTCCGTGGCCGTCACCCGCATCGGCCGGCCGTTGACGAAGGCGCCGCCGCCGCGCGTGGCGTGAAAGGTCTCGCCCAGGAGCGGGGCCTGCACCACGGCGGCCCCCAGCCCGTCGTCGTCCGCGAAGCCGATGCTCACGCAGACGAACGGGTGCCCGTGCACGAAGTTGGTGGTGCCGTCGATGGGGTCCACGTACCAGCGCCGCCCCGCGTGCACATGCCGGGACGACAATTCCTCGCCCACGATGCGGTCGCCGGGAAAGCGCGCCTGGATCACGCGGGCGATGGCGCGCTCGGCGGCCTCGTCCACGGCCGTCACCAGGTCGGCGCGGCCCTTTTCGCGCACCTCGTCGGCGCCGCCACGGGCCAGGATGAGCGCCGAGGCCGCCGCGGCCGCCTCGCGGGCGGCGGCCAGCTCGGTGTGGAAGGGCGCTGCGCGGTCGGTCGTCGTCACGGTTTTTCGGAACTCCCGGGGGCCGCCGGCGGTACGCATCGGCGCCCATTGCGCCGCCCCACGCGGCGGTAGCGCGGGGCGGAGAGAAGCTGTACATTGCCCGGTCCGCACGCAAGTAAACGTCCGGCATTCAGTTGCAGCCCCGCCGCGGCACGCGCCCGTTTCCGATCGAGCGTCCGACCCGCCCGGCCGACCCAACCCTCACCCACACCGGCATGAGCAAGCACCTCTCACAGAGCTTCGGAGGCGGCGGTTCCGCGTACTCCGAGCCGCCCCGCACGCCGCACGCGGCCTCGCAGGACACCGGGTTCTTTGGACATCCGCGCGGCCTGTCGACGCTGTTCTTTACCGAGATGTGGGAGCGGTTCTCGTACTACGGGCTGCGCCCCCTGCTGGTGCTGTTCATGGCCGCCGCGCTGTCGGACGGCGGCTTCGGGTTCGAGCGCGGGCAGGCGTCGGCCATCGTGGGCATCTACGGCTCGCTGGTGTACCTGGCCTCGCTGCCGGGCGGGTGGGTGGCGGACCGGCTGCTGGGGCTGCGCCGGGCCATCTGGTGGGGCGCCGTGCTCATCACGGCGGGGCACTTCTCCATCGCCCTGTCCGGCCTGGCCGGCTCGGGAACGGCGGGCAAGGTGTGCTTCTTCCTGGGCCTGCTGCTCATCGTCTGCGGCACGGGGCTGCTCAAGCCCAACATCAGCGCCATCGTGGGCGACCTGTACCCCGAGGGCGGCGCGCGGCGCGACGCGGGGTTCAGCATCTTCTACATGGGCATCAACATCGGCGCCTTCGCGGGCCAGCTCATCACGGGCTACCTGGGCGAAGAGGTGGGCTGGCACTACGGGTTCGGCGCGGCCGGGTTCGGCATGCTCATCGGCCTGCTCGTGTACACCCTGCGGGCGCAGAAGACGCTGGGCGACATCGGGATGGAGCCCACGCGCCACCCGGACCCCGTGGTGCAGCGGCGCGATGAGGGCCGGGTCAAGATGATGCTGACGGGATTGGCCATCGCCATCGCCCTGGTGTTCATCGTGGGCGCGATGGGGCTCGTGGAGCTGGACGCGCAGTGGATCGGGGAGAAGATGGCCTTCATCCTGGTGGGTACGGCGGCCGTGTACTTTCTCTACCTCTTCGCGCTCGGCGGGCTGGACGCGGACGAGAAGAAGCGGGTGCTGGTGATCGTGGTGCTGTTCATCTTCGCGGCCATCTTCTGGTCGGCGTTCGAGCAGGCGCCCACCTCGCTGAACCTGTTCGCGGCGGACTTCACGGACCGCAACATCGGCGGCTGGGAGATGCCGGCCACCTGGTTCCAGTCCATCAACTCGTTCTTCGTCATCACCCTGGCCCCGATCTTCGCGGCCCTGTGGGTGACCATGGCGCGGCGCGGGCAGGAGATGAGCAGCCCCGGCAAGTTCTCGGCGGGGCTGGTGTTCGCGGGCATCGGCTTCGCGCTGATGATCGTGGCGGCCAACCGTGTGGTGGCCAGCGGGGGGAACGTGCTGGTGTCGCCCTGGTGGCTGGTGGGCAGCTACTTCTTCCAGACCGTCGGCGAGCTGTGCCTGAGCCCGGTGGGGCTGAGCTCCATGACCAAGCTGTCGCCCCGCAAGTACGTGGGGCAGATGATGGGGATCTGGTTCCTGGCCTCGTCCGTGGGCACGCTCATCGGCGGCCTGGTGGGCAAGTACGTGGACCCCGAGCAGTTGGAGCAGATGCCGCGCCTGTTCACGCTGACGACGGTGTTGCTGTTCGTGGCCGCCGCCGTGCTGGCCGCGCTGACCATCCCCATCCGCCGCATGATGCGCGAGGCGCCCCGAACCGCCTCCTGACGCATCCGTCGCAGGATGGAACGAGCGCCGCGCATCTCCGGATGCGCGGCGCTTTGTCGTTGCGGGCAGGGCGCCCCTCCCCGCACAAACTACGTGCGGAGAGGGGAGACCTTCCGTCGCGGCACGGATTCGGTGCGCGGGCGAGGCGCCCCCCCTCCCCGACCCTCCCCCGCAAACGGCGCGGGGGAGGGAGAAACCGTCCCGCTTCCCTGGGCTCTACGCCGAAAACTGTCATTCCGAGGGAGCGCGCGACGGCACTCGCCCGCGTCGGATCCTCCGAGCGCGACCGAGGAATCTTCTCCGCCGCCGCACGTATCCCGCTCCGCCGCACGAGCCCGTCCATGGACCCTCCGCCATCCTCCATCCTGCCCTTCCCCTCGCTCGCGCCGGGGCGATTGCCGGCCGCCGCCGCACGACATGTTTTTCCGCTGGCACGGGTCTGGATGCGCGGGGTAAAGCACGGATTCAACGAGATGCACGGAGCGGCGAGATGATGACGGACGAAGAGATCGGGGAGAAGATCCGCGGCCGCGGGCTGGAAGAGGAGTACATCCGCGAGCTGATGGCCAGCCTGGGCTACGATCCGGCCGAGGGCTTTACCAACGCCGGGATCGAGGCCATCGACAACGCCACCATGGAGCAGCGCCGGCGCGCCGCCCTGCGCACCCTGGCCATGGCGGACGACGAGGAGTGACGCGGATCGTCCGCAGCGACAGATCGTCCGTCCCGCATCCATCCCCCTCGCCCGCCGGATTCCATGCGCCCCGTCCGCCTCCTTTCGGCCGCCCTGCTGATTGCCTCCGCCGGCTGTGCATCCGCCACGACGCCCCTGGAACCCGCGCGTCCGCGCTACTCCGAGACCGTGGTGGACACCGGGACGCTGAACGGGGCGCCGTACCGCATCGAGATCCCCGCGGGGTGGAACGGCGGGCTGGTGATGTACGCGCACGGCTACGAGATGCCCGGCACGCCGTTCGAGCCCGGACAGGCGCGCCACGCGGGGTTCCGGCAGGCGTTCACGTCGCGCGGGTTCGCGTTCGCGCAGTCGTGGTACCGGGCGAACGGGTGGGCCGTGGGCGAGGGGATGGAGGACACGGAGGCGCTGCGGCGGCACTTCGCGGCGCGGTACGGCCGGCCGGACAGCACGTTCGTCACCGGGCACTCCATGGGCGGGCTGATCACCATGGGCACGGTGGAGACGCGCGCGGCGGACTACGACGGCGCGCTCCCCTTCTGCGGCCTGCTGACGCCCGCGCTGGAGGCGCTGCGGGTGCGGCTGTTCGAGGTGCTGGTCGCCTTCGACTACCTGTATCCCGGCGTGCTGTCCACCACGCCGGGCGGGTTGGCGGACATCGCCGCGCCCGTGCCCTCGCGCGACGCCATCGCCGCGGCCGTGCGCGCGAACCCCGCGGCCGCGGAGGCGCTGGGGCGGCGCTACGCCATCAAGCCCGAGAGCGTGCCGGGGCTGGTGTCGTTCTACGCGGGGATCCTGCGCGAGTTGCAGCAGCGCGCCGGCGGCAACCCGTTCGACAACCGCGGCACCGCCTACCATGGCCTGGGCGACGACGAAGCGGTGAACCGCGGCGTGCGGCGCTACACGGCGGACCCGGCGGCCGTGGCGTGGCTGCGCGACCGGTTCACCACCACGGGGCGGCTGGCGGACCCCGTGCTGGCGGTGCACACCACCTACGACGCCGTCGTGGAGCCGGAGCAGATGGACCGCTACCGTGCCCTGGCGCAGCAGGCGGGCACGGCGCACCGCTTTGCCGCGTCGTACGTGGTGGCGGACGGGCACTGCGTGTTCACCCCTGCGCAGGTGGGCACCGCCTTTGACCGCCTGCGCGCCTGGGCCGCCACCGGCACCCGCCCCGCCGAGGGCGAGATCCGCGCGCCGTAGCGAGCCGCGCACCCCTGCACCCTGCAGGAACCACGCGGCGCTCGATTTCCTGAGAGAGGCGCCGGCCGGATCCCTCCCGTGATGTGAAGGCGCCGACCGAAGGATCTACCGTCCCGTGCATGACCGCCGCCCCGCGACGGCTCCGTCCCGCGACGGGGTGCCGTACGATGCGCGGCGGATGGACTCCGTGGCGGCAGGGATCGGGTCGCGATGGCGGCCGTCGATCACGGGCGAGCAGATCCTTCGGTCGGCGCCATGGTCCCGGCGCGGCCAGGCACCCGGCGGCGCCTCCCTCAGGAAATCGAGCGGAGGATCGTCCTCCAAGCCGTTGCACGGCTTTGGTGTCCGCGAAGGCGGACAGTGTGAAGTTGTAGCCGCGATTTCAATCGCTCCCGTGCGGATCCGCGCCACGCTGCTCTCCATCTGCCATCTGCCATCTGCCATCCGCCATCTGCCATCTGCCATCTGCCATCCGTAGATCCACGCATCCGTCATCCGCCATCGCTCATCCGACGCACGACGACCCGCCGGGAGCCGGATCATACTGATGAAAAACGGGGGACGCACGGCATCATCGTGCGTCCCCCGTTCCGTCCCGCGTCGTCCCGCCATCCGCCTTGGAAGCGGATCAGGCCGTTTCGCAGCGGTTGCGGCCGTTGGTCTTGGCCTGGTACAGCGCGCGGTCGGCGGCGCGGATCAGGTCCGGGATGGTCTCGGCATCCTCCGGAAAGCACGCCACGCCAAAGCTCGCCGTGAGCGTGCGCGGCACCTCGGGGTTGGGCGGCAGGCTCTCCACCAGGATGCGCAGCCGCTCCGCCAGCCTGGCCCCCTCGTCCTTGGACGTCTCCGGAAAGATGAGCGCGAACTCCTCGCCGCCGTACCGGCACGCGCTGTCCGTGTTGCGAAAGGTGTGGCGCACGGCCCGGCCGATGCGCTGCAGCGCGTGGTCGCCCACCTCGTGGCCAAAGTCGTCGTTCACCCGCTTGAAGTGGTCGATGTCCAGCAGCACCAGCGACAGGGGCCGGTTGTAGCGCTTGGCCCGCGCCACCTCGATGGCCAGGATCTCGTCGAAGCCGCGGCGGTTGTGGCACCCCGTGAGCGGATCGATGGTGGCCTGCGCGCGCAGCCGGTCCAGCAGCTCCGCGTTGCGCAGCGCGATGGCCGACGAGTCCGCCAGGGCCCGCAGCAGCGCCAGGTCGTGCGGCTCGTACGGGGCGTCCGTCATCCGCCGCCCCAGGATGAGCAGCCCCGCGTCGCCCTCGCCAAAGTCCAGCGGCGCCACCACGGCCACCTCCGCCGGCACGTGGTCGCGGATCTCCGCGTCCTTGGGGGGAATGCTGGGCGGCTCTCCCGGCGCGGCGATGGCGCGCACCACCCGCGCGGGGATGGCGAACGCCACCGACTCGCCGCGCAGCGAGCGCACGGCGCGGCAGGTGTACTGCTCGCCGTCCGTGTGGTACAGGGCGGCCCACCAAGCAAAGAACACCTCGCCCACGGAGTCCAGCACCAGCCGCTCCGTCTCCTCCGCCCCGCGGACCACGGCCAGCGTGCGGGCCACCTGCTGCAGCGCCGTCAGGTGAAAGCGCAGCTGGTCCAGCTCCGACGTCTGGGCCGCGCGCTGCTCCTGCAGGCCCCACACGCGGGTGACCTGCGCCACCAGCGCCTCCAGGCTTCCCGCCGGCCACGCGGCCACGTGCTCCCCGCAGTGCAGCGCGCCCTCGCCCCCGGGCGCGGGAAAGCCCGCCACCCGCACCAGCCCGTCGGCGGGGTCGCCCACGGCCAGGGGCACGGGACGGGTGGGCACCTCCAGGCGCGCCGGACCGGCCGTCAGGTCACGCACGGCCTCCACGCACGCGCGGGCGCACTGGTCCGCCGTGCCCGCCAGGGGAACGGAAACGAACGCCAGCGCCACGGCCGCGGGATCGGGCACGTGGCCTTCCCGCACGGGGACGGGCAGCGGCGGCGCTTCGGTGGGTGCGTGCATGGGGCGCGGATGGGTTGCCTGCGCGCCGGATCCGGGAATGGAGCCGGCGCTGATACGAGCTGCTACAAACCGACGACAATATAGCATCAACCGTTCCACTACGGACAAGCCTTGGGAGCGAAATCAGGGCCAACCGCGTGGAAGCGGCCATCTGCCGTCCACTTCCGTCCTTCTTCCGCGCCGCCGCTGGGCCGCGGCTCGCAGTGCGCAAACGCGACGATCCCCGCCGTCCGCGGGGGGACGGCGGGGATCGCATGAATCCTCGCAGTTTGCGCCGGGTCAGTCGCCGAAGCTCACGCCCAGCTGGCGGCCCGTCATCACCAGCTCCGAGTCGGCGGGAACGCGCTTGATGTCGTGCACGGCGTCGCCCAGGGGGACGGCGCGGATGCGGTTGCCCTGCAGCGCCACCATGGTTCCCAGGTTCCCCTCGCGGATGCAGCGGACGGCCGCCGCGCCAAAGCGCAGGGCCAGGCTGCGGTCGTAGGCGATGGGCTCGCCGCCCCGCTGGATGTGGCCCAGCACCAGCGAGCGCGTTTCCTTGCCCGTGGCCTCCCCCAGCTCGTCCGCCAGCCGGTCCGCGATGCCGCCGTAGCGCCCCGACGCGTCCGCGTAGCTGGCCTCGCCCTCCGCCGAGCGCGCGCCCTCGGCCACCACGATGATGCTGAACCGGCGGCGCTGCCGGTCGCGCTCGCGGATCTTTTCCACGATGCGGTCCACGTGGTAGGGGATCTCGGGGATGAGGATGACGTCCGCCCCGCCGGCCAGCCCGGACTCCAGGGCAATCCACCCCGTGTGGCGCCCCATCAGCTGCACGATCATCACCCGCTGGTGCGCCTCGGCCGTGCTGTGCAGGCGGCCGATGGCGTCCGTGGCCACCTCCACGGCCGTCTGGAAGCCGAAGGTGACGTCCGTGGCGCTGAGGTCGTTGTCGATGGTCTTGGGCACGCCGATGACGGGAAGCCCCTTCTGGTACAGCTGGTGGGCGATGCTCAGCGACCCGTCGCCGCCGATGGCGATGAGGGCGTCGATCTCCCGCTGCCGGAACGCGCTCACGATCTCGTCGCTGCGGTCCACCTTGCCCCAGGTGCCGTCCGGCTGCCGCACCTCCAGGCCGAACGGGTTTCCGCGGGTGGTGGTGCCCAGGATGGTACCGCCCAGGTGGGTGATGCCGCGCACGGCGTTGGCCGTGAGGGGAAACACGCCCTCCTCGCCGTCCACGTCGCCTTCCAGGATGCCCATGTAGCCGCGGCGGATGCCCAGCACCTCCCACCCCTCGTGCAGGGCGGCCAGGGTGGCGGCGCGGATCACGGCGTTCAGGCCCGGCGCGTCCCCGCCGCCGGTGTTGATGGCGATGCGTCGGACACGGGGCGGAGTGCGTTCGGTCATCGTCCCTGTGGGCTGCGTGGATTTGATCGCGGACCGGATGAAGCCCCGGCAAGATACGCGCGCATCCCGCCCCTGCAAGCGAGCGGGGGTGGCGGCGGGTTGACGCGGGGGCGCCGCGCGGGTATGGTCCGGGCAGCCGCGGCGGAGGGTGCGCCGCACATCAACTTTCCCGAAGGGACGTCCCGATGGTCGCCGAAGCCGACGTGAAGAAGGCCCTCCGCAAGGTCAAGGACCCGGAGCTGAACCTGGACCTGGTGGTGCTGGGGCTCATCTACGACATCCGCATCGACGGCGGAAACGTGGAGGTGACCATGTCGCTCACCTCGCCCATGTGCCCCGTGGCGGGCCAGCTGCTGGACCAGGCGCGCGAGGCCGTGGAGACGGTGCCGGGCGTGGAAAAGGCGGAGGTGGAGCTCACGTTCTCGCCGCCCTGGACCGCAGACCGCATTCCGCCCGTGATCCGCGCCTCGCTCGGGCTGTAAAGAAGTACCAAGTACCAAGCAACAAACTTGGCACTTGGCACCAGGCACTAAAAAGGGAGCCGTCCAGCGAAGGACGGCTCCCTTGCTTCATCCGGCCGCGCCGGTTACGAGACGGTCACGCTGCCGACCATGCCCATGGCCGCGTGCGGCACGCAGACGTAGTTGTACGTCCCGGAGCCGGCGTCGATCTTCGCCTCGTAGCTCTGGCCCTGCTGGGTCAGGTACGGGCTGTCGGCCGGGAGCGTGACGCCCCCCGGATTGCCCTGCGCGCTGGTGAAGGAAACGTTGTGCATCACGGTCCCGTCGGCCATCACCCAGCGGATCACGTCGCCCTTCTTGACGGTGATCTGCGCGGGCTCGAAGACGCCCGAGGCACCGCCGTTGGTGCTCACCATCTTCACCTCGTGCACCTGGCCGCCGGCGTCCGGCGTCACGGTGCCGCCCGCCGCGGGCGTCGCGGCCTGCGTCTCGGCGGGCATCTCCACCGTGGGCGTACCCGACGCGGCCGGGGCATTCTCGGCCGTCGCGGGCGCCTGCTCGCCGCCGCCGCCGCACGCCGCCGTAAGAGCAAGAAGCGCCACGATGGGCAGCTTGTTCAGATCGCGAATGGACATCGTTCGATTCAGCCGTTTTCGGGTTTCGGATCGCCGTGCCCGGAGCCGTCGTCGCGGCTTCCCTGGCACGCGAGGAATCTACCACCCGCCGCATCCCGTTACAATACCGCGTTTTCGCCCGCGAGCGTCGGAAATCCGCTGATCCTGCGCGGCGGGTGCGTGGGGGATCTCCCTACACTTCCGGACGGGTCTGGACGTCCTCGTCCGGCGCGTGCTCCGGCCCGGCATCCGCGGACGGCGCCGCGTCCGCCGTCCCCGCGCGCAGCCGTCCGACGTACTTCATCACCTCGATGGCCATGGCGCGCAGAAAGCCGGCTTCGCGGGCGTCGGGGTCGGCGCGGCGGATGAGCTCGCGAAAGCTGCGCATCACCGTTTCCGTCTGCCGGCTCTTGAAGAAGTCGATGGTCCACAGAGCCTGCTCCGTGTCGGCGAACAGGCGCTCCAGCAGCTCCACGCGGGCGGGCACCACCTCGCGGCGGGGCGGGCGGATGGGCTGGTCCATCCCCTCGGCCACCATCCACAGCTCGTACGCCATCACCAGCACCGCCTGCGCCAGGTTGAGCGACGCGTGCTCGCTGGTGGGGATGATGCAGGTGCGGTGGCACATGTCCAGCGCCTCGTTGCTCAGCCCCTTGTCCTCGCGGCCAAAGAGCAGCGCCACGGGCCCGGTCTCCCCCTCCACCGATTCCGCCGCGCGCGCCAGCAGCCCCGGCGCCTCGCCGCGGGGGCGGACGACGGCGCGCTTGGCCCGGCGGGAGCGCGCCGTCATCCCCACCACGTAGCTGCAGTCGCCCAGGGCAGAGGCGAGGGAGTCGTGGATCTCCGTCCGCTCCACGATGTCGCGGGTGTCGTGGGCGATGCCCTCGATGCGGTACGGGTCCCACGTCTCCGGCTGCACCAGCCGCAGCCGCGACAGGCCAAAGTTCTTCATCGCGCGGATGGTCCCGGCGATGTTGACGTAGTCCTGCGTCTGCCACAGCACCACGACGATGCCCTCCAGCGCCGGCCGTCCCGCGCCGCCGCCCGCCTGCTCCTGCGCCTCGGCCTCCGCCGTCTCGTCGCTCACGTTCCGCGCATCTCCAGGGTCACCCGCGCCATCGAATCCGTCCGCCATCCCGCAATCTCCCGTCCCTTCGAATGATCTGCATCCCGCTCAGTCCACCGGCGGGGCCGTGCCGGGCAGGTCCGCCGCGCCCGCGCCCCACTCCACGCGCGTGCCGTCGAGCGGGATGGGCACCACCCACTGCCGCGAGCCGCCGGGCTCCGTGACGTACGCGAACACCGTCGGCCGGTTGGTGGGCTCCAGCGCGAGCTCCGTGCTGAAGGCGCCGCCGCGGATGTCGATGCGCGCGGGGCCGTACAGCACGTTGTGCCCGTCCTCCACGCTCAGCTCCAGCGCCTGCGCGTCCGTCCGCCCCCACATGGCGTACGACCGCTCCGCCTTCCGGTTCACCACCACCGCCAGCCCCGGCCCCGCGTCCGCCGGGGCCGGCGCCGGCGCCGGCGCCGGCGCAGCGGGATCCGCGGAATCCGCCGCCGCCACTGGGGGCGTGACGGGCTCCGCCGCGGGCGGCCGGGGCGCATCCCGCGCATCATCCCCGCACGCCGCCGCAAAGACGATCGCGAACGGAAGCACGCGCATCCACCGAGTCATCATCTCCGATCCTCTCCCATCCGATCCGGACGACGGAAGCATGTGTGGACGGGCGAGGTCCGAACGAGAGGCGGATAACCTGCCGCGGGCGAGAAGATTCCTCACTCGTTCCTCGCTCGGAATGACAGCGTGGGGGGCGCGGAGAAAAGGTGCCGGTGCTTCCGCGTCCTGCCGCGTCTCCGGGTGAGCCCATCCCGCGCCTCCACGCGAAAGGCATCCACTCCGCGTAAGAGTGGATGCCTTCGCACAAACTAGACACCTTCCCGGTCCAGGAGCAAGCGGGCGGCACAGAACTGCCCGCTATTCCCTATTCCCTGTTCCCTATTCCCTGGATTACCGGTTCACGGCTCCCTGCCCCGGCGGCAGGTCGCCCCCGCGCGCATCGCCGCGGCCGTCGCGCCCCTCGCCGCGGCTTTCCGAGCGGCTCTCGCTGCGCACGCGCGCGCCGCCCATCTCCGTGGCGTTCATGCGCGTGGACATGCGGCCCAGCAGCACCCGCGCCGCGCGCACGTCGTGGCCCACGTCGATGAAGAGCAGCGTCAGGTCGCCGGCGCCCCAGAGCATGGCCGCCAGCACGCCGCCCTGGATGACCTCGGCGAACAGGTTGAAGCCGGCGCCCACGCCCTCGTACATCAGTCCGGCCACCACCTCGGCGATGATGGCGACGATGACGATCATCGCCACGATCTTGAAGAGGCGCGCCACGTACTGCAGGCCCACGTACGGCTCCGTGTCCTCCGCGCGGATGGAGCCGGGGTCGCGCCGCATCTTCTCGAAGTCCGTTTCGCCCTCCGCGGGCGGCGTGACCCGCATGCCGTCCGCCGGCACCGTCCCGGGCGCCGGGGGCAGGCTCGCCCGGCGCGCCTGCGCCGCCGCCACGTCCCGCGCGTGCAGCTCTTCGGTGGACCGCTCCCACTCGTCCCGCGGCCTGGGCTCCCCCGCCTCGTCGTCGCGTCCCATCACGTCCGTCTCCCGTTGTCCCGGTTGGCCCGCCCCGCCCCTAGATCCGTCCTACCCCCGCCGCCGCTCCGGCTCGAAGAGCTGCGCGTCCGTCACCCCCACCCGCCGGGCCGTCTCGGCGGCCCACTCCAGACGGGCCACCTGCTCCAGCCCGTGCCCGTCGCTCCCCAGCGAGAACCGGACCCCGGCGTCCAGCGCCCGCCGCAGCAGGCGGTCGTGGGGCAGACGGTAGCGGTTGCTGATCTCCAGCGCCACCCCGCTTTCGGCCAGCGCGGCCACCCAGCGCGCCTCGCGCGGCTCCGTCCACCAGGCGTCCACGTCGTCCTCCAGCTCGTACAGCGCCGGGGGGGTGAGCGTGGAGTGCGCCGCGATGTGGATGGGCATGGTCCGCACCATCCGGCACAGCTCGTCCACCATCACGTCCATCAGCTCCTGCGGCCGATTCGCCCACTCCGGCGGCAGCGCCTGCCACCAGGGCGACCCCATCCCCCCGCCGGGAAGGTTGAAGCCGTGGTTGGAGCCCACCCGGTAGTCGAACCGGTCCATCACCTCCGCCGGCAGCGTGCGCCACAGGTCGTCGCACCAGCAGAACTCGCCGGAGCGAAAGACGGGCGCGTCCTCCAGCACGTCCAGGTACGCGTCCAGCTTTGCCCGGGTGGAGATGAAGCGGTCCATGTTGCGGGTGGACACGTGGTCCGCCACCCCCATCTGCACCCCCCGCTCCGCCGCCACCTCGATCAACTTCTCCAGCGGCACGTAGCCGTCGGACATGGTCGTGTGGCAGTGCAGGTCCTGCCGCCCCAGCCGCTCCCCGCCGTTGGCAGCCGCCATCAGCGCGCCCCGGCGGACGCGGACCGCGCGCGATACCGGTCGCGGTACGCCGTCTCCGCCGCCGCCACGGCCTCCCACCCGGCCTGCCCCTCGGGCCCCAGCCGCGTCTTGGGCAGGCGGCGCGTGGGCCAGGGCGCCGTGGGCTCGTCCAGCCCGCCGTGCCACATCTCCATCGTCGCCTCCACGATGGCGGATGCCGCGCGCTCGCGGGCCGCCTCGGAAATGCGGTTCAGCGAGACGACCACGCGCAGCGACCCGCGCGAGAACGCATCCGCCACGAACGTCGCGTACTCCTCGCGCCGCACGCCCGCGCGCCCCTGCCCCGCGCGCTGCAGCAGCCCGCGCAGGGCCGCCGCGTCCTCGCCCAGGCCGCGCTCCAGCAGCGTGTGCGCCGTGTTGACCCACGCGTGCGACGTGTCCGGCGCCGCCAGCTCGCGGTCCAGCCGGGTGAGCAGCGCCGCCGTCCCCACCCGGGCCAGCGGATTGGGTGGCGTGGGGACGCGCCGGGCCTGCCGCGTGTAGGCGGCCACGCTGTCCGGCTGCTCGCCCAGCACGGGCGCGCGGCCCACGATGACGACGGGCGTGCCGATCTGCACGTTGTGGAACAGGCGCAGGGCGTTGGCGTTGCTCAGGCGGATGCAGCCGTGGGAGACGCGGCGGCCCAGCAGCTCCGGCTTGTCGGTGCCGTGGATGGCCAGCTCGTTGCCCAGGTACACGGCCGCGGCGCCCAGCCCGCCCTCCTGCTTGCGCTCCGGCGAGCCCTGCGGGGGGATGGGGCGCTTGTTCTCGATGAACCACCAGTCCGGGATGAACCAGGTGGGGTTCTGCTCCTTGTACTGCACGTACATGGTGCCGCTGGGCGTGTTGAACTGCCAGTCGCGGCCGCTGTTGGTGGTGAGCCGGAATCCCGTGCCCGTGCCCACGGGGGCGCGCCACAGCACCTGCTCGCCGTCCATGAAGCGCAGCTCGTTCACGTCCACGTCGATCACGACGTACTTGAGGTCGCGGCGCACGGGCGGCCCCTCGGAGGGGGGCGCGCCGATGCGCGGGTCCTCCGCCGGCGCGGGGCCGCCGGAGCCGCCCATGACCGAGCAGCCGGCCAGCAGCAGGGCCGCCAGCGCCGGGAGCAGGCGGGCGAATGGATGGTATCGCATGTGACTTCGTGTGATTTGCTTCGGGATCCCTCGGGCGGCGCCGCGCGTGGCGGGCGCGCCCGGCGACCGTGGTTTGCAACCCCTGCGCCACGCGGCGCGGCGCGGAGGTCCGCTCAGGCGAACAGGATAGCGCATCGCCGCGCACGGCGGTAGGTGCCACCGTGGCAGATCTGCAAGCAGAGGACGGAGGGTCGGGAAGGAGGAGCGAAGATCCCGTGGCAGGCCGGGCGCCCCCCTCCCCGACCCTCCCCCACAAACTGCGTGGGGGAGGGAGAACGACGCGAGCGCGATCAGGCGCGAAAGGCGGTGTCCGCGCTTGATCTTGGACGAATCTGCCGGAGCGGTTAGCTTTGCAGGCGAAGGAACCCCAAACCCGAGAGCCCATGCTGCGCACCATCGAGGCCCTCATCGAAGCCGACGGCAACGTGCGCCTCCTTGAGGAAGTGACGCTGTCCGGTCCCCGCCGCGCGCTCGTCACGGTGCTGGATGAACCTGCGGACGAGTTTCCGCATGCAACCGCCCTGCTCAGCGAGGCGGCGCTATCGGATTGGAACCGCGAGGAGGAGGATGCCGCGTGGGCAGATTTTCAGCAGGTGCCGTAGCTTCATCCCCGCTCGGGCGTCGAATACGACCAGTCCACAGAATATCATCGCGCCTCGCCGTACGACTGCGGAGAGGCGCGATTCTCGTTTTGCTCCCCCTCCTGCCCGCGAAGCGGGGGAGGGGGCCCTCGCCCGCTGCACGACCTCCGCCCTCGCGACGGAAGGTCTCCCCCTCTCCCGCGCAGTTTGCGGGAGAGGGGGCCGGGGGGTAAGGGGCTCCGCGAAGCGGGCGCCGTAGATCCCTGCCTCGCACGATACCCGGCAAACGACAGCGGGGCCGGCATCCGCGCCGGCCCCGCTGCTCATCCATCATCCCGCCGTCGTCCGTCCTCCGCCCCGTATCCCCCGAAGCCGAGGCCCGGACGTCAGGCCGAACCTCACGCCTCCGCGATCGTCGTCGTCGTGCGCGAGGGGCGGGCAAAGGTCACCAGGCCGTTGGGGATCGCGTTGAGCGACACCGGCGACGGGATCACGGGGTAGCGCTGCAGGAACAGGCGGTAGCACGCCACGAACAGCCCCATGAAGCCCAGCCCCATGAGGATCTCCGGCAGCCCGATGCCGATGGGGCCCCACAGCTCCGTCTCCCAGAAGTTGGGCGTGGCCATCAGGAACCGCTCCAGCCAGTGGCCCAGCATCACGATGCAGGCAAAGCCGGCCAGGATGGGCGCCATCTTCTTGATGGAGCGCGGCAGCAGGCCAAAGAACGGCACCACGAAGATCATCATCACCGCGGCCATCACGTACGGGCCGAACGGGTCGTTGAACTTGCGGACGAAGTACTCCTGCTCGTGCGGCAGCAGGCCGTACCAGATCACCACGTACTGCGACCAGTTGATGTACATCCAGAACACGGCAAAGGCGAACAGCAGCTTGCCGATGTCGTGGAACTGCTTCTCCGTGATGTACGCCTCCAGCCCCAGCGACTTCCGGTGCAGCACCGCCATCACGATGGTCATGGCGATGGCCGAGTGGAACGCGCTGATGAAGAACGCCACCGGGTACATGGTGCTGAAGAAGTGCGGCAGCGTCGTCATCCCCAGGTCGATGCCGATGAGCCCCCACCCGAACGCGAACGCCAGCGCCGTGAACACGCCGATCTTGAGGTTGCGGCGGTAGGCGTCCTCGGCCACGGCCACGGCGTCGCCGCCCGTCCCCCACCCGCGCCCGTGCATGTCGGGGCGCAGCTGGTGGTAGGTGAACAGGAGGGCCAGGCCGTACAGCACCGCCAGCGCCACCATGTCGCGCACCATCATCCCCGGAAAGCTCAGCCAGGCGGCCTTGGCCTCCAGAATGGCGTCGCCGTGGATGGGGTTGTGCCCGTCGTGCTCGATCCAGTGGTGGAAGTACACGTACCGGCCAAAGAACAGCATGAACGGGAAGATGATGAACGACAGGGGCAGGAACGCCGCCCCGGCCAGCGAGAAGCGCTTGATGCTCCACGCCCAGCGCGCGTGCGTCAGGTGCAGCGCCACGCTGAACATCACCATCCCGATCGACACGGACGACCAGAACATCCAGTTGAAGTGCAGCGCCGTAAGCGCCCGCTGCGGGTGGTCGCCCGAGAGCAGGAACGCCAGGGCGATGCCCAGCACCCCCAGCACCAGCCCCCCGACCACGAGGACGGCCGAGGCCGGCGCCATGCGCAGGGGAAGGGTGGACGGATGCGAATCGTTATGAGACATCGTCAGGCTCGCTCAGGGCACGGTGCTGGAAGGACGGTTGTCGAGCGTCGGCGGCGGCGTGCCCGCGCCCGGCTGCGGCTCGGCGCTGGGCGGAACGGTGCCGGCGTCCAGGGCCGCGCCCCCCGCGCTCACGTTGGGCGGCGGGTTGCGCGTCTCGAAGCGCCCCTGCAGCTGGCGCACGTACGTCACCACGGCCCAGCGGTCCAGGTGCGGCATGCGCGCGCCGTACGGGGGCATGAAGTTGCGGCCCACGTCCACCACGGCGTAGATGTAGCCGTCGCTGCGCGCCTGCGTGGGGCCCGCGTTGAGGGCCGGCGCGAACGGGTACTTGTTCTGCGCGTCCACCACGGGGCCGTTGCCCTCGCCCTTGGTTCCGTGGCACACGGAGCAGTTGGCCTCGTACACCCGCTGCCCGCGCGACAGCACCTCCGGCGTGGGCTGCAGGGGGTTCGTCAGCAGGGGCGCGATGCTGTCCAGCTGCGTCTGCGAGTACGGCGCGGGCACGTCGCCCAGGGGGTGCAGGGCCGGCACCGTTCCCGGCACCGGCTCGCGCACCATCTGGTACGGGTCCGGCGACACGTCGTTGCGCATGGTGCTGAACGCCGGCACCGCGCCCGAGGCGCGGTCCAGGTCGTATCCCGCCCAGTCGGTGCAGGCGGAAAGGGCGAGCACGGCGGCGGCCGCGGCCACCGCGTTGCGCGCCCGGCTAGCGCTGGTCAACGAGCACCTCCTCGGATCCGCTCTCGGTCATGATGCGCTGGACGTCGCCGTAGCGGTCGCGCGGGGCGTGCGCGAACACGCCGAAGTTGCCCGCCGTGAACGACGGGTGGTACATGGGGGCCTCGGGCTGCCCCACGTGGGGAATGCGCCCCAGGATGAAGAGGCCCGCCACCGTGCTCAGCGCCCCCAGCAGGATCGTCACCTCGAACATGATGACGCTGAAGGCCGGCAGGGCGATGATCTCCTTGCCGCCCACCACCAGCGGCCAGTCCAGCGAGGCCCAGGTGGCCAGCGCCGTTCCCGCGGCCGTGCCCGTGAAGGCGCCCACCAGGGTAAAGATGCGGACCGGGCTCTCCTTGGTCCCCAGCGCCTCTTCCACCTCGTGGCGGGGCGTGGGCGAGTACACCGTCAGCTGGAACCCCTCCTGGCGCAGCCGCCGGATGGCGGCCGTGGCGGTGTCCATGTGCGGAAAGACGCCCAGGACCCCCGTGCGCAGCTTGCTCATCGAACCTCCCGCTCGTCGTACCCGGTGGGGAGGACCTCCCGCACCGCATCAGCCTGGTCGTGCGCGTGGTGCTCCGGGTGCCGCATGGGCGGCGGAAGCACTTCCTTGATCTCGGCCATGGACAGGCCGGGAAGCGTGCGCAGGAACAGCAGGAACCACATGAAGAACCAGCCGAAGCTGCCCAGCAGCAGGCCCGCGTCCACCCACGTCATGTGGAAGTTCCAGAACTTCCACGGCTCGTAGCTGTGCGTGAGCGACGGCACGATGATCACGAAGCGCTCGTACCACATCCCGATGTTCACGAACACGGAGATGATGAAGAACGCGTTCAGGTTCTGCCGGATGCGCTTGATCCACAGCAGCTGCGGGACGAAGGCGTTGAAGGTGATCATGGACCACCCCGCCCACCAGTAGTCGCCCGTCACGCGGTCCCAGAACACGTCGCGCTCGTACAATTCGCCCGAGTACCAGGCCATGAAGTACTCCATCCCGTAGGCGTAGCCCACGATGAGGGAGGTCAGCAGCAGCAGCTTGGCCAGCCGGTCGTAGTGCACGGGGGTGAAGTACGCCCCCAGCCGGAAGATCTTGTGCACCGGCACCATCAGCGTCACCACCATGGCCACGCCCGAAAGGATGGCGCCGGCCACGAAGTACGGGGCGAAGATGGTGGTGTGCCAGCCCGGCACGATGGATACGGCGAAGTCCCACGACACCACGGAGTGCACGGACAGCACCAGGGGCGTGGCCAGCGCGGCCAGGAACAGGTACGCGCGGGTGAAGTGGCGCCACTCCCGGTCCGTGCCCCGCCACCCCAGCGACAGCACCGAGTACACCCGCTTGCGGATGGGGCTGGTGGCCGCGTCGCGGGCCGCCGCGATGTCGGGGATGAGGCCGATGTAGAAGAACACCGAGCTCACCGTGAGGTACGTGGTCACGGCGAACACGTCCCACAGCAGCGGGCTGCGGAAGTTGGGCCAGATCTGCCGCTGGCTGGGCAGGGGCAGCAGCCAGTAGAAGAACCAGGGCCGCCCGATGTGCAGCAGGGGGAACAGCGCCGCCGTGAGCACGGCGAACACCGTCATGGCCTCGGCAAAGCGGTAGATGGCCTGCCGCCACGGCGCCCGGAACAGGTACAGGATGGCGGAGATCAGCGTCCCCGCGTGGCCGATGCCCACCCAGAACACGAAGGTGGTGATCATCACCGCCCAGTTGTCGCCGATCATCCCCAGGCCGTAGAGGACGTTGTGCAGCTCGGCGAACACCAGCAGCCCCACCAGGGCCACCGACATGCCCAGCAGCGCCACGTACCCGCGTCCCGGGGGCGTGAGCAGCCGCATGGCATCGCGGTTTACCTGCTCGTAGCTCTCGACTTCCGGGTGGAAGGCGGAGCGCGTCACGGTCTCCATCTCAGTGACCTCCCTGCTGGGCGGGGGCCGCCCCGTGATCTTGTCCGCCCTGCGGCGTGTGCTCCGTGCCGCCGCCCATGGCCGCCGGCCAGGCGCCGTGCCCGCCGTTGCGCGGCTCGTGGACCGTGACCTTGCTCAGGTACACGATGGCCGTGTGCGTGTTGAGCTCGCCCAGGGCGCGGTAGCCGCGGTGGCTGTGCGCCGCCTTTGACACCGCGCTCTCCGGGTCCGACATGTTGCCGAAGACGAACACCTCCGTGGGGCACGTCTGCACGCACGCCGGCGTGACCTCGCCGTCGCGCAGGGGGCGCTGCTCGGCGCTGGCGTTGCGCTCGGCCTCGTGGATGCGCTGCACGCAGAACGTGCACTTCTCCATCACGCCCTTTTCGCGGATGGTCACGTCCGGGTTCAGCTGCCAGTTCAGGGGCTCGGCGAACTCGTACGTGAACCAGTTGAACACCCGCACCTTCCACGGGCAGTTCTGCGCGCAGTACCGCGTGCCCACGCAGCGGTTGTACACCTGGCCGTTGAGCCCGTCCGGCGTGTGGTAGGCCGCGTACACGGGGCACACGGGCTCGCACGGCGCCTGCCCGCAGTGCTGGCAGAGCATGGGGAGGAAGCGCACGTCGTTGGTGGCCTCGTCCGTGTACGCCTCTTCCACCTGGCGGCTCACGCCGAAGTAGCGCTCGATGCGCATCCAGCTGAGCTCGCGCCCCTTGAGCATCTCGTGCGGGCCCACCACGGGGATGTTGTTCTCCGCCTGGCAGGCGATCACGCACGCCGAGCAGCCGATGCACCGGGCCAGGTCCACGACCATGCCCCAGCGCGTGTCGTTGTCGATGTACTCGCCGTACTCCGTTCCCGGGGGCGGGTACGCCGCCGCGGGGTCGTTGGCCTGCACCTTTTCGGGAACGAAGCCGCCGGAGCCCTTGAGCTCCTCGATCTCCTGCTTCTCGTACGGCAGGATGCCGGCGGGGCCCTGCTGGTCCAGCCGCGAGATGGTCGTGAACCCGATGGCCTTGGCGATGGCGCGGTCGTGCTGCACGCGCACGCCCTGCTCCACCAGCCCCTGCGGGAAGGCGCGGCGCACGTTGCCGCGCCCCGTCTTGGTGATGGCGACCTTCATCCCGGCCGTGTTCACGGCGCCGGTCTGCGGGTCCACGCTCCCCAGCAGGCGCATGGGATTCACGCCCATGCCCTGGTTCCACCGGCCGAAGTCCTCGTGCCCCAGCCCCATCTGCACGGCGACCGCGTCGCGCACCACGCCGGGGTACACGTACACGCGGGTGGTGATGGTGCCGTGCGGCGACTGCAGCTCGATCTCGTCGCCCTGCTCGATCTCCAGGCGGCGGGCCGTGTCGGGGTGCATCTCGGCCCACGAGTTCCACGACACCTTGGTGACCGGGTCCGGCAGCTCCAGCAGCCAGGGGCGGTTGCCCGTGCGGCCGTCGAAGAAGCGGTTGGACGGGTAGACGACGAGGTGCAGGCCGTCCTGCGGCCCCTCGTAGCGGGGCGCCTGGTAGCTCACGGCGCCGATGGTCCGCGCGGGCGCGGGCGTCGGCGCAACCGGCGCCGGAGCGACGGGAGCCGGTGCCGGCGTCTGCACGGGCGCGGCGGCTGCCGTCGTCGTGGTTGCGGCCGTCGTCGTCGCGGCAGCCGCGGCGGCGGTCGTGTCCGCGGTGCTGGCCGTCGTGTCCGCCGTCGTGGCGGGGGCGGCCTGCACCGGGGCCGGCGTGTTCTGCACCGGAGCCGGCGTCTGCGCGGGAGCCGACTGCGCCGGCGCGTCGCCGCGCGGCTGCGTCAGGAAGCCGGCGGCCTGCGTGCCCCGCCCCGTCTCGGGGAAGACGCCGCCACGCTTGAGGGCGCCGCGCCACGCCTCGGACGAGCCGGCGCGGCCCGCCCAGGCGGCGCGCAGGTACGTCAGCCAATCCGTGGCCCCGGCCGCGCCCGCCGCGGGGGTCTGCCCCAGGGCGGTGGAAAGGCCCAGGACGATCTCGCCCATGGCGCGGGTGTTGAAGACGGGCTTCATCACCGGCTGCACGAGCTCGAAGACGCCCGGCTGCGGCACGTAGTCGTCCCAGCGCTCCAGGAAGTGGCTCTGGGGCAGGATGTGCGTGGCCATCTTCGCCGTGTCGTCGGGGAAGGTGGCGAAGCTCACGCGCACGGGCACCTTGGCCAGCGCCTCGCGGAACTTCATCCCCCCGGGCACGGTGTAGACGGGGTTGGCGCCGTCCAGCAGGATCACGCGCACCTGCCCCGCGTTCATCTGCTGGATGAGCTGCTGCATGGGGCGCGCGTCGGCCGGGGGCTGCGTGGTGCGGCCGTTGAGCCGGTCCACGGCCTGGCGCAGGGCCTCGGCGTTGGGGCCCTGCACGGCGGCGCCGGGGCCCATGGCCACCTTGCGGCCGGCCTCGCCCCACCACGCCTGCAGCTGCCGCAGGGCCGTGGCGCGCTGCTGCGCGTGCTCGGGGCCGCCCGTCTGCTGGGCCACCTGGGCCACGTCGCCGCCGGCCAGCGCCTGGGCCACCAGGGCCTCGGTGCCGGGGAGGGTCTGGATCCACAGGTCGGCGTTGAGGCCCGTGAGGGGCCGGTGCGGGCCCACCCACACGAAGCGGCCGCGGCGGCCGTTGCGGTAGCCGTGCTGCTGCGCGAACTGCCAGGCGTAGTGGACGGGCGAGCCCCAGGTCTCCAGGAAGTCGGCACCGAAGCTCACCAGCAGGTCGGCGTCGGCGAACTCCAGGTCGCGCGGCGTGTCCTCAAGGGGCGACCACTCCACGCGGCGGATGCCGTTGGCGGCGGCGAACTGGTCCACCAGGGTGTCCAGGGTGCCGCGGTAGCCGCTGGTGAGGAACACCACGCTCCCGCGGGGGGCGCGGCGGATCTCCTCGGCCACCACGCGCTCGGCCTGGCTCCACGACGCGGCGCGCGGGGCGCCCTCGCCGAACTCGGAGAGCACGGGCCCCTGGTAGCGGTCGGGGTGGTAGAGCCCCTGCACGCTGGCCTGCCCGCGAAGGCAGGTGTTGCCGTGGCTGATGGGGTGGTCGGGGTTGCCCTCCACCTTGGTGGCCCGGCCCTCGTGGGTCTCTACGTGCAGGCCGCAGCCGGCCGGGCACTCGCGGCAGGTGGTGCTGTACCACGTGGGCACGCCGGGGACGATCTCCTCCGGCGGCACGACGTAGGGAATCAGCTTTTCCACCTGGCCGGTGGAGCAACCCACCGTGGCCGTGGCCGCCCCGGACGCGCCGAGCACCTTCAGAAAGGTGCGCCTCTTCATTCCGTCAGACATGCGGTCTCCTCAGGGTCCTTCTCTCGGTCGCGTCCGTCATCAGTAGTGGCAGACCATGCAGTCGGTGGAGGCGCGCTGCTTGGGGAAAGTGGCCTGCAGGCCCCGCGTGTCGCCCCCCGCCTGGCGCAGCTTGGAGATGCGCTGGATGAACGACGACCGCTGCGTGACGGCCGCCTGCTCCTGCGGAGAAAGCTCCGTCTCGCCGCGGTGGCAGTCGATGCACCATCCCATGCGCAGCGACGAGAACTGGTACATCTCCTCCATCTCCTGCACCGGCCCGTGGCAGGTCTGGCACTGCAGGCCCACGTTCACGTGCGTGTAGTGCGGGAACTTGGCGTGCTCGGGGAGCTTGTGGATGCGCACCCAGGGGATCCCCTCCCCGTTCTTCCAGTAGTTGACGAGCTTTTGCCCTTCCTTGTACCAGGCGCTGTCCCGGCCGTTGTCCTTGACCTTGGGGAACGCCAGCTGGGCCTGGCCGCGCAGCGCCGTGGGCGCCGAGCTGCCGGGCACGTGGCAGCCCACGCACAGCTGCACGCTGGGAATGCCCGCGTCTACGGAGCGGTCGGCCGTGTAGTGGCAGTACGCGCACGGGATGGCGTTGCCACCCTCGGCCACGGAACCCGCGTGCACGTTGTGGTAGAACGCGATGGGCTGCTCGGGTGGATCCGCGGGCTTGTAGTCGCGGCAGCCTGCCGCGACGGCAACCACGGGGAGCAGCGCCAGCGCTGCCATGCGAAGAGCTCTGGTCATCGTCTGACTGGACGGAGAATGCCTGTACCGCGAGCAGGGGACTTTCCCCCCGCGCGCGGCCCTCGCGCCGGACTGTTTCGGGCCCTGGATCACCCGGGTGCCGTACGGAGCAACCCCATATAACACGGGCTACCCCCATCGGCAATATCAGCCAAGCGCCTACGTTTCGTAGGGGATTTCCCTACCGATTCACAACGTGTTGCGGCCCACGCACTTGCGAGGGCCGCCAAACTCGCCCGGCAGAAAGGTTTGCGGAAACCGAAACTCATTGAGAAGCATTCTCAATGAGTTTCGGTGGTGAAACACGCGTCAGGGACGGTGGCGGCGGTGTTCCACCATGAGGCAGCGGTCCTGTACGACCTTGATGCCGGCCTCGGCCAGCCGGCGGGCCGCCTCGTCGTTGCGGATGCCGCTCTGCATCCACACGGACTTCGGTTTGGCGGCCAGGATGTCGTCCACGTGGGGGGGGACGTCCTCGCCGCGGCGGAACACGTTGACCATGTCCACGGGGCCGGGAACGCCGGCCACGGTGCGGTAGACCTTTTTGCCCAGGATCTCGGTGACGTCGGGGTAGTAGACGGGGACGGGCACCACGTCCAGCCCGGCGTTGTGCAGGTACTCGGGGACGTAGAACGCCGCCTGGCCGGCCTGCGCCTCGGTCTTGATGCCCAGCACGGCGACGCGCTTCGTGTCGCGCAGGACCTCGGCGATGCCCTGCTCGGTGGTCACCAGGTTGTCGCGCCAGCTCTCGTCCATGGAAGCCACCCCTGTGGATGATGTGGATCGTGCGTGTCGGTCTGCCGGCCCAGAAGAGCCACCGCGGAAAGCCAGAAGAGCCACGCGGGAAGCAGGCTCCCTGCACCCGCGGGGGCCCCTTCCCCGGCCCCTCCCCGCGCAAACTACGCGCGGAGAGGGGAGAACGGCGAATCGTGCGGCTCAGCAGGCCCCTGCAGCGGCGGGGAGCCCCTCCCCCCGGCCCCCATCCCCCGCTTCGCGGGCAGGAGGGGGAGAACTGCGTCACCGCCGAAGCTTCGCCCCGGTGCTCGGGCTGGGGTGTACACCCTCTCCCACGCAGTTTGTGGGAGAGGGTGCGAGCCTGAGCAAGCGGGTGAGGGCCACACCGCCCGCCTCCGCTCCGAATCCCCTGCCCTGCTCTCACCCCGCGCGGCGCCAGAGCTCGTGGCCGCTCCGCACGTCCCGCTCCACCGCGCCGGCGCCCTCCAGGTACGCCAGGTGCGCGCGGGCCTCGCGCAGGGCGTGCAGGAAGTTGTCCGGCGGCAGCTCCGGGAACAGGCGCAGCGTTACCTGGAACGCCGTGCGCGGCACGTCGAGCGCATCCAGCGCCTGCCCGTTGCGCTCGTCGTGATGCGCCAGGATCCAGTCGATGCGCCCCGCCAGGTCCGCGAACGGCTCGCCGTGCGAGGGGAGCACCAGGTCCACCGGCAAAGCCCGCAGCCGGCGGAGCGAATCCAGGTAGTCCGCCAGCGGGTTGGCGGCGTACAGGTCCGCGCCGATGTTGGGCGAGATGCGCGGCAGCACGTGGTCGCCCGTGATCAGGATCCGCCGCCCCGGGTGGTACACGGTCACGTGCCCCGGCGAGTGGCCGGGGGTGAGCATCCACTCCCATCCGCCCCCGCCCGGCAGCGGCCCCGCATCCCCCTCCAGCAGCGCGTCCGGCGGATAGTACTCGTAGCGCTCGTGGATGCGGTCCGACGCGGCGAGCAGGGCCTCCGCCAGGTCGTACGGGATGCCGCTCATGCGGAAATTCTCCGCCACGGACGCGCGGTCGGAGGGCCAGCCCTGCACCCAGCGCGTGGCCAGCTGCTCCTCGCGGGCGTGCATGGAGAGCGTGGCGCCGCTCCAGTCGCGCACGGGGCCCGCCAGGCCGTAGTGGTCGATGTGGGCGTGCGTCAGCACCACGTCGCGCAGGGTGGCGGGGGTCACGCCCACGTCCTCCGCGGCCTCGCGCAGGGCGCCGCGGGCGGGCGGCGTGTCGATCCCCGTATCCACCAGCACGTGCCCGTGGTCCCCCTCCAGGATCCACGCCGCCACCTCGCGCGGGGGAAACGGAAGGGGCACGGAGATGCGATGGACGCCGGGCGCGACCTCCCGCACCGGGACCGCGGTGGACGTCACGCGTCCCCGTCTTCAAAGAAGCGACGTCCGTCGCGGGCCATCTCCTCCAGCATGGCCGCGGGGGCGAAGCGCTTGCCGTAGCGCGCCTCCAGGGCCCGCAGCCGGGCGAGGACGGACTGCGCGCCCTCCGTGTCCACGTACCAGAAGGGCCCGCCGCGGAACGGCGGAAAGCCGATGCCGAACACGGCGCCCACGTCGCCGTCGCGGGCGGAGCGGAGCACGCCTTCCTCCAGCGTGCGGATGGCCTCGTTCACCATCACCAGCCCCAGGCGCTCCTGGATCTCCTCGCGCGCCATCTCCTTCTTCGGCGGGCTGCCGAACAGGGCGTAGACGGCCTCGTCCGCATCCCCCTTCTTGCCCTCGGCGTCGTAGGTGTAGAAGCCCTTGCCGTTCTTGCGGCCCAGGCGCCCGTCCTCCACCAGCTTGTCCAGCACGGTGGGCGGGTTGCCCATGCGGTCGGCAAAGGCGGCGGCCATGATCTTTCCGGCCTTTTGCGCCACGTCCAGCCCCACCTCGTCGTACAGGGTGACGGGGCCCACGGGGAAGCCCCATCCCGTCATGGCCTTGTCCAGGTCCTCCATCCGCACGCCCTCCTGCAGCAGCAGCGCGGCCTCGGCCATGTACGGCGACAGGATGCGGTTGACGTAGAAGCCCGGCGCGTCGTGCACCACGATGGGCGTCTTGCCGATCTTCTTTGCGTACGCGTGCGTGGTGGCCGTGACCCAGTCCGCCGTCCCCGCGTGGGTGATGATCTCCACGAGGGGCATCTTTTCCACGGGGGAAAAGAAGTGCAGGCCGATGACGTGGTCCGGCCGCGCGGACGCCTCCGCCAGCTTGGTGATGGGGATGGTGGACGTGTTGGAGCCCAGGACCACGCCCTCGCCGGCCGCGGCCTCGATCTCCTTGATGACGCGGTGCTTGAGGTCCAGGTCCTCGAACACGGCCTCGACGACGATGTCGGACGCGTGGAAGCCCGTGTACTCCGTGGTGGGCTGCACGCGGTCCGTCATGGCCGTGAGCTGGAAGCGCTTGAGCTTCTTGCGCTTGCCCCGCTTGATGAGCGACTCGCGCGCGGTGCGCAGCCCCTTGGCCGCGGCCTCGGGCTTCACGTCCTTGAGGCGGACGCGGATGCCGGCCTCGGCGGAGGTGGCGGCGATGCCGGCGCCCATGAAGCCGGCGCCCACGATGGCCACCTGGTCCACGTCCTTCGCCTTTGCGTCCGTCTCCAGCCCGGGATCGTTCTTGGCCGCCGTGCTGGTGAAATAGACGTGCACGAGCGAGCGCGCCTCGGGGGTCACGGCCAGTTCGCCGAAGGCCTTGGCCTCCAGCTCCAGCGCCTCGTCCACGGTCTTGTCCAGGCCGCGCTCCAGCACCTTGAGCAGCCGCAGGGGCGCGGGATACAGGCCGTGCGTCTTGCCCATCACCCCCTGCCGCGCCTTGCTGAAGATCAGCTTGCGCATGGGGCCCAGGTTCTCGATGCGGTCCGGCGAGCCGTGCGGCCGCGCGGCGCGGGGGGCCAGCTTGCGCTCGGCCAGGGCGGAGGCCTGCCGCTTGGCGACTTCCAGGAGGACGGGCGCGGGGACCACCTCGTCGACGATGCCCAGCTTCATGGCGCGGCGAGCGTCCAGCTGCTTGCCCGTGAGCATGAGGTCCAGCGCCGCCCGCAGCCCGATGAGCCGCGGCAGCCGCGCCGTGCCGCCCGCGCCGGGGATGATGCCCAGGTTCACCTCGGGGAGCCCGATCTTGGTCTTGGGCGAGTCCGTGGCGATGCGGTAGGTGCAGGCGAGGGCCGTCTCCAGCCCGCCGCCCAGCGCCGCGCCGTCGATGGCCGCCACGACGGGGATGCGCAGGCGCTCCAGCCGGTTGAGCAGCTCGTGGCCGGCGCGGCTGGCGGCCTCGGCGTCGGCGGGGGTCTGGAAGTGCTTGAACTCCTCGATGTCGGCGCCGGCGATCCAGGTGCCCTTCTTTTCGGAGATGATGACGGCCGCACGCACGCCGCCCTCGCCGTTCTCCAGCTGTTCCACCAGCGCGGTCATCGTAGCCAGCATGCCGGCGGAGATGACGTTCACGGGACGGGCGGGGTCGTTCAGGCGGATGATGGCCAGCCCGTCGCTGATCTCCATGCGCACGGGCGGCGCGGCCTGCGCCTGGTCTTGGTCGAGGATCGTTGCCATCACGCACTCCCGGTCTGGGCGACGTTTACCATACGGATCTGCTGGTGCTGCATCGTGCTCATCTACCTGGAACTGCCACTGCTTCAACTGTCGGCTGCTTCGATTGCGGCTGCTGCTCCCCGCGATCGAGGGGATGTCTCGCGGGCAGATTCGCGCCGCCATGCCCGCCCCCCGATGAGCGAATGAATTCGCCGCTGGACAATCGCGAAGTCCGCCTGCGCGGACTGTCCGTCAGGGGCGAGTGCCACGCCAGCACGAAATCCGGAACTGGCCGAGACCGGCCGCTGCCGTTCAAGCAGGTGAAGCCTCACGCAATTTGTGAGGCTTTCCGCTGTCGTTGCGGCGGCTTCAGCCCGCTCCGTCTCGGGGCCTGCATCGCGAGTCAGTTACTCACGCACTAACGCACTGACGCACTCCCGCACTCACGCACTTCGTTTCATCCCGCCGTCAATCCGCCATCAACCGCCAGCACCTGGCCCGTGACGTAGCCCGCGGCGGGAGAGAGCAGAAAGAGCGCGGCGCCCATCAGCTCGTCGTCGCCGCCCACGCGGCCCAACGGGATGGTGCGCGCCACCAGCTTTTCGGCGTGCTGCAGCACCACTTCCGTCATCTTCGTGGGGAAGAAGCCGGGCGCCACGGCGTTCACGCGGATGCCGTGGCGCGCCCACTTCACGGCCAGGTCGCGGGTCAGGGCAATGACCGCGCCCTTGCTGGCGCTGTAGCCGGCGGCATCCAGCACTTCCGGCGCCGTTCCACGCAAACCCGCGATGGAAGCCACGTTCAGGATGGCACCCGGCGCGCCGCGGTCGATCAACCGCCTGCCCACCTCGCGCGAGCAGAGAAAGGCGCCCGTGACGTTGACCTCCATCACCTTGCGCCACGCTTCCAGGGGCATCTCGGCGGCGGGCGCGCCCCACGAGGTGCCGGAGTTGTTCACCAGCAGGTCCACGGGACCCAGCTCGGCCTCCGCCTGGTCCACGGCGGCGCGCACGTCGTCCTCGGACGAGACGTCGAGCTTGAGGGCGAGCGTCCGCACGCCGTAGGCCTCGGCCAGCTCGCGGGCCACCTCTTCGCACGCATCGCGCTTGCGCGAGCCCACGGCCACGGCGGCGCCGGCCTGCGCCAGCCCGTGCGCGATCTGCTCGCCCAGGCCGCGCCCGCCGCCCGTCACCAGGGCCACCCGGCCGGATAGGTCGAACAGCTCGCGGACTGTGCGCATTCTGCGGTCGCGGTGCGGGGGTGGATTCGCCGGCGCGGGCCGGACCTGGCGCGGACAATCTACACCCCGCGAAAACCCGCGCAAACACTCGAAAACTGAGCGCCGCTCAGCAGGAGCATCGCCATTGGGCGGCAATCGTGCCCCAGGGCCAGATCGCGGGAGGGGCTGGAAAAAATCCGGGGAAAAGGGTACAGTGTAAACATGCACGGTTTCTCCGGATTCGTACTCAGGCTGACGTGGCTCGCCACGATCGGGCTCACCGCTCCGGCGGTGGGTCCGGACCGGGTGTGGGCGCAGGACACGACCCAGCCTGCGCCGCAGAAGAGCGTCGCAGCACGGCCGGAACCCGCGCGCCGCACCCGCCAGGCCGCGGAACCGCGGACTGCGCCCATCAAGTCCCTGTCGCAGAGGATTTTCGAGACGCCGTGGGTGCTCTTCCCCACGCGGCTGACCGTCGTTATCGTTCTTGGAGCGGTCGCAGCGCTTTTCCTGGCAGGCAGCATCTGGAGCACGGTTCGGCTGGCCCACCTGCTGCGGCACATGCGCTGGACGGAGCCACCGCGGCGCCTCAAACGCGGTGAGCTCGGCGCCGCCGGCGCGAGTCTGGGCTGGGAGTTCGAGGATCGCTCCACGCGGGATTCGGCCCAGGACGCCGAGCAGGACAAGCAGATCGCGCTCCTGCAGCAGAACATGGAGCGCCTTACGCAGGAGCAGATCGAACTTGCGGCCACCGTCGCCAAGTTCCTGAAGACCAGCAGACGAGGCAAATCGTGACCTCTCAAGAACAATCCGAGATCTACGATCAAATCGAGGAGCGGCTGCTGGGCATCGTTCAGCGAAACGAGGCAGCCCTCCGCGAACTCCGCGAAGAGTTCTATAAGGCTGAACGCGCAAAGCGGCAGATCGAAGCCGACTACCAGCGTCGCCGGCTGCAGCGCCTCGCCGGACAGGTCTGATCCACCTACATGGAACAAGAAAGCCCCGATCGCTCGGGGCTTTCTCGTTTTCCGATCCTGCTGAATGGTGCCTACGCCGCCGTGGGCGCGGAATCCGACGCCCACTGCCACGCGCTGCCTTCGTGCAGCGAGGCGTAGACGGCGTCGCGCAGGGCGTTGGCCTCGGCGCGGGTGAGGGTGCGCACCAAGTCGCGGATCACCACGCGCACCAGCACGTTCTTTTGCCCCGGCGCCATGCCGACGCGCTCGCGGGCGGCGGCGGGGAGCGCGTCGTACGGCGTCTCGGACAGCACCTCCACGCATTCCAGGCTCTCCACCCCCGCACCCAGCGCCTCGCGAACGCGGTCCCCAAGCTCCTCCGGCGTGCGCGTCGCATCCACGGCCAAGGACAGGTCGCGGCGGACGGGCGGCTGGGCACTCACGGGACGGTACGGCTCCAGGTCCAGCATCTGCCCCGCGATGCGCGGATCGGCGGAGCGCAGGGCGCGGATGTCGTCCATCCCCTTCACCAGCATCAGCAGCCGGTCCAATCCCAGCCCCATCGCCAGGCCGGACCAGCGCGCGGAGGGGAGCCCCGCCTCGTCCAGGATCATCGGGAGCGCCAGGCCGCACTCGCCCACCTCCACCCATCCATCATCCGCCTGCACCTCGATCTCCACGCCGTCCGTCGTGTAGGGGTGCTCGGCCGCGTTCAGGCGGTAGGCGCGGCCGGGGAGCACGGCATCCAGCACCGCCGCCACCATCTCCCGCAGCTCCGGGACGCCGATCCGCCCATCCACGATGCGCCACAGGTCCACCTGGTGCGGCTCGCCCGTGTGCAGCCGGTCGATCTCGTCGCGGCGGTAGACGAGGCCGGGACAGGCGAGCAGCACGTCCGCCGGCGGATGGTCCGCGACGCGCCGCAGCAGCCACGGGATCATGGCGGACGTCTGGGAGCGGAGCACGGTCGTCTCGCTGACGTAGCGGGTGTAGCGCGCGGCGCGGGCGGCGCCGTCCGGCGGGTAGTGCAGCCGGTCGTAGTTGTGCTCTACGGGCACGGCGGGATGGGCGCGGTGCAGGTGCAGCACGCATCCCCAGCGCGTCTGGAGGGCAGTGAGGATGCGGTCGATGACGTGCTGCATGGCATGCGGCCCCTGCGCGGGATCGGTCAGGTCGCGCAGGGTGACGGCGCGCAGGTACGCCTCGGGGGACAGGATCGCGGGCTTCATGGTTGGCTCCGGGTTCGTCTCGGTGGATGACGGATTCGTGGATTCTGGACACGAAAAAGCCCCCCGGACCGCATCCGGAGGGCGACGGCCCAGAAGGCCACGCCGGAGAAAGCTGTGTGAGCGGCTTCAGCCGCGCGCGCACGCCTCCCACGCCCCGGACCCGGTCGGGGGGCGGATAAATCGGCGGGTGCGCGCGGTGGTCGTCATCATCGATCGATTGCTGTCGGTGTGCCTGCCGTTCTCCGCTGAATATAGCCGCGGATCCGGCGGGTCTTCAAGCGGCATCCCGCGTTCCGGCGGAAGAACTCGTCTCGGCAGAGACCTGGACGGGACGCGATCTACCTCCACGGCCGGGTAGATTCCTCACTCGTTCCTCGTTCGGAATGACAGCGGGGGCCTCGTGTCCGATCACGCATCCGCCGTCACGATGGCGCAGGCGGCGTTTGCCAGCAGCGGCGCGACCTCCGTGAAGGAACGGTTGGGGCCGGCGAGCACGTCGAAGGATTCGAAGCTCGTCCACGCGAAGAGCTGCTGCTCCAGCTCCGTCATCCGCGTCGGCGGCCAGGGCCCGCGCGCCTCCGCGATACGCTCCAGCAGCGCGCGGATGAAGCGGCGGCGGCGCTCCTCGCGCAGCACCAGCGCCTGCCCCACGTCCGGCTGCAGGGCGGCAAGCGCGTGCACGCGGCGCTTGACCATCCGGTCCACCGAGTAGTAGCGGCCCATCACCCGGAACAGCATCCGCACGCCGTCCAGGGGATCGGCCTCACGCAGGGCCATCTGGATGCCCTCGGCACCGTGGATGCCGCCGCGCACGGCCAGCCAGTCGAAGAGCGCCTCCAGCACGGCGGCCTTGCCGGCGAATTGGTTGTACACGGTCATCCGCGCCACCCCCGCCCGCCGCGCCACCGCATCCACCGTGAACGCGCTCACCCCGGCCGGCTCGGCGAGCAGGGCGTGGGCGGCCGCAACGATGCGCTCGCGCGTGGCTTCGGCGGCCTCGCGGCGGCGCGTGCTGTTGTAGGTGCGTGGGCTCATCCACATCTCCCGTTGTGAATTCGTTGTACTCTACGCACAGTCAATTGCATGCGCAACGACGGCTCCGCGCACGACGACACCTGCGAGGGAGGACGGGATGGGAGACCAGGGACTGGTGCTGGTCCTGCGGCTGGCGCACGTGGCGGGCGGGATCATGTGGGCGGGGGCGGCGCTGCTGATGGCGGGGTTCGTGGTCCCGGCGGCGCAGGGCGCGGGGGCGGACGGCTTTCTGCCCCGGCTGATGGGCGACCGGCGCGCGGGGATGTACATGATGGCGACGGCCATCGTCACCATCCTCTCCGGCATTGCCCTGTACGCGCGGATGTCGGCGCTCACGCAGGGCGGGTTCGCGGCGTCGGACCAGGGGATCACGCTGGGAATCGGCGGGATCGCGGGGGTGCTGGCGCTGCTGACGGGCGCGCTGGGCACGGGACCGGCGGCGCGGCGGATGGGTGCCATCGGCGCACGGCTGCGCGGCGAGGGGCGCGCCCCCACCCCGGACGAGGCGCGGCGGATGGGCCGGCTGCAGGCGCGCGTCCGCGTGGGCACGGCGGTGTCGGTGGCGATGATGCTGATCGCCATCGCCTGCATGTCCGTGGGCCGCTACGTGTGACGGATCCGCCGCGTGCACGGCCGCCGGCGCGGGAGACGGGACGTCCCTGGACCAAAGGATTGGACCGGCACGCGAAAGCCCCCGGCGGACCGGGGGCTTTCGCATCGGGGGCACGTCCCGGGATCAGCGGAGGACGGCGAGCTGGCGCGGGATGTCGGCCAGCGCCGTGTACTCGAACCGGATGCGTCCCTCGGAATCCAACACGAAGTATCCAGGGGTTCCGGAAGAACGGAAGCCGTGTGCCGCCTCGCGCCGGGTGTCGTGGTGGATGGGGACGGCCAGCCCCAGCTCCCGCACATCCGCCGCGAACGCGGCGGACGGGCCCTCCTCCGTCATCACCACCAGCCGTACCCCGCCGGCGCGCAGGGTGGCGGCCAGGCGATTGATCCCCTCCACCGCCTCCAGCGCGGGGCCGCAGTGCCGCGACCAGAAGACCACCACCGCGGCCCCTTCGCCGATCACGTCCGACAGCGGCACCACCGCTCCCCCGGGCGAGACCAGGCGCGCCCGCCGGGGCACCGGGCGCTGGACGGAGCGGGCCAGCACGCGGTCGCGCATCTCTCCGCGCGCCGTCTCCAGCGCCGCGTTCCACCCGGCCGCGCCCACGGAAGCGGCACCCTGCGCGGCGAGGCTGTCGCGCCGCGCGGCGTCCACGCCGGGGTCCACGGCCACACGTGCCAGCAGCCGGACCGCGCCCGCCGTGTCGCCTGCCTGCAGCCGCGCGCGGCCCGCCAGCAGAAAAACGTTCGCGTCCCACACCGCGGGCGCTTCCGACGCCAGGGACAGCGTGTCCAGCGCGGCCCGCGCCTGTCCGTCCGCCAGCAGCAGCCGGCCCAGGACGGAGAGCACGCGCGCCGCCCCCCCGTCGCGCACCGTGCGGAACTCCGCGCGGGTGATGCCGAACCGCTGCCGGTCGTCCGGCGACTGCAGCCGCGCCAGCTCCGCCCGCAGGAGCTGCATGGCGTACGGGCGCAGCGCGGGGTCGTCCGCCAGGGCCAGGGCCGCCACGCCGCCCGCCGAACGGGGGTTCATCCGCAGGTAGCGGGCGACCCAGCGGCGGATGGCTTCCGGGTCCCGCACCCGCCGGGCCGCCGCCAGCCCCTGCTGCACCAGCTGGTCGTGCGCGGGTCCCACCTCGTCCCACAGCGAATCCAGCCCGCGCAGCATGGCCACGGAGTCCGGGTACCGGGTGCGCATGATGTGGATGGCGCGGAGCTGCACGGCCTCGGGGTGGCGCGGATGCTCGGTCCGCAGCCGCTGGTCCCAGCGGTCGGCGGCGATCGAATCTTCCAGCGACGAGGCGTAGAAGTACATGGCGCCCATCTGGGCGCCGTCCACGTCCATGCGGCTCCACAGGGCGGAATCCAGGGCGGCAAAGCGCGCGCGGTGAATGGAGTCGAGCGAATCTTTCGCGGCCGCGCCCCGCAGCACCCGTTCGAAGAAGCTGACGGAGCTCCAGCTCTCGGGGTCGTCCGGGTACAGCCGCACCCGCTCGCGCGCGGCGGCGAACGCGCCTTCCCAGTCGCGCCCCGTCAGCTCCTGGGACTTCTGCTCCAGCGCGTCCCGCAGCGGGCGCCCGGCGGAGTCGTGCACCAGCACCTCCCAGTGGCTGCGTCCGTTGGCATCCACCTCCATCCCGTCCGGCGTCTCTACCGTGAGCGCGGCGTACACCGCTTCGCCGGGGATGCGGATCTCCCCCCGGAACACGCCGTCGCCGTCCGGCCGCAGCGTGTCGAGCACGACGACGGTGCTCGTCTGCAGGTAGGCCCGCTCGCCCGGATGCCGCAGGTGCGCGCGGACCACCAGCTCCCGCGCCCCCGCGAAACCGCTGCCCCGCGTGTACGCGAGCTGAATGGCCTCTCCCGCGCGGGGCGCTGCGGGCGCCATCTGCATCTGGCTGGCGACGGCCTCCAGCCGGGGCGCGGTGAGCTGCATGAGCCCCGCGGCGGCGGCGATCAGCAGCACCAGGCCGGCCGCCGCGCGCAGCCAGGGGCGGCCGGCACCGAGGCGGGCCGGTGCGTCGTACGGGACCGGCGCATCCTCCACGGGGAGGATCGCGCGCTCCCCGGCCGCGCGGCGGGCCAGCACGCGGGCCAGCCCGTCCTCTGGGAGCATCGCCTCCGGCAGGGCGGCGGCCGCGGCGGAGAGGGCGCGGACGTCCGCGAGCGCGCCCTGGCAGCGGACGCAGCCGGCCACGTGGGCGGCCACGCGCGATCCGCGGCCCGGCGACAGGGTGCCGTCCACAAAGGCGGAAAGGGTGGCGAAGCGGGGATGCGGCATATCAGCGGTCCTCGTGCAGGATGGTTCGCAGCGACTTGCGGGCGCGGTGCAGCCGGACCTCGGAGGCGCCTTCGCGGATTCCGAGCAGCGCCCCGATCTCCGCGTGGGAGTAGCCCTCCACCTCCTTGAGCACGAACACCACGCGCAGCCCCTCGGGCAGGGCCGCCAGGGCGCGGGCCAGCGCGGCCCGGTCCAGCTCGGCGGCGGGGTCGCCCGCGGCAGGGGCGTCGGTGCCCTCCAGCGGCACCTCCCGCCGGCGAGAGGCGCCGCGCATGCGCATGAGGGCGGCGCGGACGGCCACCCGGCGGATCCACCCTTCCAGGCTTCCCCGCCCGCCGAAATGCCGCAGGGCCTCCGGCAGCCCCACGAACACGTCCTGCAGCACGTCGTCTGCGTCCGCGCGGGAGGCGGTCAGGCGGTACGCGGCGCGGTGCACCACGGGCGCGTACCGTTCGTACAGCGCCGCCAGCGCGTCCGGCTGACCGGCGGCGGCGCGCTGCAGCAGGTCGGCGGCGGGCGGAGGGGATTCCACGAGGGCGAGCATTGGATCGGCGGGTGAGGGGGGTCGGCTCTGATCGGTAGATGCCGCCGGGGGCCGGAAGCTTACATCGGCCGCGATCCATCCTGCATCCCACGGTGGAAGAACGAGGAGGCGGGCGGGTCGTTCGATGGGCACGGGAGGCGGATGGATGGACGTCCGCCGCGCATCGCATCCACCCCCAAACGGGGAATCCGCTGGGCCGCGGAGAGGGGACGGGGATCGAAGGACGCGCGGCAAAATGTTGCAGCGGATGCAGATCCGCCCAGTCCGCAGTTTCCGGTGGAACTCATCCTGCATGGGGGTTCCTCCCCGAACGGGAAGGCTGGAAACCGATCGAAGGGCACAGGACCGGTGGGACGCACGACGATCCGACAGACGCTGAGGGCCGGGGCCCTTCCGGGGGCGGTGCTGGCCGCCGTGGCCGTGGGCGTGGCCATGTCCGCCGCGGCCAAGCCCTCCGTGAGCATGCGCGGCTCGCCCGCCAGCATGGAGCGGCAGCACGCCGTGGCCGTGTCGGAGGACTTCACCTTCGCCACGTCGCCGGAGTCGGTGAACGAGCTGGTGAAGAACGAGGCGCTGGTGCCGCTCTCCGGCGGCGTGAACTACATGCTGCACCGGGTGAGCTTTCCGTACGCCCGGCCGGAGGTCAGGACCTTCGTGGAGAACCTGGCCGCCGAGTACCGCAAGGGATGCGGCGAGCAGCTGGTGGTCACCAGCCTGACGCGGCCCCAATCCAACCAGCCGGGGAACGCGCACAAGCTGTCCGTGCACCCGGCGGGGATGGCGGTGGACTTCCGCATCAGCAAGTCGTCCAAGTGCCAGGAGTGGTTCGAGAAGGCGCTGCTGGCCATGGAGGGCAAGAACCTCCTGGACGCCACCCGCGAGCGCAATCCGCCGCACTATCACGTGGCCGTCTTTCCCGGCCCGTACGCGGCCTACGCGGCCAAGACCAGGCCGGCCGAGCGCCCCGCGCCCGCGTCGACCACGGTGCTGCGGCCGGAGCGCTGGCCTCAGCCGCCTGCGCCGCCCGCCGCCGCGCCGGCTGAGGCACCCGCCGCGCGCCGCACCGCTCCCACGCCGGCCGAGACGCCGCAGACGGGCGGCGCGCTCGTGGCCGCGGGGATCGTGGGGATTCTGGCGATGTTCGTCCTCTGGTTCATGCGCCGGGCGAAGCGGACGGTCTGAGCCGCGGCCGGCATCCCGGATCGCACAGAACGCGGATTCGCGGGATGGCTCCCGCGGATTCGCGTTTTCGCATCGTGGATCGAATCCGGGGAGCGGTCCATCCGAGATCCAGGACCGGGCGAGAGGCGGGGCACCTGCCACGGGCGAGTAGATTCCTCACTCGTTCCTCGTTCGAATGACAATCGTGGGAGCGCGGCCGTCCAGCCGCGGGCGGCCGTCGTCATCCCATCGTATGTATCTTCAGTCGATCTCCAGGATGGCGCCCTCGGCGGCGCCGCGGATGCTGTTCACGATCCCGTCCCCTTCCCCGGCCGGCATCATCCGCAGCCAGCCGCCGGCATAGCGCCAGCCCGCCATGAACATCCCCCAGATGACCGACTGCACCACGGGCGCGGCGCCGGGCGCGGAGGGAAAGAAGTAGGGGCGGGACTCCACGTACGCCTGCACGATCCATCCACCCTCCTCCATCGCCTCCCGCACGCGCGCCTCCCACGCCGCCGGCTCCGTGAACCGCCCCACGTGCACGTCGGAGCCGCCGGTGCCCAGCCCGCGCTTGAGCACCACGTCCGCGCGGCGCTCCAGCAGGAACGCGGGGAACTCCACCGTCTCGCCAAGGAGCGTGGTGGTGCGGGGATGGAGCAGGCGCGTCCAGGGGACGTGGTCGCGGATCAGGGAGCGCTCCTCGTCCGTCCAGTGCTCCAGCGCCTCGTTCTCCGACAGCAGCGCCAGGTTGCGCTTGTTCACCATCAGCTGCGTGAGCCCGCCGTTGTAGACGCGCAGGGTGGCCGCCACCTCCGCCCGCAGGATCTCGCGGCTCCCCGTGATGCCGTACTCGATCACCACGTGCACCCGCTTGCCGTCGCGGTACGCCACGTTGCCGCGGAACTCCAGGTCGTTCTGCGGATCGTCGGAAAGCCACAGCTCGCCCGTGAGGCCGCCCCCCGATTCCTCCAGCATCCGCGCGTACATCTCCCGGGCGAGGCGCGCGCCCCCTTCCGTGAACGAGACCACGTTCACCATCACGTTCACCTCGCCAGCGTCAGCCACGCCGCTGTCGACGGCATCCCGCACCACGTGCTCGCAGGCGATGCGCAGCGGGTCGCGCCCGCGGGCCGTGATCCCCTCGCGCGACGTGAACGCCGTGACCACGGGGTGCCGTTCGTACTCCTCCGTCCAGAACCGGAAGGTCCAGCCGCCCACGTTGGCCGCCAGGTTCACCTCGCAGCACTGCAGGCCGTCCGGCGCGTCGATGAAGTCGCAGCGGGCCAGGGTGGCGTCCAGCGGGTTGGGCACCTCGAACAGCATCTCCAGGTAGCCCGCGTCCGGGTAGCCGTAGAACTCCGCGATGGCGTCCACGTCCCCGCCAAAGATCACGTCGGGGATGGCCTTGATGAGCGCGCACACGCCCTCCGTGGCCCGCTCCAGCTCCGCGCGCTTGCGGGCATCGATGAGCGTGGGCCAGGTGAGCTGCGTAAAGCCGTAGGTGAACCACCACCCGGGCATCGTCTCGCGCATGGCGTCCAGTCGGCGGGCGTCCTCCGGGTGCGCCAGCAGATGCTGCAGCAGGCGGGCGGAGGCGGGGGACAGGCCCCGGTGGGCGGCCAGGGCGTCCGGCGGAACGGGGATGGGGGGCGCGCCCACGGGCGAGTGTCCCGCGGCGCCCGTCACGCGATCTCCAGGACGGCACCCTCGGCGGCGCCGCGGACGCTGTTCACGATGCCGTCCCCTTCCCCGGCCGGCATCATCCGCAGCCACGCGCCCGCGTAGCGCCAGCCGGCCAGGAACAGTCCCCAGATCACCGACTGGGCCACGGGCGCGGCCCCTGCCGCGGGGGGAAAGAAGTACGGTTTGGACTCCACGTACTCCTGCGCGATCCATCCGCCCTCCTCCATCACCTCCCCCACCCGCGCGGCCCACGCGGCCGGCTCCATGAAGCGCCCCACGTGCACGTCCGCGCCGCCCACGCCCGCGCCGCGCTTGAGCACCACGTCCGCCCGCCGCTCCAGCAGAAAGGCGGGAAACTCCACCGTCTCGCCGTGAAAGGCGGTGGTGCGGGGGGAGACCAGGCGCGTCCAGGGGATGTGGGCGCGGATCAGATCGCGGTCCTCGTCCGTCCAGTACTCCAGGTCCTCGTTCTCCGACAGGAGCGCCAGGTTGCGCTTGTTCACCAGGTACGCCGTGAGCCCGCCGTTGTACACGCGCATGCTCCCCGTCACCTGCGCCCGCAGCACGTCGGCCTCCACCGTGCTGCCGTACTCGATGACCACGTGCACCCGCTTGCCCCCGATGTACCCCACGCCGCCGCGGAACTCCAGGTCGGCCTCCACATCCTCGGAGAGCCGGAGCTCGCCGGCCAGGCCGCTCCCGGTCTCGCGCAGCATCTGCGTGTACGTCTCGCGGGCATACTGCTCTGCCCATGGCGTAAACGGGCCGGTGGTGACCACCACGTTCAGCTCGCCGGCGTCCACGACGTCACTGTCCACGGCATCCTGCACCACGTGCTCCACGAACGCGCGGAGGGTGTCGCGCCAGCGCAGGGCGATCCCCTCGCGCGCGGCGAACGCGTTCAGCACGGGGTGGTCCATGTACGTGGCCTCCCAGAACCGGTGCTGCCACCCGCCGATGTTGGCCGCCAGGTTCACCTCGCAGCACTTGAGGCCGTCCGCCGTGTCGATGAAGTCGCAGCGGGCCAGCGTGGTGTCCAGGGTGTTGGGCAACTCGAACAGCATCTCCAGGTACCCGGCATCCTCGTAGCCGTAGAAGTCGGCGATGGCCTGCAGGTCGCCGTCGAAGACGACGGCGGGGATGGCCTTGATGAGCGCGCACACGCCCTCCGTGGCCCGCCGCAGCTCGTCCTGCTTGGCCGCGTCCACCAGCACGGGCCAGGTGAGCGGCGTGTAGTCGTAGGTGAACCACCACTTGGGCAGCACCTCGTCCAGCCCCTCCAGCTGCCGCGCGTCGTCCGGGCTCTTCACCAGGTGCTCCAGCAGGCGCTCGGAGGCGGGGGAAAGCCCGCGGTGGGCGGCCCGGGTTTCGGCGGGGATCCGGATGGCGGGAGCGCTCACGGGACTTCGTGCGGCGGAGGGGAGCGGGAGGCGCCGGGACCAGCGCGAAAGGTGGCGGATTGTAACAACCCGGCCAGACTGGGGGAAGGTGCCGCGCGGCATCCGCCACAACGTCCCGCGATGCCCCGCTCCGGCTCTTCTCCCGCGCGGCGCGAAGGTGGATGCGGTGGATGCGGTGCGAGGGCGGATGCGGCAGATGCGGTGGCTCCGGCGGACGCGGCGGATACGGCGGATACGGCGGACACGGCGGATACGGCGGATACGGTGGATCGGGTGGATCGGGTGGATGCGGTGGATGCGGGGCGATGCGGATCGCGCATCCACTGGCGCCGTTCCGCTCCGCCGATTCATTTCACGAACGAACCGCATCCTCCCCCGCACGACGTATCGTGATGCCCGATCGAGCCGCGCCCGCCGCCATCCTCTTCGACCTGGATGGCACGCTGATCGACACCTATCGCCTGTACCTGGAAAGCTACCGGCGCGCGCTGGAGCCGCACCTGGGCTACGCACCCGCGGACGACGAGATCGCCGCGGCCAATCGATCCTCCGAGCGGCAGCTCCTGGCGGAATGGCTGGGCGCGGAGGCGGGCGCGGCGTGCCACGCGGAGATGCGCCGCTGGTACGCCGAGCTGCACGCGTCGCTGGGCGAGGGGATGTACGAGGGCGCGCGGGAGATGCTGGACGCGCTGCGAAGCGCCGGCTATCCGCTTGGCATCATCACGGGCAAGGGGCGCGAGGGGTGGATGGTCACGGAGGCGGCCATCGACCTGGGCCCGTTCGCCGTCATCGTGACGGACGACGACATGCAGGCCGCCAAGCCAGACCCCGGGGGCCTGCTCGCCGCCGCGGACGCGCTGGGGATCGCGCCCGCGCAGGCCGTATACATCGGCGACACCCCGAGCGACATGCGCGCGGGGCGCAACGCCGGAATGCGCATCGGCGTGGCGCTGTGGCCCAAGACGGGGCCCGGCGAGCGGGACGAGTTCCTGCGCTCGATCCAGTCCACCGCGCCCGACTGGGTCTTCGAGCGCCCGGCGGACGTCACCCGCGCGTTCGCCGGCTGGTGCTGAGGGAAAATTTCAGCGTAGTAGCGCGGGAAACGATTGGATAATATATACTCATCACTTGGATGGATGACTGTGTCCGGCTTAAACTCTCGAAGGAAGGTCCTTATGCGAAAGATCCGCCTAGAGCTCGACACCCTGCAGATCGACTCCTTTTCCACCGGACGAGAAGGCGCAACGGAGAAGGGGACGGTGCAGGCCCGGGAATCTGGGTCCGACTACTCGTACTTCACGGGATGTCCCTCGATGAGCTGGAGCGGGGCAAACGTCTGCTTCTGCTGCATGCAACCCGAGTAAGGCTCGCGAGCGGCATTCGCGACGTCACGGATCGTCCTAATCCTCAGGAGATCGTCTTCAAGAAGCTCCTGGCTGGACGGGATAAACCTGGGAATGATGAAGGGGTGACAACTCAATTGAGTTCGTCACCCCGTCGTTCAACGAACAACAACGCTCTCAGGCTCTACGTATCGCCAGCGCTGAACGGCATCAGAACAGCTGATCCGCCAGTGCGAGGTCGTTCAGCTCGCCCTCGAGCTCCGCGACGTCCTCGGCCGAGTAGCCCGCGTGCCGCAGGAAGACGGCCGGATCGATGGGGCGCGACGAGCCCCGAGGGTTTTCCCATTCCGGCAGCGTATGGGTGTAGTCACGAAGCTCCCAGCGCGACATGCGGCCGAACTTCGCGAACACCTCGTCGATCAGCGCTTCCTCGGCGGGCGAGAGCTGATCCCCGGGAACCCCTCGCGGATCCCGCAGACTTACCTGGTTGTCTGCCTTGGGTGCGATGTGCGCATCCCAGTAGCTCCCGACACTCTCTTCCGGCTCATCGATCCGATCGAGCGTAAAGCTCGGAACCGGACCGTGGGACATCGAGGAATAGGAATCGTGGGTGACCGGACGCCCGAAGCGTACGAACGCTTCCCGATCCAGCAGATACAGCAGCTTGATGAGCTTGAGGTGGCTCATCCTGCCACCACGAAGCTGAAGCAACCGGGCCGCCGCCTAGGTGGCCTTGTCTTCTCTATATCGTGTGCGAATCATTCGTATCTCCCGCTTGTACCCTGTGTTAGAACACGTGCAGGCGAGATGTGTTCCGCGACACCAGACCGGCAGAAACGTACGCCGAGCGCGGTGCGGGAAGATAGAACACGGTGAGATCGCGCGGGAGCCGGTGCTAACCGGACGAGCACCAATATGCTGTCTGCAACTCGCGGACAACAAGGCTTATGGACCATACCGAATATAAGCCGAATAGAACAGTCCGTCAACGAGCGCGATGCCTTCCCGACCCTCCTCATCTTCCCGTAATCCAACGCTGCGGACATGCGCGGTGTCAAAGGTTTGGGCCGCAAGGGATACGGGTTGAACACATCCGTAGCTGCGGCTAAATTAGCAGGCTTCCCGGCTTCGCATCGCGCCCAGCCGCGCCGGCCTTTTTCGCAGCACCCGCCCGCCCGAGCGGGCACCGGAGTCCTGGTCTTCCTGATGCAGATCATCCGCCCCTCGCGGGCTTTTTCGCTTGCACCCGGCCGCGCGCTCCGCGGGGCCGCGTTCGCCGTGCTGTCCCTGGCCGCCGCGCCGCTCGCCGCGCAGGGCGCCGACTCGCTGGACCTGCCCCTGGGCCGCGCCCTGGAGCTGGCCCGTGGCGGCGAGGAGGTGAGCCTGGCCGCGCGCCGCCTGGACGCCGCCAACGCCGCCGTGGGCAGCGCGCGCGCCACCGGGCTCCCCTCCGTACGGCTGAACAGCACCTTCAGCCACACCTACGAGAACGCCCGCGCGCAGGCCGTGGGGCAGATCTTCAACCAGCCCAACACCTACGGCGCCAACCTGACGTTCAACCTCCCGCTCTTCCAGGGCGGCCGCGCCGTGCAGGGAATGCGCGCCGCGTCCCGCTTGCGCGAGGCCGCCACGGCCGACATCGCCGACGCGGAGCTGGACGTCTCGCTGCTTACGCTGAACGCCTACCTGACGGCACAGCTGTCGGACCGGCTGGTGGCCATCCAGGACAGCAACCTGGCCCTGGCCAACGCCCGCGTGCGACAGGCCGAGCAGTTCGAGCAGGGCGGCCGCGGGTCGCGCTACGACGTGCTGCGGGCCCGGGTGGAACGGTCCAATCTCGAGCCCGCGCTCATCCAGGCCCGCGGCAGCCGCGACCTGGCCCTGCTGGAGCTGCGGCGGCTCACGAACCTGCCGCAGGACCGCCCCCTGCGCCTGAGCACGGAGCTTGACCCCGCCGCCGTCCGCGCGCTGGCGCAGCAGATGGAGTCTGCCGCCATCGCCGACTCCGCCGCGCTGGACGCGCTCCCCGCCGTGCGCGCCGCCCGCCTTCGTGCCCAAGCCGGCGACGCCACCGCGCGCGTGGCCGGCTCCGCGCGGCTGCCCACCGTCTCGCTGAACTTCGTCAACGGATACCAGGCGTTCCCCCTGGAGTGGCGCATTCCCTTCCAGGGCGGTGCGCTGGACCGCGTGGACTGCCCCGCGGGGAGCGACGCAGACCGCGTGTGCACGCAGCAGAACGGCGGATGGTTCAGCGACCGCTCGCTGCAGCTGGCCCTGAGCTGGCCCCTGTTCGACGGCAACCGCGCGCTCAACGACGTGCGGCAGGCGCGCGCGCAGGCGGCCATGGCGGACCTGCAGGCGCAGCAGGCGTGGGAGAACGCCCGCGCCGACGCCGCCCGCGCCCGCACGGAGCTGGACCGCACCCGCGCCACCTTCGACGCCGTCACGCAGACCGTGGCCGAGGCGGAGGAGGCGTTCCGCCTAGCCTCGCTGCGCTACACGCGCGGGCTGGGGACGCAGCTGGAAGTGAGCGATGCGCAGCTGGCCCTGCTCACGGCGCGCACCAACGAGGCCCGCGCCACGTACGAGCTGTACCTGGCGACGGCCGAGCTGGCCCGCGCCCTGGGGCGGCCGGTTCCGGCACCGTGAGAACGGCAGTGCGAAAGTGCGAAAGTGCGAAAGTGCGAAAGTGGCGCGCGGGCAGGGTGCCGTCGTGTGATGGGGTGTCCGTGCAGGCGGACAGCGTGAAGTTGTAGCCGCGACTTCAGTCGCTCCCGGGAGCGCCGGGGATCGTGTTGTATCTACTGAACTGACTTTGTCGATTCGATCGATGGATACCAATCTGCGCATTCCGCTCCGGGCGGCCGCCATGGCCGCCATGCTCGCCTCCGCCGCCGCGTGCAGGGGCGAGGCGGGGGCGGCACCCGGCGGCGGCGGACCGGGGGGGCGCTCCGGCGGGCCGTCGGTCACGCTGGCGGCCACGGACCTGGCGTCGCCCCGGCGCACGGCGCTGGAGGACGCCATCGCCGTTACGGGCAACCTGGAGCCGCTGGAGCGCGCGGAAGTGCGCTCCCGGCTGGAGGGCGACGTGGAAGGCGTGTACGTCCGCGAGGGCGAGGCCGTCCGCGCCGGGCAGCTGCTGGCCCGCTTCGACGCCGGCGACCAGGCCGGCAACGCCCGCAGCGCCGACGCTGACGTGGCCGCCGCCCGCAGCGAGCTGGGCACGGCGGAGTGGACGCTGGAGCAGAACGCCGAGCTGCACCGCGAGGGCGCCATCCCCGAGCGCGACGTGCGCGTGGCCCAGCAGGCCGTCGCCGCCGCCCGCGCCCGGCTGGCGGCCGCGCAGGCCCGCTCCGGCAGCAGCCGCCGCGAGGTGGGCGACACCCGCGTCGTCGCGCCCTCCGCCGGCATCATCGAGCGGCGGATGGTGAACCCGGGCGAGCACGTGAACCGCAACGTGGCGCTCTTCACCCTCGTCCGCGGCGACGTGCTGGAGCTGGCCGCCGCCGTCCCCGAGCGCGCCGCCGCCGGCGTGCAGCCCGGGCAGGCCGTACGCTTCGTGGCGGACGGCACCCAGTTCGAAGGACGCGTTGCGCGCATCAGCCCGTCGGTGGATCCCGGCTCGCGCTCCGTGACCGTGTACGTGCAGGTGCCCAACACCGAGGGCCGCCTGCGCGCGGGCACCTTTGCCAGCGGGCGCATCGTGTCGCGCGTGCAGGAAGGGGCGCTCGTGGTGCCCATCGCCGCCCTGCGAGACCGCGAGGGCGGCGACCCCGTCGTCTACCGCGTGGTGGACGGCAAGATCGACGTCGCCACCGTCACGCTGGGGCTGCGCGACGAGACGCAGGGGCTGGTGGAGATCACCGGCGGCCTGTCCGAGAGCGACCAGGTGGTCGTGGGCAACGTGGGCATGCTGGGCGCCGGCATGGCCGTGCGCATGGCCGGCGAAGGCGGCCCGGACAAGGGCGGCGCCGCGAAGGGCGCCCCCGCCGGCGGCGCGGAGAAGGCGCCGCGCTGAGGCGGTAAGGGCCCGCGCTACGCGCAGGGCGCCCCTCCCCCGGCCCCTCCCCGCGCAAACTGCGCGCGGAGAGGGGAGGCCTGACGGCCTTGCGGCGGATGCCGGACCCCGCGACGGGGAGCCGGTGCCCGGCGGTGGTGTCCGCGAAGGCGGACAGTGTGAAGTTGTAGCCGCGATTTCAATCGCTTTCGTCGTGTAGCCGCGATTTCAATCGCTTTCGTCGTGTAGCCGCGATTCCAATCGTTCCGGCGCGTGTACGGCCGCCGTTTGAATCGCTTTTTGATCGCCGCGATCGCTCCGCCGCTCCGTGGGGGTGTCCGATCGCCGTCGTGCAGCTCTTTCCCCATCCGTGCAAACGGGAGACGCGGGATGTTCCTCTCCGACGTATCCATCAAGCGCCCGGTCTTCGCCACCATGATGATGGTGACGCTGGTCGTGCTGGGCATCGCCGGCTACCGGCGGCTCGCCATCGACGAGTACCCGGACGTCAGCTACCCCATCGTGGTGGCCCAGACCACCTACCCCGGCGCCAGCCCCGAAGTCATGGAGCGCGAAGTCTCGCGCCCCATCGAGGAGGCGCTGAACACCGTGCAGGGGATCCAGGAGATCACCAGCACGTCGTTCGAGGGGAGCTCGCTCGTGCGCGTGCAGCTGCGGCTGGGCGTGGACGTGATGGAGGCGCAGCAGGAGGTGCAGGCCAAGATCGCCCGCATCCGCCGCCAGCTGCCGGAAGACGTGGACGACCCCGTCATCATCCGCTTCGATCCCAACGAGCGCGCCATCATGTCCATCGCCGTGCAGAGCGGCGACCGGCCCCTGCGCGAGCTCACGGAGCTGGCGGACGAGGTGATCAGCACGCGGCTGGAAGCCATCCCCGGCGTGGGCGGCGTCAACCTGGTGGGCGGCACGGACCGGCAGATCCAGGTGCAGCTGGACCCGGACGCCATGCGCGCCTACGCCGTCTCGCCGCCGCAGGTGATGCAGGCCCTGCAGCGCGAAAACCAGGAGGTGCCCGCCGGCCGGGTGCGCCGCGGCGACCAGGAGCGGCTCGTCCGCGTCACGGGGCGCGTGGAGGACCCGCGCTCCTTCCGCGACATCACCGTGACGGTGCGCGACGGGGTGCCCGTGCGGCTGGGGGACGTGGCCAACGTGGTGGACGGCACGGCGGAAGCACGCAGCGCCAGCTACTTCAACGACACGCGCGCCATCTCCGTGGAGATCCTCAAGATCAGCGGAAGCAACACGGTGGACGTGGCCGACCGGGTGCGCGCGGCTGTGGGCGACATCCAGGCGCAGCTCCCCGAGGACGTGAAGATGACGGTGGTGAGCGACGACTCGCACCGCATCCGCGAATCGCTCAGCTCTGTGCAGCACGAGCTCATCCTGGGCGCCATCCTCTGCATCGCCATCATCTACTTCTTTTTGAACAGCTGGCGGTCCACGATCATCACGGGGCTGGCGCTCCCCATCTCCATCATCTCGGCGTACTTCGGGATGTGGATCTTCGGGTTCACCATCAACACCATGACGCTGCTGGCCCTGTCGCTGGCCATCGGACTGCTGATCGACGACGCCATCGTGGTGCGCGAGAACATCGTCCGCCACGTGGAGATGGGGAAAGACCATCACACCGCCGCGCGCGAGGGGACCAGCGAGATCGGCCTGGCGGTGCTTTCGACGACACTGGCCGTGATCGCCGTGTTCATCCCCGTGGCGTTCATGGGCGGGCAGATCGGGATGATCTTCTTTCAGTTCGGCGTGGTGGTGGCGTTCGCGGTGATGGTGTCGCTGTTCGTCTCCTTCACCCTGGACCCGATGCTCTCCAGCATCTGGGCGGATCCCGAGGTGGAGAACCACGGGCCCAACCGCCCGCGCGGCAACGTCATCCAGCGCTCCGCCCGCCGCTTCAACGACGGGTTCGAGCGGGTGGCGGACCGCTACCCCCGCTGGCTGGCGTGGGCGCTGGACCACCGCAAGAGCGTCGTGGCGTCCGCGGGGGCCTCCATCGTGGCGGCCATGCTCATCATCCCGCAGCTGGGCTTTACCTGGCTGCCAGACTTCGACGGCGGCGAGTTCAACGTGAACTTCCGCGTGGCGCCCGGCTCGCGGCTGGAGTACACGGTGGACCGCGGCCACACGGTCGCGCGGATGCTGCGGGAGATGCCGGAGGTGGAGTTCACCTACATGAGCGTGGGCGGCGGATTCCGTGGATCGCCCAACAACGGCCGCGTGTTCGTAAAGCTCAAGGAGGAGCGCGAGCGGTCGCAGGCCGAGATCCAGGACGCCCTGCGCCGCGAGCTGGCGGGCATTCCCGGCGTGCGCGCCAACATCACGGGCACGCCCACCATCTTCGGGGGATTCCGGCAGCCCATCCAGGTGAACGTGCAGGGGCCGGAGCAGGAGCGGCTCAAGCTGGCCGCCGAGCAGGTGATGGAGGTGCTGCGCGCCGTCCCCGGCATCGCGGAGCCCACGTCGTCGCAGGAAGGCGAGATCCCGCAGCTGGACGTGGACGTGGACCGCGAGCAGGCGTGGGCGGCCGGCGTGGGCATCGCCAGCATCGCGCAGACGCTGCAGCCGCTGTTCACGGGCCAGCGCGCCACGCAGTGGGAGGATGAGCAGGGGTACTCGCACGACGTGGTCGTCATCTACCCCGACTCGGTGCGGACGTCGGCGGGCGACGTGGCGGGGATCGTGGTCCCCGGCAGCGCGGTGGACCCGGCGACGGGGCGGACGGCCATGATCCCGCTGTCGCAGGTGGCCACCGTGCGCGCGGGGATGGGCCCGCAGCAGATCGAGCGTGCCAGCCTGGAGCGGCAGATCAGCATCAGCGCGGGCGTGCTCCCCGGCTTTGCCATGGGCGACGTGGCGGACGCCGCGCGTACGTCCATCGACGCGGCGGGGCTGCCCAGCGGCTACCGCGTCGTGTTCCGCGGCGACGTGCAGAACCTGCAGGAGACCAAGGGCTACGTGCTGGCGGCGCTGGGGATGGCCGTCGTGTTCATCTACATCATCCTGGCGTCGCTGTTCGGCAGCTTCGTGCAGCCGCTGGCCATCATGCTGGCGCTGCCGCTGTCGTTCATCGGCGTGGGGCTGGCGCTGCTGCTCACGGGCGGCAACCTGAACGTCTTCACCATGATCGGCATCATCATGCTGATGGGCCTGGTGACCAAGAACGGCATCCTGCTGGTGGACTTCACCAACCAGCAGCGCGAGGCGGGGATGGCCCGGCGCGAGGCGCTGCTTTCGGCCGCCCGGGTGCGCCTGCGGCCCATCATCATGACGACGGTGGCCATGATCTTCGGCATGGTGCCGCTGGCCATCGCCCTGGGCGAGGGCGCCGAGCAGCGCGCCCCCATGGGCCGCGCCGTGATCGGCGGCCTGATCACGTCCACGCTGCTGACGCTGTTCGTGGTGCCGGTGGTCTACACGCTGCTGGACGACCTGGTGGCCCGCCTGCGCCGCGGGCGGGGAGCCGGCCACCATGAGCACGCCGCGCCGCGCGTGGTGCCGGCGCCGGCGCGGGCGCGCGAGCCGGAGCCGGTCGCGGCGGACTGACGCGGGCGGGAGGTCGCGAGATGGGCCGGCGACGGTGGAAGGCTGGATGGATGATGAAGCGGCGCGGCTCCCGACGGGACCGCGCCGCTTCGTCGTTCGGAGAGGGGCGAGCGGATGCCGGTGCGGCGGGAATGATGCCGGACGCGCCACCCCCTCAGCGGGTAAACCCGCCGCTGGGATAGCGGCAAGCCCTGTCTCGCGCTGACGCGCTCTGCGAACAGGGCTTCAACTGCTTCAACCACGGGCTGTGCGGGTGGCGTGGCACTCGCCCGTAACGGACAGTCCGCGCAGGCGGACTTCGTGTAGTTGTTGCGGCGAATTCATTCGCTCTGCCCGCCGGTGGCCACGTCGGAAGAGGCATCCGGCCCGCTTGGAATCGCGGAGAAACGTCGCTATTTTTCTGGTCATCCAACCCTCCAGCGTCCGCCGTGCGCCGACGCGTCCCATCCGGCCGCGCTCCGCGCACCGTCATCCCCATCCCGCCCCGAAGGTGATTGCATGACCACGGTGGATACCGCCGTCGCCGTCCCCTCCATCTACCGTCCCGTACAGCGCCGCACGGCGAGCGAGAAGGTGCTGCGCTGGAGTGCCACGGCGCTCGTGGCAACCGTGTGGATCAGCGCGACGCTCTTTGGCCTGTACATCCTGGCTTTTTACGCCGGCGCCTTGGCCGATGGCGAGATGGAGGCGTGGAACCGCATCCTGCCGCGCCTGTACGAGCGCGACACGCCGGCCGCCACGGCGGGTATCGGGCTCCACTTCTTCGCGGGCGGCGTCATCCTGGCCCTGGGGTGCATCCAGCTGATCGGCGCCGTGCGCGACCGCTGGCCCGCCGTGCACCGCTGGACGGGGCGCGTGTACGTGCTGGCCTCGATGCTGGCGGGCATCGGCGGGCTGACGTTCATCATCAGCAAGGGCACCATCGGCGGCGCGGTGATGGACGTGGGATTCGGGCTGTACGGCGTGCTGACGGTGCTGGCGGCCGTGCAGACCATCCGCCACGCGCGCGCCGGGCGGATGGAGGCGCATCGCGCGTGGGCGCTGCGCCTGTTCGCGCTGGCCATCGGCTCGTGGCTGTACCGGATGGACTACGGCTTCTGGATCATGCTCACGGACGCCGCCGGGCACGCGAAGGACTTCACGGGCCCGTTCGACCGGGTGATGGCGTTCTGGTTCTACCTGCCCAACCTGCTGGTGGCGGAGGCGTTCATCCGCGGGCGCCGCGCGGCCACGCGGCCGGCCGTGCGCCTGGCCGCCGCCGGCGTGCTGGTGGTCGCGACGGGCTTTCTGCTGGTGGGCACGTACTACTTCACCAAGATGTACTGGGGCCCCGCCATTCTGGGGCGACTGGTGTGGTGAGCGGCGCGGATGCGCGGCAGGCGGTCGGCTGGATGCAAGACGAAGCGGCGCGGCTCCCGAGGGGGCCCCGCGCCGCTTTTGTTCTCGCTTCTGCGGATCTCGTTAGGCACACTTACAATGAGGTTCGCTGTTCTAAGGGTCGCGCTTCCCCTCCTCCGCGTTTCACCTCCCACGCGCGGATCGTAACCCGCCCCACAATCAAGAAGAAAAGTGCATCTTGCTCGAACTCCGCGATCCGAGCCAATCGAATCCAGTTGTCCACATCCACGCTTGAAGGACGAGGGTCATCTTCGGGATGCGTGTGCCATTCACCAAGATAGTTTTGAATACCCTGCGAATTCACCCACGCTCGTTCTATCTCTCTCTGGGCCGGCTTCCGAGCGCGCGTGAACCGAAAGCGGCTACCGTGGTCCTGCGAATTGGGAACCGTGACCGCATCAACCTCTACATTTCCACGGGTGGGAAAGATGCGCCCGAGGATTATGCCGCCTGCTTCGGGTGCGCTGCGATTATGTTGGCGGTATTTCTCCAGTTCATTGAGCACTGTTGGAGAAATGCAGAGCAGCCCGCTAGGAGTGCGCTCGAACTCCACAGTTAAGCCTCAGCCTTGGCGGTGAGACCACATACCGGGCATGCATCGCGCGCCAGATCCGTACCTGGGACGGCAATCTGCTGACCAGGTGCGACCATGAGCGAACGTCGCGATAGCCGATGTCCTTGACTCTCAAACTCGCTTATGAGCCCACGCCAAGAAACCAGTGTGTTGCGAGCATCACCATTTAGGAGGCGGACTATCAGGTTAGCGGCCTCGATAGCCGTGCGCTGTGCATCAGTAGCAGAGAACGGGGAGAAGGTTCCTGCACACCCTGCCAGCGAGCGCCGAATCGACTGCCCTGGCGCAGAGAATGATGCGAGGTTTACGGGACCGAATTCGGGATCAAGTGAAAACAGGCACTCGTAGCACCCTCGGGGATCAACACCGCATGCGAGAGCGTGCCCCCCGATTCCCAAAGGTTCTACCCAGGTATGCACACGAGGTATTACACCGGCAAGTAGCTGATTCAATCGTCGCTCTAGGGTCTCCTCACCCAAAGCGAATACAGCAAGATCTGCCGTGGTAAGGAATGAAGGATCATCCTTGAGAACGTCCTCGACAACCGCTTGACGGCCTACAAACTCGAGATGTGGATAGTTTGCAGCCAAAGCCCCAGCGAGCGATATTGCCTTGGCCTGCCAAAGGTGTGAGAAGCCAAGTGCGTGCCGATGAACATTCTCGGGAGCGAGCCAATCCGGATCAACGATTCTAAGGTGGCCTATCCCAAGCGCAGCTAACCGGAGTGCAACCTCCGATCCCACCGCTCCAGCACCAATGAGGATCACCGTTTTCGTAGTTAGTTCGGTAGCGGCGCCACCACGGTGAAGGAGGAACTCACGATCAACTCGGATTAGGTTCAACCTTGTGACTGGCGCGGATCGCACCAGCGCAAGCGTCCGATTTACAGGAACATGGCCGGGTCGGAAACCTTTCTGATTCCGCCTCCGAATTTCTCCGCTAGGATTCTCTATCCGTATCCCAACAAGCACTCTGCCATCTTCGGCGGTCGTCTCCGGAATCGACATTATCACCGTAGCCGGTAACTCCGAATTTTTCAACCACGCTCCGAAAGCAGCAGCGTTCTCTGCAGAAGCGTGTTCCTGAATACACGAACGGAGTGATTCTAGAGAAATTTGCTCCTCGAATTCCGGCGGAAGAAAAGGAGACGTAAGCCGTATGAAGAACGCCTCGTGGAATCCTCGGGCGGTTACGCCAAGTTTTTTCGCCCACGCCTCGGCATCATGGCGATCCTCTGCGACCAAATCTGCATCCTTGATCGCACCGGTTCCAGTAAGGCGACTTTGAAGGAGGACACGAGTTTCGCCATCAGCACTACAAATACTATATGTACTGCCGGGCGTCGTGGAATTCCAATAAGCAAGGAATTCCGAGTACAACTCGCCATCCGACTCACCTCGCAACCCACGAGAGACCTCAAGTGCGGCGCGCTCCAATGCATATGCGATGAGCATCTTCGGACGGGAAGCATCCAGAAGAACTCCAGAGGTTGGGGCGATACAGATTTTGCCCGTCTGTTCATGATGAGCGATCCGTCGAGCTAGACTTGAACGCTCCACGTACACTTCTGGTAGTGCATCCGGGAAAGCGTCAGGGATGCGAACTCTCGCGGGGAATGACCTCCCGGTAGATACCCTGAGTTCCCCGATCCAGTCGCCGCGTTGATCCCGTTGATAACCTAATGAAGCTAACTCAGCCTCAGCTTCTTCTCGTGTCGCGTGTCTTTCAGACGCGAGAGTTGAGGCCAAGTCAGCACTGCGCTCAATCGAGCTCACGGTCAAGCCGAACTGCTCGACGGGACCACAGCCGGTGCAGAAGTTCGTAAGGCCTCATCTCGCTTTCCCCCATCCGGATCCGGACAAGGGAAGTCATCTCCAAAAACTTCCTTGAGTCGCACGCAAGCCTTGCTCGCATCAGGCTCTCGCTGTGCGTCAATCAATGCATCTCGAAGCGCAGCAAACCGTTCCTTCAATTCACGCATTCCGCTCTCGGAGAGCCGACCGAACATATCTTCCCCTTCAGGGGTTGGCTTAGTGGCGGTGATCCGCCCAACCGTTTCAGCCGCTGCACGTGCAACGCGTTCAACAGCGAGCCGATCGTCGGCCGCACCATCCCATGTAAGAGCAGACGCAGTAAGATGCTGCTTTGTCAGCAGCACCAAGGCCAAGCCAGAAGGCTTCTCATCGGATTCACCTCTGATCGCATTGTCATTCCACCGCTTCAGATACCTTACGACGCGCCGGAACTGATCAGTCTGGGTTGAGCTATCCTCCGTCCCTTCAAACGGACGTCGTGCATCTCGCACATACTGGACGAGCTTAGGCGGATTCGCCGACCGCCATCCGGATGCTTTGTGGGCTAAGCGATGCTGCTCTGCTCCGAACTCATCGTCCCACCAAGCGTAACAAACAAGATCAACATGGTAACCATCTTTGTAGGTTACGCGGATACATGGACCCATCTCCTTGACATCGTCTGTGTGATCCTTTACCGCTTCGAACACCCACCCTCGAACTGTGCCAGGCATATACTTCTTGTCGTCGAACGAGAAGCGGAGTCCAACATCAATGTCGTATTCTGCACCCTCCAAGGCCAAGATACCGACTTTCATCTTGTAGCTACCCTGAATGTATTCGGAGCACACGGGGCGATCATTCTTCCTCAAGTGATCCTGAATACGATTAACAATAATCGTCTTCTTGCTTCGTAGTTTCTCGTTGATCTCGTAGTATGTTCTGATATCTCTGTGAAAGCGCTCAAACAGCTTTTGAACATCAGCCATCATTCCACCTCAACGTCGAGGAAATAAGGACGAAGTTGCTTACGGACTTCTGCTACACTCGCACGATCAGAACCGAGATGTCGCAACGTTTGTGTCGTCTCTTTTGTAACCTTGTCCATCTCAACACCAGCTGGTTGCGAAAAACGTACTCGATGGTACTGGGCGCCTGCGGCATCAGCTATTCGTGCAAGGGCTGTGTCTGACAGCATGGAAACACCATCTAGAGAAACGTTAATGATTTGTTCGCCAAAGCCCCAACGCCAGTATCCACGGTTTAAGGATTCTTGTGACCGCCCCCGGGAGGAGGCATACTCGGCCAAATCCGTCCGTGGAGTCGCCAAAGAAAGCAGAGATAATTCACTTGGATTACAACGAAGGGAGGAAACAGCCTCAGCGTAACCCAAGAGCGCAGGAGAATTCGCGACCAAACCGCCATCGCAGAACCGCTCCACAGATCCATTGTTAGGATCAACTAACTCGACTATCGGGAGATAAGTGGGTGCTGCGGAACTCGCAAGGGCCACGTCCCTCAATAAGAATTTGTCGTGGGCTGTCAACTCAGGTGAGTGATCAGTTTTGAATACTTTGGGACGCCCAGAAGTTAGGGAAAATGCCGTAACCAGCACCATTTTCCCACGAGCCCGAAGGTCCCCCAAAGTCATGCTTCCAAACGCTTCGTCTAACACTTTGCGTAACGGAGCATTATCGTGACGCGCGGCGAATACCCCCCGCGATTTTGGAACTAGGCGCACAACGAAGTTCGGAGGTGGAAAGACCTTCGGGCCGAGAGCCTCGTACAGTTCGGCGACCTGCTTGGCTGACATGCCTTTGGCGAACGCCAAGGCGATGATAGCTCCCGTACTCGTGCCACAAAATAAATCGAATCGGTCAGAGCAACGGACCCGAAAGTGGTCCTCGATCGATTGTAGGAATGAGGCCGTTGCCAATCCCAGATAACCTCCTCCATCCAAACTCAGAACTCGCAATGCCATGGAAACGCGTTTGGTTGGGTTGCAGAGGATTTAGGACCGGGGGATACCTAACAATGTACATAAGACAACACAAAGAAGCCAATCGCGTTCCAGAAGATTCTGTTGCATCGAGATTAACTACCAGGTTGGGCGAGTCTACTACTCCACTCTCGCGCCCAAACGCGACCAATTTGATCGGCGGCGACCCATCCCCCGGGGCGGAGGATTCAGCCGCGCCTATCTGATCGTTTGTATGGGGATGCCCGCCGCCTCTTCGATCTCCACGTGGCTGATGCAGCCGGCCACGCGATCCGTCGCCCACGATAGCCAAGACGCAGCCCCCGCAACGCCCGCCGCCGACCCGCAGCACGGCTACAGCATCGGCAAGCACGGACGCAACTGGTACGTGCTGGACCCCGCGGGCGAGCTGGTGTGCCTGACCGTCTACAAGCGGGGCGCGGAAGAGGTGGTGCGGCGGCTCGCCGTGTGAAGACGGCAAAGCGGCGCGGCTCCCGAGAGCCGCGCCACTTCGCCGTTCATCCGCCGCGCGTCCGATTCAGCCGGCGGGCGGCAGGTCCAGCTCCACCCAGCGCGACCAATCCGCCGGTGCGCCGCGGTTGTGCCGGTGCGAGCCGGGGCTCACCTCCGCGCCGTCCGTCTCCACTGGGAACAGGAAGATGGCCCCGAGCAGGATCTCGCGCGCGGGAATGCCCATCCACCCGAACGCCTCCGCCCCCCGCAGCGCGCCGCCCGACGCCCAGTAGTTGGGGATGCCGCGCGCCGTGGCGGCCAGCAGCAGGTTCTGCACGGCCGCGCCGGCGGCCGCCACGTGCTCCATGTTCTCTTCCGTGGCCTCGAACAGTCCCGTGTGCTCGCCCTTGGCCGGGTTGGGCAGCCACGTGGCCTGGATGAGCGCCGTCGCCGACGCGAGCATCCGGGGGATCTTGCTCTTGTCGCCGCGGGCCAGCAGCGCTTCACGCAGGGCGCGGCACCCGTCCGCATCCACCAGGTGAAAGCGCCACGGCACGATGGACGTCAGCGCGCCCTCGGTGTGCACCCGCGCCGCCACCCGGTGGAACGGCGCCCACCCCGCCGCCGCCACGAGCTCCTCCACCGTCTGCCGCGCATCCTGTGCCGGGAACGGCGCGTCCGCGAGCACCTTCACCGTCCGCCGCTCGCGGATGACCCCGTCTACCGTCGCTGCCGTATCTTCGCCCATCTCGTTTCGTCTCTCGTCCCTGGAAGTGTGGTCCGGGGATGATAACGAGCGGGGCGCCGGCGTGTAATCCCCGCTGGCGGGCCTCAGCTGGATTCCAGGTTCACGTAGACGCGCGAGAAGTCCTGCCGCTGCAGGTCGTCGGCGTGCACCAGCACCTGCAGGTAGCCGGCATCGCCGAACATCAGGTCGACCTCGATGGTGGAATCCACCTGCAGCAGGTTTTGCCAGTGCGCGGCGCGGGTCATGTCCAGCGTGCCGCGCTTCTCGTAGTCGTACAGCCACGTGGGATTCTCCTCGCGCACGACGTACGCGTCCTCCCGCGGATCGTGGCCGATCCCCGCCGCGTGGCCCAGCAGCTTGCCGGCCGTGTTCGCCGAGATCGCGTGCCCCAGGTCGCCGAGCGCGTCTTCCTCGTCGTCGGCGCCGTCCAGCGACTGCAGGAGCGCGTAGAAGTCCTCGGTGGCCCAGCGCGGAACGTCGGCCACCAGGTCGAAACGGAGGCGGTGCGGCACCAAGCCGTCGTACCAGTCGCTCACGAACGCCGCGCCGGGCGCCGGCGGCCGTGGCCGCAGGGGCTCGCTCCCGGTGTAGAGGACGAGCTGCTCCGGATCGTCCACGTTCTCATCCGCGACAGGTAGAGCATCCCTTCGCCAGGGAGCGGATTGCCCGGGAACGCGGGCAGCGCCGCGAGATCGATCTGCAGGAGAAAGGTCAGGTTCCGGCCCAGCCGCGGGTCCGTGGGCCAGGGCAGCGAATCCGGCAGGTCCGGGATGCCGCCGATGCGGCTCTCCCCCGCCATCCCCTGCCCCGCCTCACCCAGCCGCAGCAGGATCGCCGGCCGCGCCGTCGCCAGGATGGCCTCGCGGTGCGCCTCCAGCCCGTGATCGCGGATCAGCCCCTCCAGCCGCTCCAGGTCCATCCACCCCTCCCTCTTCTGTCCGTTGCTCGTGGTACCGCGGGGAAAGCGTGAGAGCATAGTCGGGCGCGTACCGGAAGGCAGCCATCCGGTGGGGCAGGCGCCCGCCTGCCGATCGGCCGGTGAGGCAATGAACGACGGCGTCGCGGGAGGATTTCCGCGGCGCCGTCGTTCCTGCACCCCCTGTTCCGCGGCGGGATTGCCTGTGCGGGCGCTCAGCAGCGATCGTCGCCCGGATACGTGATCATGCAGTCACAGGGGCTGCTGGGGTTCGTAGCGGCATAGCCGTCTTGGTAGACAGTGTCGAAAACGTGCGCGCGCACCGTCCCTCCCCGCTCCTTCCGCTCCGCGATCGAGAACGACTCCACCGCGAGCTCGGCGATCTTCAACATGAGCTTTTTCATGGCACCTCCGCAGGGGATGATTTGGACGTCCGGGCCAGGTCGCTGCCGCAACGGGGATTGTAGTCCATTTCCCGACCAGAACCAAGCATTCCGTCACTTCGATTCCGAGAAGCGGATCCCGGCGACGGAACCGGGTGATGACGGTTGTCGATTTCCATCCGCCTCGTTCGTCGGGTGTGCAGGAGCGACGATCCGCGACGGGATTGCGGAGCCGCAGATCACACCGCACAAGGGGGATTCCATGCACGCCATCACCCAGCAGCACCAGCCGGCCGCCCGCACGCGCCGCGCATCGGCCTCGAGCGCCCGGAGGATGGGCGCCGTGCTGGCTGCCGTCGCATCCACCGCCGCGGCGACGCTCGCCGCACCCGCCATCCACGCACAGGGAGAAAACACCGCCATGGCAGCCCAGATCACCCGCACCGCCGCGCCCGTCCGCGACGGCTACGTAGAGGCCAACGGCGTCCGCTACTACTACCAGGTGCACGGGCAGGGCGAGCCGCTGCTGCTGCTTCACGGCGGGCTGGGCTCCATCGAGATGTTCGGGCCCGTGCTGCCCATGCTGGCCGCGGGACGCCAGGTGATCGGCGTGGACCTGCACGGCCACGGCCGCACGGCGCTGGGCGACCGCGAGATCAGCCTCGTGGACCAGGGCGACGACATGGCCGCGCTGCTGCGGTCGCTGGGGCACGACAAGGTGGATGTGATGGGATACTCGCTGGGCGCCGGCGTGGCGTTCCAGTTCGGCGTGCAGCACCCGGAGATGGTGCGGCGGCTGGTGCTGGTCTCCGCCGGGTACTCGCAGGACGCGTTCTATCCCGAGATGCTCCCCCAGCAGGCGTCCGTCAACGCCGGCATGGCGGAGATGATGCGCGAAACGCCCATGTACCAGTCGTACGCGGCCATCGCCCCGCACCCGGAGGATTTCCCGCGGCTGCTGGACCGCATCGGCGACTACATGCGCAAGCCGTACGACTGGGAGGCCGACGTCGCCAGGCTCACCATGCCCGTGATGCTGGTCTACGGCGACGCCGACATGTTCCGCCCCGAGCACGTGATCCGCTTCTACCAGCTGCTGGGCGGCGGGCAGCGGGATGCGGGCTGGATGCGCGAGCACATGTCGCCCAACCGCCTGGCCATCCTCCCCGACCTGACGCACTACGAGATCTTCAGCGCCCCCGCGCTGGCCACGACGGTGCTCCCGTTCCTCAACGGCGCCAGCGGCCCCACGAGCTGGGCCGAGCAGGTGTCGCGGGGCCAGTGACCCGGCGCCTCGCGGCCTGAGCCACACCGGTGGATCCAAGAAGCGGCGCGGCTCACGGGAACCGCGCCGCATCGCCGAGAGGGGAAGAACCCGCATCGTGCAGGAGAGCGGGCTGCCTGCACCGGCGGAGAGCCCCCTCCCCCCGGCCCCCTCCCCCGCTTCGCGGGCAGGGAGGGGGAGAACTTCATACCCCGCAAAGCCTTGTCCTGGCGTGGCACCCGCCCGTGACGGAGAGTCCGCGCAGGCGGACTTCGTGTGGTCGTTGCGGCGAATTCATTCGCTCTGCCGGGACGGGACGGGCCGGGACGGGGCCGGGAATGAGGCCGGGACAAGCCAACGAAACCGGCGCCGCGGGATGCTTTCCTCGCGGCGCCGGTCGTCGTTCAGCCCTGCCCTGCCGTGCCGTTGACCCGCATCTCGATCCAGCTGTCGGGGCTGGTGCCGGGCGGCAGAAAGGTGATGTCGCGGAACCCGTTCTCGGGCGTGATGATGGAGTCTTCCTCGCGGATGGCTCCGCCCCGCACGGCGTCGATGCCGCCGTTGGTCCAGTTCAGGTCGTCGAGCTTCTGGTCGCGCCGGTTGATGGGTTCCACGCAGAACAGCCGGCCGGACTGCCGGTCGCGCACGTAGTAGCGTCCCGTGGTGCTCATGGATCTCTCTCCAGTTCGTCGTTGCCGTTGGGTGGATGATGCTCGTCTCCGCCGGCGCGACGCCCCGGAGGGCGGCGCTCAGCGGCGCGTTTCCTGGTCCATGATGCACCTCGCCGAGACTGCGTGATGTGGATGCGCCCCTCCCGCTCCGGGAGGGAACGCGGGTATCGGATACGAAAAAGGAGCCGCGGCCCGGGCCATCCTCCTCCACGATCGGAGAGGACGGCTTCCAGGGACGCGACTCCCGTTGCTCCGCAAAGATATGCAATCCCCGCGATTCGTCAACGGGCCCGGGTGGCCATGCGGGACGGGATCGCGGGATCATCATCATCCACAAACGAACGCGGCGCGGCTCACCGGAGCCGCGCCGCGTTGGCGATTTCACACCGCTGATCCGGGCGCCCTTCGGTGCACCGGCCGCGCGCCCGTCACGCGATGCAACCCGGCTCCGCGGTTGGCTGCGCGTCGCGGTTGTCGCAGTAGACAGCATCCCGGCTCAAGAATGGATGAACGCATCCCTCGGTGCAGTTCGCCATCGTATCGTCCTCGCAGCCCGTCGTTTCGCACCCCGCACTCGGGCACCCGTCGGAGTTGTATTCCCGGGCATTCACGGTCCCTCGTACACGCCGGTCCCGTGTATCCGTCGGGAACGACTCCACCGCCAGATGGTCCGGGTTCAACCGCATCTTCTTCATGTGGATCCTCTCCGATGTGAACCAGCGGCACCGGGCTGATCCCGATGCCGCACCGCCGGGCCGAAACCCGCCCGCCGGCGAACGGGACCTGGTCATTGCATTTTGTGTCGCAAACAGACATATCGATGCGCCGGTCTCGTTGCAAGGCATGCGGTCACGTGCGCCGGAAAGACGCCGATTCCTGCCGCGCCCGCGCACGGATCACGGAATGCTCCTTGCGGCACTGTGCGAGCGGGGCCAGAATGCCCTGAGACGCACATCCGCCTGGCCGCTTTTCGGCGCCGGGCACCTACGAGAACGGCAAACCCGCCGAAAGGCGGGGACGCAAAGCCAACGAGGCTACCGCCGCACACCTGCGGCCATGCCGGTCGGGTTACCGAACAGGTGCTGCCCATGCGCACGCCGTCCCACGATCCCGAGTCCACGTCCGCCGCGCCTGCCGGCGGCGACATCCTGCGCCACCTGGCCGACTCCGCCGTGGCCCGGCTGGGGCTGCATGCGTGCGCCATCGTCCCCGACGCGGGCGAGGTGCCGCTGCACACGGCCGGCGCGCCGGAGCACCAGCAGCGGCTGCTGGAGCTCATCCTGCACCACCGCGCCGCGCTCCGGCAGGCCGCGGCGGGGGAGGCGCGCGTGCTCCCGCGCCCCGCCGGCGACGGGCAGGGCGCATCCCCCGGGCTCGCGTTTGCCGTCGTTCTCCTCGCCGTGGAAGACGAGGCGCTGGGCACCCTGCTGGCCCTGCACCCGGCCGAGTGGTCCGGCGCGGAGCTCGTGGCCCTGCAGAGCCTGGCCCAGGCGGCCGTGGCGGAGCTGCGCTGCCTGCGCGAGGGCGAGGCGCGCCGCCGGACGGAGGCGCGGCTGCGGCTGCTGGAGCGCGCGCTGCAGGCCGTGGACCTGGGGGTCACCATCACGGACGAGAGCGGCCGCATCGTCTTCACCAACCCGGCCGAGGCGCAGATGCACGGCTACCGGGTGGAGGAGATGTACGGCTTGGCCGCCCGCTCCCTGGCCCCGCCGGAGCTGTGGAACCCCGGCAGCCCCGTGCCCGCGCGCCCCGTGCGCCGGTGGATGCGCGAGCGGGTGAACGTGCGGCGCGACGGCACCCGCTTTCCCGTGCGCCTGTGGTCCGACGTGGTGGCCTCGGACGACGAGGACCGGCCCCTGGGGCTGGTGACGTGGAGCGAGGACCTGAGCGAGCGCGCGGACCGGGCGCCGGCGCGCGTGGACGGAGACCGCGACGCGCTCACGGGGCTGCCCAACCGCGCCGCGTTCCTGCGCGCGCTGGGGGTGGCGTGCGAGGCGCGGGGCGAAAAGCCCGGCGGCGGGTTCGCCGTGCTGTTCGTGGACCTGGACCGCTTCAAGACCGTGAACGACCGGCTGGGCCACGCCGCCGGCGACGCGTACCTGGAGATCGTGGGCGCGCGGCTGGGCGCGTCCGTGCGCCCCACGGACATGGTGGCCCGCATCGGCGGGGACGAGTTCGCGGCGCTGCTGCACGGCGTGGAGCGCGAGCAGGACGCCGTGAACGTGGTGCAGCGCATCCAGCGGCTCCTTTCCGACCCCGTGACCGTGGGCGACGCGGAGATGAGCGCGTCCGCCAGCATCGGGGTGGCGCTGGGGGCCAGCGCGCCCACGCCGGAGGGGATCCTGGCCGTGGCGGACCGCGCCATGTACCGCGCCAAGACGCTGGGCGCGGGGCACCACGGCTTCAGCGAGCCCGGCGTGCTGGCCCACGAAGAGGCCGTGCTGCAGGTGGAGCGCGACCTGCGCCGCGCCATTGCCCAGGACGAGCTCACGCTGCGCTTTCAGCCCATCGTCTGCCTGGCGGATGGGCGGCTGCAGGGGCTGGAGGCGCTCGTCCGCTGGAACCATCCCGCCCGTGGCCTGCTGGGCCCGCAGGCGTTCCTTCCCGTGGCCGAGGCGTCCGGCGTCATCGTGGAGCTGGACCGCTGGGTGCTGGGCGCCGCCGCGCGGCAGCTGCAGGCGTGGGAGATGGATCCCGTCCTCCGCCTGATCCCCGTGAGCGTGAACTTCTCCGGCCGGCACGTGGTGCATCCGCGCGTGGTAGAGGACGTGCAGCGCACGTTGCGCGAGTTCGGCGTGGAGCCGCGGCGGCTCATCATCGAGGTGACGGAAACGTCGTTCGTGGAGGATTTCCAGACGGCGGCGTCCGTGCTGGCGGCCCTGCGCGAGCACGGCGTGGGCATCTGCCTGGACGACTTCGGCACGGGATACTCGTCGCTGGGCTACCTGCGCCAGTTCGGGTTCGACCGGCTCAAGATCGACCGCTCGTTCATCCAGCGCATCGGCGACAGCGCGGCGGACGAGGCCATCGTGCGCAGCATCGTGGCCCTGGCCGAGGCGCTGAACCTCACGCTCACGGCCGAAGGGGTGGAGACGGCGGCCCAGCGCGCGGTGCTGCAGCGGCTGGGCTGCCGCGACGCGCAGGGGTTTCTCTTCGCCCGCCCCATGGACCTCCCCCAGCTTGCCGCCTGGGTGCAGGCCGCCGTCTGACCCGGCGACGCTCCCCCCTGCCGGTGCAACCCGCCGCGCGCCACGCCTGAGGGGAAAATCACGCGGAGGACGCGGAGGCAAGCTGTTCTCCGCGTCCTCGCTCAGTTCCTCCGCGTGATTTTTCGTTCCCGGCTGTCCCTTCGCGCATCCGCCGCCTCCCTGCCGCAAACGCATGGCACGGCTGTTCCAGTACGGTCCTTACTTGATTCCCGCGAGGGCGCCGCGCCCGGGGACATCGCCCGTTCGGACCGGCAGCGTTGACGACTCCGCCCCGCACCCATCCACCCGCACCCCACGCCCCGCCCGTGCCGGCACCCGGCCCGCGCGGCGCACGCCCCGTCCCCCAGACTGAATCACCGGGACGGGCGCGATGAGCGGCGGCACCACGCCCACCGAGGTGCGGCTGCGCACCATCATCGACTCCGCCCTGGACGCCGTCGTCACCACGGACGCCGACAGCGTGATCACGGGGTGGAGCGCGCACGCCGAGACCATGTTCGGCTGGAGCGCGGACGAGGCGCTGGGCCGCACCCTGGGCGAGACCATCATCCCGGAGCGCCACCGCCAGGCGCACGCGGTCGGCGTGCGGCACTACCTGCGCACGGGCCACGGGCCCATCCTCAACCAGCGCATCGAGATCACGGCCCTGCGCCGGGACGGTCGCGAGTTCCCCGTGGAGCTCACGGTGGCCGCCGCACGCTGGGGCGACGACGTCATCTTCAGCGCCTTCATCCGCGACGTGAGCGACTGGCGGCGCGCGGAGGCACGGCTGGCGGCGGAGCACGGCGTCACGCGCGTGCTGGCCGAGGCGGGGACGGTGGACGCCGCCGCCCGCCCCGTCCTGCGCACCATGGGCGAGGCGCTGGGATGGCCCGTGGGCTTTCTGTGGATGGTGCACGACGGGCGACTGCGCGTCGCGGCCGCGTGGCACGCGGAGGATGCGGGCGCGGCGGAGGTCGCCAGGGCCAGCCGTGCGCTCGCCTTTGCCCCCGGCGAGGGGCTGCCGGGGCGCGCGTGGCAGCAGGGCGCGCCCGTGTGGGTGATGGACGCAGCCCGCGAGCCCGGCTTCGTCCGCGCGCCGCACTTCAGGGCCGCCGGCCTCCACGCCGCCATCGCGCTCCCCATCCAGGCCGGCGGGCAGGTGCTGGGGGTGATCGAGTTCTTTGGGCACGAGCCGGGCGCGGCGGACGACGCGCTGCTGGAGATGGCGCGGGCCATCGGCAGCGACGTGGGGCAGGCGTTCCGGCGGATGCACGCGGAGGAGGAGCGCGACCGTGCCCTGGCGCAGACCCGGGCCTCCAACGAGACCCTGCGCGGCCTGAACGCCCAGCTCGCCGCGCGCACGGAAGAGGCGGAGCGGGCCAACCGCGCCAAGAGCGACTTCCTCGCGGTGATGAGCCACGAGCTGCGCACGCCCATCAACGCCGTGCTGGGCTACACGTCGCTGCTGGAGATGGGGATCGCGGGGCCCGTCACGGACGAGCAGCGCGGCTACCTGGACCGCGTGCGCGCCAGCACCACGCACCTGCTGGGCGTCATCAACGACGTGCTGGACCTGTCCAAGATCGAGGCGGGGCGGATGGGCGTGGTGCGCGAGCCGGGGCTGGCCGTGGAGGCCGTGGCGGACGCCATCGGCTTCGTCTCCACGCAGGCCGCGGACAAGGGGCTGCGGCTGGAGACGGAGTGCGAGCCGCCCGGCCCCGCCTACCTGGGCGACGGCGACCGCGTGCGGCAGATCCTGCTCAACCTGCTCTCCAACGCCGTCAAGTTCACGGACGCCGGGCAGGTGACCATCCGCTGCGGAACGGGGCGCCCCCCGTCGCCGTCGCGGCTGGAGGGGCCCGGCCCGTGGGTGTGCATCCGCGTGGAAGACACGGGTCCGGGGATCGTGCCCGAAGAGACGGAGGCCGTCTTCGAGCCGTTCGTGCAGGCGGAGTCGCCGCACACGCGCACGGCGGGCGGCACGGGGCTGGGGCTCAGCATCAGCCGGCGCCTGGCGCGGATGATGAGCGGCGACCTGACGCTGCAGACGGAACTGGGGCGCGGCGCCTGCTTTACCGTGTGGCTCCCCGTCGCCGGCGCCGCCGACGCGGTGGAGGAGCCGGCCCAGCCCGAGCCCATGCCCGCCGCGGCCGGCCACGCGGCCGCGCTCCGTGAGGCGGGTGAGGGGCTGCAGCACGAGCTCCGGGAGATCATCGGGGCGTACGTGGCGCGCCTGCGGGCGGACGGCGGGCTCCCCGCCGCAGAGCTGAACGACGCGGAGCTGGAGGACCACCAGGCCACGCTGCTCACGGACATCGCGCAGTGCCTGGTGGCCCTGGCGGATGCGCCCGGCGAGGTGTCGCTGCTGCAGGACGGCACCGAGGTGCAGCGGCTGCTGGCCTACCGCCACGGCGAGATGCGGGCCCGGCAGGGGTGGGACTCCGCTGGCCTGCGCCGCGAGTTCGTGGGGCTGGGCGAGCTGATGCGCGGCACGCTGGCGCGGCGCGGCCTTCCCGCGGAGACGTGGGACGTGCTCGCCCGCTTTCTTCACCGCGTGGAGGAGATCTCCGTAGCCGCCCTTTGCGCGGCGCGGCAGTCCACCGGCTCCGACGCCGCCCCGCGGCTGCCCGAGTAGGCTCCCCGCGGTAGCATCGCCGAATAGAACACGGACTGGCGGGGGCGACCTTCTCTCGCTGCGGCTCCGCGCCGGCACCCGGCGTTCCACGATCGGTGTCGGCGGAGGCCGACAGTGTGAAGTTGTAGCCGCGAATTCATTCGCTTTCATCCGCGCCCTCTCCTCGTCACCTCCGTGATCTCGCTGGCCGTGGTGAGACTGGATGGATGACGTTAGTTTCCCCGCCCCGATGTAGATGGGCGGCGCGGCTCACCCGAGCCGCGCCGCCCGTTTCGCGCACCGCCGGAACGCTTCGTGAAGGAGAGCCCCGCCCGCGCCGAACCCGTTTCAGGGCAGGGACTTCGGATGTGCAGTCCGCGCAGGCGGACTTCGCGCCTTTCCAGCGGCGAATTCATTCGCTTCTGGATCTCGGGCCCGGACCTCCAACGGCTGGGACCGACTCGACGAGATCTCGGATCCGCAAGCACATAGACGGATGATGACGGACGACAGCACGCAGACGATGGACGCGGAGCAGCCCACCGAGGCCGAGCAGGACGCGGCGGAAGACCGGGCCGCGGCCGAGGCGCCCGCCGTGGAGCAGCTCAGCGACTCCGAGATCGCGGCCGAAGACCAGCCCGCGGACGCGGACGAGGGGCGCGGCGCGTGGACGGGCGAGTGGATCGACTACCCGGGCGAGGACAACGGGCCGCACCACACCGTCGTGGGCACCATGAAGGCGCTGGCGCAGCTGGAAAGCCCGCAGCTGGGCAACCGCCGCGACATCCTGGTCTACCTGCCCCCGTCGTACAACACGTCGCAGCGGCGCTACCCCGTCATCTACATGCACGACGGGCAGAACCTCTTCGACCGCGCCACGAGCTTTGGCGAGGAGTGGGAGGTGGACCAGACGCTGGAGGCCGCCAGCCGCGACGGGCTGGAGGCCATCGTCGTGGGCATCCCCAACCTGGGCGCGGAGCGGCTGAACGAGTACAGCCCGTGGACGGACCGCAGGCACAAGCAGGGCGGAAAGGGCAACGACTACCTGGACTTCATCGTCCACACGCTCAAGCCCCTCATCGACCGCGACTTCCGCACCATGCCCGGGCGCGACAGCACGGGCATCGCGGGGTCGTCCATGGGCGGGCTCATCAGCCTGTACGCCTTTTTCAAGCACCCGCAGACGTTCGGCTTCGCGGGGGTGATGAGCCCGGCGCTGTGGTTCGCGGGCGGCAGCATCTTTCCGTTCATCAAGGAACGCCCGTTCGTCCCTGGCCGGCTGTACCTGGACGTGGGCACCAGCGAGGGCAGCGAAGAGCTGCACGACGTCCGCCGCCTCAAGGAGATCCTCGCGCAGAAGGGCTATCGCACCGGCCACGACCTGCTGTACGTGGTGGAGATGGGCGGCCAGCACAACGAGCGTGCCTGGGCCCGCCGCCTGCGCCGCGAGCTGCACTTCCTGCTCGGCATCCCGCAGCCCGTCAAGCCCACGCCGCGCGGTACGGAGCCGCTGTGAACGGCAGTGCGAAAGTGCGAAAGTGCGAAAGTGCGTTTTGGTGTCGGCGCAGGCCGACAGTGTGAAGTTGTAGCCGCGAATTCATTCGCTCGTGTTTTCGTTGCTCGCGCCGTGAATCCATTCGCTCGCGCCGCGCCTTCGTTTGCAAGCGCTTCGGATTCATCCGCTCCCTGATCGCCCCCCCGACCGGTACATCCGCAACTCGTTCGATGATGCGCAAGACGGCCAAGCCCAAGCCGGTGCGGATCACGCCCCCGGAAGCCCCGGAGGTGGATGACTACGCGTCGGAAGCGCCGGACCTGCGCGGCAAGTTCGTGCACGAGGACCTGCGGCTGCGCGACGCGGACCTGTCCGAGTCGGCCGCGTCCGGCACGCGGCTGGAGCGGGTGGTGATGGAGCGCGTGGCCCTCGCCCGGGCCAATCTGCGCAGCGCCGTGGTGCAGGACGGGCGCTTCGAGGGGTGCGACGCCGCCGGCAGCCGCTGGGACGGCGCCCACCTAACACGGGTGGAGATGGACGGATGCCGGCTGGTGGGCGCCGGCTTCTCCCGCGCCACGTTCAGCGACCTGCGCGTCCGCGAGACCAACGCCGAGATGGCGATGTTCATCGGCGCCACGTTCACGGCCGCGCGCTTCGAACGGTGCAACTTCCGCGGCGCCTCGTTCGAAGGCGCGGACCTGCGCAACGTGGCCTTCGTGGGCTGCGACCTGCGCAACGCCGACCTGCGCGAGGCCAGGCTCGAGGGCACGGACCTGCGCGGATCCAGCATCGCCGGCGTGGCGCTGGACCTGGGCAGGCTGCGCGGGCTGGTGCTGGACCCCGCGCAGGCCATGGACGTCGTGGAGCAGATGGGCGTAACGATCAAGCCGGCCGAGGAGCACGAGGCGTAGCGCGGGGTGAAACGCGGGCGGCGGATGGCGCGTAGGGCAGGATGTCGCTCACGAACCCGCATCCTAGGAGCCGCCCGATGGACCCGAAGGACCCGCAGCACGTCATCCCCCAGGCGCTGCAGGACGCCATTTCCGATCCCGCGCGCCGGGACCAGACCGTCACGGTGGACGGGACCGACTTCCGGCTGCAGTTCGACCCGGAGCCCGGCGTAGACAGACGCGTTACGTCTCCCCAGATGCCCGGGGGAATGCCGAGTACCACGTACGTCGCGGCGGACGAGCGAGCGGCGTCGTACCCCCCGGAGCTTCCGTTCCTCCCAGGCCTGGCCGTTTCGGTGCAAGAGTTTCCGGAGGGCATGGCCGGAGGCGCATCGGCCACGTGGTGGCAGGTCGCCGGCGTGGAGGGTGCGGTGGCCAAGCTGCGCGCCCAGAGCACGGCCGACGGCTGGCTCGAGGGCGCTGAAACGGTGCTCGCTGTCATCCCCGGCTTTCCTGCCCTTCGGATTCTCAACTTCGAACGGGCAAAGGGTGAACGTCGCCTCATCCACGTCTCCCCCACGGGGAGCGGCAACACGGTCATATCCGTCATGCACCCGGCCGACTGACCCGTCCCGGGGGCGGCGCGATCAGCCCATCACCAGGCCCCGCCTCTGCACAGAGTCGGGGCCTGCTGCGTCAGCCGCCGTCGTGCGCCCACAACGCTGCGCGCTGGCTTTTTCGCGCCTCGTTCAGCGACCTGGGCGTGCGCGAGGCCAACGCCGAGATGGCGATGTTCATCGGCGCCACGTTCACGGCCGCGCGGTTCGAGCGGCGAGGCCACGCTCGAGGCACGGACCTGCGCGGCTCCAGCATCGCCGGCGTGACGCTGGACCTGGGCAGGCTTCGCGGGCTGGTGCTGGACCCCGCGCAGGCCATGGACGTCGTGGAGCAGATGGGCGTGACGATCAAGCCGGCCGAGGACAGCGAGGCGTAGCGCGGGATGAAACGCGGGCGGCGGATGGCGCGTAGGGCGGGATGTCGCTCGTGAACCCGCATCCGAGGAGCCGCCCGATGGACCCGAAGAGCCCGCAGCACGTCATCCCCCAGGCGCTGCAGGACGCCATTTCAGATCCCGCGCGCCGGGACCAGACCGTTACGGTAGAGGGCAACGACGTGCAGCTGCGCTTCGATCCCGAGCCCGGCGTGGACCTGCGCATGGAGTTCCCCCAGGCGCCCGATGGGATGGCGTTCACCACGTACAGGGCCACGGACGAGCGGCCGGCGTCGTATCCACCGGGGATTCCGTTCCTGCCGGGGGTGGCGGCTTCCGTGGCCGGCCGGGACGGGAACGCATCGGTTCAATGGTGGGGCGTTCCGGACGTGGAGGGCGCCCTCGCCGACCTCCGCGCCCAGTGCGCCGCCGACGGCTGGGTGGAAGGCGCGGAGACGGGGATCGAGTTCCTCCCCGGCTTTCGCATCCTCAACTTCGAGCGGGCGGATGGAATGCCGCGCGTGATCCACGTCGCCTCCACGGGCAACGGCAGCACGATGATCCAGCTCCTGCAGAGCGACGAGTAAGCCGCCGCGCGAACCACGATCAGCCCCACGCGAACGAAGCCCCGGCTCTGCATCCAGAGCGGGGCTTTTTCGGTCGATGAACCACCGGTCGGAATCAGGCGGAGGGCAGCGCGCGCGGCTCCGCGTTCAGGGCCCGCCAGCGCGGGAGCGTGCCAGCCAGGAACGCGATGCCGGTAATGAGCGAAACGAGTGAGAATACGGCCATGCGCGGAGGAATCGGCGCCCCAGTCGCCAGCCCCGCGAGCTCAACGAACAGGAACAGCCCCCGCAGCGTGAACACGGCCCCGATCGCGGCCAGCCCCACGCGCAGCAGCGGCAGGCGCCGCACGCGTCCCGCGCCGGAGAGCGCGTAGGCGCCGAACGCCCCGAAGATCAGCACCAGCCCGGCCGTCATCAGGTCGGGGACGGGGGAGCCGGCTGCCTCGGCCCTGCCCAGCTGCGGCGCGCCGAAGTACGCGTACGCATCCGGCCCCATGAAGATCATGGCCCCATGCAGCAGCGAAATCACAAAGCACAGGACGGCTGCGACAGTAAGCCAGCGGGAGGACGCGTTCATGGGATTGCGGTCGGGGAAGGAGAGCGGGTGGCGTGTGCCCCTGACGCTGCCTCTCGATGCGCCCGCGCGCAAGCCCCACGCACGAAGCCCCGGCTCCTGCGCGGGAGCCGGGGCCTCCATCATCGTCGATCAGGTGTGCTTCTTGGGGGAGGGGCAGACCTCGTGCTCCGGGTCCCACCAGAGAATCCGGAGCACGCCGCCCTCGCGGATCCCGATGATGCGGCGCCGTCCGGTCACCCGCACGGAGTAGACCTGGTCCACGTCGTCCTGCTGGATGACGACCAGCCGCTCCCGCGCCATCCGGCTGAGCGCGGACGTCTCGATGAAATGGCTGCCGGTCTCGCTGATGGCGTGCCAGGTCATGGATTCCAGCTCCCGCATGCGCTGCAGCACCTCCCGCAGCGCACCCCCACCCAGCACGCTCCAGCACCACGGCCCGCCCAGGTCCACGATCCGGAACGCCCAGAGCGGATACTGGCCCGCGTAATCAGGCACGTTTCCGCGCGGCACCTTGCGGTTCTGCGCCCCATAGGCGGACCGGGGCGCCTTGTGGCCGCCCCGGTTCGCGAAGGGAGAGGAAGGCCGCCTACCCGGCTTCTCCCTCATCCGCCCGCAAGCTGCTGTAGTACTCGCTCATGGACGCGAGCGTGATCTCGTGGTTGCCGCGCACGCCGTCGGGCAGGCCCTCACGCGCCAGGCGCCACGGATCCTCCATGTGCGTCATGTCGCTGAGCGTCTGGGCGTTGCGCCAGCCGTAGTAGCCCAGGACCGCGTCTACGGTGCTGCGCTGCTCTTCATCCAGCGCGCCCGGATCGCCCCGGGGCCAGCTCCGCACGTCGAACTGGCCGCGGTGCAGGTCGTACAGCTCGCGCACGACGGGACCGTTGGCCCACGCCTCGATGCGCTCGGGGAACAGCGGACGGTCGTCCCACACCGTGGACCACGCCTGGGCGTAGTACACGAGCTTCTGCAGCTTCATGGCGGAGAGCGGGGCCTGCTTGCTCAGGATGTACGCAGCCACGTCGTGCGCAGACACCATCGGCCCCTCCTTTCCGCCCAGGAATCCACCGAATGCAACCCGAACCTAAATCTATCCATCCCTGTCCAGTCCGTCAAGCCACCGGCCGGATGTAAACAAAGGGACGGATGCACGAAGCCCCGGCTCCTGCGCGGGAGCCGGGGCCTCGATTTCGATCGGCGGATGCGGATCAGGCGAAGGACAGCGAGTTCGCGTTGTGGTACTGGTTGGCGGCCTCGATGAACTCCTCGAACAGGCGATGCGTGCCCTCGTGGTCGTCCAGCAGCATCTCCGGGTGCCACTGCACGCCCACCAGGAACTGCCCCTCGCGCGTGCCCTCCACCGCCTCGATCAGCCCGTCCGAGGCCCACGCGGTGGGCACCAGCCCCTCGCCCACGCGCTCCACGGCCTGGTGGTGCATGCTGTTCACCATCGCGCTCTCCACGCCGAAGCAGCCGTGCAGCCGCGACCCCGGCGCAATGCGGACGTCGTGCGCCAGGTAGTCGCGCGCCCACCCCGCGCCGGGAAAGTAGTCGTGCTTGATGGAGCCCTCGAACAGGCCGGCGCAGTCCTGGATGAGCGTGCCCCCCGCGGCCACGTTGATCACCTGCAGCCCGCGGCACACGCCGAACACCGGCTTGCCGTCCTCCATGGCCCACCGGGCGAACTGCAGCTCCACGAAGTCGCGCGGCGGGTCGGTGCGGCCGCACAGCTCGTGGCGCTCGGCGCCGTACGACTTGGGGTCCATGTCCACGCCGCCGGCGATGAACACGCCGTCCAGCCGCTCGTAGATGGCGCGGAGCGTCTCCAGGTCGTCGTCCAGCAGGGGCACCATCCACGGAATCGCGCCCACGGACGTGCAGGCGTGGAAGTACCGCTGGTTCATCACCCACGATGCCGGAAGGTCTTCCGGAATGCGGTCGATGGACTGCAGCGTCTGCGTGGCGATGCCGATGACGGGGCGCTGATGCATGGACCCTAACCTTTGTACAAAACTCCACTTACGAAAAAACGGTCCCGCCGCTGGTGGCAAATTCGGGACCGTGCTGAAAGATGGCGCATTCCCTGGATGTGGGCAACGATCTCGTTACCCCGCACCCACGCATCCGTTTCCAACGCCGGAAAAAGATGCCGGATTTCCTGCCGCGTCTCCCGATCGATTTCCTGAGGGAGGCGCCGACGAATCCATCCCGTGCCGCAGCCCCCGGGCGCCGACCGAAGGATCTACTCGCCCGCGCCGGGACCGCCGCACGCGTGCACGTCCCCTCGATCGCGCACGATGCGCATCAGCCGGAGGTTCTTCGGGAGGATCGTGGCGCGGGAAAGTACCGTGCGTGGCCGTGACCGTCGATCACGGGACAGGAGATCCTTCGGTCGGCGCCAGGGGACCGCGAGAGGGAGAGTATCGGCGGCGCCTCCCTCAGGAAATCAAGGGCTTCTCGGCGCTCAGCGCATCCCGGCGGGGAGGCGCGCGGGGGGAAGCTCGTGCGCGGGCGGGGCGGCGGGCGCGGCGGCGGAGTCGCCGTGGCGCACGTGGTTCACGGGCGATCCGCCGCGCTTCCCCAGCACCAGGTCCGCGTACCCGTTGGACGGATCGCCGCCCTTCTTGCGGATGCGCGCAACCGTCCCCGGCCCGCGGTTGTACGCCGTCAGCGCCTCTTCGGCGTCGCCGTCGTAGACCGCGATGAGCTCCTTGAGGTAGCGGAATCCCAGCCGCAGGTTGGTGTCGCGGTCCAGCAGCTGCCGGCGGGTGATGCCGGGCTGCAGGAACTCCGCCGTGGCCGGCATCACCTGCGTGAGCCCCAGCGCGCCGGCCCAGCTCTCCGCGTCGGGGTCGAACGCGCTTTCCACGCGCACCAGCCGGAACGCGAGCTCCGTCTGCAGCCCCTCGGCCCGGGCCGCGCGCTCGATGGCATCCGCCAGGTCCACGGCGATGCCGTAGCGCCGCGCGTACGCCTCCACCTCGCGGTCCCGGGCCTCGGCCGCGCGCACGGACGCCAGCGCGGCGGACACGTGGCCCCACACCGCCGCGCCCATCGCGCGCGTGGGCGGCAGCAGCGCCAGCAGGAGCACGAACCCCGCGACCAGCCACGGCCGCGCCCCGATCCGGCCCGCCACGGCGCGCGCGGACCGTCCGCCCCGCGCACGGGGGCGGCGGGCGGCGGGCTTGCGCCGGCGCTGGGGAGGAGGACGGGACACGGGCACTCCGGGGTGCATCGGGTTCAGCGGGAACGCCACCAAGCTAAACACATCGCGGCCGCCGCGGAACGGCCGCGTTCGGCGCGGCGGCCGCAAACTGCTGCGGCGAATGGTGCTTACGGATGATTCAGGGCGCCCGCAGCACCAGGTCCACGCGCGTGCTGTCCACCACCCGGTCCGTCCCGAACCCGGCCACGAACGGCACCGTGTCCGACCCGCGCTGCGTCCCCTGCGCGGGCGGCATCGCGTACGCGCGCAGGCAGTCGCCCGGCTGCGGCTGCGAGGGGGCCACGAGGTGCGCCCGGTACCGCCCGTCCGCGATCGTCGTTCCCTCCCCCAGGATCCCCCGCTGCACGGCGCAGCCGCCGGTGCCGAGCATCGCCGTGACGCGCGCACCCTGCACGGGGGCCCCCGCGGCATCCGTCACACGGCCGTAGATCACCGTCTCCGCGCGCGCGGGCGGGCAGCCGCACATCCCCACGGGATCGGCGCAGGAGACGAAGAGCATCACCCCCAGGCACACGGCCAGGTGCCGGGGGATGCGGATGCGGTGCATCATCGGATCATCACGTCGGTGGATGTCGGTTCAGGGCGCGCGCAGCACCAGGTCCCGGCGCACGCTGTCCGACGGGACCGTCCGCGGCGTGGGGATGGCGATCTGCACCGTGTCGGATCCCCGCAGCGGGCTCCCCGCCGGCGGCAGCGCGGCCAGGCGCACGCACTGCTCCGGGCCTTCCCCCACGGGGAATACGCCCACGTGATAGACCCCCGACTCGTCCACGGGCACGCCCTGCGAGCCCGCGATCGCCGCGCACCCCGCGGTCCCCGCGGTCCCCATCTGCCAGTGCACCGTCCCGCCCGCCACGGGGGTGCCCGCCGGGTCCGTCACCCGGCCGTAGACAAGGGCGTACGGCCCCGGCACGGAGCATCCGCACAGGGCGGTGGGAGTGGACGTGCAGGCCACCGCCGCGGCGAACGCGATCGCGGCGAACGGGCGAGGAACGCGGATTCTGGGCATGGCCGAGCGAATACGGAAAGGAGGATCGATGGATGCGGACGGGCTCACGGCGCGCGCAGCGACAGGTCCACGCGGGCGCTGTCCGGCACGAAGCGCGTGGTGAACTGGACGGTGAACGCCACCGTGTCCGAGCCGCGCAGGGCGCTTCCCGCGGGCGGCGTGGCGAACGCGCGCAGGCACACGCCCGGGAGGCTCGCGTCGAAGTTCCGGAGCACCTCCGCGCGGAACCCGCCGTCCCCGCCCGTGAACGCCTCGCCGATCACCTGGAACGGCGCCCCGCACGCCGCGGAGCTCGCCTGCGCGGTCACGCGCGCACCGGCCGCGGGCGCGCCGCCGGGTCCCTGGACGGTGCCGTGGAGGCGGGCGGAAAGCGGCACGGGATCGCACCCGCACAGCGACGCGGGATCGCCCGTGCACGCCACGAGCGCCGCGGCGGTGGCCAGGCAAAAGCGCCGGGGATGACGGATGGGCATGGGACGACGCGAGGCGGGATGGGACGACGGCGCGGACGGGGAAGAACGCGCGAGGCGGAAAAACGGGACGCCGGGCCGCCCTCCGCCGCGGCCTGCGATCCGCCGCGGCCGATCCGCTACGGCGCGGGCGCCGAGGCGGCGAACACGCGCGGGGCCAGGCAGTTCACGCGGCTGGGGCCGGGCTGCAGCACCATCATGTCCACCACCAGCTGCACGCCGGGCACGAGCCCCGCGTTGGCCATGGCGCACTGCAGCGCGCCGAACCCCGGCGCCGCGCCGTGCAGCTGCACGTCCGCGTTGTTGACCACCGCGCGGATGCGCCCCGCGCCGATGGCCGGCTCGGCGGCCAGGCGCGCCTCCACCTCGCGACGGATGGCCTCCTCCTGCACCACGCGCTCGGCCGCCTGCACCGGCGTCTCCGGCGGCTCCCCGCCGCCCCCCAGCAGCGCGCATCCCGCCTGGCTCGCCAGGAGCGCCGCGGCCATGCAGCGCACCGCCCTGTATCCGAACCCGTCCATCCTCCGAACCCGTCGCGGGGAAACTTTCCGGGCCCTCCGCACGTCTAACGAAACACGCGGACGAGCTCGCTCAAACATCCGTATTTCGCAATCGGCAGGCCACGCGCGGCGCTTGCCCTGCCCCGTTACATTGCTGCACCATGCGAAAATACCTCGACACCACCCGCACGCACACCTACTCGCTGCTGTTCGCGCTCCCCCTGCTCGTGCTGTACGAGCTGGGGGCCATGATGATCGCGGACGGGCGGGGCGGCGGCATGCGCAACGGCGCGGACGTCCTCCTGCGCACCCTGCTGGCCACGGGCGGCGTGCAGGGGACGCTGGCGTTCACCGCTGCCCTGGCCGTGGGCGCGGCCGTGATCGTGGCGCTGGAGCGGCGCGGCAAAAAGGTGCCCCTGCACGGCGGATACTTCGCCGCCATGCTGGGCGAAAGCGCGGCGTACGCCCTCCTCTTCGGCGTGGTGGTGGCCACGGCCACGCAGGTGCTGCTGGGCGGCATGGTGCGGATGGCGGCGGACGGCGGCATCACGCAGATGCCCCTGCTGGACGGCGTGGTCCTATCCCTGGGCGCGGGGATCTACGAGGAGCTGCTCTTTCGGGTGATCCTCACGGGCGGCCTGTTCGCCCTGCTGCTGGCGGCGGGGATGCGCCGGCGGACGGCGGGGCTCATCGCCGTGGTGGTGTCGGCGTTCGTCTTTTCCGCGTTCCACTACATCGGCCCGTACGCGTACCCGCTGGAGCTGAACAGCTTTACCTTCCGGCTGCTGGCGGGATTGGCGTTCAGCGCGCTGTACATGGCGCGGGGATTCGGGGTGGCGGCGTGGACGCACGCCCTGTACGACGTGTTCCTGGTGCTGGCCGGCAAGGGCTGACCGCTACCGGCCCCGCGTCCGCGATGCTACCTTCCGGGCCGCCCGACGTCCCCCCGGAAGGAGCGAAGCGTGTCCGAGCATCCCGTGGAGCAGCAGATCGACAACCCGTTCTATACCGAGCGCGAGGCCCGCGACCTGAGCGGCGCCGTGGACCAGCTGCGCGACGGCCGCGAGACGGTGCTGCGCGACTGGATGGAGCGCGTGCGCGCCAACCAGGCCATGGTCACGGGCCAGGCGCTGGCGGAGCCCCTGCTGCTGGACCACGTGCCGCAATTGTTCGACGCCATCCTGGACCGGCTGGAGATCAACCGGTCGCGCGAGGACGCCGAGCAGTTCGCCATGGTGCACGGCTTTACCCGGCGGCTCTCCGGCTACAACGTGGTGGAGACGGTGCTGGAGCTGCTGATGTTCCGCCGGGCCATCTGGGCCCACCTGACGGCCATCGGCGCGGCGGTGGAGGGCGGATACGCCGCCATGGAGCAGATCGACGGGATGGTGGACCGCGCCGTGCTGGCCTCGCTGAACGCCTTCCTGGACCCCTCCGCCACGCTCCTGGAGCGCGACGAGGACGGGGATGGGACGGCATCGGCCGAAGGCAACGGCGCGGGACCGGCTTCGTAAGGGCCCTCACCCGCTCGTTCCTCGCTTCCCTCTCCCACGAACTGCGCGGGAGGGGGGATACACACCAGCCCGTGCCGGGAGCAGGTCTCGGAGGAGGACGTCTCCCCCTCTCCCGTACAGGGATGGCACCCGAGGGTGACGACAGGTCGTGTACGGGAGAGGGGGCCGGGGGGTGAGGGCCCCCGCGCGATCCCGGCGGACCGGGCGCCGTTGCGTGAGGGATGCGCGCCCGCAGGGCCGAGACCACGGAGCGCACGGACAACAGCAGTATCGTTGTCCGGGCGTGCAGGGGGCTCGGCGCCGTTGGGCACAGTTGTACCGTGCCCTACGGCGCGCGCAGCCCGGCCCGGAGCGCAGCGGAGGGACACGCCCAACCCGCGCAGTCGCAGTTTTTTAGCAGCAAACGGAACCGACCCCGCCCCCTCGCGGGTATGCAGCGGTTCCGGAGTTCCATCCGCCTGATCCGTACACCCCAGCGTGCAGCATAGAACCATGCGCTTTTCCGCCCCGCTCCTTCGCGCCGCCCTGTTCGCGGCCGTACTGCCCCTGGCCGCCTGCGACGACGGCGGCTCCGGACCCGACCGCCTGACGCCCGCGGACGTGGCCGGCGTGTACAACCTGTGCGAGCTGCGCTTCGCGCCCACCAACAACGTGCTCCCGGTGGCGAACCTGATGACGGCGGTGGTGGACACCACGCCCCCCGCCGGCCGTCCCGAGGCCACCGTGTCCATCGCCAACGGGGTGTACGACCTGGTGTACACGCGCGGCAGCGACTCCTTCCTGCGCCAGCTGCAGGGCTCGGTGAACTACGGCGCCACGTCCGTCACCCTGAGCACGCCCGAGGACAACGCGGTGGTCAACGAGCTGCTGCTGGCCCGGCCGCTCACCCTGACGTTCGTGAGCGGGAACCCCCGCATCCTGGCCGCGCAGACGTCGTTCACCTACTCGGTGGACCGCGAGGACTACGCGCGCGCCATCGGCAGCACCGGGCAGGGGCTGGCGGCCACCATCACGGGCAACATGGTGATCGGGATGTCCACGGGACCGTGCAGCTGACGCGTCCTTCGCGCCGGCAGGTCATCTTTCAGGATCGATCCGGACCGGGCCCGGCGCCACTGGCGCGGGCCCGCTCCGTTGGATAACGGACTCGCGGGAGTGAACGGTTTGCGACGCACGCTCATGGGAGCGGCGCTGGCCCTGGCGGCGTTCGCCGGGCCGGCCGCCGCGCAGGAAGGCGACTGGAACGCGCCGCGGGCCCTGGAGCTCATCCAGCGCGCGCAGGAGCGCCGGCAGGTGGCGCTCAGCGACACGGGGATGGTGGACTACCAGGCCGACGCGCGCGGCTACGTCTACTTCTACCTGGACCGCCGCGACACGGGGGAACGCACCCTGGTCAAGACGGACCAGGTGGCGCTGGACGTGTACTGGAAGGCGCCCAACCTGTCCAAGCAGCGCATCATCGGCCTGCGCGACGAGCGCAGCCTGCCCACCAACATCCAGTACCACGAGGACCACCTCACGGTGGTGCAGGACAATTTCGGCGACCTCATCCGCCTGGGCGACGGCGACGAGGTGCGCGACGTCATGCACCCCGCCGCCCCCGCCGGGCCCGTGCAGTACGACTACCGGCTGGTGGACAGCACGAGCATCCGCCTGCCGGGTTCGGCCGAGCCCGTGCGCGTGTACAAGCTGCAGGTGCGCCCCAAGGACCCGTCGCGCCCGGCGCTCGTGGGCTCGGTGTTCGTAGACCGCCGCGCGGGCGACATCGTGCGGATGGAGTTCACGTTCACCCGCGTGAGCTACGTGGACGAGCAGCTGGACTTCATCAACGTGATGATGGAGAACGGGCTGTACAAGGGCCGCTTCTGGCTCCCCAACCGCCAGCAGGTGGAGCTGCGCCGCGAGCTGCCGGAGCTGGACCTGCCCGCGGGGGGGATGATCCGCGGCACCATGCAGATCACCAACTACCGCTTCAACCAGGGCCTTGCCCCCGGCCTGTTCGCCGGCCGGCGCGTGGTCTCCGTCCCCGTGCAGCAGCGCAAGGAGTTCGCGTTCGAGCAGACCATCGACGCGGAGCTGCGCGAGGCGGGGCTGAGCGCGGAGGGCGAGCTGGACGAGGTGCGCCGCGAGGCCGCGGAGCTGGTGGGCCGCCGCCTGCTGAGCGGGCTGCCGGGGACGCAGCTGGCCTTTCGCACGGCGTCCAGCACCGTCCGCTACAACCGCGCGGAGGGCCTGGCCCTGGCCGCGGGGGGACGCTACAGCCCCGTGGAGGGCGTGACGCTGGGCATTCGCGGCGGCGTGGCGCTGGGCCCCATGCGCCCGTTCGCCGAGGCGGAGGCGTGGCGCGGCACCCTCCCCGACCGCGTGGGGCTGGGCGCGTTCTGGAACCAGCCGCGCGACATCGGGGGATTCCCCGTCATCTCCGGGGCCATGAACTCGCTGTCGGGGCTCCTGGCCGGCTACGACTTCTCGGACCCGTACTTCGCCAGCGGCGCGGAGCTGCGGATGGACCGCCCCGTGGGCCGCGGGTGGAACGGCGCGTTCGGCCTGCGGGTGGAGCAGCACGAGAGCGCAGCGCGGGAAACGGACTTCAGCCTGCTGGGCGGCGGGGACCACTTCCGCCCCGTGGCGCCCGTGGTCGAAGGCACCTTCTTCGGCGGCTCGGCGGCCATCCGCCGGCCCCTGGCGGCGGAGGTGGCGCGCGGCCTTGCCCTGGGCCTGTCGGTGGACGGCGGGCGGCTGGACACGGACCGCAAGGACCACCACTTCGCGCGCCCCCGCGTGGAGCTGGGGTGGGCGCGCCGCGGCGGCGGGGGCCGCGAGCTGCTGCTGGAGGCGCAGGCCGGCGGCGTGCTGGGCGACATGCCGCCCCAGGCCGCCTTTCTCCTGGGCGGCCGCGGCACGGTGCCCGGCTACCGCTTCCGCGCCTACGGGGGCGATGCGTTCGGCCTGGCGCGGGCCACGCTCTCTGCGGACCTGGTGCCGCAGTTCGTCCGCGGGCGGGTGTTCGCGGCCGGCGGGTGGACGGGCGACAGCGAGTCGCGCACGGCGGCCGTGGACTGCCTCCCCGGGCTCCCCTGCATCGACCAGCCGTACCGCCTGGGCAGCCGCACGGGCGGAATGGCCTCCGTGGGCGCCGGGGTGGGACTGTTCTTCGACATCCTGCGCATCGACGTGGCCCGCGGGCTGGGCGGCGGCGGGGTGTGGGAGGTGATCGTGGAGGCCAACCCGTCGTTCTGGGACTTCCTGTAGGAAAAAAGTGCGTGAGTGCGTGAGTGCGTCAGTGCGGGAGTGAACGGCAGCCCCGGACGGATCCACTCACGCACTCACGCACTACCGCACTCACGCACTGAAGTCATGCGGCCCGACGTCATCGACGCATTCCACCTCCCCGCGATCCCGCACCCGCGCACCAACACGTGGGCCTACGGGCGCGGGGAGGATGCGTTCGAGGTGCGCGTCCCCCGCCTGTCCCCCGTGGACCTGCGGCGGCAGGTGGAGGCGCTCGCCGCCGCCCGCGACCGGTACCTGGCCCATCGCCCCGTGGCGCAGATCGTCGGCGTGATCGACGGCGTGGCGGCGCGCTTCCTGGACCCCGACGATCCCCTGCGCCGCGCCGCCGAGCGCGCCCTCCCCGCCGTCACCAGCTACTCGCCGGCCATGATCCGCCTGGTGCTGGACCGCATGGCGGCGGACTGGCGCGCGCCCCGGCTGCGCGAGCTGCTGCGGGCGGAGTTCGGCGACCCGCGGGTGCTGGACGGCTTTGTCCCCGCGCCGCGCGCGCACGGGCAGCACGCGGCGTTCGGGCCGCGGCTGGCCGTGCACGTGTTCAGCGGCAACGTCCCCGGCGTGGCGGTGACCTCCGTCATCCGCTCGCTGCTGGTCAAGGCGGCCACGCTGGGCAAGGCGGCCGTGGGCGAGCCCCTGCTGGCCGCGCTCTTTGCCCGCGGCATCGCGGAGGCGGACGCGGAGCTGGGCGCGTGCGTGGCCGTGACCTACTGGGCGGGGGGCGACGAGATGATGGAGCGCGCCGCCCTGGAGCCGGCGGACGCGGTGGTCGTGTACGGCGGCGCGGAGGCCGTGGCCGCCATCCGCGCGAAGACGCCGCTCACGGCGCGGTTCCTGGGCTACGGGCCCAAGGTATCGTTGGGCGTGGTGGGCCGCGGGGCGCTGGCGGACGAAGACGCGGCGCGCGAGGCGGCCCGGGGCGCGGCGCTGGACGCGTCCACCTTCGACCAGCAGGGGTGCGTGTCGCCGCACCTGTTCTACGCGGAGGAGGGCGGCGCCGTCTCGCCGGAGGCGTGGGCGGGGATGCTGGCGGAGGCCATGGCGGCCACGGAGGCGGAGCTGCCCCGCGGCGTGCTGGCCCCCGGCGAGTCGTCCGCCATTCGCCAGCTGCGCGGCGAGGCGGAGTTCGCGGAGGCGGGCGGCGGCGGCCTGCGCCTGCACGCCTCGGCGGAGGGGACGGCGTGGACGGTGGTGTACGATCCGCGCCCGGACTTCACCGCCTCGTGCCTGAACCGCGTGGTGCGCGTCAAGCCGGTCGCGCGGCTGGACGCGGTGCCCGCCCTGGTGGAGCGCTTCGCTTCCGTGCTGCAGACGGTGGGGGTGGCGGGTGACCCGGCGGAGACGCGCGCGCTGGCCATGGCGCTGGGGCGGATCGGCGCCAGCCGGTTCGCGCCGCTGGGCCGGATGGCGTGGCCGCCCCCCTGGTGGAACCACGACGGCCGCCCCCCGCTCCGCGACCTGGTGCGGTGGGTGGACCTGGAAGAGTGACGTCTGCGGCCGAAACTGCGCGATTTGCCCCTCGACCATTCCCACGCTGGCGGAGTTGGCCCGGTCCGTTGACAGGTGTCCGGCGCGTGATCATCGTTGATCCGAACGCCGCCTGCTCTGTTTACTTCCGGAGGGCCGACTGCCAGAGAGGTGTTCACATGACTGACAACGCAAAAAAGACCAGCCTGTCGGCGAGCCACTCGAACGGCCAGTACCGCAAGGTGGTGTCCCGGGATGGCGCCGCGATCCGGGTGGATAAGACGGAGTTGACTGGCGCGCTGAAGCAAAGCCTTACCGGCGGATCCGGGAGCTTTGGTGAACGACCGATCCAGAAGAAGTAGATTGGGACGGCCCGCCTCTGGATGGCGGGCCGTTTTCGTTTGTCCACTGTCGAAGAGTAACGTCTGCGGCGTGAACGGTGCGTTTTACCCCTTCGACCATTCCCACGCTGGCGGAGTTGGCCCGGTCCGTTGACAGGCCCCCGGCGCGTGATCATCGTTGATCCGAACGCCGCCTGCTCTGTTTACTTCCGGAGAGCCGATGGATCCATACTACAATCCGCCTCTCTCGCTGGAGGGCTGGCGTGAGATCGAGGAAGAGATCGCGAATGGATCCCCGATGACACCCGAGCGCCGCGCCATGTTCGACCGGGTGCAGTGGAGAGAAGACATGCGCGCGCACGACACCGATGTCGAGCAGGGCCGGCACTACCCCGGTGAGCCCGTCATCCTGTCCGAGGAAGGCTCACGAGAGGTTCTTGAGGAAATCAAGAACGGCTCGCCCCACACACCCGAGCGGCGCGCCATGTTCGAGCTGGTCCGGCAGATGGCAGGGGTGCGGAAACGCAGGCCCGGGCACATGCGGCGTTCGCCCGATCCGTATCGTCCCACTCCCCCTCTGTCCCTGGAAGGCTCGCGGGAGGTCGAGGAAGAAATGGCGCGTCCTCCCGCCGACACTCCGGAGCGCCGTGCCCTGTTCGAGCGCGTTCACGTGCGAGCGGCGATGCGGGCACGAATGGCTGAGGAGGGGCGAGGCGGCTGGAAGCCCTAAAGTTCACCGCGAGCATACATCCCGGGCGGGTCCAGCGTGGCCCGCCCGTCGCGTTTCTCCGGGAAAATCATGTATCCGGACAGACCCTCCCTCAACGAAGTCGTTGTCCACCGGCTGGAGGATGAGCCCCCGCTGGGCTTCGACTGTGGCCGCGCCGCGCAGAACCAGTTCCTGTACGAGTTCGCCGCACTCGACCAAGACGAGTGGGTTTCCTGCACATACCTTCACTTTCTGCAAGATACCTGCGTTGCGTACGCCACCGTCTGCATGGACTCGCTCCCGCTCGGCACGCGGGAAAAGCCGCGGTCGGTCCGGTACCGGCGCGTAAGCGCGTTGATGCTGGCGCAGCTTGGGGTGGGTAAGCGATTCCAGGGGATGGGACTGGGGCGTGAAGTCATCGCCGACGTGGTCGCCCTCGCGCGGGAGGCCGCCGTCCACGTCGGATGCCGGTACGTCAGCCTCGACGCGCACCCGGACCTTGTAGGCTGGTACGAACGGCATGGCTTCGTGGTCAACAAGCTCCACCAGAAGGAGAGGATCGCCGCCGTGGCAGGCAAGGCGAACCCAGCACCCCTGGCGGTGAGCATGCGGTTCGACCTCCGCGCCGTCTAGCAGGGCCACCGCTTTCTCTTCCCTCACCGCCCGCCAAAGTAGCCGATGCCGCGCGCCATGGCAGTCGCGGCAAAGACCATCGCGATCACCAGCGCGGCCTGCACGTAGCTGATGGTGGCGATGCGCGCGGCGGGACCCGTGTCGATCTCCACCCCCTTCTTGCGCGCGGCGCGCCACCGGACGAGCGTGACGGCGGGCCAGATCTCCAGCAGCGTGATGAGCACGAACAATCCCATCTTCAGGTGGAACGCGCTGTTCTGCAGGTAGTAGCCGGTCCCCTTCTCCAGCCCGCCGAACGCGCGCACCAAGCCGGTGCCCAGCCACAGCACCGCCGCCACGCCCCACGCCCCGTCCGCCGCGAACGCCCGCCCGAACGCGGCCGGGTCCGGCAGCGCGCGCAGGGCACGCGCCCGCGTCCACACCGCGCCCAGTCCAATCCCCAGCGCCAGCAGGTGCAGCGCCGCGAAGATCCATCGCAGGGTCATCGTGAGCCTCCGTCTGCCCGGATTCCGAGTTTCGATCTTCCCCTCACAAGGTCCCGCCGGCCGCCACGGGCACTCCGGGCCGCGGGCGGCATCCCACAATCTTCGCCATCCGCGGCGGTGGGGAAAGTCGCGCGCGTCCGGACGTCCGCCGGAGAGGGATGGGCAATGCGGCAGCAGATGCGCCCTGCCTCCAGGGAGTGGCACGCGCGTTGCTCTCCGCGGGTGTACCCGAGATCCGTATCTCATGCGCCGCCGGGCCGCCCTCGCACGGCACCCGGCGGCACTCGCACCCGGCGGCCAAGCCCATGTCCCTGCACCTTTTCAGCACCCCGGTCCAGTGTACGCGCTGCGGCACCGTCGTGGACGATCCGACCGTCGACAAGTGCCCCACCTGCGGCAACCTGCTCAAGGAGCGCCGCGCCCCCCGCCGCCTGGCGGGCGTGGAGACGCGCTACAGCGGCCTGCGCACCCTGCTGGGGGTGCTTCGGTTCCTGGGCGTGCTGGTGCTCATGCTGGGGGGGCTGGTCTTCTTCTCCACCCTGGGCGACGACGGGCTGTCGGGCACCCAGGGCGCGGCCATGTTCGTGGGGAGCATCGTGGTGGCCGTGCTGATGTTCGCCGCGGCCGGCGCGTTCGTGCTGATGATGGACATCGAGGAAAACACGCGCTCGTCGTTCCGCATGCAGCAGCGGATGCTGGAATTGATGGACGCGGACCGCCCCGAGGGCGCGCCGACCGCGGGGGAAGGGAGCGTGGACGTTCCGCCCGCCCCCGCCCGCCAGACCCTGTAGGGAGTTGCTGAGACGATGACGTTGATCCGACGCACCGCCGTCCCCGGCGCGCTGGCCCTGGCGCTGGTGGGCGGCGGTCTGCTCGCCGTGAACGCCGGCACGCAGACGGGCACCGGCCCCCTGCAGGCCCAGGCCGCCGCCATGGTGCCCAACCCGGGCGAGTGGAGCATCCTGGCTTGGTCGCTGGACCGCAACGAGCCGCTGTTCGCCTTCAACGCCGAAACGGCGGTGATCCCGGCCAGCAACAACAAGGTGTACAGCGCCATCTGGGCCCTGGGCGTGCTGGGGCCGGACTACCGCTTTCCCACGGACGTTCTCATCACGGGTCCCGTGGAGGGCGGCGTGCTGCGGGGCGACGTGGTGATCCGCGGCTCGGGCGACCCGGCGTTCGGGTACCCGGACTACGACAAGGACCCCATGGACTCGCCGCGCAAGATGGCGGCGGCCCTGCAGCGGATGGGCGTGCGCACGGTGCAGGGCGGCGTGATCGCCGACCCGTCCGTGCACGACCAGGTGAACTACGGGCCGGACTGGCCGCGCGACACGGGCAACGGCGCCGCGCGCTACGCGCCGACCGTCAGCGGATTGCCTTTCAACCGCAACATGCTGTGGGTGCGGATGACGCCCGGGCAGGGCCAGGGCTTCATGCGCGAGCCGGACGTGCCGGAGATCCCCATCATCAGCCGCGCGAGCGGCGGCGCCAACGCGTACGCCGTGCGCAAGCCGGACGAGGACACGGTCCGCATCCGCGGCGGCACCCGCGGGCGGTTCGGGGTGGGCGCGTACGAGCCGGCGTGGCTGGCGGGCGCGGCCCTGCGGCAGGCCCTGCGCGAGGCGGGAATCCAGGTCACCGGCCCCCTGCGCATCGCCAAGACGCCCCAGGGGGCGGCCGTGGTGCACCGGCACTTTTCCGTCCCCCTGATGGAGATGGCGTTCCAGCTGGGGCGCCACAGCGACAACTTCTTCGCGGAGCACCTGTGGAAGGCGGCCGTCGCCAAGGCCACGGGCAAGGGTACGTTCTCGGGCGGCGGCGCGGCCTCGGCGCTCTTCTTCCACGACCAGGCGGGCGTGCCGTGGGGCGAGATCTGGCAGGCGGACGGCTCCGGCCTCTCCGCCCAGAACCGCACGAGCGCCAACGCGCTGGTTCGGTCGCTGATCTACGCGCACAAGCAGCCGTGGGGCGCGCGGTTCCATGAATCGCTGGCCATTGCCGGCGACCGCGGGGGCAGCATGTCGCGCATGTTCGTGGGGACGCCGGCGGCGGGCAACCTGCACGCCAAGACGGGCTACATCAACGACGTGCGCACGCTCAGCGGCTACGTGAAGACGGCCAGCGGCGAGAACGTGGTGTTCTCGTTCCTGTACAACGGCCGCAACACGGGCGGCGCGCGCGGCGTGCAGACCAACCTGGGCAACCTGCTCGCGACCTACCGGCGCTGACCGGCACGCACGGAATCGTCCGCTTTCATCGCCCCGGAAGGCCCTCATGCTTTCCGGGCGATGTCGCGCACCGCAAATTATCATTTTCTGACATTTCTTCCACTCACGCATCATGGAGGGAACCATGAGGAAAAACGCGATCAAGCGCGGCCTCTTCGCCGCCATCACGGCCGTGTCGCTGGCGTTCGGCGCGGCGCAGGCGGTGGCGGCGCCGCGCGAGCCCATCGACTGGTCCGACGTCTGCCGCTACTACGACCCGAGCGCCTGCCGGGCAATGTGCGGCCCGGGCTGCGGCGGCACGTGCGTCAACTACGAGTGCCTCTGCGACTGCTGAGGGGCCCTCACCCGCTCGCTCAGGCTCGCACCCTCTCCCACAACTGCGTGGGAGAGGGTGTATACCAAATCCGCAAATAGAGTGGCTGTTGAAGTCTTACTGATTTACGGATTTCACGCAGAGCAGCAGAGGGGCAGAGCCGCAGAGGAGTTCTCTGTTCCTCTGCCTCTCTGCTGCTCTGCGTGGAATCTTTTTCCGTATTTGGTAGTAGACTTCGAACCGGCGATGGAACGTGGCGCCGGCTCTCGGCGGAGGTGGACCTGGGTGAGCGCACGCGAGGCCGGCTTCCGTCGCGGGAGCCGGCCTCGTGCAGTGCGGAGAAGATCCTTCAGTCGGCGCCGGGGTGCCGCGCGCGGGACAGATCCGGGCGGCGCCTCCCTCGGATGACCGTTCGTGAGGCGCGCCAGGATCGATCGGCCGAGCGATCCGCGTCCTCGGAAAACGACGGCGCCCGGCGAGCTACCAGCCCTGCCGGTCGCGGAGGCGGGTGACGTGGGCGACGTGGTGGCGGCCGTGCCAGGCGTACATCCCGAGCATGAAGTCCAGGCGCATCCGCCCGTTCTCCGGGTGCTGGATGGTGCGCGACCACTGCTCGTCCGTCACGGCGCGCAGCACGTTCACCCAGCGGACGTGCAGCATCTCCAGCAGCATGAGCGAAACGTCCACGGGGGTGACGCGCGAGTCGTCCAGCTGCGCCCACGCGGCCTCGTCGTAGGGCTTGATGACGGGGTCGGATTCCGTCAGGCCGAGCTTGAAGCGGACGTACGCGTTGGCGTGGCTGTCGGGGACGTGGTGCACCAGCTGGCGCACGGTCCATCCGCCGTCGCGGTAGGGCGTGTCCAGCTGCGCGTCCGTGAGCCCCTGCACCGCCGCGCGCATCCGCGCCGGCGTCTCGGCGACCTGCTCGATCCAGGCACGCCGCTGCTCGGCCGTGATCTCGCCCTCCACGCGGTACTTGCCGACGGGGAACCGCGGGTCCGCCGCCGTATCGGTCATGGTCATCTGGGTCTCCGGATCTCAGGGAATGCGTGCCGCCGCCGACAACCTGCGCGAAAACGCATGGCGGGCGAGGGCGAACCGCGGCGGCGCAGCCGTCCGCCGTTGCGTGAGGGATGCGCGCCCGCAGGGCCGAGACCCGGAGCGGCGGGGCAACCGCAGTATCGTTGACCCGGCGCGGAGGGGGCTCGGCGCCGTTGGGCACGGTTGGTTCGTGCCCTACGGCGCGCGCAGCCCGACCCGGAGCGCAGCGGAGGGGCACGCCCAAAGCCGCCGTCCAGCCCTTGATTGCCCTCAGCTCGCCAGCGCCTGCGGATCGCGCACGAACTGCAGCTCGTGCAGGCGGGCGTACAGGCCCCCGCGGCGCAGCAGCTCGGCGTGGGTGCCGCGCTCGCGGATCTCGCCGTGGTGCAGCACCAGGATCTGGTCGGCGCCCTGCACCGTGGACAGGCGGTGCGCGATCACCAGCGACGTGCGGCCGCGCATCAGCTCCACCAGCGCCTCGTCGATCTGCGCCTCCACCTCGGAGTCCACGGAGCTGGTGGCCTCGTCCAGCACCAGGACCAGCGGGTCGAACGCCAGGGCGCGGGCAAAGCTCACCAGCTGCCGCTCGCCCACGGACAGCGACGTGCCGCGCTCGCCCAGCGGCTGCGCGTACCCGGCCGGCAGCCGCGCCACGAACCGGTCCGCGCCCACCCGCCGCGCCGCCTCGCGCACCCGCTCGTCCGGGATCTCCGCGTTCCCCAGGCGGATGTTGGACGACACGTCCTCGCTGAAGAGGAAGACGTCCTGCAGCACCAGGCTGATGCGCCCCCGCAGCTCCGCCACAGGGACGGCGCGGATGGGCACGCCGTCGAACAGGATCTCGCCGCGCGTGGTGTCGTAGAAGCGCATCAGCAGGGAGATGATGGTGCTCTTTCCCGCCCCCGTGGCGCCCACGATGGCCACCCGCTCGCCGGGACGCGCCGTGAAGGTGACCCCCTTGAGCACCCACTCGTCGTCGTCGCCGTAGCGGAACCACACGTCGCGGAACTCGATCTCCCCCCGGCCGGGCGTGGGGAGGTGGCGCGGATCGGGGGCGTCGCGCACCTCGGGCTCCGTGTCCAGCAGGGCGAAGATGCGCTCCGACGCCGCCATGGCCCCCTGCAGGATGTTGTACTTTTCCGACAGGTCCTGGATGGGGCGAAAGAAGCGGCGCGTGTACTGGAGGAACGCGGCCACCACGCCCACCGTCATGGACCCCTGGATCGTTTCCCCGCCGCCGTACCAGAGGATGAGGGCCAGGGCCACGGCGGTCAGCACCTCGATGACGGGAAAGAACGCCGCGTAGTAGGTGATGGAGCGGAGGTTGGCCTCCAGGTGGTCCTCGTTCACCTTCTGGAACCGCGCGAACGTCCGCTCCTCGCGCCCGAACAGCTGCACGATGCGGATGCCGCTCACGTGCTCCTGCGTAAAGGCGTTGATGCGGGCCAGCCGCACCCGGATGTCGCCGTACGCCTTGCGGATGAGCCCGCGGAACAGGAAGGTGGAGACGGCCACCAGCGGCAGCACGGTAAAGGTCACCAGGGCCAGCCGCCAGTTGAGCTGCAGCATCATCCCCAGGATGAAGACCAGCGTGAACACGTCGCCAAAGATGGTCACCAGGCCGGACGAGAACGCCTCGTTCAGCTGCTCCACGTCGTTGGTGACGCGCGTCATCAGCCGCCCCACCGGGTTGCGGTCGAAGTAGCGCAGGGACAGCCGCTGCAGGTGGCCGAACACCTCCACCCGCAGGTCGAACATCACCTTCTGCCCCAGCCACGTCGTCAGCAGCGTGTGGGCGTACTCGCAGAGGAAGGCGAGGAGGAGCGAGACGGCGTACGCGCCCACCAGCCACCCCAGCAGCCCCACGTCCCGGTCCGGCAGCGCGCGGTCCAGGGCCACCTTGGTGAGGTACGGGCCCGCCAGCTCCAGCGCGGCGCCCGCGAAGAGCAGGAGCAGCGACGCGGCCACGGCCAGCCGGTACGGGCGCAGGTAGCCCACCAGGCGCCGGAGCAGCGCGCGGTCGGGCTTGCGGTCGTGGGCCTCGTCCTCGTGGATGGCGGCGGCGGCGCTCACGCGCACCTCCGCACGCGCGCGTACGGGAGAGGGGCCGGAAAACAGGCGTAGTTGCAAACGGATCGCATGGCGGCAACGTAGCGGGGCGGCGGCGGGGGGGCAACGCGGGGGGCCGGGCTCGTTGACAACTCCTTGGCAGAGGCATAGCTTGGGCTACTCCCCGCGCTCTGCTCCACACTGCTCCAACTCCCCGGTACAGCCGATGTCGTTTGCCGCCGCCGGCCGGGCGCCGCGCCCCCCGTGGGCCGTGAGTACCGCCGTACGCGCCGCCGTCTGCGCGGTGCTGGCGGGGGCGGGAGTGGCCGGAGCGGCCGGCTGCGCGCGGCCGGGGACGGGCGGGGCCGGGGGCGACGCGCTGGTGCTGGGGCTGGCCGTCCCCCTCACGGACACGGAGGGCAGGCCGGACGTCTATGGCGTGCGCTCGCGGATGGGCGCCGAGCTGGCCGTGGAGGAATTGAACGCCGGCGACGCGTTCGGGGGGCGAACGCTCGCGCTGCGCCTGGTGAACGACCGGGGCGATCCCGAGACGGCCATCGCCGTGGCGGACTCGCTCGTGCGGGACGACCGCGTGCTGGCCGTGGTGGGCCACGTCTACTCCGGCGCCACCATCCAGGCCGCCGGCCGCTACACGGGCCACCTTCCCGCCGTCGCCACCAGCGCCACCAGCCCGGACATCAGCCGCCTGGGCGACTGGATCTTTCGCGTGGCCAGCAGCGACTCGGCCAACGCCGTGGCCCTGGCCCGCGCGGCGCAGGGGATGGGGCGGCGCATCGCCGTGCTGTACGCCAACGACGACTACGGGCAGGGCTTGGCGCGCAACTTCGCCTCGGCGCTGCGGGCGGCGGGGGGGCAGGCGGCCGCCATGGACCCGTTCCTGGACGACACGCAGGACTTTCGCCCGTACCTGCTGCGGATGAAGGCGCGCGGGGTGGACCTGGTCTTCGTGGCGGGGCTGCAGGCCCCGGCGGCGCGGGCCATCGCGCAGGCGCAGGACGTGGGGCTGGCGGCGCGCTTCGTGGGCGGCGACGGCATCGAGGGGCTGGCCTCCATGGGCGCGCGCTACGACGGCACGGCCGTGGGGATCCTGTTCCATCCGCAGATGTCCGACTCGGCGCGGGCGTTCGTGCGGCGCTACCGGGCGCGGTACCGGGAAGATCCCGATTCGCAGGCGGCGCTGGCCTACGACGCCGTGCGGCTGATTGCCCGCGCGCTGCAGGCCGGGCACCGCGACCCGGAGGCCATCCGCGGGTGGCTGGCCGGCGTGGGACGCGACGGACGGGGAGGCTCGCCCGCCTTCGAGGGGGTGGCGGGGAGCGTGAAATTCGACGAACACGGAGATCCGGTGGACAAGCGGTTCACGATGGGAGTGATCCAGGGCGGCACGATCGCGCTGCCGGAGGCCGGCCGATGAGCGCGCGGTGGAGCCTGCCGGGCGGCAGCGGCGGCGCCGGGATGTTCTCGCGGCTGCAGAACCGGCTGCGGGTGGGCGGCGCCATCATCGTGGGACTGGTGCTGCTGGGCGCCGGCGTCTCGGCGCTGAGCCTGGAAAAGGTGAGCCGCGACATGCAGCACCGGCTGCTGGAGCTGCGCCGCAGCTCCGAGATCGGCACGGCGCTGGAGTCGCTCATCCTCAACCAGATCGCGGCCGGCGAGCGCTACCTGGTGACGCCCGACCCGCGCTTCGAGCAGACGTTCGCGGAGTACGGCCGCCGCGCGCACGAGCAGCGGCGCCAGTACAAGGACCTGCGCGACCTGTCCCCCGGCGAGCAGCAGAAGATCGCCGCCGTGGAGCAGGCGCATCAGCGCATCGAGGTGGAGTACGCCCTGGCGCACGCCCAGGTGGACGTGGGCGACCGCGCCGGCGCCCTGAGCCGCGTGGCCGCCGTGCGCCCGCAGACGCAGGTGCTGGAAGGGTCCATCCGCGAGATCAGCGCGACGCAGGCGGAAAAGGTCTCCACGGCCGCGGCCGAGCTGCGCCAGGAAAGCCGCCGCTGGGAGCTGGGGCTGCTGCTGCTGGCCGTGACGGCCGCGCTGGCCACGGCGGCCCTCATCTACACGGCCATGCGCTGGATCCAGCGCCCGCTGGACACCCTGGTCGCCTCGGCCGAGCGGCTGGGCCAGGGCGACCTGCGCGAGGGGCTGGACGGCGAGCGGGGCGCCATGACGGTGGAGTTCGCCGCCCTGGCCCGCGCGTTCGACCAGACGGCCGGCCAGCTGCGCACCATCGTGGGCGAGACGGTGGGCACGGCCGAGCGCATCAGCAACTTCGCGTCGGACCTGAGCAGCATCTCCGAGGAGGTGGCGGCGTCCAGCGGCGAGGTGGCCACGGCCATGGTGGGGATCGCCAGCGGCGCCGAGACGCAGTCGCAGGGGCTGCAGGCCACCAAGGAGGCGCTGGAGGAGATGGGCCGGCGCTCCGGCGAGATCGTGAACGCGTCGCAGATGGTGACGTCGCTGAGCGAGCAGATCTACTTCGTGGCGGCGCAGAGCCGCGCCGAGGTGGGCTCGGCGCTCACGCGGCTGCTGGAGATCCGCGAGGTGGTGACGGACTCGGCCACCAAGGTGACGGAGCTGGAGCAGGCGTCGCTGCAGATCGACCGCTTCGTGGAGACCATCACGGCCATCGCGCGGCAGACCAACCTGCTGGCGCTCAACGCCGCCATCGAGGCCGCCCGCGCCGGCGAGCACGGCCGCGGCTTCGCGGTGGTGGCCGAGGAGGTGCGCAAGCTGGCCGAGGGCTCGGCGCGCGCGGCCAACGAGGTGGCGCAGAACGTGTCCGGCATCCGCAGCCGCATCGAAGAGGTGGTGACGACGATGGGCCGCGGCACGGGCAAGGTGGCCGACGTGGAGGAGGTGTCCCGCGGCGCCGACAGCGCCCTGGAGCAGATCCTGGCCGCCGTGGACGGCGTGCGCCTGGCCGCCGACCAGGTGGAGGAGGCCGCCGGCCGCAATGCCGCCGCCATGGAGGGCGTGGAGGCGTCGCTGGCCGAGGTGTCCGGCACGAGCGAGTCGCACGCCGCCAGCGCCGAGGAGGTGAGCGCCGCCGCCGAGGAGCAGTCCGCCGCCACGCAGGAGATGTCCGCCTCCAGCGCCGAGCTGCTGCACGCCGCCGAGCGCATGCGCGAGCTCGTGAGCGGGTTCCGGGTGAGTGCGTAGCAGAGTGCGTGAGTGCGTGAGTGCGTGAGTGCGTGAGTGCGTAAGTGCGAAAGTGCGAAAGTGCGAAAGTGCGAAAGTGCGAAAGTGCGAAAGTGCGAAAGTGCGAAAGTGAGTTGAGCGAAGGCCCGCCCCCGGTTCGAGGGGGCGGGCCTTTTCGCATCGGGGAGACTCGAACCGATCAGGGAGGAGGCCAAGCAAAAACTGTCATTCCGAGCGAGGAACGAGTGAGGAATCTACTCGGCCGTAGCAGGTAGCCCGCCTCCGGTTCGGATCTCGCCCATGTACGTCCTCATCTGCCGGATCAGGACCAGGATCAGGATCAAAGAGGCGAGGGCGGAGCCCCGGGCCGGGCGAATGAATTCGCTGCAACAAGCACACGATGTCCGCCTGCGCGGACGGTCCGTCACGGGCGGGTGCCACGCCGGCACGAGGTCCGCGCCGGAATGAAGTTCTCCCCCTCCCTCCGCGGAGCGGGGGAGGGGGCCGGGGGGGGGCCTCCGCCGGCACGGGGCCTGCCGATCTGCATCGAATCCACGCCGTCAACCCCGCTCCCTCCGTCCACTCATCCCCCGAAAACCCAGCCGCCGCGCCCCGTAACGGAGATGTCACGTCACTGGCGCGCTTCTGGCGTTTGCTCAGTGGTCGTACAAAAGTCGGCGGCAGCGCAGGTTCATCATTCGCGTACTTTGCACCTGACCCCCCGGCCGGCCCGCTCCAGACGGGGAGCGCCCGCCGAAACACCCGGACGCGATGCTCAAGACGGTTGCCCTGCGCTTCGGCGCGGCCGAAGGCGACGAGCCGCTACGCTTCACCCCCGGGCCCATGACCGTGTTCGTGGGGCCCAACAACTCGGGAAAGAGCCTCGCTCTTCGCGAGATCGAGGATTTCATCGAGTCCGGCGGCGATTCGCTCCGCCACATCATCAAGCGCCTGGAGCTCCTGCTGCCGCCCCCCGACGAGATCGAGGAGCTGGTGATCTCGCGCGCCGTGGGCGAAGAGGGCGAGGAACTGGGCGACGTGTTCCGCGTCATGCGCCTGCGCTCGCCGGGCGGGTACGCGCGCCGCCGCGCCACGGACACGGCGGAGCCCGTCACGGAGCAGGAGGTGGACCTCCCCGCCCTGCTGGCCGCCGCCGCGCACGCGGACCGGCCCACGGAAGAGGAGCTGGACATCCTCTGCCGCGACCTGCTGGGGCTGTTCACCCTGCGGCTGGACGGCCAGACGCGCCTGGCGCTCACGCAGATGCAGCCGGCGGGCGACCTCCAGTCGCATCCCACCAACCACCTGGGGGCCCTGTTCCGCGACGACGAGGCCCGCGAGCGCATCCGCGAGATCACGGCGGACGCGTTCGGCTTCTACTTCGTCATCGACCCCACGGAGGGCACGCACTTCCGCGTCCGCATGGCCGAGCGCGCGCCCATGGACGAAGACGAGGAGCAGTCCGTAAGCGACCGCTCGCGCGCCTTTCACGGGCGGGCGGAGGACATCGACCACATGAGCGACGGCATCCGCGCGTTCACGGGGCTCACGGCCGCCGTGCTCAGCGCGGACTACCGCATCATGCTGGTGGACGAGCCCGAGGCGTTCCTGCATCCGCCCCTCATCCGCAAGCTGGGCAAGCGGCTCACGCAGCTGGCGGCGGAGCGCGGCGCCAACCTGATGGCCGCCACGCACTCGCCGGACTTCGTGATGGGGTGCATCACCAGCGGCCAGTCGGTGAACATCGTCCGGCTCACGTACCGCAAGGGCATCCCCGGTGCGCGGCTGCTCTCCGCCGACAAGCTGCAGACGATGATGCGCGACCCCCTGCTGCGCTCCACGGGCGTGCTGGGCGCTCTCTTTCACGAGGGCGCGGTCGTCTGCGAGGCGGACGCGGACCGCGTGTACTACGCCGAGGTCAACGAGCGGCTGCTGGCGCACCGGGCCGGCGGGGCGGACGGCGTCGTCTTCCTGAACGCGCAGAACAAGCAGACGGTGCGGCGCATCATCCGCCCCCTGCGCGAGATGGGGCTCCCCGCGGCGGCCATCCTGGACCTGGACCTGCTCAAGGGGCGCGAGGACTTTCGCGACCTGCTGCGGTCGGCATTCGTCCCCGAGGTGTTCTGGGAGCCGTGGGAAGACCAGCGCCGGCGCCTGCACCAGCAGATGAACAACGCCGACTACAAGGCCGGCGGCGTGCAGCGGCTGGGCGGCGACGTGCGCGCCCTGGCCGATACGCTGCTGGCCTCGCTGGCGGAGTACGGCGTGTTCCTGGTGCCCAACGGCGAGCTGGAGTGCTGGATGCCGGAGCTGGAGGTGGGCGGGCACGGGCCGGAGTGGCTCACGCAGATCTTTTCCAAGATGGGCACGGACCCGTCCGAGCCGGGCTACAAGAAGCCCACGCAGGGCGGCGTGTGGCGCTTCATCCAGCGCGTGGCCGTGTGGATCGCGGATCCGCGGCGGATGGGGATGCGCCACGAGCACGTCCCCCTGGACCACCTGCTCGCCCCGCCCCGGCCGGAAGACGCGGCCGGGGAGGAAGACGCCTCCCGGCAGGCGGACGCCCCCGCGCCCATCCGGCAGCGCGGCGCGGAGCCGGAGCCCGAGGCGGCGGTGGCGTAGACGGAGGGAAGTGCGTTAGTGCGGGAGTGGACGACCGGGTCCGCTCCCGCCACGTCGTTTCAGGGCTCGCGCGGGGGGCAGATGCGAAAGTGCGGATGTGACGGCATCGGCCACGCCCGCACTTCGCGTTCACGTTGGATCAATCGAAGCAACGCGCCGGCGACGACGCGTGCGGATCAGATCAGAATCGAAGCTCCACGCCGACCCGGGTGCCGCCCGACGCGCCGGCCGCGACGGCGGGCTGCACCTCCACGCCGCGGATGGAGATCCCGCGGCTGGCGTTCATCCGGTCGGCGCTGTTGCTGGCGTCCGTGATCCCGTAGACCCAGCTGCCCAGGTACAGCAGGTACCCCGCCGCCATGGGCAGGTAGCTGGGGTCGGTGTCGCAGTTCAGGTCCTCGTCGCATCCCACGCTGTCCACCGACAGCGCGGTGCCCAAGACGAGCCCGCCGAGCCCCACGCCCAGGATCATCGCCCCCTTCCTGGTCTCGCCGCTGTACAGGTGCCCGCCGCCGGGGACGATTACGCTCATGATGGTGGCCGTGCTCGGGTCCTTGTAGCCGGCCGGATGCTGCTGGGCCGCCGCGGGCCGCACGCACAGGAGCGCGGCCGCCGCCGCGACGAGAACCAGGCGGTAATGGATGTTCATGATGTCTCCCAAATGAAAAGAAGTGTGTTTTGATGCAGTGATGATGTCGGATGGATCGAGCTTGTGCCGGCCGGTGCGCAGGGGCGGGCCGCGCGCGACTGCCCGCGGGCGCGCGCGGGCAGCCAGATTCTGGAAGCACGGAGGGATCAAGGCGGGCGGAAGAGGAAAGGTGGAGGGCGGCGCCGGAAGGAGTGCGGAATACGCGCTGATTGGATAGAGGGACACGCCTCTCCCCGATTCTCACCGGCCGCCCTCCGGCATCGTCTCCCCGTTGCGTGGACGTGCCCGGCTTCCCCGCGACGCCGGCCTGGAGATCCCATGACGATGCCCGGAGGCGCCGCACTCCGCGACCGCGCCCCTTCCCGAGAACCAGGAATCCGATATCTTTCCGGGCCGCTTGTTCCCCTTCCTTCCCCGCTCCACCTCTCCCGAATGACTTCCGAGATCGGCCTGGCGCGCGGCCGGTACGCCGTCGCCGCCCTGCAGTTCATCGTGGCGACGGACACCGGCATGCTCGCGTGCACGCTGGTGAACCTGTGGCTGTTCTCGCGCCTGGCGGCCGGCGAACACGTGGGCGACGACCAGATCACGGCCATCGACGGCGCCACGGGGATCATCGCCATTCTGGGGCTGGTGGGGCTGGTGTTCGCGATCGTGACGTTCATCCGCTGGCTGGTGCAGGCGCGCCGCAACGTGGAGGCGCTGGGCGCGCGCGGGCTGGTGCACTCGCGCGAGTGGGCCGTGTGGGGGTGGTTCGTGCCGTTCCTCAACCTGGTCCGCCCGTACCAGGTGGTGGACGAGGTGTGGCGCGCAAGCGATCCGCAGCCCGGCCGCCCCTTCGCCACGATGCGAGAGCAGACGCCTTCGCTGCTGGGGCTGTGGTGGGGCGCGTGGATCCTGTGCGGCGTGCTCTCCCAGATCGTTTCCCGCATGGAGGGGGCCCTGGACGAGACGTCGGACATCGGCTCGTTCATCCTGGCGGGGCGCGTTTCGGTCGTGGCGAGCCTGCTCAGCGTGGGCACGGCGCTGCTCGCCATCCGCATCATCCGCGGCATCGACGCGCGGCAGCACCACAGCGCCCTGCGCATGGCCGCCGAGGCCCGGGCCGCACGGGAGCCCGTGCTCGCCTGATCCGCGGGGCGGAGAATCCGCGCCCCCCGGTCCATCTCGATCAGGTGCGGCCGTGCGGGCCGCCGCGCTGGCGAAGCGCGGCGGCCCGCGTCACATTGCCGCCACCCCGCACGACGCGCATCCAACCGATCCACAGGACGCTGCCATGATGATCCCGTCCCTCCGCGCGGGCGCCGCCGCGGCGCTGCTGGCCCTGGCCGCCGCGCCGCTCGCCGCCCAGCCCACGCACCCCACCCGCGGCACCGGCACGGTGGTCCTGCGCGCCGCCCGCGTGATCGACGGCACCGGCGCCGCGCCCATGCAGAACGGCGTGGTGGTGGTGACGGACGACCGCATCGTGGCCGTGGGGCGCGACGGGAGCGTGCAGGTGCCCGCCGGCGCACGCGTGATCGACCTGGGCGACGCCACGCTGCTGCCGGGGTTCATCGACGCCCACACCCACATCGTGGGCCGCGCTCTGGGCGATCCCGGGAGCGACGAGGCCGCCGTGCGCGACTTTCCCGGCTTCGCGCCCATCCTGGCCACGGCCAACGCGCAGGCCACGCTGATGGCCGGCTTTACCACCATCCGCAACCTGGGCTCACCCAACTTCGACGACGTGGCGCTGCGCCAGGCCATCGACCAGGGCTATGTCATCGGCCCGCGGATGCAGACGGCCGGCAACAGCGTGGGGACCACGGGCGGGCACTGCGACGAGAACGGCTTTCGCCCCGGCCTGTTCGACGGCGACTACCGCGAGGGCATCGCCGACGGGCCCGACCAGATCCGCGCGGCCGTGCGCTACCAGGCCAAGTACGGCGCGGACGTGATCAAGACCTGCGCGACGGGCGGCGTGCTCTCCGAGGGCGACGCCGTGGGCGTGCTGCAGTACTCCGCGGAGGAGATGGGAGCGCTGGTGGAGGAGGCCCGCGTGCTGGAGCGCCGCGTGGCCGCGCACGCGCACGGCGCCGAGGGAATCAAGGTCGCCGTCCGCGCGGGCGTGGCGTCCATCGAGCACGGCAGCTTCCTGGACGAAGAGGGCGCGCGCTTGATGGCCCAGCGCGGCACGTTCCTGGTGCCCACGCTCTCCGCGGGCGAGGTGGTGGTGGCCGCGGCGGACAACGGCCGGCTGACGGGGCTGCGGGCGGAAAAGGCGCGGCAGGCGGGCGCGGCCATGCGCAACGCCACGCGGGTGGCGCGGGCGGCGGGCGTGCCCATCGCGCTGGGGACGGACGCGGGCGTGGGCGCGCACGGCACCAACGGCCACGAGTTCACGCTGATGGTGGAGTGGGGCGGGATGACGCCCATGCAGGCCATCGTGGCGGGCACCTCCGCCGCGGCCAAACTGCTGGGGTGGGACAACCGCATCGGCACCCTGCGCGCCGGGATGCTGGCCGACGTCGTCGCCGTCGCCGGCGACCCCACGCAGAACGTCCGCACCCTGGAATCCGCCGTCTTCGTGATGAAGAACGGCGTCATGTACAAGCAGCCGGGACAGTGAGGCGGATGATGAATCACAGATGGATGCAGCGGATGGCGATCGGCGCCATCGCGGCGGCCCTCGCGGCGTGCGCCCCACGGGCTGTCTCCCAGCCGGCGCCCGCGCCCGTCCCGACGGTGGTCAATCCCGCGCCGCCTCCGCAGCCCGCGCCGAATGCGAATCCGCAGCCGGCGCGGGTGATCGTCGTCCGCGTAATGACCACCAACGCGGGCATGTCCGGCGTCTTTTCCCCCGCAACCGTCCGTGCCCGCCGCGGCGATGTCGTCCGCTTCGAGATGGTGGATGGAGCCGCGCCGCACAACGTCTCGTTCCGCTACGCGACCAAGCCCAATCCGGAAGGCGTCCCGCTCCCCGACGACAGTCCGTACTTCTTCGAGGCCGGGCAATTCTGGGATCTGAAGATCGAGCTTCCGCCCGGCACCTATCACTTCGCCTGTGTGCCGCACGCCGCGATGGGCCAGGTCGGCATGCTGGAGGTCAGCCCGTAGGACTCACTCGGTGATCCCACCGGAGACGGATGCATCGTGGCGCGCCACGTAGCGTCTCGAGTTCCGAGCGACGCAGCGTATCGAGTTCCGAGCGACGCAGCGTATCGAGTTCCGAGCGACGCAGCGTATCGAGTCCCGAGCGACGCAGCGTCTCGAGCTCCGAGTGACGTAGCGTCTCGGGCTCCGAGCGACGTGCACCGTTGCAGTCCTCCGCCCGAGCGAATGAATTCGCCGCTGGAAAATCGCGAAGTCCGCCTTCGCGGACTGCACCGCAACCTGCCGGCGGATCGACGGAGATCGTGCGGGGGGAGGGAAAGCGGGGCACCGGTGGATGCAAACCACCCGCCTGGCACTCCCCCGCGACGGACCAGTCCGCGCAGGCGGACTTCGTGTGTTTGTTGCGGCGAATTCATTCGCTCTGTCCCGGACTTCGCCCCGGTTCACCAGAGCTCGCCCCGTCCGCCATCACCCATCCACACGAAAGCGGGCCCGGAGACAATCTCCGGGCCCGCTTCGCATCTCACCTGATCACGATCCAGCTACCGCACTCACGCACTCACGCACTGCCGTCCTAGAACACGCTCACGTTGATGTACTTCCGCGGGTTGGTGCGGATGTCCGTGGTGAGCTGGTTCAGGCTCTCGACGGCGGCGTTCATGTTCCGGTACAGCTCGTCGTCGCGCGTGAGCTTGCCCAGCGTGCCCTCGCCGCTGTCCACGCGCTGCACCAGCGTGGCCAGCGACGCGCTGGCCTGCTGCAGCGAGCCCGTGGCCGCATCCAGGCGGATGGTCATCGAATCCGTCCGGGCGATGGCGCGGGCCAGCTCCGGCTGGTTCACCGCAGACACCGTGCCCTCCAGCCCCTGCGCCGAGCGCCCCAGGCTGGCCGTGAGCGTGTTGAGCTGCGTGCGCTGGTCCGCCGCCAGGGCCGTGAGCAGCACCAGCAGCTCCTGCATCTGCTGCGCGCTGGCCCCCACGGCGCCGATGTTCTGCTGGCTCAGCAGCTGCTGAGCCCGCACCAGCACCGTGTCGGCGCCGGCGCTCAGCGTCTCCACCGTGCCCGTGAGCGATTCCGCCTCCACCGCCGGGAGCACGGCACCGTCCTGGAGTTCCTCCCGCGAGCGGCCGGGAACGATCTCGGCGATCATGCTCTGCAGCAGGCCGCCGGAGACGATCGACACCTTGGAATCCGCGGGCACCTCGTACTCCGGGTCGTGCTGCAGCTCCATGGTGATGCGCACCCCGCCCGACCGGTCGATGGCGAAGTCGCGGACGCGCCCGACGTTCACCCCCTTGAGCTGCACGGGGTCGCCCTTGCGGATGCCCCCGGCGTTCTGGACGACGGTGGACACGTAGTAGCGGCCCCGGAACGTGCCCGGGTCGGTCAGGGCGAAGAGCGCGATGAGCACGGCGAGAACACCGAGCACCACGAACAACCCAACGTGCACCTCGCGGCGCGGCGTGCGAATGGGAGCCATCGCCCGGAGCTCCTCCTGGGAAAGTCGGTTGCGGGGAGCGGCCGGTGCGGCTCCGTCGGCGCGCTGGATCATACGGTTTCGATCAGGTCAGAGTCAGGTACGTCCCGCTCCAGGAAGGCGCGCACCAGCGCGTCGTCGCTGTTCCGGAACTCGTCGGCGGTGCCCACGAAGCGGATGCGGCCATGGTCCAGCATGGCCACGCGGTCGCTGATGGGCAGCGCCCCCTCGATGTCGTGCGTCACGATGATGGACGTCACCCCCATCTCTTCGGCGAGCTGGGCGATCAGCCGGTGGACCACGGTGCCGTTCACGGGGTCCAGCCCCGTCACCGGCTCGTCGTACAGCAGGATTTCGGGCCGGCCCACGATGGCCCGCGCGATCCCCACGCGCTTTCGCATTCCGCCGGACAGCTCCGACGGCAGCTTGGCCAGCACCTTGGCCGGGTCCAGGTTCACGTGCTCCAGCGCCGAGGCCACCTCGGCCATCAGGCGCCGCGTGCCCAGGTCGCGCTGCTCCTCGTCGCTCAGCCCCTGCGCCACGTTCTCGAACACGGACATGCTGTCGAAGAGGGCCGCGTTCTGGAACACGTATCCCACCTTGCGGCGGATGCGGGCCAGGGTGCGGCGGTTGGCCCGCGACACCCCGTCCCCGTCCACGATCACGTCGCCCGCGTCCGGCAGGATGAGGCCGATGGTGGTCTTGAGCAGCACGCTCTTGCCCGTGCCGCTGTGCCCCACCACCGAGATGGTCTCGCCGCGCCCCACCGACAGCTCCACCCCGGCCAGCACGGGCTGGTCGAAGCGCTTGTACACGTCCTGGAACTCCACCATCACGTCGCCGCTCATCGGTCGTCCTCCGTCAGTTGAGCAGCAGCGGGGGGAACATGGCGTCCAGGATGAGCACCCCGAGCGTCATGGTCACCACCGCGCTGGTGGTGTAGCGTCCCACGCCCTCCGCGCCGCCCCGCGTGGCCAGGCCCATGTGGCTGGCCACCAGCGGGATCACGAAGCCGAAGGCCAGCGCCTTGGCCAGCGAGTAGAACATGTCCCAGTCGTGCCAGAACAGCCCGGCGCCGTAGAAGAACGCCTCGCGCCCCAGCCCCACCGTGAACTGCGCCGCGAGCATCCCCGCGAACAGGCCCACGGCGTCGGCGATGGCCACCAGCACGGGGACGGAGATGATGCCGGCGATGATGCGCGGCGCCACCAGCGTTCGCACGGGGTCGCGCCCCAGCGAGTGCAGCGCGTCGATCTGCTCCGACACCTTCATGGTGCCCAGCTCCGCCGTGATGCGCGCCCCCACCCGGCCGATGAGCACGACGGCCGTGAGCACGGGGCCCAGCTCCAGGATGATGCTGGAGGCCACCACGCTGCCCAGGTAGTACAGGGGCACGTTGCCGGTGAACTGGTAGCCGCCCTGCTGCGAGGTCACGATCCCGGCCAGGGTGCCCGTCACGAGCACGATGGGGATGGAGCCCACGCCCATCCAGTAGATCTGGTTGGCGACCTCGCGCAGCGGAATGCGGCCCGTGAACAGGTACACGATCGTGCGCCACATGAGCGTGGCCATGCCGCCGGCGTGCTCGAAGAACTGCTCGGTGCCGCGGCCCATGGCCGCCAGGCGCCGTTCGGGCCAGGGGCGCTTGCGGGCGGCGGCTTTATCATCGATCGCGACGCCGGCGGTGCGTGCCGGCTCCTCGCGCGTGGTCTGCATCGTCATCCTGAAGAAGAAAGCGCCGGCCCCGGTTCCCGGGTCCGGTCGCACCCGCGATGCGTTGCGGGTGCCCTGATACACACCGGAGCGCGGAGGGTTCGCCCGTTTCGCCTCCGTCCACACGGTCTACGTGCCCCGCGCGGCCGCCGGATGCGCGGCTCCCCGTCTCGCGAAACGCCGCTGTCCGCGACGCGCCCTGCTGACCTGAAGGATAACCGATCCAGATCGTTCAGTCAATACTAAACGTACTGCACAAAGGATGTTTCTCCGGCACCGTCTCGCCTGGGCGGCGTGGGCATTTCGCAGCGCAGCGGAGTACCCGCCGAACGTTCCCACCCGCTCGATTCCTCGCGACCTCCCCCAAAAACCCCTGGGGGAGGTTGAACAGCATCCCGTGCCCCCGGCGGGCCGGGTGCACCGGCGGAGGGCCCCCTCCCCCGCTCCGCGGCGGGAGGGGGAGAACTTCACCGCTTCCCGAAGCCCGTACCGGCGTGGCACCTGCCATCCGACGGACAGTCCGCGCAGGCGGACTTCGTGTCGTCGTTGCGGCGAATTCATTCGCTCGGCCCGGGCTCAGCCTCCCGCCTTCGATCTACCCGATCCACCTGATCTACCCAATCCATCCACCCCCCGCCGCCCCACCCTGCCCCCTCCCCGCGCGGCCCGCCGCGGAGAGGGGGAGGGTCCCGTCCCGGACGGGCCGCATCCCCGCACCACCCCCGGCACTCCCTGATCCGATTCCGCCTCCGCGCCCGTGGACGCGTCGAGAACCCGCCGTCCGTTCTCCCTACGCCATTCCCGGCGTGGGATTTCGGTCCGCGCGCAGTGCCGGCTCGGGCTCCGGCTCGCGGCGGACGCGCGCCGGCTCGTGCGGCACCGTGCGATCCACCTCCACGCCCTGTCCGCCCGGCCCGTGTCCACCGTGGCCGCCCCCGTGTGCGCCGCCGCCCTTCTTGCTGCCGAAGCGGCCCAGGAAGCTTTCGCGCATCTCGTCCAGCAGCTCCCACACGGTGGGGATCACGAGCAGCGTCAGCAGGGTGCTGGTGACCACGCCGCCGATGATGGCGATGCCCATGGGTGCCCGGAACTGCGCGCCCTCGCCGCGGCCCAGCGCCACGGGAAGCATGCCCGCGATGAGCGCGAACGTCGTCATGAGGATGGGCCGCAGGCGGATGGCGCCGGCCTCGATGAGCGCCTCGCGCCGGTCCAGTCCCCGCTCCACCCCCCACTTGGCGAAGTCCACCAGCAGGATGGCGTTCTTGGCCACGATCCCCATCAGCATGATGATCCCGATCATGCTCATCAGGTTCAGCGTGCTGCCGGCCAGCCACAGCCCCAGCACCACCCCGATCAGCGACAGGGGCAGCGACAGCAGGATCGCCATGGGGTCCAGGAAGCTGCCGAACTGCACCACCAGGATGAGGTACATCAGCATCACCGCCACGCCCAGGGCGAACATGATGCGGCTGAACACCTCCACCTGGTCGGCCGTGTCGCCGCCGAAGCTCAGGTTGTAGCCCACCGGCATCACCACGTTCTGCTCGATGCGCGCGGTGATGTCGCCCACCACCTCCGAGAGCGGGCGGCCCTCGGTGTTGGCCTCCACGTTGATCACCCGCTCGCGGTCCAGGTGGTTGATCTGCGCGGGGCCCAGCTCGCGGGTGATGGACGCCACCTGCCCCAGGGGCACCGTCGCCGTCTCCCCCTGCGGCCCCATGAGCACCAGCGGCACCCGCTCCAGGTCGCCCGTCCGCGTGCGCGCCTCGGGGGCGAAGCGGATGTACACGTCGCGCGTCTCGCCGCTGGGGTCCACCCAGTCGCCCGCGTCCAGGCCGGCAAAGGCGGGGCGCAGCGCCTGCGCCACCTGCGCCGCCGTGACGCCCAGGCTGCCGGCCAGCCCGCGGTCCAGGTTCACCGTGAGCTCCGGCTTTTGCCCCTTGGTGGAAAGGGAGATGTCCACGGCCCCCTCCACCTGCTGAACCTGGGCCCGCACCTGCTCCGCCAGCCCGTTGAGCACGGCGATGTCGGGCCCCTGCAGCTGGATCATGATCTGCTTGACCCCGCCGAAGTTGCCCGTGGACAGGGCCGCCGTGGCGCCGCCCACGCGCTTGGCCTCCTCGCGCATGGCCGACGAGATCTCCTCCTGCCCCCGCTCGCGGTCCGCCTTGGGGAGCAGGCGCACGTACACGCGCCCCTCGTCCACCGCGCCGCCGCGCCCGCCGATGGTGGTGTAGGTGTAGCGCACCTCGGGAATGCGCCGCGCCATGGCCGCCACCTCCTCGGACTTGAGCTTGGTGTACTCCAGGCTGCTGCCGGGCGGGGTGTCGATCTCCACCTCGAACTCCGAGATGTCGTCCTTGGGAAAGAACTCGAAGCCCAGCTTCTTGTAGGTGGGCGCCGCGCCGATGGCCACGAACATCCCCACCAGCGACGCCACGGCGATGCCGCCCTTCATCAGCCCGCCCTTCATCCCCCGCGGAAAACGGAGCGCGGCCAGGGCCACCACCGCGGCGGCGACCACCGCCATCACGGCCAAGAAGGCGATGATCCCCTTGGCCGGGATGACCAGGGCCCCCACGAAGGTGCCCACGGCGATGAGGATCATGGCCAGGGCGTGGTCCAGCGCCCACGCGATCACCTTGCGGTAGTCGTTGGCGCGGCGGTCGAACCAGGCGTTGAAGCGGTCCAGCTTGCGCGTGATCCAGGACTTCTCGTGCTCCTCGAGGTGCGGGTCCGGCCAGTAGGCGGACAGCATGGGGTCCAGCGAAAAGCTCACGAACAGCGACACCAGCACCGAGCACGCGATGGTCAGGGCGAATGGCGCGAACCACTGCTCCGCCAGGCCGCCCATGAAGGCGATGGGCACGAACACGCAGACGATGGAGAACGTCGTGGCCGCCACCGCCAGGCCGATCTCGTCCGTCCCCTCCCGCGCCGCCGTGTAGTGGTCCTTCCCCATCTCCACGTGCCGCACGATGTTCTCGCGCACCACGATTGCGTCGTCGATCAGGATGCCGATGGCCAGCGACAGGCCCAGCAGCGACATGGTGTTGAGCGTGAACCCGAAGAACAGCACGGCCACGAAGCTCGCCAGCACCGACACCGGCAGCGCCAGCCCCGTGATGACCGTGGACCGCCACGAGTTCAGGAAGAGGAAGACGACGAGCACCGTGAGCAGCGCGCCCTCGATCAGCGTCTCCTGCACGTTGGTCACGGAGTTCTCCACCCGCTCGCCGGAGTTCCGGACCACGTCCATCTTCACGCCCGGGGGGAGCGTCTTGCGCAGCTCGTCCACGGCGCCGATGACGGCGGAGGAGACGGCCGTGGTGCTGCTTCCCTGCGCCTTGACGATGTCGATGCCCACGGCGGGGCTGCCGTTGAAGAGCGCCAGCGAACGCGCCTCCTCCGTGCCGTCCTTGACCGTGGCCACGTCGCCCAGGCGCACGGGGGCGCCGCCGCGGGAGGCCACCACCAGCTGCGCGAACTCCGCCGGGCTCTGCAGCCGGCCGCGCAGGCGGATGGTGCGCTCTTCCAGGGGCCCGTTCAGCCGCCCCACGGGGACGGCCAGGTTCTGCGTCTGCAGCGCCTGCACCACCTGCGAGATGCCGATCCCCGCCGCCTGCATGCGCGAGGGGTCCACCTCCACGCTCAGCTCGCGGGGGACGGCGCCCACCACGGTGACCTCGGCCACGCCGTTGATGCCCCGCAGCTCGCGCGTCATCCCCGGGTCCGCGATGCGCGTGAGGTCCGCCGGCGACATGGTCGCGGACGAGAGCGTCAGGGAGACGATGGGCAGGTCGTTGGGATCGAAGCGCGCGTAGATGGGCTCTTCCATCTCCTGCGGCAGGTCGCCCCGGATCTGCGACACGGCGTCGCGGATGTCCTGGGTGGCCTGCTGCACGTCCTTCTCGTAGACGAACTGCACCTCGATGGAGCCGAACCCGTCCAGCGCCTGGCTGTTGATCTTGTCCACGCCGCTGATCCCCGCCACCGCCTCCTCGATGGGGTCCACGACCTCGCGCTCCACGATGTCGGGCGAGGCGCCGGGGTAGGGCACGGAGACGAAGACGAACGGCGCCTCCACCTCCGGGAACTCGTCCGTGTCCAGGCTGAACAGGGCAAACAGGCCGAACACGACCAGGGCCAGCATGGTCACCGAGGTGACCACGGGCCGCTTGATCGCGAAATCGGAGATGAACATCGCCTCGGTCTCCTTACCGGGCCGCGGGGGCGGTGCCCCCGGCCCGAACGGTCACCCGCGTACCGGGCGACGTGCCCAGGGCCGCGCCAATCAGGAGCGTGTCGCCCGCCGCGATGCCCCCCGTGATCTCCACCCGGTCCGTCTCGGCGTCGCGCACGCCCAGCGTGACCGGCACCCGCTCCGCCACCCCGCCCTTGAGCCGCACCACCTCCGGCTGCACTCCCCGCTCGTCCACGGCGGACGCGGGGACCACGATCCCCTGCCGCGCCTCGGACTGCACCCGCCCCTCCGCGAACAGCCCGCTCACGAGCGTGCCCTGCGCGTTGGGGATGGACACGATCACGGGCACCTGCCGCGTGACCGGGTCCGCCGCGGGGTTGATGCGCTTGACCGTCCCCGTGAAGGTCTGCCCCGGGTAGCCCGTCACCGTGAAGCGCACGGGCGCGCCGATGCGCACCTGCCCCAGCTCCGCCGCGGGAACGGACGCCTCCAGCCGCATGCTGGCGGGATCCACGACGGTAAAGAGGGGCCCGCCCATCTGCACCACGGAGCCGGCGGAGACGGGGCGCTCGCTCACCACGCCCGAGATGGGCGCGTTCACGGTGGTCTTGCTCATCTGCTCCTCCGCGCTGGACAGCTGCGCGCGCGCGCCGGCCAGCTGCGCCTGCGCGCCGGCCAGGGTGTTGCGCGCCGTCTCCAGGTCACGCTCGGCCACGGCACCGGCGGCCGCGAGCGTCGCGTTGCGCTCCACGTTGCGCCGGGCCAGCGACACCTGCTGCTCGGCCGAGCGCACGGCCGACTGGCCGGAGAGCACCTGGTCGCGAATGGCCGCGGCGTCGATGCGGGCCAGCAGCTGCCCGGCGCGGACGGCCTGCCCCTTCTCAGCGAACACGCCCTGCACCAGCCCGCCGATCTCGGCGTTCACGACGGCCTCGCGCTCCGCGGCCAGGCTGCCGGCCAGCTGCGGCCCCGTGGCGATCTCCTCGGCCACGACCACGTACACGTTCTCGGGCCCCAGGGTCACGCCCGCCGCGGCGTCCGCCTTGGGTTTTTCGGCGGCTTCACCGTTCTGCCCGCAGGCGGCCAGCACCAGGACGAGCGCCATGGCGCCCGCCACCTTCTTCGTATCCCTCATCACTCGCCCCCCGCGGTGAACGCCGATGCCTGGTCTGCCGCCGGAGCCTGCTGCTGCCGGGGCTGCTGCTGCGGTTGTGCCTGCTGCATCTGCGGCTGCGCGCCGCCCTGCCCGCCCGCCCCCAGGGGCAGGTAGGCGATGAGCGCCAGCCGGGCCTGCGCGATCTGCAGGTCCCGCGCGGCCACGGCGCGGTTGGCCTGCGCCTGCTGCAGGAGGATGCGCGAGTCGCTCAGCTCCAGCTGCGCGCTCAGTCCCTCCCGGTAGCGCACCTGGGCGATGGTGTACGCCCGCGCCGCCTGCTCCACCGTGCCCGTGCTGGCCTCGTACTGCGCCCGGGCGGCCTCCAGCCGCTCCAGGGCCGTGCGGCTGTCCAGCTGCGCCGCGTCCCGCGTTTGCCGCAGGCGCGCCTGCGCCTCCAGCAGGTCCGCCTCCGCCACCAGCTCGTCGCCGCGGATGCGGCCGCCCGTGAAGATGGGGACGGAGAGCTGGGCCCCGACCGTCCAGTTGGTGCGGAACGAGTCCAGGTCCGGCAGCAGGCCGCCGGGGTACGCCACCCGCCCGTACTGGGACGTGAGGCTGATGTTGGGGAGCCGCTGCGCCCGCGCGATGCGAAGGCTGCTCTCCTGCACCGTCACCAGCGTCTCCGCCTGCTGCACGGCCGCGCGGTTCACGACGCTCGTGTCGCCCAGCAGCCCCGCGTCGGCCGCGAAGCGCGCCACGGGGACCGCCTCCGTGCCGTCCAGGGGCGTCGTGAGGGCGAGCGGGGCGTCCGCGGGCAGGTCCAGCAGCAGCCGCAGCCGGGTGTACGCGAGCTCGCGGTCCGCGCGGCGCTGGATGGCGACGGGGACCTGGTTGTCGCGCTGCACCTGGGCCCGCAGCACGTCGAACTCCGGCTGGTTCCCCACCTGCCGGGCCAGCCGCGTCTGCGCCAGCGTCGTGTCGGCCTGGGCCAGCGTGGCCTCGGCGATGAGCACCAGCCGGTCGGCCAGGGCCGCGTCGTAGTAGGCCTGCGTCACGTCCAGGGCCAGCTGCGCCCGCTGGCTGTTGAGCTCGATCTCGGCCCGCGTGCGGCCCGCCTCGGCGATGCGGTTCTGCGCGCCGATGCGGGGGCTGAACAGCGACTGCGACAGGCTGAACCCGTACTGCCAGGTGTTCTCGCTGCCGAAGCCCAGGTCGCCGAAGCCCGCGAACGGGTTGCCCCCGCCGCCGTTGACCGTGCAGTTGAGCGCGTGCTCCAGCGAATCCACCCGCGTCTCCAGGGGAAGGAGCGGGTTGGGCACATACGTCCCGCAGTTCTGCGGGGGCGGCGGGCCGGTGGTGTCGGGCTCCGGCGCGCCGCCGATGCTCTCGAACTGCGAGGCCAGGGCGCGGGAGTACGACAGGGTGCCATTGATCTGCGGCAGGCGCTGGCTGCGCGCCTGGGCCAGCTGGCCGCGGCTGCGGGTCAGGCCGGCCCGGGCGATCTGCACGGGCTCGCTGGCGTCCTCGGCCAGCCGCAGCGCCTCTTCCAGCGTAAGGGCGCTGCGCCCCGCCAGGTTGGGCTGCGCGGCCGCGGGCACGGCCGCCAGCAGCGCCGCCACGAAGGCGGCGGCGCGCAGCAGGCGGGGAGTGCGGGGTCGGTTGGGCATATCGCTCTGGATCCCCATCATCCGGGATGTCGGGTCAGACTGCGTCAGAAGGTTCCCGCGGGGCCGGCTGGACGCCGATGGCCCGCAGGAACAGCGTGATGTACCGCTCGGGCGCCTCGCTCTCGGGATACGCGTACCGCTCCGGGACGGCGTCCCGGGCGATGGCGTCGGCGAACAGGGTGCCCATGAGCATGTTGGCCGCGGCCTCGGGGTCCCACTCCCCGTCCGCCATCCCCCGCTCGCGCAGGCGGTGCAGGTACGCCAGCAGCTCGGCGTGCACCTTGACCGGGGGTCCGGCCACGCACCGCGCCGCGTCGGGCGCCTCGGCCAGCTCGCCCAGGGTGGTGCGGATCATGGCGGCGTAGCGCCGCAGGTGGCCGTAGCCGGCGCGGCTCCACGCCAGCAGCTCCGCCGGCGGGTCGCGGGGCTCGTCGGGGAGCCCCGTCTCCACCCGGGTGCTCCCCGCCTCGGCCAGCGCCTCGCCCAGGAGCGCGGACTTGCTGCCGAAGTGGCGGAACAGGGTGATCTCGTTCACTCCGGCCTCGGCGGCGATTCGCCGGGTCGTGGCCCCGCGGGACCCCGACTCTTCGAACACCCGCACGGCGGCCTGGAGAAGTCGCTCTCGTACGTCCATGCCTTGCAAGATCGCCTGCGCCATCCGTGTATGCAAGTGGTTGCTTACAATCGGTGGATTTCGTTACGAATCCGTCGCCGTGTCGGCCGCCGCGGCGGCGCGTTCCTCCGCCCGCAGCGCGTGCCAGCGCTCGAAAAGGGCGTCGCACTCGCGGATGAGGAGGGAGTGGAACACCTCCGCCTGCGCGGCCCGCTCGCGCCCGGCGGGCTCCGGCAGCCGCTGCGACGCCTCGGCGAACACGTGCACCATGTCGCGCCAGCGGCCCTGGGCCACGCGCAGCATCTGCTCCCACGGATCGTCCTGCACGCGGTAGAAGTCGCGCCGGTCGCCCAGCACGCTCACCCGCTGGATCATGCCGAACTGCTCCAGCATCCGCGCGTTGGTGCTGGCGGACGCCTTGCTGGCCTGCAGCCGCTCCGCCAGCTCCTCCAGCGAGAACGTCTGGTCCGTGGCCAGCAGGTAGCCGAAGATGCGCCCGGCAATGCGGGGCATCCCCTCCTTCTCGCAGATCAGCGCCATCCGCTCCACGAACTGCTGTACGGCCTGGTCCATTGATGCCTGCTTCCCCGAACGTGGTGTGGGTTCTGTATCCCGGCGGCGCGTGCACGCGGGCCGGGAGGAGAAGCATAGTGCGTTCGAATCGTTCAGTCAATACTAAACGAACTGAAACGGCTGTTTCTCCCGCTCTCTCCTGCGCTGCAGGAATACGGGCGTCCCCACCTCCCTGGATTCGTTCTCCCTCCCCTCATTCGTTCCCATCGTGACCTCCCGTTCGGCGGCGGCGCTGGACAGGCACCGAATAAAATCCGAATTGAAGGCAAACGCAAGGGAACATTTGGACGCCGAGAGTGGGCGGCAAAGGGGTGCGGCCTTGGAATGCGAATCCGGCGGACCGGGCGGCGTGTGGTTGCCCCCGGCGCACGGCATCTGCATGTTGGCCGGCGACCCTATTTTCAACCGAGACGAGGAAACCGTGCGGATGCTCCGAACCGCTTTCGCCGCCGCGCTGCTGCTGGCGCCCGCGCTGGCCGCGCAGGACGCCCCTTATTTTCAGCAGGGCGTGGACTATCGCATCGAGGCGCGCCTGGACGAGCAGACGGGCGTGCTGCGCGGCCGGGCGCGGCTGGTCTACACCAACCGCTCGCCCCGCGCGCTGGACACGCTGTTCATCCACCAGCACCTCAACGCCTTTCGCCCCAACAGCGCGTGGGCCCGGCGCGAGCTGGAGTACGGCGAACGGCGCTTTACGGACCTGGGGCCGGCGGACCACGCGTTCGAGCGCTTCGTCTCGGTGACGGTGGACGGCGCGGCCGTGCGCCCCGCCTATCCCGGCGCGCCGGACAGCACCGTGGCCGCCCTGCCCCTCGCCCGCCCGCTCGCGCCCGGCGCCAGCGTGACGGTGGCCATGGACTGGGACGCGCGGCTGTCGACCCTTCCCCGCCGGCAGGGGCGCCGGGGGCGGCACTACGACTTCGCGCAGTGGTATCCCCGCATCGCCGTGTACGACCGCACGGGGTGGGCGTACCAGCCGCTGATGCCCCAGGGCGAGTTCTACGGCGAGTTCGCGCGCTACGACGTGACGCTGGACGTGGCCGCGGACCAGGTGATCGGCGCCACGGGCGTGGCCGTGGAGGGCGACCCGGGGTACCAGGAGCGCGTGCTGGGGACGGGGTATCCGCCTCCCCCCGCGGCGGCGGAGCTGGGCCTGCTGGCGGGCGGGGCGGAGAACGGGCGCAAGCGGGTGCGGTTCTACGCGGACAGCGTGCACCACTTCGCCTGGAGCACGGACCCGGCGTACATCCACGACTTCGTCGTCCGCACCATCATCGACGAGGACACGGGGATGCACTCCGCGCCGGGCATCCACGTCCTCTACCTTCCCGGCGACACGGCCTGGGACGAGCGCGCCGCCGCCCGCCGCACCTGGGACGCGCTCACCTGGCTGGAGGGGATGTTCGGCCCGTATCCCTGGCCGCAGCTGACCAACGTGCACCGGCTGGAGGGGGGCGGCACCGAGTTCCCCATGCTGATCATGAACGGCTCGGCGTCCGAGGGGCTCATCGTCCACGAGTCCACCCACCAGTACCTGCACGGCATCCTGGCCAACAACGAGTGGCGCGAGGGATGGATGGACGAGGGATTCACCTCGTTCATGACCAACTGGTACTGGGAGATGAAGGGCGATACGACGGTCTGGCCGCGGACGATGCAGGGGATCGAACGGCTGGAGCGCGCCGATTCCGCGGAGGCCATCGCCACCCCCGGCGCGGACTTCTCATCGCCCCGCATCTACAGCGCGATGACGTACACCAAGGCGTCCGCCGTCTTCCGCATGCTGCGCGAGTACCTGGGCGAGGCCACGTTCCGCGAAGTGCTGCGGACGTTCTACGCGCGCCACCGGCTGCAGCACGTGACGGGCGCGGACTTCCAGCGCGTGGCCGAGGACGTGAGCCGGCGCGACCTGGACTGGTTCTTCGACCAGTGGATCGTGCGGACGGACAAGCTGGACTACGGCATCGCGTCCGCGACCACGCGGCAGGCGGGCGGGCGCTGGCGCACGCGCGTGGAGGTGGTGCGGATGGGGCAGGCGTGGATGCCCGTGACCCTGCGCGTGGGCGGTGTGACGCGCACGCTGGAGTCGCGCGACCGCCGGCAGACCGTGGAGATCGTGACGACCACGCGTCCGGCGGAGGCCGTGCTGGACCCCGGGTCCGTGCTGATCGACGTGGACCGGTCCAACAACCGCGCGCCGCTTCCCTGACGTGGCGTGGGCGTACGTCGCCCTGGGCGGCGCGGCGGGCGCCCTGCTGCGCTACGCCGTGGGACAGGCGCTGGGCCCGCCGCGGCCCGGCGCCTTTCCGTGGCACACCTTCGCCGTCAACGTGGCCGGGTCGCTGGTGATGGGGATCGTGCTCGCCCTGGTCCCCGCGGACGACCCGCGCCACCTGCGCCCGCTGCTGGCCGTGGGCTTTTGCGGCGGGCTCACGACGTTCAGCACGTTTGGATACGAGACGGTGGCCCTGCTGCAGGCCCGCGCCTACGGCACGGCCGTCGCTTACGCGGGCGGGAGCTTTGCCCTGGCGCTCGCGGCCGTCGTGATCGGGACGTGGATCGGCGGCCGCGGGCACTGAAGCCCCAGCATTTCCGTGGCCCCGCCGTTCCGCCGCTGGCACGTTCAGTGCGCGCCTAAAAGTGTATGGACTGTACACCCCTCCATCCGTTATCCTTGAGGAGTTTTCGAGCCATGACCGAGGAGAGGAAGCCGCCCATGAGCATCCAAGAAATCGAAGCGGTCCTTGTCGACCTTCCGGACGAGCAGTTGGATGACCTTCTGGGGCGGGTGATGTCCCAGCGGACGGGGACGGATGACGACATCGACCCGGCCGTGCTGGCCGAAGCACACCGCCGGCTGGACGAGATGAAGTCAGGCCGGGTTACGCCGGTGCCGTTCGAGCAGCTGCTGGACGAACTCGAGACACCGACTATCTCGGAACTGGAGGCCGCGGCCTCCCGTATCTCCTACGATGATCGCGCGGCGTTGGTGGACCGGCTGATCGTAGGACTGACCGGGAGGAATGGCTACGATCCGGTATGGCTCGCGGAGCTGAACCGGAGGATTGATGAGGTCGAGGCCGGCACCGCAAAGAGCGTCCCCGCTGAGGAAGTTTTCGCCAAGATGAAGGCGCGGCGCGATGCTGGTTCGCTTCCACGATGAAGCCGACGCCGAGGCCCAGGCAGTGCACGACATCTATGCGGCCGACTCGCCGGAGAAAGGTGCCCGATTCGAGACGGAACTCCGGCACGTGGTTGAGACGATTCAGCGGTTTCCCAAGAGCGGCCATCCGTTGATCAGGGGTACTCGGCGGAAGTTGATGCACGGCTTTGAATATTCAGTGGTCTACAAGATATTCCCAGATTACATACAGATTCTTGCCATCGCCCACTTCAAACAGGAGTGGGGTTACTGGCTCAATCGACTCGAGGAAGCGTGATCCAGATCGGCTCTCAGCCGCTGATGCAGACGGGTGTGGTGCGCGGGGCGTGCCCGCACGACTGCCCGGACACGTGCGCCATGCTGGTGCACGTGCAGGACGGCCGCGCCGTGCGCGTGCAGGGCGACCCGGAGCACCCGGTGACGCAGGGATTCCTGTGCACCAAGGTGAACCGCTACGTGGAGCGCACCTACCACGCGGACCGGCTCACCGTGCCCCTGCGCCGCGTGGGCCCCAAGGGCGAAGGGCGCTTCGAGCCGGCCACCTGGGACGAGGCCCTGGACGACATCGCGCGGCGGCTGAACGAGATCCGCCACGGCGCGCACGGGCCGCAGTCCATCCTGCCGTACTCGTACAGCGGCACGCTGGGCAAGGTGCAGAACGAGTCCATGGACCGCCGCTTCTTTCACCGCATTGGCGCCAGCCTGCTGGACCGCACCATCTGCGCGGCGGCGGGGAGCGCGGGATGGGCGGCCACGTACGGCGACCGCATGGGCCCCACGCCCGTGGAGGCGGAGCACGCGCGCTTCATCCTGCTGTGGGGCACCAACACGCTCACCAGCAACCCGCACCTGTGGCCGGCCCTGCGCCGGGCGCGCGAGGCGGGCGCGCGCATCATCGCCATCGACCCCATCCGCACGCGCACGGCGGCCCAGTGCGACGAATGGCTGCCCATCCGCCCCGGCACGGACGCGGCGCTGGCCCTGGGGCTCATGCACGTCATCTTCCGCGACGGGCTGGAAGACGCGGCCTACCTGCGCGACCACACCGTGGGCGAGGACGCCCTGCGCGCCCGGGCCGCCGAGTGGACGCCCGCCCGCGCGGCGGCAACGACGGGGCTTCCGGCGGAGCGCATCGAGCTGCTGGCGCGCGAGTACGCGACGTCGCGGCCCAGCTTGATCCGCCTGAACTACGGGCTGCAGCGGCACGCGGGCGGGGGGATGGCCGTGCGGGCCATCTCCATCCTCCCCGCCGTCACGGGCGCGTGGCGTGACCTGGGCGGCGGGGCCACGCTGTCCACGAGCGGCGCCTTCAAGCTGAACGGCAACGCGCTGCAGCGGCCGGACTGGATCCCCCCCGGCACGCGCACCATCAACATGATCCGCCTGGGCGAGGCGCTCACGGAGCCGGACGCCGGCGTGGGCGGGCCGCCGGTGAAGGCGTTCATCTGCTACAACTCCAACCCCGCGGCCGTGGCGCCGGACCTGGGGCAGGTTCGGCGCGGGCTGCTGCGCGACGACCTGTTCACGGTGGTGCTGGAGCACTTCGTCACGGACACGGCGCGCTACGCGGACTGGGTGCTCCCGGCGACCACGCAGCTGGAGCACTGGGACATCCATGCGGCGTACGGGCACCTGTACCTCACCCTCAACCGCCCCTCCATCGCGCCGGTGGGCCAGTCGCTGCCCAACACGGAGATCTTCCGGCGGATCGCGGGGCGGATGGGGCTGGACGACCCGGAGTTCGCGGACGACGACGTGGCGCTCATCCGCCAGGCGCTGGATTCCGCGCACCCCATGCTGGAGGGGATCACCTTCGAGCGGCTGGCGGAGGAGGGATACGCGCGGCTGAACGTCCCGGCGGACTTCCGGCCGTACGCGGAGCCGCGCGTCAACACGCCCACGGGCAAGATCCAGCTGGTGGCGCCGGAGCTGGAGCGGCTGGGGCTGGATTCCGTGCCGTCGTACATCCCGCCGGCGGAGAGCGCGGACGCGGACCCGGAGCGCGCCGCCCGCTTTCCCCTGACGCTGCTGTCGCCGCCGGAGCATCCGCTGATGAACAGCACGTTCCACAACGTGCCCAAGCTGGCCCAGGCCGCGGGCGAGGCGAAGCTGCTGCTGCACCCCAACGAGGCCGCCGTGCGCGGCGTGCGCGAGGGCGACCGGCTGCGCTGCTGGAACGACCGCGGCTACTTCTTCGGCCGCGCCGTGGTGACGGAGGACGTGCGCCCCGGCGTGACCGTGAGCTACGGCGTCCGCTGGGCCCAGATGTCCGAGGAGGGGCGGACGGTGAACGACACCACCTCGCAGCGCGTGACGGACATGGGCGGCGGGGCCACGTTCTACGACAACGCGGTGGAGGTGGAGGTCGCGGCGGGAGGGTGAGCACCGGCTGGAGGGGTCGGGGGCGGGAGGGACGGGTCGGGCAGGACGGGCGGGGCAGAGCGAATGAATTCGCCGCAACAAGGACACGAAGTCCGCCTGCGCGGACTGTCCGTCGCGGGCGAGTGCCACGCCGCTACGGGCCACGCCGCGGGGGAGAAGTTCTCCCCCTCTCCCGCGCAGTTTGCGGGAGAGGGGGCCGGGGGGTGAGGGGCTCCGCGAAGCGGGCGCCGTAAAAGCCGGCTCTCGCACGAGCCAGATCCCCGCGGAGAAACTTCTCCCGCCGCGGCGGCGTATCACAGAAAGCTGGACAGCCCTGCCCCGCTTCGTGTATATTCCGGGATTTCATGCACTTACCCTGCATCGCAGCCCCGACGGAGCCGCCTTTGCGCATTCTCTACGTCTCGCACTCGTTCGCGCTTCCCGGCGACCCCCTGAGCAACGTGGGGGGGATGCAGCGGCTTGCGCAGGGCCTGCACGCCGCGCTGGCGGAGCACCCGGCCGTGGAGCTGCAGTCGCTGGTGCTGGAGACGTCGTGGAAGGCCACGCCGTACCGCATGCCCGGGTACATGGCCGGCCTGCTGTGGCAGATCCCCGCCGTGGTGAAGCGCGAGCGCATCGACGTGGTGCTGCACTCGTCCATGGTGACGGCGTCGCTCACGCCGGTGCTGCGGCGCGCCATCCGCAAGGCGGGCGCGATCATCGCCGCCGTCCCCGTGGGGCGCGACGTGACGCTGCCCACCGTGGGCTACCAGTGGTACGTGCAAAAGGTGCTGCGGTCGCTGGACGCCGTCTTTCCCATCAGCCGGGCCACGGCGCGCGAGTGCCTGCAGCGCGGACTTCCGCCGTCGCGCATGCACGTGGTGCCCTGCGGTGCCGACAACGTGCTCTTCAACGCGCCCCGGGACCGCGCCGCCGCCCGCCGCGAGCTGCTGCGCGCCATCGGCGAGTCGCCCGCGACCATCCCGGACGACGCGCTGATCCTGGTGAGCGTGGGGCGGCACCAGGAGCGCAAGGGCTTCCAGTGGTTCACGGACCACGTGATGCCGCGGCTGCCCGGGGACGTCATCTACCTGGTCACGGGTGAGGGGCCCATGACGCCGCGCATCCAGGCGGCCATCGAGCGCCACGGCCTGCACCGCAACGTGCGGATGCTGGGCAAGGTGGCCGAGGAGATGCTGGGCAAGCTGTACCGCGGCGCGGACCTGTTCGTGATGCCCAACGTGGCCGTGAAGGGCGACATCGAGGGGTTCGGCGTGGTGATGCTGGAGGCCGGGATGTGCGGCGTGCCCGTGCTGGCGGCGGACCTGGAGGGGATCAGCGACGTGATCCGCGAGGGCGAGAACGGCCACCTGGTGCGCAGCGAGGATGCGGCCGCCTTTGAGCAGCACATCCTTCGCTACCGCGCCGACCGCGCGCTGCGGGGGGAGGCGTCGCGCCGGACGGCGTCGTACACGGCCACGCACTTCAGCTGGCCGGCCATCGCGGACCTGTACGTGCGCCTGCTGCAGCAGCACACCACCAGCACTACGACGGGGCTTCCGGCGGAGCTCGCCCGCGCGGCCGGGTGAGCCACGGCTGACTGCCGGCACCGACGAAGCCGCCCTCGCTGCACCGGGGCGGCTTCTTTCGTTTCGCGGGGTTCTGCGCGGATCGCGCGGATGTCGCGGGGAGCGGAGACGCGGAGGCACGGCGGAGAACGGTCGCGGCGGCGAGGCTCGAACGCGGCGGAGAAGATTCCTCGGTCGCGCGCAAAGGATGTGCACGGGCGAGTGCCGGCGTGCGCTCCCTCGGAATGACAGTTTGGCGCCGGGGCGGGTCGTGAAAAATCGGCCAGGGTTCGGGCGCCGCGGGTGGCGTGGCAGCTCGCGACCGGCGGACAGTCCGCGCAGGCGGACTTCGCAAAGTTCCAGCGGCGAATTCATTCGCTCCGTCGCGGGACTTCGCCACGCATCGCGGACTCCGGGGTCAAGGATTCAGGTGGCGCGGAGGGACGGGTTCCATTATCGTCCCCGCGCATCGCAAAAGAAGACGACGTGCGGCCGTAGGGGCCGTCAATCGATACAGATCATCACGAACGGATCAATCCGATGAAAGACTGGGACCGCTGGCTGCAGGAGCAGGCGTGGCAGCCGGTTGCGCTGGACGACTTCAAGGCGCTGCCGGCGGATGAGAAGCTGCGGCGCATTCGCCACTCGTCCGCGCACGTAATGGCGACGGCCCTGCGCCACGTTCGCCCCGAGGCGCGCTTCGCCATTGGGCCGGCCACGGAGCACGGCTTTTTCTACGACGTAAAGCTGGACGCGCCGCTCACGCCGGAAGAGATCGAGCAGGTGCAGGAGGGGATGCAGGCGGTGGCCAAGGAGCGGCAGCGCTTCGAGGTGGCCGTCATCCCCCACGACGAGGCCGTGGCGTTCTTCGCGGACCGGGGCGAGCAGTACAAGCTGGAGATCCTGGAGCGGCTGGCGGACCAGACGGTCACGTTCTACCGCAACGGCGACTTCATCGACCTGTGCGCCGGCCCCCACGTGCCCGACACGGGCTTTTGCCAGAACGTCAAGCTGCTGGCCTCCTCGCCGGCGCACTGGCGGGGCGAGCAGAACCCGTCGCTGCAGCGCGTGACGGGCACGGCGTGGGAAAGCCGCGACGCGCTGAAGAACTACCTGGCATTCGTGCAGGAGGCCAAGGCGCGCGACCACCGCGTGCTGGGCACCACGCTGGACCTGTTCAGCTTCCATCCCTGGGCCGCGTCGGCGCTGTGGCATCCCAAGGGGCTGCTGATCCGCAACGAGCTGGGGCGCTTCTGGCGCGACCTGATGCCGGAGTACGGGTACGTGGAGATCCTGAATCCCATCCTGTACAAGCCGGACCTGTTCCAGACCAGCGGGCACTGGGAGCACTACCAGGACGACATGTTCATCGTGCGCGACGCGGCGGGCGAGCCCGACTTCGTCATGAAGCCGATGAACTGCCCGGACACCATGCTCTACTTCAAGAGCCAGTCGCACAGCTACCGCGACCTGCCGCTGCGCGTGGCCGAGAGCCAGGTGCTGCACCGCAACGAGGTCACGGGCGCGCTGCACGGCCTGATGCGCACGCGCAGCTTCGTGCAGGACGACGCGCACATCTTCCTGACGCCGGACCAGGTCCAGAACGAGATCCAGGAGCTGCTGCAGCTGGTGGACCGCTTCTACTCCGTGTTCGGGCTGGAGTACTCAATGAAGCTCTCCACGCGCCCGGAAAAGTCCATGGGCACGGCGGAGCAGTGGGACGCGGCGGAGAGCGCGCTCAAGGCGGCCCTGGACGCGTCCGGCCGCGAGTACTGGGTGGACGAGGGGGACGGCGCGTTCTACGGGCCCAAGATCGACATCAGCATCCAGGACAGCCTGGGCCGCAAGTGGCAGTGCGGCACCATCCAGCTGGACTTCCAGCTCCCCCAGCGCTTCGAGCTGGAGTACACGGCGCAGGACGGCACGCGGCAGATGCCCATCGTCATCCACCGCGCCATCTTTGGCAGCATCGAGCGCTTTATCGGCGTGATCGTGGAGCACTTCGCGGGGGCGTTCCCCACGTGGCTGGCGCCGGTGCAGGCGGTGGTGCTGCCCATCAGCGACGAAAAGCACCTGGAGTACGCCGAGGATGTGACGCGGCGGCTGCGGCGGGCGGGCGTCCGTGCGGAGGTGCAGCAGTACGAGTCGCTCAACTACCGCATCCGCCAGGCGGAAAAAGCCAAGGTGCCGTACATCCTGGTGGTGGGCGAGCGCGAGCAGGAGCAGGGCACGGCCGCCGTGCGCCGGCACAAGGTCAAGGAGCAGCGCGTGCTGCCCGTCGATGACGTGCTGGCGGAGCTGACGGCGAAGCTGGCGACGCGCGAGCTGGACGTGCACGTGGCCCGCATGGCCGCCAAGTTCGAGTCCACCAGCGCCGCGACGACCGAGGACCAGGCGTACTGACGGAACGGCAGTGCGAAAGTGCGAAAGTGCGAAAGTGGGGCTGATGCGGGTTTCGGCCGTCGTTGCTGACTGTAACCTGTAACCTGTCCCCTGTAACCCGCAGTTTGGCCGTACAAACGAAAGCCGCCCCGGAGACCCCGGGGCGGCTTTCGCACGAACTATGACCTCTCACCCTCTCAACGGGCGGTACGATCCAGCAGCACCGGCGCGTACCGCCGGTGGAACACGGGCGCCAGGCGCTCGCAAAAGTCTTCCGGGCTGCCGCCACGGCTCATGTGACGCCGCATGAGCGCGCACTGCAGGGCCACGTACGCCTGGTACCGCGTGGGCGAGGTCTCCAGAAACCGACGAAGGATCTCCATGTCCGTCTTCCTTTCCGGCGCCCGGACTGGGCGCCACAGCTATCCCTTCAAGGCATTGGGCGTGCCCGCCGTCCGCCGCCTGAATGAAACGCGTAAACGCTTGCATTCCTGACAATTGGGGCCCTCGCGGCCCTCCGCCCCCGTCCCCTGGAAGGACGTTTGGCCCGCGCGTGGGACACCCGCAGGGGACACTACGTGGGACAGGGGCCAAAAGTGTCGAAGCTTTGCACCTGCGACATACGTCAGACGACACGAAGAAGGTTGACCAAGTCCGTGCGGCGCACTACCTTGCCTCCCCCAACCCAAACAGCGCCGCTCCCCTTGTAGCAGTCGTGCGTGCAGTTCGCGCGGAGCGGCCTGTCTGATACCCGAATTCGACAGGCACCCCGGCTGGTTTTCGCGGAGGCGCCGCACATCCATCCCGACTCGGTGAGCGCACCCGCGCCTGCCGGGCTCACCCCGTTCCCGGGCTGATCTCGCATGTCGAGCACCGGAACCCTCGCCGCCGGCACGCTGGTCGCCGGCCGCTACCGCATCGAAGCATCGCTGGCCGAGGACGGCACCGGCGCCGTCTACCGCGCGGCGGACACGCGCCTGGACCGCGCCGTGGCCCTGCGCGCGCTGGCGTCCGCCGACGCGGGCGGCGCCCAGCAGGGCAAGGCCGCCGCGCGCCTGGTGCATCCCAACGTGGCGCGCGTGCTGGACTTTGGCACCGACGTGGAGCTCGCGGCGGAGTTCGTGGTGGCGGACCTGGGCACGGGCGGGTCGCTGGCGGCGCTGCTGGCCCAGCGCGGCGCGCCCCCCCTGCCGCTGGCGCTGCGGATGATCCAGGAGGCGGCGGCAGGGATGGCGGCAGCGCACCGCGCGGGGCTCGTGCACGGCGACCTGCACCCCGGCGTGCTGTGGCTTTCGCGCGACGAGGGGCGGCTGCGGGTGCAGGTGCTGGGGCTGGGATTGAACCCCGCCGGGTCGGCGACCCCGCGCGCCACCGCCCGCTACGCCGCGCCCGAGCGGCTGCGGCGTGCGCGCGATCTCTCGTCCGCGGCGGACGTGTTCAGCCTGGGGGTGATCGCGTACGAGGTGTTCGCGGGGCTGCCGGCGGAGTGGACCCAGCTGCTGCTGCAGATGGCGCGCGGCCAGGCCGTCGTCGCCCCGTCGCTGCTGGAGGCGCGGCCGGACCTGCCGGCGCACGTGGCCCAGGCGGTGCGCCGCGCGCTGGCCGCGGACCCCGCCTCGCGCTGGCCCGACGCCGGCGACTTCGCCGCGCACCTGATCGCCGACCTCGCCGGCCAGGCGCACGCGGAGACGCCCGCCGTCCCCGTGCCCGCCATCGTCTCCGCCGCGCCGGCATCCGCGCCGGCCGCCGTCGCCGTTGCCGCACCCATCGTCTCCGCCCCCGCGCCGCCGGCTATCGCCCCGGCCGCGAGCGCGCCCGCGCCGGTGATGGCAGCCGCGGCCCCGTCGTCCAGCGAGGCCACGGCATCGTCCGAGTCGCAGGCGACGGCGGATGAAGATGCGGATGCGTACGAAGAGGACCTGGCGACGCTCGCGCAGAGCGCCATGCGCGCCCTCGCCAGCGCCGTCCCGCCCGCCGATCCCACCTCCCGCGTCGCGCCGGATCCCGTCGCCGAGCCGGCTGCGGAGCCCGTCGTGGAGCCCGCGCCGGCAGCCGTCCAGCCGGAGCCCGTGGCTGCCGAGGCCGTCGCCGTGGTGGCCGCGGAGCCCGCGTCCATGTCCGTTGAGCCACAGCCGGAGGTCGCCGCGGCGGTCGCTCCGGTGGTCGCCGAAGCGCCGGTGGTTTCCATCGCCGCCGCGGAGCCCGCGCCCGTCGCGGTCGAGCCGGTCACCGTCGCGAACGTCGCTCCGGCGGTCGCCGCGTCGGAGCCGGTGGTCGCGGACGCCGCACCGGCCGTGGAGGCCATCGTGGCGGAGGCCGCGCCCGTGGCGACCATCCCCGCGCCTCCCGCGCAGCCGGAGTCCACGCAGACCGCCGAGGTGCCGAAGCCGGCGCGCCAGCCGCTCACCGCCGGCCGCCGCGGCAAGCCGATCGCGCTTGCATCGACGGACCTCGCGGATACGCTGTACATCCCGCCCGTGCTCGAGAAGCAGGCGAGGGCTCCGGCTGCCGCATCGGCCGAGAAGCTCGCGAGCGCATCGACCGACAAGGCAGCGACCGCTCCGGCTCCCGCATCCAACGAGAAGCCGGCGAGCGCTCCCGCCAGCGCATCAACCGAGAAAACAGCGCCCGCCGCTCCGCCGGCCGGAAAGATCGCCGCGCCGCCGATGATGGCCGCGCCCGCCGCGGTATCGGTGGAGCCGGTCGCGCCTGTCGCGGAGCCGGTCGTCGGGAAGAGGCCGGTCATCGCGCCCGCGCAGCAGATCCCGGTGGAGGAGGAGACGCGGATCGCGGCGTATGCACCGCCGGCTCCCGCCGCGGAAGCAGCGGCGGCGGAAGCGGTCGCGGTGCAGCCGGCGGCCGACATCCCGGCGCTCCCGGAGCGGCGGCGGCGCGCGGGGATGGAGCGGCTGGGGCAGCCGTCCGCATCCAACCGGCGCGGGCTGCTGGCGGCGAGCATCGCCGTGGCCGTGATCGTCGCCGGCGGGGTGGTCAAGACGCTGATGGCCGGCGGGGCGGATGCCGCGGCGGCGCCCGTGCAGGCACTGACCTCGGCAGCGGCGACCGCGGGCGGCGCGCCGGCCCCGGCACAGCCCCAGGCGCCCGTCGCGGACGCGGCCGTGCCGGGCGCGGCGGCGGATTCGGCGGCGCTGCCGGCAGCCGTGGCGGCGCTCACGCCGGAGGAGCAGCGCAAGCAGGCGGAGGACCGGCGCAAGCTGGAAGAGCAGCGCCGCCTGCAGCAGCGCCAGCAGGATTCGCTGCGCCAAGTGCGGCTCGCCGCGCAGACGGCCCAGCAGGCGGCCGCGGCCCTGCCGCAGCAGGTGGCCATCCAGAACGCGCCCCGCACCGCCGCGCCCCCCGTTCCGCAGGCGCCCGCGCCCCGGCTGGAGCCCCGCGCGCAGCCCGTCGCCGCCGCGGCCCCGCCCCCGGCGCCCGAGCCGGCGCGTCCGGCCGCCGACCCCAACCGCATCTACAGCGCGGACGAGCTGGACACGCGCCCGTCGCTGGCGAACGGCAGCGCGTTCCGGTCCGCCGTGAACCGCACGTATCCCGGGACCCTGCGCGGCTCCAACACGTGGGGGAGCGCCGTGGTGTCGTTCGTGGTGATGCCAGACGGGCGCGTAGACCGCTCGTCCGTGACGGTGGTGGAGGCGTCGCAGCCGGCCTTCCGCGGCGCCGCGGCGGCCGCCATCGCCAACGCGCGCTTCAACCCCGCGCGGATCGGCGGGCAGCCCGTGCGGACGACGGTGTCCATGCCGATCACGTGGCAGGGGGGCGGGCAGGATGACGACTAGGGGCGAGGGAATAGGTAATAGGGAATAGGGAATAGCCTGCGGGGACGACGCGGAACTGCGGGTTACAGGGGACAGGTTACGGGTTACAGCCTGCAACTACGTACGACGCCCCGGCTTCCATCACGGAGGCCGGGGCGTTTCTGTCGATGCGGGCGAGCGATCTCGGCCGATGTGCACGGGCCCGCCATGCAGTCCGCGCAGGCGGACTTCGCGATTTTCCAGCGGCGAATTCATTCGCTCGGACGGAGGCCCGCCCGCCCACTCGGTCTCAATGGCAGCGGATGATGAGGATCGGTCACGGGAGAGATCCGGTCCGCGGCGACGCACCTGCACGGTCGGGTAGATTCCTCGCTCGTTCCTCGCTCGGAATGACAATGTCGGTCGCGTTGAGGCAGTGTCTATCCCGAATCGATATCAATCCACGTACGTCTCGAAGAAGCCGCGCAGGGTGCCGATGGTACGGCCGCGCTCCTGCACCGTAGCCACGCCGCGCATCTGCACGAACCAGCGGCGGGCCGAGCGATCCATGTCCGTCACGTGCACGGCCTCCACATCCACCGAGACGCGCATCCCCTGCCGCGCATCCTCGAAGGCGAAGCGGCGCGGGACACGGATGGGCCGGCCCTCCACGTCCACCGTCTGCATCTCCGTGAACTGGATGGCGCCGGGGCGGTACACGCCGCGCACGCCCTGCCCATCTACCAGGTACGCGAACAAGCCCTCCGTGCCCGTCCCCGCCCCGCGCACCACGCCGTACAGCAGCGACAGATCCACATCGGACGCGCTCCCCCACTCCCACGACACGTCGCGCCACACGCCCCAGTTGTGGTCGTGGTACGCCTGCGCGCCCCGCACCACCTCGCAGCGCGGCAGGCAGACGGTGCCGTCCGCGCGGGCGTAAAGGGCGGGCGTCACGTAGCCGGAGATGAGCGAATCGCTCCCCAGGTCCGTGGGGGGAAAGTACCGGCGCGGCGCCGGCGTCACGCGCAGGTCCACGCGCACGCCGCCCGCATCCGCCGCCACCCGGTAGCCGCCGCCCTCCAGCCGCACGAACGCGCGGTCGCCAAAGCGCAGGTCCGGCGACGCCGTGTCGAAGCGCACCTGCTCGCCCGGCAGGTCGCGGGTGAGCGAGCGGTGGCTTCCGTCCGCCTCGCGCACCGTCAGCAGGATGCGCCCGCCCCAGCGCCCCGCTACGCCCACCTCGCCGGCCACCATCAGCGTGGCGTACACCCAGCGGTCGTCATCCAGCACCACGTTGAAGTAGTGCCACTCCGCCCAGGTGCTGTCGCGCACGGGGGGGATGTGAAAGCGGTCGATCTCGCGCAGCAGCTCGGGCTGCGTGGGCGTCATCCACCGCCGGTCCGCGTCGGAATCCGCCCACCGGCCGGAGAGCAGCCGGGGCACGGCGCCGGCGGCCCCCGCGCGCGACGGGATCTCGCCGGACGCGATGGCGGCGATGCGCCGGTTCCCCGCGTACAGCTCCACCTGCTTGCCGTCCAGGATGGGGCTGGCGGATTGGATGCCGTGCTCCGCCCTGCCCCGCGGCGACTCCAGCAGGTTGCGCTGCAGAAAGCGCGCGTGGTCGATGCCCAAAAAGAGCGACGACACGCCGCCGGCCTTGAGCATCTCCGCGCTGATGCCGGCGGGGACCACCACCACGTCGCCGCCGCCCACCAGCTCGCGGTCGCGCGCCTGGTTCAGCATGGCCTCGCCCACGGCCAGCAGCACCACCATCACGGCCACGCCCAGCGCGTAGCCGCCCAGCAGGAACAGCGCGCGCCCCGGACGGTTGCGCAGCTCGGCCAGGGCCAGGCGGATGATCATCCGCGCGCCCCGGCCGGTCCGGGTGCGCCGTGGTCGCCCACGACCAGGCCGTCGGCCATCTCCACGCGGCGGCGGGCGCGCTGGGCCACCTGCGCGTCGTGGGTCACGATGACGAGCGTGGTGCCGTCCGCGTTCAGCCGCTCGAACAGGCCGATGATCTCGTCGCCCGTGCGGCGGTCCAGCTCGCCCGTGGGCTCGTCCGCGAACACGACTTCCGGCCGGTTGGCCAGCGCCCGGGCGATGGCCACGCGCTGCTGCTCGCCGCCGGACAGGTGCGGCGGGCGGTGCTTCATCCGATGCCCCAGGCCCACGTAGTCCAGCAGCTCGCGCGTGCGGTCGCGCCGCTCGCGTGTGGGCACGCCGGCCTCGGCCATGGGCAGCTCCACGTTCTCCGACGCCGTCAGGACGGACAGCAGGTGAAAGCGCTGGAAGATGAAGCCCACCTTCCGCAGCCGCAGCGCGGACCGGCGCCCCTCGTCCAGCCCGTAGACGCTTTCGCCCAGCAGCTCCACGGTGCCGCGGGTGGGCGGCTCGATGCCGGCGAGCACGTTGAGCAGCGTGCTCTTGCCGCACCCCGACGGCCCCACGACGGCCACGTGCTCGCCGCGCGCCACGGCGAGATCGACCCCGCGCAGCGCGTGCACGGCGTCGCCCTGGTAGGGGTATTCCTTGATGACCCCGCGGGCCTGGATGACCGACAAACGTTCCTCTTGGGGTTCAGCCGCGGTGCATGGCGCGGGCATCCAGCCCGGACAGACCGGCACCGCTCAAAGATTCGAAGATCAGCAATGCGTCGCGGCGAGCGAAGCCCCGGCGAGAAGAGCGAATGAATTCGCCGCAACAACGACACGAAGTCCGCCTGCGCGGACTCCCGGCACAGGCCGTCCCGGTGCACCGGGGCGAAGTAAGCAGTTGAAGCCCTGTTCGTGTCGCGCCTCGGCGCGAGACAGGGCTTACCGCTGTCCCAGCGGCGGCTTTAGCCGCTCAGGCCGGATCCCCGCCCTCGTGCAACCCCTCCCCCCCACCGGCCTCCAGACGAGCGAATGAATTCGCCGCTGGAAATTCGCGAAGTCCGCCTTCGCGGACTGCCCCGTCGCGAACCGCCCCGGTGCACCGGGGCGAAGTAAGCAGTTGAAGCCTCGCGCAGTTTGCGAGGCTTTCCGCAGTCGTTGCGGCGGCTTCAGCCGCTCAGGACGAATGCCCGCCCCTCGTCTCGAGCTTCTGGGCCCCGGCATCCTGCATCCCCTGACAACCTAGCCCCGCACGCGCCGGATCGCCTCCCCACGTCGAGTACGGTGCGGCGGCGCGGAACGGATGGGAGAAGATCCGGGAGGAGCCGGGAGCGCGCCAGGGGCGGGCGCGGAGGCAGGCGAAAGTCATCCGCGGCCCGCGGAAGTCACCCGAGCCCGGTACGCGGCGCGGCGGGGGACGGGTACTCCACCAGCAGCGGCAGCAGGTCGCTCTGCGCGGGGACCCGCTCCGCCCGTACGCCGTCGCCCCAGCTCCACCCCGCGTTCACGTGGAACTCCAGCTGGGCGTCCGCGCCGGGCGCCAGGTGCAGCAGCACGCCGGGTCCCGTCGTCGTGGAGACCACCGTGCCCGGCGGCGCCGGCTGGGGGGAGATGAAGAGGAGGACGCGTGGCAGCGGCTCGATGATCTGCAGCGCGCCCCCGTACAGCGGCGCGGCGTAGAAGGGGATGGCCTCGCCGTCCACCAGGCACGCCAGCCCGCAGGTGAGCTGCGCGTCCGTCGTGTTGAGCACGGAGACGGCATCCGGCGCCCCCCGCTCCCGCATCTCGCCGCCGCCGCCGGGCAGGGCCACCACCAGCGTCTGCCCCGGCTCGGCGGGCGCGTGGAACCCCGCCTGCACCTGCAGCCCCTCCGCCAGCGGGCGGGTGAGGCCCGCGGTGAACGCCAGCAGCTGCGCCGGCGGACGCACCCGCGTGTGCATGGCGTACCCGCGGGTCTGCAGCCACACCGCCGGGCGCCCCGCCGCGTCGGCCGCCCGCACGCCGCACAGGCCGTACAGAAAGCAGCCCGACGCGGACAGCGCGCCGAGCGTCTCCTCCGTCATCCGGATGGAGACCTCGGGCAGGCCGTCGTTCATGGAAAGCTCCTTGGATGATGGGATGATGAAGGAGAACCGCGGGCTGCCCGCCGCCGGAAAGGCGGCGGACAGCCCGCGGGCGGGGCTTACACCGACGCCGGGACCTGGCCGCCGATGAGCAGCGGGACGAGCTTGGTGTTCGGGGGCAGCACCGTCCCCCAGGTCGCGTCGTTGTCGGCCCAGCTGCTGTTGATGTCGAACGACACGCTGCGCGTCACCGCGCCCGAGCCATCCTGCGGCGCGCCCGTGAGATCGATGAGGATCCCGGACGAGAACGACTTCTCGATCACGGTGCCGGTGTCCACCTGGTTCGAGGCGAACATCAGGAACACCTTCTCCACGGGCACCATCTCGTCCTCGCTGTTGCCGAAGAGCGGGAACACCGCCAGCGGCGCGAACGTGCCGTCCGCCTGCAGCTGCGAGATCCCGCAGCTGAAGGGGCTGCTGGTGGTGTTCACCACCGAGATGGCGTCCTCCGGCCCGCCGTCGGCCACCGTGCCGGTGCCCGTGGTGGAGTCGACGGTGAGCACGTCGTTGAGGGCCGCGGGGTAGTCGTTGTCCACCGAGACCTGCGTGTTGGGGCCCACGTCGGTGCTGCGCGACGTGAACACCTTGTACGACTCCGTCCACTTCACCTTGGTGCTCAGGCCGTAGTTGCTCGTGGCGAACCACACCACCGGCTTGCCGCCGGCGGGGCCCGTGACGGCCTTGAAGCCGTACAGCTGGAAGCCGTTCTTGTTGAGCGTGTCGGCCGTGGCCTGGGGCATGGTGATGATGACCTGGTACTTGCTCGCGTTCGGCATGATGTTGCTCCCGTGTAAAGAAAGAAGTGGTGCAGGCCCCTGAGTGGGCCGGCGGGGCGGGCGGGAGAGCGGTCCGGCGGCCGCGCGGCGTCTCCCCTCCCATGCGCATCGAGAAGCGGCGGGTTGCGCTCGTTCTCGATACGTGCTTAACTATGATCCGGCCCTCTCAACCTGCTGTCCTTTCACTGTGTTACCATCATCCACCCCCTCTCAATGTTTGCTCTCAACCTCCTGGGCGGAGCGGCTCTTTCGGGCGTAAACGGACCGGTGGACGGCAAGGCGGCGCACAAGCGGCGCATCGCCCTGCTGGCCATTCTCGCCGTGGCCCGGGGGCGCACGGTGGGGCGCGAGCGCATCATCGGGCTGCTCTGGGCCGATCACCGCACCGCCGCCGCGCGCCACCTGCTCTCCGAGTCGCTGTACGTGCTGCGCAAGGAGCTGGGCGCCGACGCGTTCATCTCCGCCGGCGACGAGGTGGGTCTCAACGGCGCCGTCGTCCAGAGCGACGTGGAGGAGTTCGAGCGCGAAGTGGAGCAGGGGGAGCTGGAACGGGCCGCGCAGCTGTACCGCGGGCCGTTCCTGGACGGCTTCTTCATCCCCGGCGCGGCGGAGTTCGAGCAGTGGACGGAGGGCGAGCGGGCGCGCCTGGCCCGCGCCCACTCCCGTGCCCTGGAGTGCCTGGCGGACACGTGCGAGCGCGAGGGGCGCCCCGAGCAGGCGGTGGAGTGGTGGCGCCGGCTCACGGTGCTGGACCCGTCCAACACGCGCGTGGGGATGCGGCTGATGACGGCGCTGGAGGCCGCGGGCGAGCGCGCCGCCGCGCTCTGGTTCGCCCTGTCGCACGTGGCCTACCTGGACACGGAGCTGGGTGTGGAGCCGGACGACGACTTCCTGGACCTGGTGGACCGGCTCAAGACGGATCCCGTCCCCCCGCCCCAGCGCCCCCGCCCCGCCGCCGCGCCGGCTCCCGTCATCGCAGCCGAAGCCGATCCGCCGCCCGTCGCCGCGCCCGTCACGGTCGTGCTCATCCAGGTGCCGGAGGGCGGAGCGGCGGGGGATGCGGGGAAGCCCGCCGCGTCAGGGAATGGCGGCACGGGGACGCGGATGGAAACCGACGTGGCCGTGGATCCCGCGGAGAAGGTCGAGGCGACGGCGGGGGATGCGGATACGGCGGATACGACGGATGTGATCGACGCGGCGGATCCGACGGCTGCGGGAGATGTGAAGGATGCGGCGGATGAGACGGAGCGCCGCGAGATCGGCGGGGCGATCGCGGCCGCCGATCCCGCCCCTCCGCCCGCCGGGGAGGAAGCGGCGGGCGCGGACGCGGCGGGCGGCGGAGGGATCGGCGGCGCGGAGCAGGAGGAGCGATTCCTCGCCGGGGTGCCGGCGGGGCCCGTGGCGAGCTCCGCGCGGACGGAGGCCCCCCGGCCCGCGCCGCGGCGGTGGCGGCAGCGGATTCGCGCGGGGGCGGTGGCGGGCACGCTGATGGGCGCGGTGCTGGCGTTCCCCCGCGGGCGCGAAGAGCCGCCGCCGGTGGCCGGAGGATACGACCCGCGCCGCATCGCCGTGCTGTACTTCGACGACGACAGCCGGGGGGGCGAGCTGGGCTACCTGGCCACGGGGCTCACGGAATCCCTCATCCACTCCCTGAGCCAGGTCTCCGCCCTGGAGGTGATCTCGCGCAACGGCGTAAAACCCTACCGCGACGGGGCCGTGCCGTTCGGGCGGATGGTGGGCGACCTGCAGGCGGGGACGGTGGTGGAGGGGAGCGTGCAGCGCTCGGGAGACAGCGTGCGCGTGACGGTGGTGCTGGTGGACACGCGCACCCAGGCGCGGATGGAGAGCCGCACGCTCACGGAGCCCGTGGGCGACGTGTTCGCCCTGCAGGACGCGCTGGCGGACTCCGTGTCCGTATTCCTGCGCCGGCGCGTGGGCGCCGAGGTGCAGCTGCGGCGCACGGGGGAGGAGACCCGGAGCGCCACGGCGTGGCGCCTGGTGCAGGAGGCCCGGCAGGTGGCCGACGACGCGGCGAGCCTGCAGCGCGCGGACGACCCGCTGGCGCGCGATGCCGTGCTGCGGCTGCTGGACCAGGCGGACTCGCTGCTGGCCGAGGCCGAACGGGCGGACCCGGACTGGACGCGGCCCACCGTGCAGCGCGGATGGATCGCGCTGCGGCGCGCGCCCCTGGTGCGGGGGACGGCCGCCAGCCGCGTGGCCGCGCTCGCCTACGCCCAGCGTGCCCTGGCGCGGCGCCCGGACGACCCGCTCGCGCGGGAGCTGCGCGGCAACGTGCTCTTCGACCAGGCCCTGGCCACCGTGGACAGCGCGGGGCAGGCGGCGCGGGTGGCGGGCGCGGAGCGCGACCTGCGCGCCGCCGTGGCCGCCGAGCCCACGCTGGCCAGCGGGTGGAACCGGCTGAGCCAGGTGCTGCGGTACCAGGGCCGCGCCGCCGAGTCCGAGGTGCTCACGCGGCGGGCGCTCCAGGAAGACGCATGGCTGGAGGACGCCAACGTCATCCTGGCGCGCCTGTACTTCGCCGCGCTGTACGCGGCGGACTACCCGCGGGCGCGCGCCCTGTGCGCCCAGGGAGGGAGGCGCTTTCCGGCCGACTGGCGGTTCGTGGAGTGCAGGCTCACCCTCCTGCGCGCCGCCCCCTCGCGCCCCGCGGACGCGGACGCGGTCCGGGCGCTGCTGACCGAGCTGGACCGCGTGGACCCGCCGGACCACGCGCGGCGCGACGGGCGTCCGTACAGCCCCGCCTTTCGCCGGGCGGTGGCGGCGGCCGTCCTGGCGCGCGCGGGGCAGACGGACAGCGCCCGGGCCATGCTGGCCCGGGCGCGGAGGGAGGCGGGGGGAGACCCCGCGGTGCGGCTGTCGCTGGCCTACGACGAGGCGGCCGTGTACCAGCTGATGGGCCATCCCGATACGGCCCGCGCGCTGCTGGAGTGGACGTTCACCCGCCGCCCCGCGCAGCGTGCGTTCGCCGCGCGGGACCCGCTCTTCAACCGGCGGCCGGGTGGCGCCGGTACCGCTTCACGAACTCCGTGATCCGCATTCCCCGGATCACGCCCTCTTCCGTGAACAGCACGTGCAGGTCGTGGACCATCCCGTAGTCCGAATCGGGCGTGTGCCCCATCGCAAAGGGGATCACGGGCTCGCCCTCGGTTCCGGCGACCGCGGGGTCTGCGTCCGAGTCGTCCTCCGAGGGACGCGGAACGTGGCCGTACCACGCCTTGGAAATGAGGGAGAGCGTGTACGCCGCGTCCCACATGGCCTTGGACGCGTAGTAGGGAAGCACGAACTTCTCCACGGCGGCCTCGCTCCAGAACACCGCGTCGTACGTCTCCGCCAGGTTCTTGGTGGACTGGTCATCGTGGGTGAGAATCACGCTGGTGGGGGGCGTGCGGTCCGGCCACACCTCGTGCGTGTCGATCTCCATCACCGCGTTGACGGGGCGCTCGCCCTCGGCCCCCCGGACGAACTTCAGCGCGAGGCCGTTCGCGCCCAGGTCCACCACCCCGTAGACGGGGTCCCCGCCCTTCTTCCGCTGGCTGGCGGCGGCATCCACCAGCGCGCGAAGCTCGCGGGCGTTCAGGGTCGGCCTGAGGGGCATGAGCGGGCGCGGGTCCGTGCTATCGGTCGTCTGCATGCGTCCACCTTTGTGTATGGGGTCATTGAGTGCGGTCCGGCGGGACTGCCGCCGGGCGACCGTGATGGTCGAACGCAAAGATGGCGCGCCCCCCTCAACCCCCCTTCCCTCCCCTATCAACCTGTTGATGCTGCGGGAGATAGACGCCCTCTCAACCAAAGGCGGGGGGCGTGAAAAAAGGCTGCGCCGGATGGATTCCGGGCAGCCCGCGCGGGGGGTGAGCATCGTCAGGGGAGCGGAGCCCCGGCCGGGGCACCGGGCCGGTTTCTCGCCGCCGGGCACGAGGGGATGGGAGATCCAGCGAAGCGCCGCCGGGGACAGAGCGAATGAATTCGCCGCAACAACGACACGAAGTCCGCCTGCGCGGACTCCCGTGCACGGGCCGCCCCGGTGCACCGGGGCGGATTCTGACCGTTGGGCATGGGCGGGCATGAGCGGAGGCGAGGTTTCTCAGCCAAGGCGAAGTTCCGCCAAGCCGGAGCGAATGAATTCGCCGCTGGAAAATCGCGAAGTCCGCCTTCGCGGACTGCCCCGTCGCAAGCCGTCCCGGTGCACCGGGGCGAAGGTACGCAGTTGAAGCCCTGTTCGTGTCGCGCCTCGACGCGAGACAGGGCTTATCGCCGTCCCAGCGGCGGCTTTAGCCGCTCAGGCCCGATGCCCGCCCCCCTGCACCACATCCGTCCCCCGCACTTCCGCACTTTCGCACTTTCGCACTTTCGCACTTCCGCACTTTCGCACTTCCGCACTGCCGTTGTTCACTCCGCCTCCTCCCGCAGCGCCTGCCCCAGCGGCGTGCGGACGGCGTTCCACCCCGGCAGCAGCCCCGCCACGGCGCCCACGGCGATCACGATCCCCATCGCCAGCAGCACGCGGGCGGGGTCCCAGGCAAAGAAGGTCATCTTCGCGGGGATGCCGGGAAACCCCAGGAGAATGCGGTCCAGCCGCCCCGCCATCCACAGCCCCAGCGGCAGCCCCCCCAGGCACCCGATCCCCGCCAGCACCAGTCCCTCGACGACGATGGCCAGCAGCACCCGCCCCCGCCCCACGCCGATGGCCCGCAGCGTGGCGATCTCCCCGAAGCGCTCCCGCACGCCGATGGTGATGATGGTGGACACCAGCAGCGCCGTCACCACCAGCGCCACGCTTCCCAGGATCGTAGCCAGCTGCTGAAAGTAGAGCAGCCGCCGGTCCATCTCCGCCATCAGTTCCCGGGTGGAGTAGGTCGACACCTCCGGCACGGCGGCGCTGATGCGGTCCGCCACCACGTCGTCGTCCACCCCCTCGTCCGCCGCCACGCCAAAGAGCGACACCTCGCCCGGACGCCCCGTGGCGCGCTGCACGTCGGCGATGGGCATGGCCAGCGAGCGCTGGTCCGCGTAGTCGTACAGGAAATCGACGACGGCGGCCACCCGGTACGCCGTCGTCTGCCGGGGGCGGCCCAGGGACACGTCCAGCTCCGCGGCCAGGCGCAGCGTATCGCCCACGCCCAATCCCTCATCGCGGGCCAGGGGCTCGCTCAGCGCCACCTCGCCGGGGCCGGGCGCGCGGCCGTCCACCACGCGGTAGAGGAACTGCGACGCGGGGTCGATGCCGGACGTGAACAGCGGCTCGCCGGCACTGTCGCCGCGGGCCAGGTAGAACTGCGCGCCCAGCACCGGCGCCACGGCGCGCACCCCCGGCACGGCCGCGATCCGCCGCCCCACACTGTCGCCGCCCGCGATCCCCGCCTCGCTGTCGAACGGCAGGCTGCCGCGCGGCGTCACCCGCAGGGCGTATCCGCTCACCCCCAGCAGCTCGCCGAACGACTTCGTCAGCCCCGACGCCAGCATGGTCATGTCCAGCAGCAGCGCGGCCGACACGGCGATCCCCGCCAGGGCCAGCGCCGTCCGCCCGCCCCGGCGAAAGAGCGAGCGCAGGAACGCGGAGATGATCACCGCTCGCCCAGCTTCTGCGGGGCCACGCGGACCACGCGCCACGCCGCCAGGGCCCCCGCCCCGGCGCCCAGGACCAGCCCCAGCAGCGCCGCCAGGACGACGATGCGCGGCGTGACGAGGGCGAACTTGAGCGTGGTGTCGTAGACGCGGGCGTAGTGGGCGTTCACGACCTGCGCGACGACGATCCCCAGCGCGCCGCCCAGGATCGAGCCCACGATGGCGATGCCGATGGCCTCCAGCACGATGGCGCGGAACACGGTGCCGCGGCTCACGCCGATGAGCCGCAGCATCCCCATGTCGCGCTTTCGCTCGTCCACCCGGATGACCATCACGCAGAGGAGAAAGATGGCGCTGGCCAGGATGGTGACGATGCCGATGGCGTCGTGAAAGCGCGAGACGACGGCAAAGGTGGCGCTGGTCTCCTCCGCCAGCGCCTCACTGCCGTACGCCCGCGTGCCGAACGCCACGCGCTCGATCCACCGCGCGGCGCTGTCCGCGTTCGCCCCCGGCGCCAGGACGACGGCAAAGCGGTCCACGCGGTCCCCCGTGGGGAGGAGCGCCTCCAAATCCGGCAGGTGCAGGCGCACCTCGAAGTCGTTGCGGGCGATGCGGTTGGGATCCGCCGCGCGCTCAAACACGCCGCCCACGACGAACGGCCGCGCCTCCGCCGATCCGGCCAGGGCGCGGACGCGCACGGTATCGCCCACGGCCAGCGGCACGGACTCCGCCAGCCGGCGCTCCACCAGCATCTCCGGCACCTGCGCGGGCGCTCCCGCCTGCAGCAGCGCCGCCATCCACATCATCGCGATCAAGTCGGTCCTTCCCGGGATGCGGTCAACCTAGCTTCGGCAAAGCTGATGCGGGAGGGGCGGACGGTGGAGTGCGTGAGTGCGTGAGTGCGAAAGTGCGAAAGTGCGAAAGTGGATGATCTCGAGGCCGAGTCGCTTCCGCCCGTCTGCGGACGGGATTCGAAGGAAGCTGCAGATGCGCCCGGGGACTCGATTTCCCTCCCACTTCCAGCCGGGCGGACGGGCCGTTACATTCACCGCTACCTCATCCACTTTGCGCGCCGGAACCGTGCCATCCGCTTGCGGCGCCGCGCTTTTCCGCCGGATCATCCTTTTCTGCCGGACCGACGTTTCTTTCTCGATCGATCATACATGAAAAACCTCTCCGTGGCCGCGCGGCTGCTGGTGTTCGGCGCGCTGGGCATCTTCCTGGTGCTGTGCGTGGGCACGGCGGGCCTGCTGGGGCTGCGCAGCACGGGCGGCGCGCTGGCGGACGTGACCCGCACCGCGTCGGAGATCCGGCTGCAGGGCGACGTGGACATGATGCACGACGCCATCCGCGCCGACGTCTACCGCGCCGTGGCCAGCCCCGCCGCCGCCCCCGAGGCCCGCGCCGCGTTCGACGCGGACGTGGCGCGCATGCGGCAGGCGCTCCAGTCGCTGGAAAGGCTGGAGACGGAGAGCGGCGGGTCGGCAGAGACGGGTACGGGGGTGCGCGGCAGCCTGGATGCCTACGTGGAAGCGGGCGCCACCCTCATCGACGCCGCGCCGCGCGACCGGGACGCGGCCGTGCGGGGGATGGGCACGTTCGAGGCGCGCTTCGAGCAGCTGGGCACGGACCTGGGCGCGCTCACGGACCGCATCGAGTCCCGCGCCGCCGCCGCGCAGGCCGGCGGGCGCCGCGCCTCGCGCACGGCCCTGGTCGCCATGATCGTAACGACGCTCGTGGCGTTCGCCGTGCTGCTCGCGGTGGCCCTGGCCATCACCCGGATGATCGTGGTGCCCCTGCGCGAGGCCGTGGCCGTGAACCAGCGCCTGGCCGAGGGCGACCTTACGGCGCGCGCCGAGCCCCGCGGCCGCGACGAGGTGGGCGCCATGATCAGCTCGCAGAACGAGATGGCGAGCCGGCTGCGGGCCGCCATCGGCCGCATCACCCAACTGAGCGGGTCGCTGGCGGAGAGCAGCACGGAGATCACGGCCGCCGCGGGCGAGACGTCGGACCTGGTGGGGCAGCTGAGCGCCGTCATCGAGCAGATCACGGCCGGCGCGCAGGACCAGGCGCAGGCCGCGCAGAACACGGCGGAGGTGATGGAGCAGATGTCGGCCGCCATCGACCACGTGACGGACGACGCCCGCGCCCTGGCGGCCTCGGCGGACCAGAGCGTGTCGGCGGCGCAGGCCAGCACGGCCATCATCCAGCGCGCCATGGGCAGCCTGGACGAGATCCGCGCGGCCGTGCTGCAGGCCGGCGACCGCGTCCACGAGCTGGACGCCCGCTCCGCGCAGGTGGAGCTCATCGTGGCGCGGGTCAACGACATCGCCGAGCAGACCAACCTGCTGGCGCTCAACGCCGCCATCGAGGCCGCCCGCGCGGGCGAGCACGGGCGCGGATTCGCCGTGGTGGCGGACGAGGTGCGCAAGCTGGCGGACCTGTCGGCGCGCTCCACGGGGGAGATCGGCACGCTGGTAGAGGGCATTCGCCAGGGCACCGCGGACGTGACCGTGGCCGTGCGGGCGGGGACGGCCAGCGCCGAGGCGGGCTCCAGCCTGGCGCGCGACGCGGCGGGCGCCCTGGACCAGATCCTGGGCGCGCTGGCGGGCACCAACGCGCAGGCCCAGCGCATCGCCGGCAGCGCCGAGGGGATGACGGAGCAGCTGGACCGCCTGTCGGGGCTGGTGGAATCCGTGGCGGGCGTGGCGGAGGAGAGCGCGGCGGCGGCGGAGGAGATGGCCGCGCAGAGCTCCGAGGTGCTGGCGTCCGTGCAGCGCATCGCCGCCGTGTCCGAGGGCGCGGACGACGGCGCGAGCTCGTCCGTGCACTCGCTGTTGCGGATGGCGCAGCAGCTGCGGCTGGCCGTGGCGGATTTTCGGGCGTAGGAACGAGATTCGTCCTGAGCGGCTAAACCCGCCGCTGGGACTGCGGTAAGCCCTGTCTCGCGCCGAGGCGCGACACGAACAGGGCTTCAACTGCGTTACTTCGCTTTGGTGCACCGGGATGGTTCGCGGCGGGGCAGTCCGCGCAGGCGGACTTCGCGATTTTCCAGCGGCGAATTCATTCGCTCGGCTGAAAGGCGGCCGGGGTGCACCTGGGTGACCCACGACAGGAGTCCGCGCAGGCGGACTTCGTGTAGTTGTTGCGGCGAATTCATTCGCTCTGCCCGGCGGGGCGTTGCTCCCACAAAAAAACACAGGGGCACGGAGATGATCTCTCCGCGCCCCTGTGTTCATTTGCCTGCGTATCCGCGCCTCTTGGTTTCCGCGTCTCCGCGTCTCCGCGTGAGGCTCCTGCCGTTCCCGCGATCGCGCTACTGGCGCGTGGTGAGCGACACGCGGAGGGTGCGCGAGGCACCGGGCATGATGTTGTTGTTGCCGTGCGAGGTGGCGTAGTACCGCTCGTCCAGCAGGTTCTCCACGTTCATCTGCGCGCTCAGCCCGCGCCCAAGCCGCACGAACAGGGCGCCGTCCACCCGGGTGAAGCCGGGGAGCGTGACCGTGTTGTCGATGGCGGCGAACATGTCGTCCTGGCGGATGATCCCCATCCCCAGCCCCAGCGCCGGCACCAGCTGCCACCGGTTCCACAGCGACAGCGTGGTCTCCGGCACCAGCGCCACCCGCTGCCCCTTGGCCGCGGCCGACGTGGTGCTCGTGATCCGCGCCCGCTGCGACGCAAAGCCGCCGGACACCTGCCACCACGACGCCAGGTTGCCGTTCACCCCCAGCTCCCACCCCGTGGTCCGCGCCTCGCCCGTCTGCACGATCTTGCTGGCGTCGCTGGGATCGGGCGCGGAGGTGTTGCTGCGGTCCAGCCGGTACACGGCCGCCGTCAGCGCCAGGTCCGGGCGCACGTCCCACTTGGCGCCCGCCTCCACGTTGGTGAACTGCTCCGGCTCCAGCGTCTCCGTGGTGGCCGTGAGCGAGCTGAACTGGTCGCCCGAGCTGGGCAGGTACGACACGCTGTAGCTGCCGTAGAGCGACACCGGCTCCATGGGCTTGAGCACCAGCCCCGCCCGCGGCGACACCAGGTCGTCGCTGCGGTCCAGCTCCTCGTCGTTGCGGTTGTTGTGGAACTGCACGTCGAAGCGGTCGTAGCGCACGCCGGCCACCACCTGCACGTGGGGCGACAACTCCAGCTGGTCCTGCAGGTACACGGCGGCCACCGTGGCCGTGGCGCGGTTGTCCGCGTCCGTGGCGCTCTGCCGGAAGGTGATGGGCGTCTCCACCGTGGGCGAGCCGAACGGCACGGCAAAGGACGTGGCCGCGTCGTTGTAGTAGCCCGTCTCGCGGAAGTTCTCCGTCTCCTGCCGCCCCAGCTCGGCGCCGGCCAGCAGCGTGTGGCGCACGGGGCCCGTCCCCACGGACAGCGTGAGGTCCGTCTGGTTGAAGAGGTTGGTGCGGTCCGTGGCGTTGTTGTAGGCCGACAGGTTCACCGTGGTGCCCTCGGCGTTCACGGCGCCGGGAAAGCTGTTCTGGTAGAACTTGTCGTACGTCGTCCACCGCGACCGGTTGCGCAGCGTCAGGCCGCCTTCCGTCGCGTGCTCCACCAGCGCTGTGGCCGCGTGCACCCGCAGCGTGCTGAAGCTCTCGTCCGGGTTGCCGAAGAAGGTGGTGATGTCGGCGTCCGACGGGCGCCCCTGGAACGAGGGGATGCCGCGGTCCACCGTGCGCTCGTCGTTGAACAGCTCGTACCCGGCGCGCACCGTGGTCCGCGCGCCCGGCGCGAACGCCACGGAGGGGTTGATGCCGAAGCGCTCCAGGTCGTACCGGTCGCGAAAGCCGCCCGAGTTCTCGAACATCCCGTTGAAGCGCAGGGCCACGCCGTCGGTGAGCCCCTGGCCCAGGTCCACCATGAGCCGCTTGTGGTCGAACGAGCCGCCCTCGGTGGTGACGACGCGCGTGGGGGCCCACTGGGCCTCCTTGCTCACGCGGTTCAGCACGCCGCCGCCGCCCCCCCGGCCAAAGATCATGGCGTTGGAGCCCTTGAGGGCCTCCACCCGCTCCACGTTGTACACGTCGCGCAGGTACTGCGCGTCGTCGCGCACGCCGTCCACGAAGAAGTCCGCCGTGCTGCTGTTGCCGCGGATGGTGGGCGCGTCGCGGTGCCCCTCGCCCTGCCCCATGGTCACGCCGGGGATGTAGCGGACCACGTCCGCCATCCCCTGCATGCTCTGGTCGGCGATGAGCCCCTGCGTCACCACCGTCACGGACTGCGGCGCGTCGCGCAGGGGCGTGTCGGTGCGGGTGGCGCTCGTGGTGCGCGCCGCGCCGTACCCGCGGCTGCTGGCGGCCACCACGGTCAGCGGCGTGAGCGTGTAGGTGTCGCTCTCGCCGCCGCGCGCCACGCGGACCGTGCCCTCGTCCGGAAAGCGCGCGGCCAGCCCCGTGCCGCCCAGCAGCCGGCGCAGCGCCTCGGCGGCCGTGTAGCTGCCGGACAGCGCCTGCGAGCGGGCGTCGGCCGCGGCGGCCACGTCCAGCTCCACGCGCACGCCCGCCTGCCGCGCGTACTCGCCCAGCGCCTCGCGAAGGGGCTGCGACGGGATGTTGAAGCGGATGCGGGTCGTGGTGTCGTTCACGACGGGTGCCGCCGCGTTCAGCAGGGACACCGGATGAGAAGCCTGCGCGGCGGCCTGTGCGCTCACGAGCACGCAGCCGGCACCGACGAGAGAGAGCAGTCGCATGACGAAAAGGTCTGAGCTGTTTCAGTTGAGAACGATTCTCAATCGCAGCACAAAGTACAGGCACCCCCTCCGGCACGCAAGCACAAAAATGCAACGGGATGATGGCGATGCGCCCATCCCGTTGCTGTGATTCTACTTAGTGGATTTCGAGGAGGTCGTGCGACGGGCAGGAAGCTGTTCAGGCGGGAGGCCGGCGTTCCGTCACGGGCCCAGGAGCGAATGAATTCGCCGCTGGAAAGGCACGAAGTCCGCCTGCGCGGACTGCCCCCTCTTCCGGCGAGGAGGAGGGGGCAGTTCGGAGCAAGGCTTCCACCTTCAGTCCATCACGGGCAGATCATCTGGCCGGGGCCGCCGCACTCCGGCTCCTGCGGCTCCACCTGGACGTAGTACGTGGCGGAGGTGGCACTCGCGCCGTTGGAAGTTACGGTCACGCGAAGGTACAGGGCCGTCGCATACCGCCCAATGGAGCGGGTGTACGTCTGCGTCGTTCCTCCGTTCGTCCACGTGCTGCCGTTGCTCGAGTACTGCCACTGATACGTGTACGTGCCGTTGCCGCCACTGGGATTGGCAGTCCACGAGTTGGATGAGCCGCCCCAGATGTAGGTCGGGCCGCTGATCGTTACGGACAGGGTCGATGGGATGGCAACGCTCACCAGGTGCGTGTCCGAGCCCGTCAGGCCAGCGGACGTGACCGTCACGCGGATCTCGAACGAGGGCTCGTTCGCCGCCACCGTCCGCGTGTACGAGGCGCATCCGCAGCCCACCGCCGTCCATGCGCCGCCCTGCACGCGGTACTCCCAGCTGTACGCGTACGTGCCGTTGCCGCTCGCCGCGTTCGCATACCAGGTGTAGCTGCCGGCGGCGTTGATGGAGATGGGGCCCGTGATGTTTGCCGTGGGCGGCGGCGGGCCTGCGGGGCGAAGAAGCCGCACCAGGCCGTAGCCGAAGTAGTCGTCCCGCCCAGTGGCACCGAGATCCTCCGCGCGGGCAAAGAGCGTGTCCACGATCTGCTGATTGGTCCAGCCGGGGTTCTGCGACTTGAGCAGCGCGGCGGCGCCCGTCACGTGCGGCGCGGCCATGGAGGTGCCGCAGAGCGTGCCGTAGCTGTTGATGCCGATGGTGCTCTGGACCTCGAAGGGCGCCGCCAGGTCCACGTGCGAGCCGTAGTTGCTGTAGCCGCCGCACGCCGTGGTGCCGCTGCCGGCGAAGTTCTTGTTGCTCAGCACACCCGACACGCCGATCACGTTGGCGTACGCGGCCGGGTACTGGGGGGAGTTGCTCAGGTTGTTGCCGGCGGCGGCCACGATCACGATCCCGTTGCCCCACGCCTGCGCCACCGCGTTGGCCTGCGCGGCGTCGTAGGGCTGGCTCAGGCTCAGGTTGATTACGTTCGCCGACCAGATCCCCGCGTTGATGCCGGCCGTCACCTGGTCGGTGGGGCAGCTGCCGTAGGTGGAGTCGCAGGCGCCGTACATGAACACGTCCGAGCCGTTGATCCCCGGCGCCACGCCCACGACGCCGTCCGTGTTGTTGCGCGCCGTCACGATGCCCAGCACGTGCGTGCCGTGCCAGCCCACCGCGCTGCCGTCGTCACACCCGCCGTTGAGCCCCGCGCAGTTGTAGCTGGACACGTACGGCAGGTCCACGTGCCCCTGCTGGTGGCCCGTGTCGATGATCTCGATGCGGGCGCCCGCACCCGTCACTCCGGTCTGGCTCCAGAAATCCGGCGCGCCCACCAGGCTGATCCCCCACGGCGTCGTCTGGGCCTGGAGCTTTCCGTACTGCCGCGGCTCCACGAAATCGACGAGCGGATGCCGGGAGATCTCGGCCGCGGCGGCCGGATCGATGCGCACCCGCGCGGCGCCGATCCCGTCCAGCAGCTCCACCACCTCCGCACCATGCCGCTCCAGCAGCTGCAGCCCCGCACGCACCGTCCCCGCCGTCACCGCCGCGCGGCGCCCGGTGGCCAGCGCACGCCCGCTGCCCGGCTCCTTGAACGCGACGATCGCGTAGCCGTCGCCCCCCGCGATCGCCTGCTGCAGCGCCGCCGGATCGCTGTCCCACGGACGCGCCGCAGGCGGAAGGGCGATCTGCACCTCCGGAACGTCGCGCGGCGAACCCCGACCCGCCGCCGAGGATGCAGCCAGCGATTCACCTTCCGCCGCCGCTGCGTTGGGCGAGACCGGCTGGTCCGCGCAGGCGGCCACGACGGCCAGCAGCAATGCGGAGCGAACGAACGTGATGACCGATTTTGACCGAATCATGCAACAACCTCCGGCTGGATGAGGGGGATGCCGCCCGCCGTACCGTGGATCTTGATGGGATGCGCAGAAGGAGGGTACTCGCGAGCACGCGTCAGCCGGGAGATGGCTGACGCATATAGCGGCGTCAAGGGAATGCAATCATATGTTGTGTGGATCTAATGCGCAAGAAAGACCGATCCGATGGCGAACTTCAGCGCGAGAGCAAGACAGGCGAGTGCCCACGTGCGAGACGGGCGTTGCGGCGGGCGCCGGGAAGAATCCGGTCAGGCGCTGGGCGTCACCGGCAGGCGCAGCGTGAACGTCGTTCCCTCGCCGGGGGCGCTGCGGAGGGTGAGGTCGCCGCCCAGGAGGCGGGCGAACTCGCGGCTCAGGGCCAGGCCCAACCCCACGCCCCCCTCCCGCCGCGTGGTGGAGGAATCCGCCTGGAAAAAAGGCTCGAAGACGCGCTCGTGCAGCTCGGGCGGAATCCCCTCGCCCGTATCCGCCACCTCCAGCGACACGCCATCGCCCGGCGCGGACAGGCGAACGGTGATGCTGCCGCCGCGCTCCGTGAACTTGACCGCGTTGCCCACCAGGTTCGCCAGGATCTGCCGCACCATGCCGGGATCCGTGCGCACGGTGGGCACGTCGTCCGCCGCCGCCACGGCCAGCGCCAGCCCGCGCGCATCCGCCGCCCCGCGCAGCGCCTCGGCCACGTCGCGCACCAGGGCGGGCAGGCGCACGGGCTCCGGCCGCGCGCGCTTGGTGCCCGCCTCCACCCGCGCCACGTCCAGCACCTGGTCGATGAGCTCCATGAGGTGCGCGCGGGCCCGCCGCATCCGCGCCAGGGCGCCCCGCTGCGCCTCGTTCACGGGGCCGTAGATCCCCTCCTCCAGCAGGCTGCTGTACCCCTCCAGGGCGTTAAGCGGCGTGCGCAGCTCGTGGCTCATGGTGGCCAGGAAGCCGCTCTTGGCCTCGCTGGCGGCCTGCGCGCGCTCGTACAGGCGGGCGTTGCGCACGGCCAGCGAGGCCTGGTCGCCCAGCAGGGCCAGGATCTCCAGCTCCTCCACGGTGAACGGCGGGCTGCCGGGGCCGCGCACCAGCCCCAGCATCCCCAGCCGCTCGTCCCCCGCGCGCAGGGGGCAGACGGCGTAGTGCTCCACCCCCAGGCGCCGCAGCCACGCCACGGCGGGGTGCAGGGGCGTGTCGTCGGTGGAAAAGACGGTGGGCCCGCCGCGGCGAAAGGCCTCGTCCGTCAGGCTGCCGTCCACGCGGCCGGCCATCCCCCGCAGCGGCTGCAGCAGCCCCGTGGCCACGGCCGTCCGCAGCTCCTCGTCCTTGCCCTCGCCCGCCAGCAGGGTGAGCCCCGCGCCGTCCGCCCCCACCAGCTCGCCGGCCAGGGCCACGATGCGCTCCATCACCTCCGCGGGGTCCAGCGTGCTCGTGAGCGCTTCGGCCGCGCGCAGCAGGGCGCGGTTCACCTCCGCGCGGTGGCGCTCGCCGGCGTACAGGCGGGCGTTGTGCACGGCCAGGGCGGCGGAGTCGGCGAACGCCTCCAGCAGCCGCGCGTCTTCCTCGCGAAAGCCGCCGCGCCGGTCCACCACGCCCAGCACGCCCAGCGGCTCGCCGTACGCGCGCACGGGCACCAGCAGCAGGCTGCCCAGCCCCAGCCGGCGGGCCAGGGGGAGCAGGGCGCTTTCCACCGGCAGGTGCTCGGGGTCGTTGAAGCGCTGCGTCCCCTCGCGCAGCACCAGCTCCGCCGCGGAGCCGGCCAGGGGCACGCGGGTGCCGTCCATCTGCGCCATCACCCCCAGCGCGGGGGCCACGCGCACCTCCTGGCCGGCGGGGAGCGGCGTGGCCACGAAGCTGCCGCGCGCGCCCAGCAGCTCCATGGCGTTCTGCGCCACCAGCCGCAGCACGTCGTCCGGCTCCAGCGACGACACCAGGGCGCGGCCCATCTCCCGCAGCGCCCGGCTTTCCTCCGCGCGCAGGGCGGCGTCGGCGGCGGCATGCTCGGCCTCGGTGGTCCGCTCCACCAGGGCGCGCTCCAGGGCCAGCTGGTCCGTGACGTCGTAGAACGCCACCATCCCCCGCTCCACCTGGCCGCCGGGGCCGCGCAGGGGCACGCCGGAGACGAGGATCTGCCGCTCGCCGCCGTCGTCCGCCTGCAGCACCATCTGCACGTCGCGCACGGCGTCGCCGCGCAGGGCCCGCGCCAGGGGGAGCTCGTCTTCGGCGAACGGGGTGCCGTCCGGGCGCGCGGCCTGCCAGCCGTCCGCGGGCTCGCCCCGCCGCGCGGCGCTCATGGCCTCGGCGCTGCGGCCGCCCATGGCCACGGCGGCGGGGTTCATGTACACGGTGCGGCCGCCGGGCGCCTCGGCCACGATCACCCCCACGGGGAGGGTGTCCAGCACGTCGTACAGGGCGCGCTGCTCCGCCTCCACCTCGCGGCGCGCGCGCACCAGCCCCGTGACCTCCACGGCCAGGATGAGCAGAAAGCGCGCGCCGCCCCCCTCGGCCTTGCCCAGGGGCTTGATGGAGAGGCGAAACCAGGCGGGGCCGCGGCGAAACCCCTCGAACGGGAACTCCTCCGTCTCGTACAGCTCCTCCCGTTCGCGCACGCGCCGCAGCAGGTCGCCCACCCCCGTCTCGTCGAAGCGCGGCAGGAACGCGGAGATGGGATGGCCGATGACGGCGCCGGGCCGCGACCAGGGCTCGTCCAGCAGGGCGGCGTACGCGGCGTTGGCCTCCATCACCACCAGCGTGCGCGCGTCCAGCAGGGCCAGGGCCACGGGGGCGCCGGCCACGATCTCCTCCAGCCGCCGCTCGCGGTCCGCCAGGGAGGCGTGGGCCTCCGTCACGCGCTGCTCCAGCTCTTCCAGCTCCGCGCGGGCGGTGACGTTGCGCAGGCGCACCCGCAGCTCGCCGCCGTCCACGGGCTCCGCCGTCACCTCCCACACGTACCCGCCGCCGCGCTCGCGCTCCACGCGGACGGTGGCGGCGGCGCGCGTGTCCATGGCGCGGCGCAGGACGTCGGCCTCGGGGGTGTGCTCCCAGCCGGGGACGGCGTCCCAGAAGGTGTTCACGCCGCCGCGCCCGCCCAGCAGGTCCAGGATCTCCAGGAGCGACGCGTTTGCGTACCGAATGCGCCAGTCGCGCCCCAGCACGGCCACGCCGTCGCGGGCGTGGCCGAACAGCGCATCGTGGTCGCGCGTGCGGGCCTCGGGGGTCGTCTTCACGGTCCGTGGTACGGGAAATCATCGAGCCGTCACGGGGGATGCACGGCCCGGCAAGATCACGGCCAGATGGGGGCTGTCCGCCCGGGGCACACTGCCGTCTTTCATTCCGCGGGCGATGAATTGCCCCGGTAAGACGAGCTTCCTGCACCAGCGGAGCGCCCCTCCCCCCGGCCCCCTCCCCGCTCGTTCCTCGCGGAGAGGGGGAGAACGGCCCTCCCGAAAACGCTCGCTTCCCCTGCCGGAACCGGGGTGTATACCCTCTCCCACGCGGTTTGTGGGAGAAGGTGGGTGAGGTGTATGAACCCGGGTGAGGCCCCCGGGGGATTGACATGCGCCGCATCCGTTTCTAACCTTTGCGGACACGATTGCTCGTACACGAATCACGGGAGGTACCGCATGCGGAATCTGGATCTGGAAGCGCTGCACGTCGAGACGACGGTGATGCAGCCGGAGCTCGAGGAAGGCTTTGACGGCGGCGACTACGCGGCGTCGGTGCTGTACAACACGCTGACGCAGCCGATGCGGCCCAACCCGACGACCACCATCGCCTGATCGCGCAGCGTTCGGTGGCGTCCGAACGGCCCATTCAAAAGGCTCTCTCCCGGTCCGCCGGGGGAGAGCCTTTCGCATTGGCGGGGGTAGAACTTCGTCGCCGCCCGGTGCCGCCTCCCCGGCGGGGCCGGGGTGTATACCCTCTCGCACGCAGTTTGTGGAGAGGGTGGGTGAGGTTTACGAACCCGGGTGAGGGCCCTCGCCCGCCGCCGCGCGCGGGCCTAGATTCCGCCGCGAATCCGCATCCACCCCGTCCGTGAATCCGAGCCGCATGGCCGTGACCCCACCCCGCCGCGCGCTGCTGGTGTTCCTCGACGGGGTCGGCATCGGCGCGGGGGACGCGGCGTTCAACCCGTTCGCGGCGGCACACTTGCCCAGGCTGCAGGCGCTGCTGGGTGGCCGGCGCCCCATCGCCGAGGACCTGGACGCGGACGGGCGCATCGTCACGGACCGCGCGGTGCTGGTGGCGGCGGACGCCACGCTGGGGATGGACGGGCTGCCGCAGAGCGGGACGGGGCAGACGTCGCTGCTCACGGGGCGCAACGCGGCGGAACTGTACGGGCGGCACTTTGGCCCGTGGGTGCCCACGCCCGTGCGGCCCATGCTGGCCGCGGAGAACCTGCTCAGCCGGATCGTGGCGGCGGGCGGGACGGCGGCGTTCGCCAACGCGCACCCGCTGGCCGGCGCCGATCCGCGCATCTTTCGCCGCCCCGCCGCGCCCATGCTGGCCGCGCAGTCCGCCGGCGCGCTCACCCGCGGCGTGGCGGAGCTGGCGGAGGGCACCGCCGTGGCGTCGTCCATCACCAACGAGCGGTGGCGCGAGCGGCTGGGGAGCGACGTCCCCGAGGTCACGCCGGAAGAGGCCGCGCGGACCCTGGCCCGCATCGCGTCCGGCGCGGAGATGACGCTGTTCGCGCACTACGACACGGACTACACGGGCCACCGCGGCGCCATGCCCGCCGCCATGGCCGTCCTGGAGCGGGTGGATGCGTTCCTGGGCGCGCTGGCGGATGCGCTCCCGGCGGACGCGCTGCTCATCGTCAGCAGCGACCACGGCAACCTGGAGGACGTGCGCGCGGAGCACACCCGCAATCCCGTCCCCCTGCTGGCCGTGGGCGCGGGGCGCGAGGCGTTCGCGGACGCGCGGTCCATCCTGGACGTGGCGCCGCGGATGATGAGGCTGCTGGGGCTGGAGGGGGATTCACGGGATGCGGATCCGCCCATCGATCGAGAAGAACGAGGAGACGAAGGCTGATGGAACCAGGACGCATCCGGGCGGTGCTGTACGACTTCGACGGGACGCTGGCGGACAGCACCGACCTCATCATGCGCAGCTACCGGCACACCATGGCCACGCACCTGGGCCAGGTTCCGCCGGACGAGGACTGGCTGAGCGGGTTCGGGATGACGCTGGAGTCGCAGCTCAACCGCTTCGCCCGGCACCCGGAGGAGGCGGTGGCCATGCTGGATACGTATCGCACGTTCCAGGACACCATCCACGACGAGCTGCTGCGCCCTTTTCCCGGCGCGGCGGAGACGGTGGCGGAGTTGGAGCGGCGCGGCTACCTGCTCGCCATCGTCACCAGCAAGCACCGGCGGTCGGCGCTGCGGGGGATGGAGCTGTGCGGCATCGTGAGCCACTTCGACGTGATCGTGACGCCGGAGGACGTGCGCGAGCCCAAGCCGCACCCCGAGCCCGTGCTGTTCGCGCTGGAGAAGCTGGGCGTGCGCCCGGAGGAGGCGCTGTTCGTGGGCGATTCGCCGCACGACGTGGCCGCGGGCAAGGCGGCGGGGACGCGCACGGCCGGCGTGTTGTGGGGCCCCTTCCCCCGTGAGGCGCTCGAAAAAGCGCAGCCGGATGCGTTCCTGCACACGCAGGCAGACGTGCTGCGGCTGCTGGATGAAGCGTGAGTGGTGGACGAACGGCTATTCCGTGCGGCGGAAGAGCCGTTTGATGCGTTGAAGCGGCGACGGCGGAGGCGCCGGATCGGCTGTGGCGGCGGCCACCTGGGCTGCGAGTTCAGCCTCGACTGCGCGGAGCACTGCGCAATCCGATTCCAGATCGGGACGCTGAACCGCTTCGTCGAGTGCCACGCACAGTGCTAGCTGCTCTACCGCCTCCGCTAGCCGCCCTTCCTGCCGATAGATCAGTCCGATGTTGAAACGAGTTACTGCCTCGCCTGCCTGGTCTCCCACCTCCTCCCTGATCGGCAGCGCGCGCACGTAGTACTCCAGCGCTCTCTGCCGCTGCCCCTGCGCATCATAGACCATACCGATGTTGTTCAGCGTGACCGCCAGCCCCTGCCGGTCCCCCACCTCCTCCCTGATCGGCAACGCGCGCTCGTAGTACTCCAGCGCTCTCTGCCGCTGCCCCTCCGCAATGTAGACACCACCGATATTGTTCAGGCTGACCGCCAGCCCCTGCCGGTCCCCCACCTCCTCCCTGATCGGCAGCGCGCGCACGTAGTACTCCAGCGCTCTCTGCCGCTGCCCCTCCGCATAGTAGACACCACCGATATTGTTCA